>Ga0079037_100001978_pt1 | contig 11014 bp, 7 predicted proteins | sample Mud3Dept4metaG_FD_71479 | JGI IMG/M metagenome (GOLD analysis project Ga0079037, IMG submission 71479) | Freshwater wetland microbial communities from Ohio, USA, analyzing the effect of biotic and abiotic controls - Mud 3 Core 4 Depth 4 metaG | ecosystem: Environmental > Aquatic > Freshwater >... | reverse complement strand
AGGAGACAGCCCTTTTCTGACCAGAACTGCTGGAGCTTTACTATAAGATCCTGAAAATACATAGAACCTCCTGAGAGAAAAAATCATAAAAGAAAGGAAAAAGGTTTGTCAAATGGATGAATCAACCAAATTTGCTGTTAGAAGTTGTCATTGCGAGTGAAGCGTCCTTCTCAGCGGATCCGCCGGGGCGGAAAGCAATCTCAACATTTAGAAGAGAGAATTGCTTCAGACCTTTTAGGTGTTCGCAATGACAGATTGGCGAAGGGTTCTAAAGTCAATTGGCACAGTTGGGATTGAAGAGATTAAAAAGGAAAACATGTAATAGGCGATGTTTATCAGGAATATTTTTACTCCATTTTATGAATATAACCACCGACTTCAAGTTTCTGATAAAATATCGGTAAAATGGGTAAGCATGATAAATTATTATTAAAATTTTTGGTGGTGCTTCTGACGCAAATATTCCTTTTGAAGACTTATGGCCTGATAATAATACAAAGGAACTTACCTCAGACTTTTATTATCTCACCTTCACGGTCAGAAAACGGCATTACCTTTTTGACAGATAGAACCGGTTCCAGATTCTTGCCGACTCACTGAACTATTGCCGAAAAAATGAGGAAGTCAACTACTACCGCTTCTGGCGGTGACAATTAACTTCCAAGCATTCAAGAATAGGCAAGAGGACATTGGGAAAGTTTCAGAGCAAATGCCTTTCTGTACTCAACTCCCCTGAGATGCCCTTCTGCGAACCACATTAAACATAGGTAACGCTCATCTCTCAAATTTTTGAAATCTGCGGATTTGCTATACAAACATACACGCCCAATGCTTCTCTGAATTGTCTGGATTGCTTGCAGAATGGGTGTTACTTCAAATTAATGCTTTCTGTATAAGTGCTCTCGATGCTACATGTCGATACCCTTTTGAAAACAGATGGACTGTAGCATCTGAGACAATATTGTGACAAAATATCAGACAAGTATGACAAGTGCATTCGAGAACACTTTGAAACAAGCAGATACTTAATGTAAATCAATGAGCTGGTATCAGTTAGAAATAGAAGAGGTCTTCAAAAAGCTTGGCTCCTCACAGGAGGGTCTTAGCGAATCTGATGGGAAGATTCGGCTCTCGAAGCACGGCCAGAATAGACTTGCAGAGCAAGAGAAGATCAGCACACTCAAAATCCTCGTCCACCAGTTTACCAGCCCGCTTATATATATTCTCCTCATCGCGTCCTTTGTTACTTTTCTTCTCGCAGAATATATAGACATGGCGGTCATCCTTACAGTGGTATTGCTTAATGCGCTAATCGGGTATCTCCAGGAGTATAAAGCTGAACAGAGTGTGAGAGCGTTAAAACAGATGGTGGTACCTAAAGCACGGATTCTCAGGGATGGGCAAGAAAGAGAGATACACAGTGAAGAATTAGTGCCCGGCGATATCGTAGTTCTTACCTCCGGATCCAAGGTACCTGCTGACTTAAGACTTTTTCACACGCTTGAATTAAGAGTCGAGGAAGCGATGCTGACCGGTGAATCGGTTCCCGCAGAAAAAAATTCCATGCCTATCCAAAATACGAATTTGACCCCTGGGGATCAGACCAATATGGCCTTCATGGGAACAATAGTCGTCAGCGGTAGGGCAAAGGGGATTGTTGTCAATACGGGGACAACCACAATATTAGGGACAATCGCACAGGAATTGAAAGGGGTGCGTCCGATAAAGGCCCCAGTTCAGGAAAAGATTGACAGATTTTCGAAACAGATAGGTTTGCTTGTTCTTGCGGCTTCTGCCGCGGTTTTTCTCTTTGGAGTGCTCACAGGAGAAGGCATAAAGGACATGTTTATGACTGCTGTTGCCGCAGCTGTTGCAACGGTACCGGAAGGGCTTCCAATCGTAGTAACGATCGCAATGGCTGCCGGAGTTGCAAGGATGGCTAAACGGAATGCGATCATACGCAATCTTCCGACGGTTGAAACGTTGGGAAGCACAACTGTTATCTGCTCTGACAAGACAGGTACACTGACCAAGAATGAAATGACCGTCCTGCTGGTTTACGACGGCGAGCATACATACGAGTTAACCGGCAGCGGATACGAACCCAAAGGCGAGATACTTCATGAAAAGATGCCCGTGGAACCGCAAGAATTGGAAACGCTCCTTCATGTGTTCCGAATAGGGTTGCTCTGCAACGAGTCCGACATCTATGAAGAGGAAGGTCAGTTCAGAATCGATGGAGATCCAACTGAAGGGGCGCTCATTGTCTCAGCCATGAAAGCCGGCCTGAAGCCGGAAGCGGAAAGAGACAACTATCCGAGGCTCGGTATCATCCCGTTTGAATCTGAACGAGGCTATATGGCTACACTCCATGAACATAAGGGCAAAAAGATCATCTTTGCAAAAGGTGCAGTGGAAAAGCTCCTTGATATGTGCACTTCCTGTCTCATCAGTGAACATCTTGTACGGAAAGATTTTGTGAAATTTGCGAATACCTTAGCAAAACAAGGGTTGAGAGTTCTTGCGATGGCGTATAAGGAGATGCCTGATAATACAACGGAGATAACACACCATGATATAGAATCCGGGCTCATCCTGACGGGATTACAAGGCATGATTGATCCGCCAAGGGAAGAAGTAAGGCAGGCAATTGACGGATGCAAAAGGGCTGGTATACGGACGGTCATGATCACGGGTGACCACGCGATCACCGCTGAGGCTATTGGAAAGCAGATAGGCATTACACAGGAACAGTCGCATGTTGTAACCGGTAAGGAGCTTGAGGTTATCGGCGATGATGAACTATTCAAGAAAGTCCGGGAGACATCGGTTTATGCACGTGTTGCCCCGCAGGATAAGCTCCGAATTGTTCAGCAGATAAAGGAACACGGTGAAATAGTCGCAGTCACGGGTGATGGAGTCAACGACGCCCCTGCGCTCAAGGCAGCACATATTGGAGTTGCAATGGGCAGAACGGGCACGGACGTCGCGAAAGAAGCTGCTGATATGGTAATAGCAGACGATAATTTTGTGAGTATATTCCACGCGGTAGAAGAAGGGCGTGTTGTTTTTGAAAATATCAGAAAAGTGATCTTTTTCCTCATTCCCACAGGTGTTGCTGCAATACTGTCTATAATAATCTCACAAGTGCTGAAACTTCCGCTTCCCTATCTTCCTGCACAACTGCTTTGGATCAATCTGGTAACAAATGGCCTGCAGGTTCTTGCCCTTGCGTTCGAGCCTGGAGAAGAAGGGATCATCAATAAACCACCGAGGTCACCACATGAAGGACTCATGTCTAAGCTTCTTATCCAGAGAACTTTTCTTGTGGGTTGTATAATCGCTCTTGGCGTTATCGGAAACTACGTTCTTGCATTACGATCAGGTGATTCTCCCGAACAGGCCAGAACTGTAGCCGTTACTACAATGGTATTTTTTCAGTTCTTCCAGGCGTGGAACTCGAGGTCCGAGACGAAATCTATTTTCCGTATCAGCCCGATGAGCAATCCTTTTCTCTTTTATGGTATGCTTGCCTCTGTATTTGCTCATCTTGCCGTTCTATATGTGCCTGCATTACAGTGGCTATTCAGAACCGTACCCTTGGCCATGATGGAGTGGGGAGAAATACTGTTAGTATCGATTACGATTATTTTTGCAGTAGAAATTGATAAATGGATAAGGCGAAAGAAGCTGGACGATCAATAAAAAGGAGTTTTTCGATGAAATTAATTTTTGTAGCATTCATGTTGTTATTCTCCGGAGAAGCAGCATTTGCTTACGAACAGCCAAAGTACGAGATCGTTAAAATATATAAAGGTTTTGAATTGAGGCGCTACGCTCCCTACATTGTGGCGGAAACTGTCGTATCGGGAAACTTTGATGATGCGGGTAATAAGGCCTTCAGAATTTTGTTTAAATACATCTCGGGAAATAACCTGAAAAAAACAGAAATCCCCATGACAGCCCCAGTCAACCAGACTCCTGTAACAGAGATCGGAGAAAAAATAGAAATGACAGCCCCTGTGGAACAGACTCCTCATGTGAAAAATTCGGATACCTATGTGTTCAGCTTTATTATGCCTTCAAAGTATACGCTGGAAACACTGCCGCTTCCGGCAGACCCACGCGTAAAACTCCGGCAGGGGAAATCAAGGCTATTAGCAGCGCGCACTTATTCGGGAACCTGGTCCGAGAAGCTCTACAGGGAAAATGAAGCCGCACTATTAGAGGAGGTAAAAGCTGCGGGCCTTACCACAGTTGGTGAGCCCATTTTTGCTCGATATAACTCGCCTTTCACTTTATGGTTTTTACGCAAAAACGAGGTTCTTGTGGAAGTTAAAGAAGATAGAGATATCCAATAATGGGATTAGCATTTTGTCGACAGATGATCGGGACAGCAAGCTCACGACTGCACCATATGCCAAGACGATATTATCTTTTCAACGGCGGCTACTCGTGTAAACGGATACTTAGACGGGTATGGGATATTGAAGAACCTGCAAGCTGAACTGGATAGTTACGGTCTGTCTGCTGGAGCACGTGAACACCTATTTAACTTGGTGAAAGCATCTACTCTCTACCAATATCAAGGATCTATGGCATGCTCACAATAATGTTGCGGTTGCTCGCAGCAAAATAGGGCTTGCAGGTTTTAAAATTATAGTTTCTTCCTATAACAGAGAAGTAATTATCCACTTACAGATTTGCAAAGCATGTATGGCATTTAATAATAACATCGACATTACATTCTAATAAAAAAATAACTTGCTTCCTGCAGATCTTCATGGGAAAATTAGGAAAATAGAATTCCAAGGAGGTATGTGAATAATTAGAAAGAGTTAAAAAAATTTTTGCGGGATTGAGCATTACTGCCCTTGTCACCGGAACAACCCTCATAGGAGTTGGATACCCTGAATCGGCGCAAGCAGCCTGAGCGGGGAGCAAGGGTTCCGGGGGAACCGAAGCAGTTGGAGACAAGGCTTTAGGGGGTGATGATGCCCAAAAGGGAAAGCAGCTGTTTTCAGATCCTAAATTAGGAGGATGCACGTACGATAAAAGTTGTAATTCCTGTCATCCCGGCGGAAAGGGTCTTGAAAATGCCAAGGATCTTGAAAACATGACTCAAAAATGTATAGAGAAGGCATTGGGGGGAAACCGCTGGCAGCAGATTCTCAGGAGTTGAAGGATCTGGTTGCGTACATAAAGTCATTACAAGAATAGAATGCTAATTCACACGTACGGAGAATAACATCCCACCCGTGCGACTTAAATTCACTTTTTTTTTGACAACCGGGCAGACATCGCCTTACGATGAGGAAACACCATAAAGTTAGTCAAGAAAGGAGAGACTATGGCAACAAAGGTCGGTCAGAAATATAAATGTAATATTTGTGGCAATGAGGTAGTAGTTACGCATGAAGGCAAAGGAGAACTCGTATGTTGTGGGCAGCCAATGACCGTCATTGGCGATGGATTTGAATGCAAATAACTGGATTGCCAGAGAACCATTTAAAGAGATAATAAATCCTCGAACCCGCAAACTGGTCTATGCGTTTTCAATCTCTGTGGGCATAAGCAAGAATAAGAGAAACTATTGAGATATCATGTAACCTTTGGAAATCTTCATAGATGGCTGCAATCACCGATAGGACTTATATGAGGTTTTGAAAGAACCAACAAGTCAAATTGCAATCAGATCTTAACCTAAATCTAAAACAGTAATCATAGTTAAAATATGCAGCATGGATCAACTTTTCGCTTTGCGACTTTGATGAAGATATCCGCATTATTTAAGAAACCTCAAGATAGTTGAATAATAGGTAGAAGCGACGTGAATGCTCTGTTTCTTCTGGGACGAAAGATGCATTACGTCGTAAGCTCTTAGCTTCAGGGTATAATAAAATAGCCTGTCATCCCTGTTCAGTATGCCTGAGTCGGTCAGTTTTAGAGCAAAATATGGATGAGGTAACGCTAAGGCTCATCAGAAAAATGGATAGAAAAAGATGAATCCGAAAGGCGTGAAAACAAAAGTTTCTCTCGTCAAAACCTCTGACCGGGAATCGGGCATCAAAAAGGCAATAGACCTTCTCGGAATAAACCCTGTCAAGGGTCAGAATGTCCTGCTAAAACCGAATTTCAATACTGCAGATCCATTCCCTGCTTCTACCCACAACGATACCCTCATCCATTTGATCATATATCTGCAGAAAATGGGGGCAAAGTATATTACCATCGGTGAGAGGAGCGGCCCTCCGGATACAAAGAGTGTTCTCAAGGAGAAGGGGATATATGATATCTGCAAGAAATACCATGCAGGGCTCATTAACTTTGAAGAACTGCCATCGCGTGAATGGATACGGATGAGACCTGAGAAAAGTCACTGGAGAAGCGGGTTTGATGTTGCAAAGCCGGTGCTCGATTCAGAATGTACAGTATTGACCTGTTGTCTCAAAACCCACGGATATGGCGGAATCTTCACCATGTCTCTGAAACTGTCTGTTGGTATCAGCCATAAGAAAAATATGTCAGAGCTGCATACATCCTTTCTCAGCATGCGAAAAATGATCGCGGAAATCAATCAGGTTTATACGCCTTCTCTTATCCTCATGGACGGAATCGAAGTTTTTGTTGACGGTGGCCCTATGAAAGGGACAAAGAAAAGCCCCAATCTGATTATCGCCGGAACCGACAGGATCGCTATTGACGCGATAGGGTTGGCTGTTTTAAAAGAACTCGGCAGCAATGACGAAATTATGGGGACAAAGATTTTTAAGCATGAACAGATAGCACGGGCCGTTGAATTGAGGCTTGGTGTTCAAAGTCCTGATCAGATTGATATCATTACCGGGGATACAGATAGCAGAAAATATGCTGAGACTTTGACGAAAATTCTTCTGCTCGGCTGACACGAAATTAAAGATCCTTGTGGTATAATTTTTCACATGCATACAAAGATACTGATGAAGGGGAATGAAGTTATTGCTGAAGCTGCGGTTCAGGCGGGCTGCCGCTTTTATGCAGGATATCCCATCACTCCCCAGAACGAAATCCCTGAGTATATGTCGAGAAGGATGCCGGAGGTAGGGGGCACCTTCATTCAGGCTGAAAGTGAACTTGCCGCGATAAATATGGTATATGGCGCCTCTGCTGCCGGAGTGCGGTCTATGACATCATCGAGCAGCCCGGGAATCAGTTTGAAACAGGAGACTATTTCATACCTCGCGGGAGCGGAACTCCCGGCTGTTGTTGTGAACATGCAGAGGGGCGGCCCAGGCCTTGGGAATATTTCCGGCAGTCAGGGAGATTATTTTCAATCGGTGAAGGGCGGCGGACATGGGGATTATAAAATGATTGTTTACGCCCCTTCCAGTCTGCAGGAGTTGTGGGATTTAACGATGCGTGCATTTGATAAAGCAGATGAATACAGAAATCCTGTTATGATACTCGGTGATGGTGTTATCGGTCAGATGATGGAGCCTTTTTATCCAAACCCCTACCGTCCGTCTGGTCTTCATGAAAAAACCTGGATACTCAATGGATGCAGGGGCAGGGAGCCACGGGTGATCAAATCGCTCTATATGGGGGATGGTGAACTCGAGATGCGAAATATCATGCTCCAGAAAAAATACAGGCAGATAAAAAATGAGGAAACCAGATTCGAACAATATTATGCTGAGGATTCTGAATGCATCATCGTTGCCTTTGGAATCGTTGCGCGGATTGCCCTCGCTTCGATTATGAGACTGAGGCGAGAAGGGTTCAAAGTCGGCCTCTTCAGACCAGTTACCCTTTCCCCATTCCCTGAGGAAGAGCTTTTCCTTCTTGCTGAGGAGAACAGAAGATTTCTCGTGATAGAGATGAATGCAGGACAGATGGTCGAGGATGTCCGATTAGCGATTAACGGGAGATCGGCAGTATTCTTTTACGGAAGGCCGGGCGGGGCCCTTATAACCCCGGAAGACATTGAAACGAAAATACAGCAAACGATCGCTCAGCAGCACCGCGTGGTAAGAAGCAAATTCCATCATGGCGACGTGTAACGCGGTTCATCGCGTGAGAATTGTGGTCGTGCATTTTTTCCCATAGACGTGCCTTGACAAAAAAAAACTTCTCTGGTAATATTTTCACTTGCTGTACAATCCAGCAGGATTAATGAATACGTGAATGGAGGTACTGTGCCGACTATTGCACAATTAGTAAAGAACGGGCGTGAGAAGGTTCGCATGAAGACCAAGAGCCCTGCACTTAAAGCATGCCCTCAGAAGCGGGGAGTATGTGTAAGAGTTTATACAACGACACCGAAAAAACCAAACTCAGCCCTGAGGAAAGTTGCACGAGTCAGGCTAATGACAGGAATGGAAGTTACTGCATATATCCCCGGTGTAGGCCACAATCTCCAGGAGCATTCCATTGTGATGATACGAGGCGGAAGGGTAAAAGACCTTCCCGGTGTGCGATACCATATTATAAGAGGCACCCTGGATTCGATGGGGGTTGCGGACAGAAGACGGGGAAGATCAAAATACGGGTCAAAACGGCCTAAGTAAAGAGAGCTCACAATGCCAAGAAGACGAGTTGTTGCAAAAAGAGAAATTTTACCTGATCCAAAATACAACAGCAAAATCGTAAGCAAATTCGTTAGTGCGCTTATGGAAAGCGGTAAGAAATCTACGGCGGAAAGAATATGTTATGGTGCATTCGAAATTTTAAAGCAGAAAACCGGGAGCGATCCTCTCAAGGTTTACAAAACTGCTCTTGAGAATGTAAAGCCTGTACTCGAAGTCAAGCCAAGGAGAGTTGGCGGTGCAACATATCAGGTGCCGGTTGAAATCAGGCCGAACAGGCGGACTGCACTTGCATTCCGGTGGATTATTAATTATTCCCGGGCGAGAGCTGAGAAGACGATGAGGGAAAAGCTTGCCGGAGAATTAATGGATGCTTTTAACAATACAGGGACTTCCATAAAGAAAAAGGAAGATACCCATAAAATGGCAGAGGCGAATAAGGCCTTTGCCCATTACCGATGGTAGGAATAATAGAGGAGAAAGAATTTGTCAAGGGTTCCGCTTCAAATGACACGCAATATAGGTATCATGGCACACATCGATGCAGGGAAAACAACGACTACCGAACGAATCCTCTATTACACCGGTGTTACCTACAAGATCGGAGAGGTTGATGAGGGTACTGCTGTCATGGACTGGATGGTTCAGGAACAGGAGAGAGGCATTACCATCACCTCTGCTGCAACAACATGTCACTGGAAAGACTATCGTATTAATATCATAGACACCCCGGGTCATGTCGATTTCACGGTCGAAGTAGAAAGATCTTTGAGAGTGCTTGATGGAGCGGTGGCTGTTTTTGATTCTGTCGCAGGTGTTGAGCCTCAGTCAGAGACGGTATGGAGGCAGGCAAATAAGTATGGTGTTCCCCGGATTGCATTCATGAACAAAATGGATCGAGTGGGTGCTGATTTTTTTATGAGTGTCAACACAATGATAGAACGGCTTGATGCGAACCCTGTTCCGGTTCAGATACCTATTGGATCTGAGGATGAGTTCAGAGGCCAGATCGATCTGGTCAGAATGAAAGCACTCTATTTTGATGATGAGACTTTGGGAGCAAACTTCACTGAAGGGGATATCCCGGAAGACCTTCTCCCAAAAGCATATGAATACCGCGAGAAAATGCTTGAGGCACTGGCAGACATTGATGATGCCATTATGGAAAAATACCTCGATAAGACAGAGATACAAAGTGATGCAATTAAGGGGGCCATCAGAAAAGGCACTCTGGATTTGAAACTCACACCCGTCATCTGCGGCACTGCGTTCAGGAATAAAGGTGTTCAGCTCCTGCTGGATGCAATCGTCGACTATCTGCCGTCTCCACTCGATATCCCTGCTGTTGTTGGAAAAATACCGGGGAGTGATTCCGTGATAGTAAGACATGCCCAGGACAGCGAACCTTTTTCTTCCATTGCTTTTAAAGTAATGACGGATCCATTTGTTGGACAACTTACCTTTATACGGGTCTATTCCGGGGTCTTAAACGCCGGATCATACATATACAACTCAACGAAAGACGTCAAGGAGAGAGTCGGCAGGCTTTTGAAGATGCATGCAAATAAGCGCGAGGAGGTCAAAGAGGTATCAGCCGGTGATATCGTGGCCGTTGTCGGGCTCAAACATACACTTACCGGTGATACACTGTGCGATGAAAAAAATCCTATCATCCTCGAATCAATAGAGTTTCCGGAGCCGGTCATGTCAGTTGCTATTGAACCTAAGACGAAGGCTGATCAGGAGAAACTCTCTCAGTCACTTGCAAAGCTTGCTCAGGAAGACCCTTCATTCAAGGTATCCTTTAATGAGGAAACCGGTCAGACAATCATATCAGGTATGGGAGAGCTGCATCTCGAGATTATTGTTGATAGGCTTCTGCGGGAATTTAAAGTCTCTGCAAATGTCGGCAGGCCTCAGGTTGCTTATAAGGAGACGATTCGGGGCGCGGCAAAGTCAGAGGGAAAGTTTGTCAGACAAACCGGCGGCAGGGGACAGTACGGCCATGTCTTCATTAAGATAGAACCCTTAGAGGCCGGCAAGGGATTCGAATTTGAAAATAAAATCGTTGGTGGTGCTGTACCGCGGGAATACATACCTGCCATTGAAAAAGGAATAAAAGAAGCATCGGACAGGGGCATCCTCGCTGGGTATCCTGTTGTTGACGTAAAGGCAATGCTGTATGATGGTTCATATCATGAGGTTGATTCTTCTGAAATGGCCTTTAAAATCGCCGGATCGATGGCGTTCAAGGAAGCTGCCAAAAACGCCAAGCCTGTACTTCTCGAGCCAGTTATGAGTATTGAGGTTGTGACCCCTGAAGAATACATGGGAGATGTTATCGGAGACCTCAACTCCCGTCGGGGCAGGGTTCAAAATATAGAGAGAAGAGGCAATGTTCAGGTAATCAAGTCGCAGGCTCCGCTCGCTGAGATGTTCGGTTATGCTAC
>Ga0079037_100001977_pt1 | contig 11015 bp, 13 predicted proteins | sample Mud3Dept4metaG_FD_71479 | JGI IMG/M metagenome (GOLD analysis project Ga0079037, IMG submission 71479) | Freshwater wetland microbial communities from Ohio, USA, analyzing the effect of biotic and abiotic controls - Mud 3 Core 4 Depth 4 metaG | ecosystem: Environmental > Aquatic > Freshwater >... | reverse complement strand
CTCCGGCAGCGCCAGGCCGTGGCGCTGCCTGAGGTCCGAGTAGAGGTCTCGTGGAGTCGACGCGGATGTCTCACAGGTCTCGGCGCTGCGTCCGGCCTGCTCGCGCAGCGCGGCGAAGTACTGCACGTGCACCGTCCGCGTCATCGCGGGACGTTCCCGGCGTTGAGCCTGGCGGCCGCGGAGGCGAACTCCTGCGGCGTGTTCACGTTGTCGAGCGCCGCCGGATCCGCCTGCTCCAGCAGCGGGACGCCGCTTGCGATGACGAACTTGCGCGGGCAGCGCCTGTCATGCGCGATGGCGTCCAGTATTCCCGCACGGGTGGAGGGTTCATAGATCGCGCAGAGTGGCTCGGGCAGCCCGTCATGCTCGCTGCGATAGACCACGATGCCGTGAGCGCCGCGCGCCGCGACCAGGCGGGCGATTGCGGCGTCGCCGAGAAATGGCAGGTCGCAGGCCACCACGAGCCACGCCGCCTCGGGAAAGGCGGCTTGCGCCGCGGCGATGCCGGCGATCGGGCCGAGACCGGCGACCTGGTCCACGACCTGCGGCAGCGCTGCGCGCGTCGGGTCATTCGTCTGGTCGGGCCGTACCGAGACGAAGGCCCGCTGGCAGTGACGCGACACGAGATCGAACGCGATTGCGACCTGTGAACGGCCGAGGTACTCGAGCGCCGCCTTGTCCCGGCCCATGCGCCGGCTGGCGCCTCCCGCAAGCACGACTCCGTAGAGCGGGGCCAGCCCGTTCATGGCGGCTGCACGTCGCGACGGCCGCCGTGCTTCTCGAGCAGGCGCACTTCGCCGATGACGATTTCGTGCGACATGGACTTGCACATGTCGTAGACGGTGAGCGCCGCGACCGACGCGCCGGTCAGCGCCTCCATTTCGACGCCGGTTCGATGGTGCACGCTCACGGTGCAGTGAATGACGGCGCAGTCGTGCCCGTCCATGTCGATCTCGATGCGGCAGCTCTCGATGCCGAGCGGATGACAGAACGGGATGAGTTCGTGCGTGCGCTTGGCCGCCATCACGCCAGCGATGATGGCGGTCTGGAACACGGGTCCCTTGGCGGTCGAGAAGCCGGCGTCCGCGAGTGCCTGCGCGACCTCGTGCGGAAAGCGCACCCGTGCCAAGGCGACGGCCGTGCGCTTCGTGACCTGCTTGCCGCTGACGTCCACCATGGTCGGCTGGTCGCGGTCGTCGACATGACTGAACATCTTCGTCACCCGCCGATGTAGTGCATTTCGATCTTGCGCAGCGGGCGCTCCACGGCGTCCTTCGGGTCCCGCAGCTCGCTGTACCGGTCGTCGCGGCCTGTCCAGGCGCGCCGGAGGAGGGCAAGCAGTTCATCGTCCGCAGCGCCGGCCCGCAGCGGCGAGCGCAGGTCCGTGCCCTGTCCGGTGAAGAGGCAGGTATAGAAGACGCCCTCGGACGACAGCCGGGCACGGCTGCAGTCGCCGCAGAACGGGGCCGTCACCGACGAGATGAAGCCGATTTCGCCGGCGCCGTCTTCGTAGGCATATCGCTCGGCCACTTCGCCGCGCGTCCGGCCGGGCAACGCCCTGACGGGCCATCGCGCCCGGATCGAGCGCAGCAGCTCCGCGGACGGCACGACTTCGTCCGGTCGCCATGCGTTGCGATTGCCGACGTCCATGAACTCGATCAGCCGCACGATCACCGGCGTGCTGCGGAACCGTTCGAGCAACGGCAGCACGGTGTGGTCGTTGACGCCACGCGTGATGACGGCATTCACCTTCACCGGATCAAGGCCCGCCTCGAGCGCTGCCTCGATGCCGTCGATCACCTGGCGTAGCCCGCCGAAACCACCGTTCATTCGCTCGAAGACCGCTTCGTCGAGACTGTCGAGGCTCACGGTCACTCGATTCAGGCCATTCCCCTTCAGTTCGGCCGCATGGCTCGCGAGCAGCACGCCGTTAGTGGTGAGCGCGATATCGTCGACACCCTGGATGGTCGAGATCTCGGCGACGAGTTCGGCCAGCCCCGTGCGCAGCAGCGGCTCGCCGCCCGTGAGGCGGACCTTTCGCACTCCCAGGCCGACAGCGACCCGGACCGTCCGGGCAATTTCTTCGAAGCTCAGCCTCTCGGACGCCTTCAGAAACCGGTAGCGCTCGTTGAAGGTCTCGCGCGGCATGCAGTAGGGGCAGCGGAAATTGCAGCGGTCCATGACCGAGATGCGCAGGTCGTGCATCGGACGGCCGAGGCGGTCCCGCACGAGCCCGCGGTCGGGCAGCATGGCGACAGCTTTGGTGTCCGGCTCGTCGTGCATGGCGCGGGGTCTCACCAGCGGCGGAAGGTTGCCAGGTATCCGGAAGGATAGTCCGCCGGGCCGGGCGGAAGTTCAACGAAGCCGTCGGTCCCGAGCAACGAGATGAAGTCCCCGGAGCCTCGCGTCGGCTTCGGCATGGCCACGAGGCCGAGCGTCGGGCTGCGCTCCAGCTGGACGGGCAGGAACAACGACAGCGGTGGTTGCACGCGGCAAGGTGCGCCGAGCGGTATCGGTTCGAGCGGAGCCTGGCGCGCTCCGATCGCGGCGAGCAGGCCCGGCACCACGTAGCGGACCAGGCACACGAGCGCGGACACCGGGTTTCCCGGCAAACCGAACACGGGCCGGCCGTCGCGCGCCACCCCGAACCACAGCGGCTTTCCCGGCCTTTGCGCCACCTTGTAAAAGACCTCCTCGACGCCGACGTCGCGCAGCGCCTGCGGGACATGGTCGAATCGTCCCATCGAGACGCCGCCGCTCAGCACCAGGAGGTCGTGTGTGTCGAGGTGCACGGCAAGGCGATCGCGGAGCACCCGTGGATCGTCGGGCAGGTGATCGTCGGCCACACGAAGGAAGCCCCTCAGGGCGAGCGCAGCGCGCAGTGCGTGGGAATTGGAGCGTCGGATCTGCCAGGCCTCGATGGGCGCGCCCGGCTCCACCAGTTCGTCACCCGTCGCGACGATGATGATGCGGGGATCGGCATGCACGTCGGCTCGCGGCAGCCCGGCGGAGGCGAGCACAGCCAGTTCCGGCGCGCCGAGCCGCGTGCCGCGAGCCAGCAACATGTCGCCTTCACGGCAGTCGAGCCCTCGCGTGTGCACGTTCGCGAACGGCTCGACCAGGGCGTCTTCGACGACTTGCGCAAACCCGTCCGCGACGCGCAGCCGCTCGACCGGGACGACGCAGTCGCAGCCCGCGGGCAGTACGGCTCCCGTCATCACTTCGAGGCAGGCATCCGCCGCCACGAGCCGCAACGGCGGTCGGCCGGCCGCCTGGGTTCCGGTGATTGCGAAACGCCGACGGCCCTCGCGCCAGGCGGCGGACGAGAGCGCAATTCCGTCCATGGTGACCCGGTCGAAGGGCGGCTGGTCGCGCTCGGCACGCACGGACTGCGCCAGCACGGCCCCCGCGAGCGACGCCAGCGGGCGCGACTCGACCGGTAGAGTCTTGATCCGCTCGCGGACCAGTGCCTCGGCCGCTGCGGGCGTCGGCAGTGGCCCCACGGCGTGACTACTTCTTCTGGGCCGCGGTGTACGCCTTGATCTCTTCGCTCCAGCGCGTTGCGAGCGCGGTCAGCTCGTCGAGCGCGGCGTTGTGCTTCTTGGCCTGTACCGTTTCAATTGCAAGCTTCTTCTGCGCGTACTCCGGGTCGGCCGCGTCGAGCGCTGCGATTGTCGTGCCCTTTTCCTGCTCGAGGCAGGGCAGGTAGGTTTCCTGCACGGCCTTCGAGTATTCCTTGACCGTCCCCTGGGCGGCGAGCATCTGCTCCTTCGTGGCCGACGCGCCATTCGGGAGATCCTGCGGTGCCTGCGGGTAGACGCAGGCGGCCTGGGCCGAAACACCGGATGCCAGCAGCACGGCGAAGAGGGAGATGCGGGTCGAGAGCTTCATGTCATTTCCTCTGCAGGATCACTGGGCCCACGGAAGGCGCGGGTAGTAAAGTCGGGCGAAAACTATACAGACACGCCCGCCACCCCCGCCAGCCCTGCCGGCGGTATCCTTGATGCCTTGGACCGGGGGAGGAGACCCGATGCCTGCAGCCGATTTCCCGGGGACCTATGGGGCCAGCACGCACGGCGTGCGCGGCGACTACCGCGACATGCGGCCGGATTACACGGTCGTGCAGGACTATGGCACCTACGCCGAGCCGGACCAGGACCGCTGGCGGAGGCTCTACGCGCGCCAGATGCGCCTGGTGGCGGAGCGCGCCTGCCCGGAGTTCCTGAGGGTCGTCGGAACGCTGGGCTACGAAAGTGGCGTTCCGCGCTTCGACGAGGTCAACGAGCGGCTCGGGCGCGCAACGGGCTGGCACGTCGTGGCCGTGCCGGGGCTGCTGCCGGAGCAGGTATTCTTCGGCCACCTCGCCGAACGCCGCTTTCCGGTCACCGTGTGGCTGCGCGACGAGCACGAGTTCGACTACATCGTCGAGCCCGACATCTTTCACGATTTCTTCGGGCACGTGCCGCTGCTCTTCGATCCCGTGTTCGCCGACTACATGCAGGCGTACGGGCGTGGCGGACTGAAGGCCGACGGCCTGCACGCGCTGGAGTACCTGGCGCGACTCTACTGGTACACGGTCGAGTTCGGCCTGGTCCGGACCGGGGCAGGTCTGCGCATCTACGGCGCCGGCATCCTCTCGTCGCCAGGAGAAGTTGCCTATGCCGTCTCGAGCCCGACGCCGCACCGCATCGGCTTCGGGATCGAGCGCGTCATGCGCACGCGCTACAAGATAGACACCTTCCAGCAGACGTATTTCGTGATCGAGGACTTCGGGCAGCTGTTTCGCGAGACGGCCCCGGATTTCACGCCCGTGTATGCCGCCATCGCCGGGCAGGCATCATTTCCGGCCGATACCGTGTTGCCCCAGGACCAGTTGTTCGCACCCATCGAGGACAGCCGATGAGCAAGCTTTCTCCTGCCGCCAGCCAGTCCGCCGCGCCGTTCACCCTCGGGCACTTCGTCGCGGGCCGGCACGTCGCGGGCACCTCCGGCCGTGAAGGGCCGGTTTACAACCCGGCCACCGGCGCCTTGCGCGGCCATGTCGCGTTCGCCACCGCCGATGAGGCCCGCGCTGCGATCGCGGCCGCGGAAGTCGCGCTGCCGGCCTGGTCAGCGATCACACCACTTCAGCGTGCGCGCATCATGTTTCGCTTCAAGACGCTGCTCGAAGCAAACGCCGACGAAATTGCGCTGCTGTTGACCTCCGAGCACGGCAAGGTCCTGTCCGACGCGCGGGGCGAGCTCACGCGCGGAATCGAGGTCGTCGAGTTCGCCTGCGGCATCCCCCAGCTGCTGAAGAGCGAGTTCACCGAGAACGTCGGCAGCGGCGTGGACAGCTGGTCGATCCGCCAGCCGGTGGGCGTGTGCGCAGGAGTCACGCCATTCAATTTTCCGGCGATGGTGCCGATGTGGATGTTCCCGGTTGCGATCGCGTGCGGCAACACCTTCGTGCTGAAGCCCTCGGAAAAGGACCCGAGCGTGCCGCTGCGGGTCGCCGAGTTGCTGAGCCAGGCTGGGCTGCCTGACGGCGTGTTCAACGTCGTGAACGGCGACCGGGACGCGGTGGACACGCTGCTCACGGATCCTCGCGTCGCTGCAGTGAGTTTCGTCGGCTCGACGCCGGTCGCGGAGTACATCTACCGGACGGCATCCGCCCACGGCAAGCGGGTGCAGGCGCTCGGCGGGGCCAAGAACCACATGGTGGTGATGCCGGATGCGGACACGCGCAATGCCGCGAGCGCGCTGGTCGGCGCGGCCTACGGTTCGGCCGGCGAGCGCTGCATGGCCATCGCGGTGGCCGTCGCGGTTGGCGAGGCCGGCGATCGGCTGGTCGAGGCGGTGAAGCAGCAGCTCGCCGAACTCATGGTCGCCCCCGGCACCGTCGAGCGCGCCGACATGGGGCCGCTGGTGACCCGTGAGCACCTCGATCGTGTGCGCGGCTACGTGGACCTGGGGGTGCAGGAAGGCGCGAAACTGGTCGTCGACGGCCGCGGCATTCGCGTGACGGGGCACGAGCAGGGGTACTACCTCGGGCCCTGTCTGTTCGATCACGTCCGGCCCGAGATGCGCATCTATCGCGAGGAGATCTTCGGGCCGGTGCTCTGCGTGATCCGGGCGCCTGACCTCGAGTCGGCGCTCGCGCTGGTCAACGCACACGAATTCGGCAATGGCACCGCGATCTTCACGGCAAGCGGCGAAGCGGCACGGTCGTTCACGCAGCGAGTGCAGGTCGGCATGGTGGGGGTCAATGTCCCGATCCCGGTACCCATGGCGTTTCACTCGTTCGGCGGCTGGAAGCGCTCCCTCTTCGGGCCGCTGCACGTGCACGGTCCCGACGGTGTGCGCTTCTACACCCGGCTCAAGACGGTGACCTCCCGCTGGCCGACGTCGGCCCAGGAGGGTGCCCAGTTCGTGATGCCAACGATGAAGTAGTGCTTCCCGGGCGATCAGCGCCACCTTGCGGGCTGCTGTAAGATCTCCTGTCCCTCGCGCGGCCGTAGCTCAGTTGGATAGAGCATCAGGCTTCGAACCTGAGGGTCGGGGGTTCGAATCCCTCCGGCCGCGCCAAGAAATGAAAAAGGGCTCGTCGTAAGAGGGGCCCTTTTTCATTTCTTTGGCGCCGTTGAGGGTTTGAGAACCCCCGACGTCGTCGGGGCGTTCGACAACCGCGCGACAGCGCGGTTGGACGTTGGCGATTCGCGGCACCGGAGCGCATCGGCAACGGCCCCAGCGGGGCGGCTGGGTAGCGGAGCGGAGCCGCCATCCCTCCGGCCGCGCCAAATATCAAAGGGCCGCGCTTGGCGCGGACCTATTCTCTGAACGTTTTCTCGAATGTGGCGGCGAATCTAGCGGCGCAGACCGTCAGCAGGCTATACGTGCCGTCCCTGATCATTGATCAACAGTTCGCCGTCTTCCTTGCGAAACGGTCCCGACAGCAGTCGATCGAGAAGATCGGGAACCACTTCGCTTGGCCGGCACAACCGCGCGCCGGGTTGTGATAGATAACGACTGACTCGCTGCTCGACATCAGACCTCCTGACCGCAGATCAACCACCCTGTGGCAACCTACGAGAATTAAGGGGTCGCCGCAGCCAAAACCATGCCAAGCGACCCGTTAGGCGCTCGATGCGAATGCAGGTTGCACACCGCACGTCGCTGCTGAAGTAGGTCACCTGGATCACGTCGGGCGCCACGCCCGGCTGGGTCAGGACGACCTTCGGTTGGACCGCGGGCAGGTCCGCTGCATGTCTTGCCTGCTGAATCGCGGCCCAGCAGCCCACCGCGGCCAGCGCGACGAGCGCCCACTTGAGGAATCGCCTCATGGTCAGCTCAGCAGCTTCTTCGCTTCGTCGAGCGACGGCACCTTGCCGCTGGCCTTCACCACGCCATCCACCACCAGTGCCGGCGTGAACATCACGCCGAAATCCACGTAACGGGTCACATCGGTGATCTTCTCGATCTCGTACTTGAGCCCCAAGTCGTTGGCCGCCTGCTCGGCGACTGCCGTCAGCGCGCGGCACTTGGGACAGCCGGAGCCGAGTATCTGGATCTTCATGTGCCATCTCCTGCGGGGCGGCCCCGCATCAGTTCACCAGCAGCCCGTACCCCATGCCCGTGATCGTCGCCATGACGACGACCAGCGAGACGTATGTGACAGTCTTCTTCAGACCGAGAATCGAGTTGAGCACCAGCATGGCCGGCAGGCTTAGCGCAGGGCCGGCGAGCAGCAGCGCGAGGGCCGGACCGGAGCCCATGCCGCTGCCGACGAGGCCCTGCACAATTGGGACCTCGGTCAGTGTCGCGAAATACATGAACGCGCCGGCGATCGCGGCAAACAGGTTGGACGTGAGCGAGTTACCGCCGACGAGTCCGCTGATCCATTCGGAGGGAATCATGCCCTCGTGGCCCGGGCGACCGAGCAGGAATCCGGCCACAAGCACGCCGCCGAGCAATAGTGGCACGATCTGCTTGGTGTAGTCCCAAGCCTGGTTGAACCACTCGCCGGCCTCGTCCTCGCGACCGGCCGTGAGCCACGCCAGCCCAAGTATCGCGGCGAGGAATGGCCAGGTCGGGTGGCCGGGAACGGCCGCCGCGAGGATGGCCGTGGCGGCTATGACGACAGCGATCCGCTTCGGGTCGAGCTTGAACCAGCGCCACAGCAGCAGCGCGAGCACCCCGCCGAGCACCGAGGTGATTACCCACTTGACCGAGAACACGGCGGCGAAGAAACCCGTCGTCTGCGACGCGGCCCCCCAGTTGGCGAACACCAGGATGCCGACCAGCACCGCAAAGAACGTCGCCGTCTGCGAGAGTGGCCGTCCGGCCTCAGGCTCGGCCAGTGCTACGGCTGAGGCGGCCTTCTGCTGCTCCACCTGGCGGAAGATCAGTGCCATCAGCAAGCCGATGACCACGCTGAACGCCACCGCACCCACGGCCCGGGCAAGGCCGAGTTGAGTGCCGAGCACCTTTGCCGTCATGACGATGGCCAGCACATTGATCGCGGGGCCGGAGTAGAGGAATGCCGTCGCGGGACCGAGCCCTGCGCCCATGCGATAGATACCCGAGAACAGCGGCAGCACCGTGCAACTGCACACGGCGAGAATCGTGCCGGAAACGGACCCGACACCATACGCCAAGGGCTTCGGCGCCATCGGGCCGAGATAGCGCATGACGGACGCCTGCGACACGAACGCGGCAATCGCGCCTGCGATCCAGAAGGCCGGCAGCAGGCAGAGCACGACGTGCTCGCGCGCGTACCACTTGGTCAGCTCGAGCGCTTCGGTGACGGCGCCGTCGAAACGCGGCTGGCCGACCGGGAGAAAGTAGACAGCGGCGAATACGGCAGCGAGCAGTCCAAAGATCTTGAGCTCGTGCCGGGCGGTCGGGTTGAGGGTGAGGGCCGTCATGAACTTCTCCGCGCTCAGGCGCAGTCGCAGGCCGGGCGCGTCGCCCTGCGAGACGTCTTCATGCCGTCGAGGCAGGCGATGAAATCGGGCACGCAGGCGAGTTCCAGGCGATAAAAGATCTTCTGCCCGCGCTTGTCGCTGGAGACGACGCCCGCTTCGCGCAGCACGTCGAGGTGCTTCGAGGTGGTGGACCAGCCCAGGCCCACGGCCTCGACGAGATCGCAGACGCAGTGCTCGCCGCCGGTGAGCTTTCTGACCAGCGTCAGGCGCGCGGGGTTGCCCAAGGCCTTGAAGACGGCATCGGGAGTCGGGGCGGGGGCCTTGGGTGGCATGCGTGAAGTATTTCGTAATATTACGAAATACGCATCCGCAGCTTCCGCAATCGATAGGATTCAGCACGGCATGAATAGACTCATCGATCGACTTTCCGGCCACGCCAGTCACTCGCGCTGGCTGCCTGCGACAAGTGCTGCTACGCATGGGACCAGGAGTCTCTGCGAGTAAAATGCTCTTGAGCTATGCACCATCAGCCATGAGTGACATCAAAGGTCCTGCAATCGATCCCGAGGCCTTTCGCGTCGAGGGCCACTGCTGTGGCATCCGCCTGCCGGTGCTGAAGACCCTGGCCGGCGAAGGCCTCCAGTGGGAGTTCAAGCCCGAAGCGAAGGTGGAGCCGGTCTCAGCAGGGGTTCCAGCGGCTGAGGATGGGCGCGACCCACCGAAGACCGGCTAATACGGAAGAAGCAGCATTATTTGCTCTAGCTGTCGCACTGGTGTGACAGCTCCGCCTTCAGGTCGCGGCGGGTCCGGTGATTTGACCGACGTGCCCTTGGCGCCTTTGCCGTAATGAGAAGACCGCGAGTGACCGCTTCTCGGCGCGGCCAATGACCGCACTGGGTCGTTGTCCCATTTGAATGTCTGCATTGCTTTCGGGACCGCCCGATGTGCGTGCCATCAAGGGATTTCACGACGAATCCCTTTCAGGCGAGTGGAAAGGGCATCGCTCGTTCCGTCTTGGCTAGAAGTGGAGCGTGATCTACCGCGCGGTGGCGAGCGTGCTGGGGGTCGAGCGGGCAAAGGTGCTGCCGGAGCCGGCGGCGGATTTGGAGAGGGTCCGTCGGAGCGCGACGCGATAACGGCATCGCCGGCAGCTGCTACAGAAGCGGACGTTCGCGACGGCGCAAGGTCGGCCGGAAGCGGAAATCGGGTGAGTGCCCGGAGAACGAGAATAATCCCTTTGGCGGCAACCACGACAGCCGTCCAGTGCTCAGATTCACCCTCAGTGGCGCGCCAAATACTGGAAGGCCGCGCTGCGAAGGGCGGCCCTTGTCTCCTGGCTTCGATGCGGGGGACTGAGAACCCCCGACGGGGCGGCCACGAGCGGAGCGGGGCCGCCGTCCCTCCGGCCGCAGGGCAATGACAGGTACGCAGATTCCGTCGGCTTGCGGTTGCGTCGGCCTGCTAACGTCTGACTGTGATGAGGGAGCCGAGCGCCGCCGTTAACCCGACAACCAGTGTTCGCAGCTGGAGTCGCGCAGTTGTTGTCGTGCTGATCTGCACGTCAGTGGCTCTCTTGTTGTCGGTCGACGCGGTGTACGGCGGCCTCCAGCAACTGCTGTCCGTCGCGGAGCCGCTGATTGCCGGACACCCGCTCCTGGGAGCGGTCTTGTTCGTGGTGCTGGCCGCTGTGTCGGCAATCCTTGCGTTCTTCTCGAGTGCGCTGCTGTTGCCGGCAGCTGTATATGCGTGGGGCAACACGGTCACCTTCGGCCTGCTGTGGCTCGGCTGGCTGTTGGGTGGCATGTGCACCTACGCGCTGGGTCGCGGGTTGCGCAGACCGCGCGGAAATGCGGCCAGGACTTCCAGGCAGCTTGATTTCTACGTCCAGCGAGTTCGGGGGGACGTGACGTTTACCCTGGTCCTGCTGCTTCACCTTGCAATGCCGTCCGAGATTCCAGGCTACCTGTGCGGTTATCTCGGCGTGCGCCGCCGCACCTACCTCGCGGCACTGGCCCTCGCTGAACTTCCTTACGCCTTCGGCGCCGTGATGCTTGGTGACGGCGTGGTCAATCGCCAAATCGGCTGGTTGGTGGCGTTCGGAATGGTCGG
>Ga0079037_100001976_pt1 | contig 11018 bp, 9 predicted proteins | sample Mud3Dept4metaG_FD_71479 | JGI IMG/M metagenome (GOLD analysis project Ga0079037, IMG submission 71479) | Freshwater wetland microbial communities from Ohio, USA, analyzing the effect of biotic and abiotic controls - Mud 3 Core 4 Depth 4 metaG | ecosystem: Environmental > Aquatic > Freshwater >... | reverse complement strand
TTGGATAGGAGGATAGGATGAAAGACATTTACGAAAAGTTGAGAGAACGGCTTGACGATCTCGCTACAGGATATCCTGCTACGGAGAACGGGGTGGAAATCAGGATACTTAAGAGGCTTTTCACTGAAGAGGAAGCGGAATTCTTTTTGCAGCTTTCTCCACTCCCGGAAACACCGGAGGATGTAGCTAAAAGGCTCGGCAAAGAGTCAAATAAAACAGCGGCGCTGATGGAGCGCATGGCCAAAAAAGGTTTGCTCTTTAGGCTACGGAAGGGCGATACCGTGAAATATGCTGCGGTACCATACCTGGTAGGCATTTTTGAATTCCAGGTGGGCAAGATGGATCGGGAGATTGCTCTCGACATGAATGAGTATTATGAAACATCATTCGGTCGAACGATCCAATCATTTGAAACTCCTGTCATGCGAGCCATTCCCATAAATCGGGAAATAGCCGTCAAATGGCCGGTTGCTCCCTATGAAGACGTTCTGGAAATCTTAGAAAAGCAGGAAACCGTTGCCGTTGCCCCGTGCATTTGTCGCACGTGGATGAAACTGGCCGATAAGGGTTGTGATAAACCGGTCGAAACTTGCTTCATGTTCGGCTCCCATGCCCGCTACTATGTGGAAAACGATATGGGACGGTATATCAGCAAAGAGGAGGCCCGGGAGATCGTGAAACGTAATGAGGAAGTCGGCCTGGTGATGCAACCTTTTAACTCGCAGCAGGTTGGCGGTATGTGCAGTTGCTGCGGTGATTGTTGCGGCATGCTCAGATCTTTGAAGAAACAGCCGGTTCCGGCCGCGTCGGTGCAAAGCAACTACTATGCGGAAGTGGACGCCGAGGAGTGTGCCGGATGTGAAACCTGCCTATCCCGATGTCAGATGGATTCCATCGATATAGTGGATGAGCGAGCAGTAGTGAACTTAAACAGATGCATCGGGTGCGGGTTGTGTGTCACGACCTGCACTACTGGCGCTTTAAAGCTGGTAAAAAAGCCGGAGAACCAGCAGTATCAGCCCCCCAAATCCGGTGCTGAAACTTACATGAGAATAGCAGCGGAACGCGGAAAGAATTTGATGCGCAAAGGGTGATAATGACTCAGCAGGAAGAACGGGAAAGAATCAAGCGGAAGGCCCAGGAAGCAGAGCTGCTCCTTGAAGGGGGAAGGGTCCTCAATGTGTATTCGGGTGAGCTCCTCGAGTCCAACGTGGCCGTCAAGGGAGAGAGGATCTGGTATGTGGGCCCGCGCTCCGATGAGATCGGGGAAAAGACCCTGCGTCTGGATGTGTCGCACAAGGTGTTGGTCCCTGGGTACGTCGAGCCTCACTGCCACCCCTGGAACGTCTACAACCCGGTCTCGCTGGGAGAGGAGTTTTGCAGGCTGGGGACGACCACCCTCGTGTGTGACAATCTCATCTTTTATATGATGATGGGCGCGGAGGGATTCGAAGCCTTCATGGCCGCCTTTTCGAAGATGCCGGTGAAGTTCTTCTGGTTTATGAGACTGGTTCCTCAGACCCCTCTGGAGCAGGAAGAGACTCTCTTTTCAGCGGCCAATCTCAAAAGACTTCTCCGAAATCCTCTCACTCTCTCCATCGGAGAGATCACCAGGTGGCAGGAACTGATCAAAGGAAATCCGAAAATAGAAGAGATGATTCATATGGCCCGCAGGCTCGGAAAACGCGTGGACGGCCACACCGCAGGCGCGAAATATGAAAACCTCAGTGTCATTTCCCGAGCGGGAGTGGAGTCCTGCCACGAAAGCATTACAGTCGAAGAGGCTCTCGATCGGCTGAGACTGGGGTTCCACGTCCTCTTGAGGGAGAGCTCTCTCCGGCAGGATCTGCGCGGCCTCTTGAAAGGGGTCCGGGAAAATCCACTCTCATTGCGCCGGGTCATGTTGACCACGGACGGCTCTTCCCCCTCTTTCCATGTGGACTCCGGGATGACCGATCATTTGGTAAGGATGGCCATGGAGGAGGGCATCAATCCCGTAGAGGCCTACCGGATGGTAACCCTCAATCCCGCCGTTTACTTCGGCATCGAAGATCGTCTCGGCGGAATCGCTCCAGGGAGGGATGCAGATATCCTCGTTTTGGGGGACCTTCATGATCCCACACCGGAACTCGTCATCTCCAAGGGCCGGATCGTCTCGGAAAAAGGCGTCCTTCTCTCTCCATTTCCGGTGCCAGACTGGAAGAAGTTTTCAAGCGCTCCACAGAGGGAGTCCAAGTGGCGCGCCAAGAAGGAATTCTTTGAAATCCCCGTCAAAGGGATGGCAGAGGGGCAAAAACTTTCCTTCCCCGTGATCAGGCTCATCAGCACAGTGATCACGCGCATCAAGCGAGTGGAATTCCCCGTGCGGGGCGGCTTGGTAGACCTCTCTGCCGTGGATGGGTTCTGCAGGGTCGCCGCGTTGGACAGGCGCGGGAGATGGATCGCAAACGGGATCCTGGAGGGCTATGCGGATCGGATCGAGGGGATCGCCTCCACCTTTAACACCGCCCTAGAGATCCTCGTGATCGGTCAAAACCCCAGCGCCATGGCCTCTGCTGTGAATCGGGTAGTCCGGATGGGGGGAGGAATAGCGGCCATAGAAGAGGGAGAAGTGGTTTTTGAGTTCCCCTTGCCCATCGGAGGCATGATGTCCGGATTGTCTTTGAAAGAAGTGGCCAAGAAGGAAGCGGCACTCAAGCAATTCCTCTCAAGCCGGGGTTACCCCTTTCATGACCCGCTCTACACGTTCATCTTTCTCCCCAACGATTTTTTGCCGGAGGCCAGAATCAATCGCAGGGGCGTGGTGGACGTAAAAAAGGATGAGGTCCTGTGGCCGGCGAGAAGGCTGCCGGCACGATGATCCCACTCTCCGCAAATGCCCCGGGGTATCCTTCCATTGGGATTTGCAAATCCGAAGATGACGCAAAGAAAATGACCACCCCGCCACATGGAGCGGGGAAGGTCATTACTAATGCTATTGTGGAGCGACTTTTACTTTTTCCTCTTGGTGACCGACTTTTGAATCTTGAGTGAAGCGAACTTGGCCGTGGTCTCGCGGATTCCTTTTTCAACTGGGATGCGTTCCATGCTGGATGCGCCCACAAAGCCGTGGATGGGAGCTCGTTTGAGAATTGCATCCACATCAGAGGGCGAGGAGATCGGCCCTCCGTGGCAGAGGACGAAGACGTCAGGGTTAACCGATCGTGCGGCTTTGGCAATCTTCTCAGTTTGCTCTGCAGCCTCTTTAAGGCTCATGGTTTCCTTTGCCCCAATAGCGCCGCCGATGGTCAGACCCATGTGGGCCAGGATGCAGTCGCAACCTGCTCTGGCCATTTTGCGAGCCTCTTCAGGATTGAAGACATAGGCTGTGGTGAAGAAATCCATCGCATTGGCCAGAGCGATCATCTCCACTTCCTTGTCGTAGCTCATGCCTGTTTCCTCGAGGGCGGCTCTGAAGGTTCCGTCGATCATGCCGATCGTGGGAAAGTTGTTGATGCCTGAGAAACCCGCTTCTCCGACCTTCCAGAGAAAAACCTCCATCACTTTTGTGGGATCTGTTCCATTGATGGAGCAGATGACCGGAGCCTCTTTCACAATGGGAAGAATGTGTTTTTCACCAAGCTCCAGAGAGACGTCGTTTGCGTTCCCATAAGCCATCCAGCCAGAGAGGGAACCGAGACCGTGCATGCGGTAAAGCCCGGAATTGAAAACGAGGATAAGGTCGGCGCCTCCCTCCTCTTCAAACCGGGCTGAAATCCCTGTGCCGGCGCCTGCCGCCACAATCGCAGAACCCTTGGCCACTTTGCTTTTAAGCCTTTTAATGACTTCCTTACGCGTGTACTGTTTCATCACAACCTCCTTAGGAATATTTTTGCTTTAACAGGCGAATCATGGACTCGCCGACACGGATGGCGAATTCCGGATCGTCGAGATGATGTTCGTCTTCAATGAGTTCGATGCTAGGACTCAGTTTTTGTTTCAGGGTGCTGAAAAGAGCTGCATTGGCATCAGGGTCATAAAAGATTTTTCCCGGCCGGTCGATGCTGGAGAGCCCGCCCAGGGGAAGGATCACACACACAGGGCCTTTGGCCTGATTGAGTTTGCTCGCGATGAAGTTTGCAATGGCCACGTTTTCTTCGGCCGTGGTTCGCATCGTGGTCATCGTGGGGTTGTGGACGTTGAGCCGCCGGTTTTTGAACTTCTCCGGGACCTGATCTCTGGGGGGCAACACGATCGTGTCGGCAGCTCCGGGCACAATGACCATCGGCAAACCGAGGTTGCCGGCCGTTTCCAGCCGATGGGGTCCAGCGTCGTGGAGACCGCCCACCAGATAGGCGCCGATTTCAGCGAGCGTCATGTCCATGACTCCCTGAATGCGGCCCATGTCCATGAGCTTTTCCATGGTTCGGCCGCCAACCCCTGAAGCGTGAAAAACCCATGCTTCGTAACCGGCCTCCTCAATAACTTGTCTGGCGCGACTCACCCCGGGGGTTGTGGTGCCATACATCGTGATTGAGACAACCTTTTTCCCTGAAGGGACATAGGGGGCGTGCCCCTTGACCATGCCGGCGATGCCATGGGCTGCATTGTTCAACACCATCTCCAGCATCGGATTGAGGCCGCCGATGTCCAGAAGAGAGGGAATCAGGATGATATCAGAGATGTCTACATGCCAGCGAGTATTTCCCGAAGCAAGAGTCGTCACGATAAGTTTTGGAATTCCGTACGGAAGACTGCGCATAGCTGCTGCACAGATGGTCGTTCCTCCTGATCCTCCCACACCGATGACGCCGTGGGCTTCCCCTGCCTCGATCATCTGCTTGAGGTAGGTTGCTGCGGCCAGGCTGATCTTCTCAACCGCCTCGCCCCGGGGCAGGGCTCGAATCGTTGCAATATCTTCTCCGATCACGGCCGCAACCTGATCCACAGGGATGTCTGCACTCGTGTCGCTGCGAGCATGGACGCCCACGTCCATGAGCAAGGCCCGGCAGCCTGCCTCTCTCACCTTCTGTCCAAGGTAAGCCAGCTCCCGGCCTTTGGTGTCCATGGTGCCCATGGCAATGATGGTTCTCGGTTCTTGAGACATCGCTACCGTCCTCCCTTGAAAAGCAGCAGCCCGCTATTCATGGGTGATTAAATCTGCAGCCTATGAACCGCTACCCGATCGGCCTGCTTCTCTGCTCTGAGCGCAAAATCATACACGTCGCGCTGGAGACAAATCAGAGGATCTTCGGGCGGGAAGTAAGATTCTTCTCTGCGAAGGAATCGCTGCGTGGTTTTGTGAAAAATAATCTCGCGCAGCGCTTCGTTGTGGTCGTAGGATCCATTGCCCAGAAGCTGGGAGAAGTATCGGACACACCACTCGTCTTCAGGAGCAATTTCCTTGAGTTCCCACCCCATGGCCACAAGGCTGACGGTTTCCGGCCTTTTGGAGAGGATGTATTGGGCAGTGGCGCCTGCAACGGCGAAACTCCCCAACAAGACTTCTTCAGCCACGTTCAGTGCAAGAAGCGCCCCCTGCACGCCTGAGCTCGTCCTCTGGAGAACGGTCCTGCCTTTGAAGAACTCGGGGCCTTTCCGGAGAATGTCGCTCGGTGAGTTTCCAAAATCAAATCCCTTTATGGGAATGCCGCTGACTTCACCGACCAGGATAAGATCCCTGTCCTTTTCTTTCAAAGCAAAGGCCTGCTCAGGGGTTCCAATGAGAAACAACTTTTCAATGCCCATAGAAAAGAGAAGAGGAGCGCAGGTGAAAGCGCGGTAGACATCAATGATCACTGCCACTCCTCTTGCCGCAAGGGCACCGTTGTAAAGACTGTCACAAAGGATCTTCATAGGTTCACTCTTTCATTAAAAGTATTTGCATTGATTTGCACAAAGGCATCTTTGACCACGAGCCGCACGCCCGGGAGACTTGGAACGCAAGAAAAGGTCCCAGCCCTTCCGGCCGTGGCGGCCCCATGCAAACACTTATGAAAGATCCCCAGTCGTTGATCCCTGCGGAGAGTTTTCCCTTGACAGGAAAAGCCTCAGGGGATAGAGCCTGGATACAGATGTGCATGCATCGCTCACTTGTGCAAGATTCTCCTTTTACCCATGAAGCCGGATAAAGTCAATAGCCTTCAACCGTTGTCCGATGCCGCAAGGAATGCCACTTCGACCGGAGCCGGGCTGCCCGAGAGAGCCTACGATGCCATCATCATCGGAGCAGGCATTGTAGGCTCCATGATTGCGCGAGAGCTGAGCCGTTTCAAAGGCCGCTTCGCCTTGCTGGAGAAGGAGCCTGCCACAGGATTCGGCGTTTCCAAGGCCAACATCTCCATGCTCCATTCCCCCCTCATGTTTCCTTCCGGCCCGTTGAGGCGCAAGCTCGCCTACAAGGCTGCAGAGCGATACCGAAGACTCTCCAAGGAACTCGACCTGGTTTTCCGAGAAGTAGATGAAATTTTCGTAGCCTTTGATCAGAGCCAGGTGGAGAAACTGGAAGCGACGAGAATCGGGGCTGAGAAGGACGGCCTTTCCGCCGGCCACCAGATGATCGGGTCCGAGAAGCTCAGAAACCTGGAGCCTCACGTGAGCTCCAGAGCAATAGGGGCTCTCTACGGGAAGGGCGTGGGTGGGATCTATGCTCCTGAGTGGACTTTTGCGCTAACGGAAAACGCCGTACAAAACGGCGTGAGTCTTCACCTCAGCACTTCGGTGACAGGGATTCGAAAAATCAGTGATTTTGATTTTCTTGTTACGACGCCTAAGAGATCTTACAGAACAAGGTTTGTCGTCAACGCGTCAGGTCTTTTTGTGGATGAGATTGCCCGGATGGTGGGGGACGAGGACATCCACCTCATCCTGACCAAAGGAACCATGGCCATTCTCGACAAGTCCGTGTCCCATCTCGCCCGCAACATGATTTACGGGACCTTTGGAAAAGATCACAGCCAGCTGATCACCCCAACGGCGCACGGCAATCTCCTCATTGGGCTCGGCACTTTCACCGAACCTGAGGACAAGAGTGACACAAAAGTCAGCCGGGAAAGCCTCAAAGAGGTGGTACAAATGGGCAAGGAGCTTGTTCCGGCCCTAACCGACAAAGACGTGATCACTGCCTTTGCCGGGATCCGCTCGGACAATACCAAAGCATCGGCTCCAGGTGACTTCTACATTGACCACTCCGAGCACTCTCCGGGGGTGATTCATGCAGCCATAGGTTCACCAGGACTCACGGCTGCGCCGGCCATTGCGAAGTTGATCGTCAAGATGCTGGATGAAGCAGGGCTGCGCCTGGAAGAGAAAAGAGATTTTCAGGAGAGGAGAGACAGCTGGGTCAGATTCGAAACCTCTTCTCAGGAGGAAAGACAAGCTCTGATCGCATCCAACTCCAAATATGGGCACATTGTCTGCCGGTGCGAGAAAGTCACGGAGGCAGAGATCCTGGAGGCCATTTCTCGCGGCGCGGACAGCATGGATACAGTGAAACACCTCACCCGTGCTGGCATGGGGCGCTGCCAGGGTGGATTCTGCGGGATCAGCGTCCTGAACCATCTCGCTCAACACACCGGTCTTGCTCCGGAGCAGATCACGAAGAAAGGGGAGGGTTCCTACCAGGTCATTGAATCAGGAAAGGGACGGGTGGCAGGCCCTCTGCGTGCCATGAACGATCCGGAAGAGGGGATACCATGAAAGCCGCAGTTCTCCATAAGATAGGCGAACCCCTTCGTATTGATGATGTCCCGGCCCCCAACGCTGGGCCCGATGAAGTGATCGTCCGAACAAAGGCGTGTGGCATCTGCGGTACGGATCTCCATATCCGTGACGGATGGGGTTACACGCCTGAGCTTCCTTTCATCATGGGCCATGAACCTGCAGGTGTCGTGGTTGAGGTCGGAGAGCGTGTCATCAGGTTCAAGCCCGGCGACCGAGTGGTGCCGAATATTTTTTTCACCTGTGGTCATTGTTTCTATTGCCGTACGAATCGAGAAACGCAATGCCTCAACCTGAACGGCATACTGGGCGTGCTCAAATATCCCGGAGGCTATGGCCAGTTCTTCAAGGTGCGAGAGCGTCAGCTGTTTCATCTCCCGGAAAAGATCGCTTTTTCAGAGGGTGCAATCATAGCCGATGCGGTTGTTACGGCGGTGCACGCCGTTCGGAGGGGCCGCGTTTCTCCGGGAGAGACGGTGATGGTGATCAGCGTGGGTGGATGCTCGGCAGCAGCGATTCAAGTGTGTAAGGCCTATGGCGCGAAAGTGATCACCGTGGTCCGCTCACCGGAAAAACAGGAGCGGGCGCTCCGGTTGGGGGCTGACGTCGCTCTGAATTCCACCCAGACTCACGTCCCTGCGGCAGTCAAGGAACTGACGGACGGCTTGGGAGTTCATTGTGTCATTGACGGCGTGGGCAACGCCGATACTATGAAGGAAGGGATGGAAAGCCTTTGCCATGGCGGAAGGCTGGTGATCCTGGGCTACACCCAGGATCGGCATCCTTTAAATCCCCGGGACGCGGCTGTCCATGAACTTGAAATCCTCGGCACGCGCTCAGGGGGACGAGACGACACGGCGGAATCAATTCGTCTGGTAGGAGCGGACAACTGGGTTCCTGTGGTTACCGACTTTTTTGCAATTGAACAAGCGGAGGAAGCACACGAGTTGATGCGACAGGGAAAGAACTTGGGGCGAATCGTTCTGACTTTTGAAGAGTGAGGAGTTGGAAAGGAGGGAAGGATATGTTGACCCGACTTTGGACCATCGGCATGAAGGTAGCCCATTTGGACCAGGAACTCGAGTTCCACCGGCGGCTGGGCAATGAGGTGGTTCTGGATGAGTTCATTGAAACCGAGGAGGGCCGGTTCCGGCTCCCTCTCATCAAGATGGGGGACCGCTTCCTCCACCTCATGGAGGAGACGGTGTACGAGAAGGGGCTGGACAGACCTCTGCCGGTCGGGCCCGCCCATCTTGTCTATGTGAGCGACGATTTTGAGAAGGATGTGGCGAGAGCCGTCAGCGCAGGCGGCAAGCAACTGATAGATCCCGTGCAAATCAAGGCAGGCTTTGGGGAACGCAAACTCACTTTTATTCGGGCGCCTGGAGGATGGAATTTTGAAATCTTCAAGATGATTCAGGACTTCGTTCCCAACGTGCCCAAGTACAAGAGCCGGCTCAAGGGCCTGTGGACCTGCGGGACCAAAGTGCCTGACATTGACAGGGAACTGAAATTCCATCGCGACCTCGGCAATGCCGTCGTCCTGGATGAGACCATTGAATCAGGTGGAGAGAAGTTTCGGCTGCCCCTTGTCAGGATGGCCGACAAGTACATCCATGTTCTGGACAAAGCGGTGTATGAGGACGGCTTGGGCGAGGTCATTCCTTACGGGATTTGCCATCTCGTCTACGTGAGTACGAATTTCGAGCAGGATGTGGAGATTGCCAAAAAGGCGGGAGCGAGGATGATCGGCGAGGTCACACACATCACCGCTCAATTCGGCGAACGCATGGTGGCCTTCTTCCGGGCTCCGGGAGGATGGAACTTCGAGTTCCTGAAAATCATCCGGAACCTGGTTCCTGAAGTGGTTTAAGTTGGTCCGAGCTTTATGTCCACTCGGACAGTACCTGTCTGGCTATCCGGCAATAACCGAATCACGAAAGAGAATATCGAATGTCGAGCAAAGAACTGCAGAAGGGTGAAGTGTTCAGCATTCTGCGGTTCAAGTCCTTCCCCTATGATCCAGTTGTAATAAGGCCGCTGGGGCAACCTTATCCCGGAATTATTGGGCTTACATAAAAGGGAGAACCGCTGAAGTACTTCCTACTTGGGCTCCAGCTTCAAGGTGACCTTCTGTTTTTGGTCACATTTTCCTTCTTCGGTGACAAAGGTGCCCTTCACTTGCTTGTATTTGTCGTGGCTCACGGTCACTTCATGGGTGAGGGATTTGGCCTCCTTGGTATGGCAAGGAACCATAGCGGTGAAGACCCCATTCTTGTCGGTTCTGTAAGTGGTTTCGAAGAAGCCCGGCGAATTGATGACCACGTTCGCATCGGCGATGGGCTTGTCGTCTCGAGTGTAGACCGCTATTTCCACGGGGGTGGGTGCGAGGCCGAAGCCCACCTGAGTGTGCCCTCCTGCGGCGATGCACGGCTCCGAGACACCGAAAGCCAGAGCCACGCCTATCGCAATGATCAGACAGATTTGAGTTTTTCGGCCCATCGTTTTTTCCTCCTTCGTTTACAAGTCTAATAACGTAATCGCGCTATAAGCTAGAATCCTATCTCCGTTTTTTCAGATAATCGTCGAGGAGCACTGCCAGAACAATGAGAAAGCCTTTGGCGACCAATTGATAATGGGTGTGAACCCCCATGAGGTTCATGCCATTGTTCAGGATTCCGATGACCAGAGCCCCAATCAGCGTGCTCCAAACAGCCCCCCGGCCGCCCATGAGGCTGGTTCCTCCCAGGACCACCGCAGCGATCGCATCCAGCTCAAAACCCTCTCCCACGGCGGGCTGGGCCGAAGAAAGACGAGCCATGAGAATCATGCCCGACAATCCCGCAAGAAATCCGCAAAGAACATAGCTCCAGAACTTGACCCACCCGACCTTTATTCCTGAGAGTCTGGCCGCTTCCTCGTTGCCTCCCACCGCATAGACGTACGCGCCGAACGCCGTTCGGCTCAGGACGATCTGCATGACCACGACAACGATGATCATAATAATCACCGGCACAGGGATTCCTCCGATCATCCCGGAACCGATAAACCGAAAGCTCCCCTCAAGCTTGATGATGGGGAGGCCGTTGGTGACAACGAGAGAACTTCCTCTGTACACTGTGAGCCCGGCGAGGGTCGCTATAAAGGGGGGAACCTTGAAGCGAGCGATGACCACCCCGTTGGCTGCGCCGGCAAGGGCACCAATGACCAACCCTGCAAGGATCCCCACGTAGTCCATCCCGGGGGCTGAGTCGATGACGGTCATAGCGACACAGCTCGTGAGAGCTAGGAGGGAGCCCACGGAAAGGTCGATTCCCGCG
>Ga0079037_100001975_pt1 | contig 11020 bp, 5 predicted proteins | sample Mud3Dept4metaG_FD_71479 | JGI IMG/M metagenome (GOLD analysis project Ga0079037, IMG submission 71479) | Freshwater wetland microbial communities from Ohio, USA, analyzing the effect of biotic and abiotic controls - Mud 3 Core 4 Depth 4 metaG | ecosystem: Environmental > Aquatic > Freshwater >... | reverse complement strand
GCCGTAGAGGTACGGCGTGCGCGACTCGAACTCGGCCGCGCACGTGTCGATGCGCTTGTAGGCGGCCCTCATCCCGGCGCGGCCGCGCCGCTCGCGCACGGCCCGCTCGCTGGTCGAGAGGGCGCTGGCGAGCTGGGCGTCGCCGAACCCGCGCCGCTTCAGCTCCCACAGTTCGCCGTCGCCGAGGTCCGAGAGCGCGCGCCCGCGCAGCGCCGCCTGGCGCGCCGCCAGGTCCGCGAATTGTGCGAGGAACCACGGGTCGATCCGGGTCAGCTCGTGGAGCGTCTCCGTCGTCCATCCCCTCTCGAGCGCTTCGAACAGCGCCCAGAGGCGTGTGTCGTTCGGCGTCAGCAGCCGCTGCCGCAGGCCGTCGTCGTCGTCCTCGCGGCACGCGCCGGTGGCGAACAGCAGGCCGGCGCGCCCCATCTCCAGCGAACGGACGCCTTTCAGGAAGGCTTCCTGGAAGGTCCGGCCGATGGCCATCACCTCCCCCACCGATTTCATCTGCGTGGTCAGGGTGCGCTCGGCGTCCGGGAACTTCTCGAAGTTCCAGCGGGGGATCTTGACGACCACGTAGTCGATGGTGGGCTCGAACGACGCCGGCGTGAGGCGCGTGATGTCGTTCGGGATCTCGTCCAGGTGATAGCCCAGGGCCAGCTTGGCGGCGATCTTCGCGATCGGGAACCCCGTGGCTTTCGACGCCAGCGCCGACGACCGCGACACCCGCGGGTTCATCTCGATGGCGATCATGCGGCCGTCGAGCGGGTTCACCGCGAACTGGATGTTCGACCCGCCGGTTTCGACGCCGACGCGGCGGATGATCCGGCGCGCGGCGTCGCGCATGGCCTGGTATTCCTTGTCGGTGAGCGTGAGCGCCGGCGCGACGGTGATGCTGTCCCCGGTGTGCACGCCCATCGGGTCGATGTTCTCGATCGAGCAGATCACGACGAAGTTGTCGGCGGCGTCGCGCATCACCTCCAGCTCGTATTCCTTCCACCCGATGAGCGACTCCTCGACGAGCACCTCGTGCACGGGGCTCATGGCCAGGCCGCGCCGCACGATCCCCTGGAACTCCTCGATGTTGTACGCGATGCCGCTGCCCACGCCGCCCAGGGTGAACGACGGGCGGATGATCGACGGGAATCCCGTGGCCCGGACGAGCGACAGCGCCTCCTCGATCGACCTCGCGTACCCGCTGTCGGGCACGCCGATGCCGATCTCGCGCATCGCGTCGCGGAACTTGAGCCGGTCCTCGGCCACGTCGATGGCCGCGACCGACGCGCCGATCAGCTCGACGCCGTACCGTTCCAGCGCGCCGTCCTTCGCGAGCGCCATGGCCAGGTTCAGCGCCGTCTGGCCGCCGACGGTCGGCAGCAGCGCGTCCGGCCGCTCGCGCGCGATGATGGCCTCGACGATGTCCGGCCGCAGCGGCTCGACGTAGGTGCGATTCGCGAGCTCCGGGTCGGTCATGATCGTCGCCGGGTTGCTGTTGACGAGGACGACCTCGACGCCTTCGCTGCCGAGCGCCTTGCACGCCTGCGAGCCCGAGTAGTCGAACTCGCACGCCTGCCCGATGACGATGGGCCCGGCTCCCAGCACGAGCACGCGCTTCACGTCGGCGCGGCGCGGCACCTACGGGCGCTCCATCGCGTCGGTGAAGAGGCCGAACAGGTAGTCCGCGTCGTGCGGTCCTGGAGACGCCTCGGGGTGGTACTGAACGCTGAACACGGGCTTGTGCCGGTGGCGGAGGCCCTCGAGCGTGTGATCGTAGAGGTTGACGTGCGTGACCATCACCTCGGACGGGAGAGACGCGGCGTCGACCGCGAAGCCGTGGTTCTGCGACGTGATCTCGATGCGGCCCGTCTCGACCTGCTTCACCGGGTGGTTCGACCCGCGGTGCCCGAACTTCAGCTTGAAGGTCCGCGCACCGAGGGCGAGGCCCAGCACCTGGTGGCCGAGGCAGATGCCGAACAGCGGCGTGCCGTCCGCGATGACCGCCCGGACGTTGTCCACGACATACGGCAGGGCGGCCGGGTCGCCGGGCCCGTTGCTCAGGAACACCCCTGACGGCCGGTCCGCGAGAAGGACCGGCGCCGGCGTCGACGCCGGATAGACGCGCACGTCGCAGCCGTACGAGGACAGGCGGCGGAGGATGTTCCACTTCATGCCGAAGTCCCACGCCGCCACGCGGTAGCGGCGCCGGGGCGCACGAAGAGGCTCCACGTCGTAGCCGCCGCTCCCCGCCTGGGCGCCGGCGCAGGGCCAGTCGAACGGCGCCGCCGACGTCACGCCGGACACCAGGTCCGAGCCCGCCATCTGCGGGACGCGGCCAGCCTCCTCGACCAGGGCGGCCGGATCGTGGTCGCCGGTCCGGATGACGCCCCGCATGACGCCAGCCGATCGGAGACGCCTCGTCAGGGCCCGCGTGTCGATGCCCGCGATCGCCACGATGTCCGACGCGACCAGATACTCGCGGAGCGACCCCGTCGCTCGCCAGTTGCTCGCCACGAGCGACTCGCTCCGCATGACGAAACCCGCCACCTGCGGCGCCCGCGATTCCACGTCGGCCGCCGCGACGCCGTAGTTGCCGATCTCCGGGCAGGTCATCGTGACAATCTGCCCGGCGTACGACGGGTCCGTGAGGATTTCCTGGTAACCGGTCAACCCGGTATTGAACACGACCTCGCCGGTCGCGGTTCCCTCCGCGCCGGCGGCCGTGCCCTGGAACCAGGTGCCATCCTCCAGAGCGAGAACGGCCTTCACCGTGGAGTGTCCCTCTCGAGGGGCGCCATGATCCGGCGGTTGTCGCCGACGGAGACCGTGAGCCGCTGCGTCCAGGTCTTGTAGCCGGGAAGCCGCAACTCGATCGTGTGCGTACCTGGCCGCATCTGCCTGACCAGGAGCGGCGCGGGACCGAGATCGCGCCCGTCGACGCGGATGCGCGCGCCGGGCGGCGTGCTTTCGATGAGCACCGTGAGCACCGACTTGACTGCCGGAGCCTGCGCCGCGCCGGGCGCCGAGGCACCGCCGGCCCGGCGAAGGGTGAACTGCAGGACGGCCGATGGCTCCTCCGCCGTCAGGACGACGGTCTGCTCCTCCGGCGCGTACCCGGGCCTCGTCACCCGGATGGAATGAGACCCGAGCGGCACGTTCGTGAGGTCCCGCGGCGTCATGCCCTTACGCTCACCGTCCAGATCGACGTTCGCCTGTTGCGACGCCGTGACCCGGATGGTTCCGCGGACGGCCGCGGCAGGCGAGGGAGGACGAGACGAGCTCTCGGTTGAGGCCGGGCGCGGCGCCGGCGCCGGCGCCGATGGTGCCGTACCGGCCGGCCCCGCCGCTTGCGGCGCGGCAGTCTCGGCACCTCCGGCAGGAGGCGGTGCCTCAGCTGGAGCGGCCGCGGCAGGAGCGAGCGTGCCCGAGGTCACTGCCCGAGCCGGCGGCGCACTCGCGGGTGCAGCGACCCGCGAACCGAGCCAATACCCGGCCGCCAGCCCGAGGATCAGGCCCGCCGCGATGCCAGCGAACACCGGGATGAACGCTGGCCGCTCCGCGGCGGGACGCGTCAGCAACTCGAAGTCGGAGACCTGCCTCGAGGCCGGCTCGAAGGCCCGAGGAACGATACCGGCATCCTGCTCGCCGGGCTCGACCGGAACCTGCGGCGCTGCGTCGGCCGTTCCCAGCCGCGACGGCGTGCGGCGCCGCTCGGCGCCCCGGCCGCGCACAAACGGCCGCAGCGGCTCGGCTGGGGCGGCGGCCGCCTCGGTGGCCAGCGGCTCGGAAGGCGTCTCGCTGGGGAATCCTGGCGGCAACGACGCGTCGACGGATCCCAGGTCGAGCTCCCCGGAGGCGCCATCGTCAAGCCGGGCGGCCGGTGGCTCGAGCGCGGCAAGGCGGAGATCGAGACTGTCGCTCGCCGGCTGGCTCGCCGCGCTCTCCGTGGCGCCCGCCTCCGGGACCGGCGATGCCGCGTGGCCGTCGGAGTGGTGCGCGAGTCGAGCGTCTGCGGCCAGATCGAGGTGCGCGTCTGCCTCCGCGCTGTCGCCGGAGAACGAACGCGCCGGCGACCGCTGGCCGAAGATGTCGATGCCCAGGACTGCCGGCGTCGGTCCGGCAATTGGACCAGACGACAGGCGGTCGAGGGCCGCCGCCAGATCGGCGTCCACGGTGCCGCGCGGCAGCAACTCTTCGGCTCGCCGCAGGTGGGGCGCCGGCTCCGCCGTCAACCCCGCCCCGGAAGGCCCGAGCGCGCCCGGCATCGCAAGCTCGGCGACGGGCCCCGGCAATGGCTCGACCGGCGCCTCGGTCGGCGAGGCGGCGCGCGCTTCGAGATTCTCCGGGGTGTCGCCGGCGTCCCCGGGGTCCGTCACCGGAACGTATCGGATGTCGCCGGTCGCCGCCCCCGGCCCGGCCGCACCTGGGCCGACCGCGGTCCCAGCCTCGGATTGGCGCAATCCGCCCGGCGTCAGAGCCTCCTCGGGCGTCGCCGGCACCGCCGCAACCGGCGCGCCGGCTCTCGCCCGTCCCCGACCCGTGTTCTCCTGAGACTGCAACGGCTCGTCGAGGCCCGGCAGCTTCGGCGGCCTCGCGCGCGGCTTTCTGGGGCGCCTGTCGGCCGCCCGCTCGCCGGCCTCGCCCGGGGCGGCCGAGTCTGAAAGGGCCGCCGCGACCGCCGCGGCGAAATCCCGGGCGCATGCCGGACGCCGCCCGGGGTCGGGATCGAGCGCCGACTCGATCACCTCTCGCAGCGCCGCCGCACCGTGGACGTGGATATCGGCCAGCGCGGACAGCGGCTGGTCGGTGCCGGGCAGCGCGCGGCGCCCGGTCAGCACCTCGTACGCGATGGCGGCGAGTGAGTAGATGTCGGCGGCGGGGCCCCATCCGTCGCCGCCTTCCCGTTCCGGAGCGACGTACGGCCGGCGTATCGGCCCGTGCAGCCCAACGAGCTCGAGCGCCTGCGCGACGCCCATGCCCGTCACGTGGGTCTCGCCCGGCGTCACGATGATGTCGCGCGGGTGAAGGGAGCCGTGGAACACGCCGGCGTGCGACGCCGCGTCGAGCGCGTCGGCCACGTGCCCGATGAGCCGGATCGCGTCGCCCACCGGGGCCGGCCCGTACTGCCGGATGGCGGCATCGAGCGACTCGCCCGGCACGTAGGGCACGGCGACGTACGGCACGAAATCCTCGACACCGGCCGCCAACGGGCCGGCCACGCACGGGGCGTCGAGTTCGAGGCTAGCGATCCGCTCGAACTCCGTGGAGAGCGCGGATGCCTGCTCGGGCGTGAGGTCGAGGGTAAATGCCTTTACGGCAACAAGACGGTCATGATCGGGATCGTGCGTCCGAAAGACGGGCCCCAGCACGCCCGCCCCGATCTGGTGCAGGAGCTTGAACCGACCGAAAGCCGGAGGCGGCGAGTAAGAGGTGCCTGACGTCAATTCCTCACACGATTCCGGCGCCGATGCTAGCATGGAACCTTCGCCGCATCAATTGCGAACGCGCGCGGCGCCGCTCGCGCGGCGCCCCGCTTGACACCGCCCGCGGGCATCGATCACAGTAGCTTTCCGGTGAATCCACAGACCGCCGTCCAAGGAGCGGGCGCAGCCCGCTTCCCCGTCGACATCCGGCGCTATCCGGGGATCCGCCGCCTTGCCGGCGACTACGCGTACGCGTTCGAGCCGCTTGCGCCGTTCTACGAAGGCAACCCCGCGCGGCCGGCCGACTGGCTGGCCGCGGTCGACCGGGCGCGGGCTCACCCGCGCGAACGGAACGCGGTCGCCGACGTCATCGCGGCGCAGCAGCAGCGGCGCGGCGCGCCGCCTGAAGCCCGGGCGGCCCTCGAGCGGCTGCGCCAGGACGGCACTGTGGCCGTGGTGACCGGCCAGCAAGCTGGCGCGTTCGGCGGCCCGCTCTACACCCTGCTGAAGGCCGTCACGGCGCTCCGGCTCGCGGCGCGCACCCGCCAGGACCTCCAGGTGCCGGCCGTCGCGGTGTTCTGGATCGACTCGGAAGACCACGACTGGGACGAAGTGGCGTCGTGCACCGTCTTCGATGCCGAAGCTCAGGCGAGGACGGTCCGGCTCCCCGAGCCGGCAGGCGCGGGGACGGTTCCCGTCGGCCGGTTGCCGCTCGAAGCGGGCGTAGCCGCGGCGTTGGATCAGCTGGCGGAGACGCTGCCGCCCACCGAGTTCACGGCCTCGCTGCTCACGCGGCTCCGCTCGTCGTACAAACCGGGGCTGAGCACGAGCGAAGCGTTCGGACGGCTGATCGAGTTCACGCTCGGGGAGTTCGGCCTCATCGTGTACGACGCGGCGGACCCGGCCGCCAAGCCGCTCGTGCGCGACGTGTTCACCCGCGAGGTCCAGTTCCCGGGCCGCACGGCCGAGCTCGCCCTCGACGCAGGTTCGCAGATGGTGCGCCTCGGGTATCACGCCCAGGTGAGCGCGCACGCCGACGGCCTGTCGCTGTTCTCGCTCGACGGCGGGCGGCAGCCGATCCGGCTCGCCAACGGCGTGTTCAGCGCCGGGGACAGCACGTGGACGCCGCCGGACCTGCTGTCGGAGGTCCGCGCCAACCCGGAGGGCTTCAGCCCGAATGTCCTCCTGCGCCCCATCGTGCAGGACACCCTGTTTCCAACCATCGCCTACGTCGCCGGCCCGAATGAGCTGGCGTACCTCGGCCAGCTGAAGCCCGTGTACGCCCACTTCGGCGTGCCGATGCCGCTCATGGTGCCCCGCGTCTCCGCGACGCTGCTCGATTCGGCCGGTGTCCGTTTCCTGGACAAGTACGACGTGGCCCTCGAGGCGCTTCACGCGCAGGACGAGAGCGTGCTGAACCGCCTGCTCGAGGCGGCGCTGCCCGGCGGGGTCGAGCACGCCTACCAGGCGGCCGCGGCGGCGATCGACGGCCCGATGCAGGCGCTGGTGCAGGCGGTGCCGGCCATCGATCCGACCCTCGAGGGCGCGGCGCGCTCCGCCGCGGGCCGGATCAACCACGAACTGCAGGGGCTGCACACGAAGATCATCCACGCGGCGAAGCGCCGTGACGAGACGCTGCGCCGGCAGTTCATGCGCACGCGGGCCCAGGCGTTCCCCAGCGGGCACGCGCAGGAGCGCACCATCGGCTTCGTGTCGTTTCTCAACCGGTACGGGCCGGGGCTGATTGATCACCTCGTCCGTGACCTGCCCCTCGACCCGGGCTCTCACTGGGTGGTCACGGTGTAGGCCCGGCAGGAATCGCCGTGTCAGAGCAACCGCCGATGCCACGCCCGCCACGGCCCCGGAACCGCAAGCGGCGCCGCCTCCGCCGCGCGCTGCTCGTCCTGGTCGGCCTGCCGCTCCTGGCGGCCATCGCGTTGGCCTCGTACTACTACGTCACCTTCGCGCGCATCGTCGACGCGCGGCTGCAGGGAGAGCGCCTGCGGGCCCTGCCGCGCGTGCTCGCGCGCCCGTTCGAGATCCACCGCGGGCAGTGGCTCTCGGTGCAGCAGCTGGTCGACCGCCTCAACGACCTCGGGTACGCGGAGCGCGCGACCCCGGGTCTGCCCGGCGAGTTCTCCCGCCTCGCCGACACCGTCACGCTCGTCGCCAGGGGCGGCGATCTGACCGGGCGGCGCCTTCGCGTCAAGGTCGCGCCGCAGGCACGGGGGCTGCCGGCCCCGATCGGGCCCGACGGGAAGCCCGTCCCCGTCGACGCCGTCTCGCGGATCGAGATCGAGGGCGGCGGCCCTCTCGATCGCGTCGAACTCGACCGGCCGCTGCTGACGACGCTCATCACGACGAGCCGCGAGAAGCGCCGCCGCGTGTCGCTGTACCTGATTCCAAAGCAGATGGTCCAGGCGGTGCTCGCCATCGAGGACCGGCGGTTCTATGATCATCCCGGAATCGATCCCATCCGCATCGTCGGCGCCATCGTCACCAACATCAAGGGCGACCGGCCCTACCTCGTGGGCGGGAGCACGCTCACGCAGCAACTCGTGAAGAACTTCTTCCTGACGCCGGAGAAGTCGTTCCGGCGGAAGCTCCAGGAGCAGTTCCTGTCGGTGGTGCTCGAAACACGGGCCACGAAGGACGAGATTCTCGAGCTCTACCTCAACGACGTCTATCTCGGGCAGCGCGGGTCGTACGCCATCCACGGGGTCGCCGAGGCCTCGCGCGTGTTCTTCGGCAAGGACGTCACGAACGTCTCCCTGGCCGAGGCCGCGACGATTGCGGGCGTCATCCAGGCGCCGGGCCGGCACTCGCCCTTCTCGTCCTCGACGCGCTCCCGCGACCGCCGGAACGTCGTCCTGCAGGCCATGGCGGACGCTGGCTACGTCAGCCAGCCGGCCGCCGAGCGCGCGGGGCGGGAGCCCCTGCAGACGGTCGCGCGGGCGATGGAAACCGAGGCGCCGTACTTCGTCGACCTGCTCGGGCAGACGCTGTCGGAGCAGCACCCCGGGCTGCTGACCGGTTCCCGGCCGATCGACATCTGGACCACGCTCGACTCCTACCTCCAGCGGATCGCGCAGGAAGCGGTGCAGGCCGGCGTGGCCAGCATCGACGCCCAGCTGGCAAGGAAGCAGATCAAGGGACTGGCGCAGGTCTCGCTGATTGCCCTCGACCCGAGGACGGGCGACATCCTCGCCTACATCGGCGGCCGCTCGTACGGGCAGTCGCAGTTCAACCGGCCGCTGCACGCCCGGCGCCAGCCCGGCTCGGCGTTCAAGCCGTTCGTGTACCTGGCCGCGTTCGAATCGGCCGCCGCCGACGGCCGGACGGACCTCACGCCCGCCACGCTCGTCAACGACGAGCCGTCCACGTTCGCCTACGAGGACCAGGGGTGGACGCCGCGTAACTACGAGGACGAGTACGACGGCATCATCACGCTGCGCCGCGCGATCGCCATGTCGCGCAACGTGGGAACCGTCCGGGCGGCCGAGATGGTCGGTTTCGACAAGGTCGCCGGCTTGTGGAAGCGGTTCGGGCCGAGCACCGTGCCCCGGCCGTATCCCTCGATCACGCTCGGCGTGTTCGAGGCGACGCCGTTGGAAGTGGCGTCGGCCTACACCGTCTTCGCCAGCGGCGGAGACGTGCACCGCCCCCGGACCGTGGCCCGGCTCGAAAGCGAAGGCCGGGAGCTGCCGCTCGCCGGGGCCGCGCCAACACGCGTCGCGCGGCCCGACACCACGTTCCTGGTCACCAGCATGATGCGGAGCGTGGTCAACGAGGGGACGGCGGCGTCTGCTCGCGGAATGGGCTTCAGCCATGACGCGGCGGGCAAGACGGGCACGACCAACGACCTGCGCGACGCCTGGTTCGTCGGGTTCACGCCCGACCTGCTGACGGTCGTGTGGGTGGGGTTCGACGACAACCAGCCCGTCGGTCTCAGCGGATCGCAGGCCGCGCTTCCCATCTGGGCCAGGTTCATGATGGCCGCCCTCGCGGGGCGGCCGACCGTGGGCTTTGCGCCGCCTCCCGGCATCGTGTTCGTCACGATCGATCGCGACACCGGCAAGCTCGCCCAACCCGGCTGCCCGAGGATCCTCAGCGAGGCCTTCATCGCGGGGACCGAGCCCGCCGAGGCGTGCGAGCTGCACAGGTTCTGACGCTCGTCAGGAGCCAGAAGTCAGAAGGGCCCACTCACGGTCGTCAGAAGCCAGAATACAAGCGTTCTGCGGATCACGCCTTCCTTCTCGCTTCTGGCTTCTGGCTTCTGGCTATAATCCTCCCGTGCACGAAGCCGTCTTCGCCGCCGCCCTCCGGGCCCTCGAGCAGGGCGAGGCGGCTGCGCTTGTGACCATCGTGTCCACGCAGGGCTCGACACCCCAGCGCGTGGGCGCCAGGATGCTGGTGTTCGCCGACGGGCGCATCATCGGCACGATCGGCGGCGGGTGCTACGAGAACGACGCCGCCGGCAAGGCCCGCGAGAGCATCAGGACCAGGAAAGCCGGCGTCGCGCACTACGATCTCAGCGACGCCCTCGCCGAGGAGAACGGGCTGATTTGTGGAGGCCGGATGGACGTGTTCATCGAACCGCTGGATCCGTCGCCTCGCCTGCTCCTGGTCGGGGCCGGCCACGTGAGCCAGCACGTGGCGAGGATGGCCGCGGAGGTCGGCTTCCGGGTGCACGTCCTCGACGACCGCGAGGCGTTTGCCAACCCCGATCGATTCCCGTCGGCCGCCGAGATCACCGTCGCCGGGATCGCCGGATTCCTCGCTGGCGCCGACCTGCCGCCGTCCTCGTACGTCGTGGTCGTGACGCGCGGGCACACGCACGACCTCTCGGCGATGCGCGCGCTGGCCGGCCGGGCAGTCCGCTACGTCGGGATGATCGGCAGCCGGGCCAAGGTCGCGCGCATCTTCGACGCGCTGGCCGGCGAGGGAGCGCCGGCGGCGTGGCTCGGCCAGGTTCGGGCGCCCGTGGGCCTGCAGATCGGCGCCGTCACGCCCGAGGAAATCGCCCTCAGCATCGTCGCCGAACTCGTCGCCGTGAGGCGCGGCATCGCGGCCGACGCCGCCGCCACGGCCATGAAGGACCGGCGCTAGGCCCGCAGCATGGCTTCCCTGCTCATCCGCGGCGGCACCGTCCTCACGATGAACGACCGCCTCGACATCGTCGAGGGGGACGTCTCGGTCAGGGACGGCCGCATCGAATCGGTCGGCTGCGCCGGCTCCTCGCGCCACGACACGGTGCTCGACGCGTCGGGCGCGCTCGTGCTGCCCGGCTTCGTCCAGACGCACGTTCATCTGTGTCAGACGTTGTTTCGAGGGTTTGCCGATGACCTCGCCCTCATCGAATGGCTCCGCACGCGGATCTGGCCCATGGAGGCGGCCCACACACCGGCGTCGCTCCGTGTGTCGGCGCGCCTGGCGGCGTGCGAGCTGCTCTCGGGCGGCACGACGTCCGTGCTGACGATGGAGACGGTGCACGATACGGACGCGATCTTCGAGGAGGTCGCTGCCGCGGGGCTCAGGGCCGTGGTCGGCAAGTGCCTGATGGACGCCGACGCGAACGTGCCCGGCCGGCTCCTCCAGCCGGC
>Ga0079037_100001974_pt1 | contig 11024 bp, 9 predicted proteins | sample Mud3Dept4metaG_FD_71479 | JGI IMG/M metagenome (GOLD analysis project Ga0079037, IMG submission 71479) | Freshwater wetland microbial communities from Ohio, USA, analyzing the effect of biotic and abiotic controls - Mud 3 Core 4 Depth 4 metaG | ecosystem: Environmental > Aquatic > Freshwater >... | reverse complement strand
CGGCGTCGTCGATGATGTCGTCGTGGACGAGGGTCGCCGTGTGGATGAACTCGATCACGGCGGCGTAGCGGACGTCCCGATCCCCCTCGTAGCCGAGGAGCCGGGCACAGAGGAGGAGCAGGGAGGGCCGGATCCTCTTTCCTCCCCCCTCGACGAGGTAGTCGCCGATGAGCGAGATCGTCGGGATCGGGGACTTGGTCCGCCGCTGGAGCTCCGCCTCGACCTGCTCCAGCTTCCCGCGGATCGGCTCGAGCGCCCGGACGAGCCGGCGGCCGTTCTCACGCTCCTCGGCGGGGAGCGTCGCGGTGAGGAGGCGTTCCCGGAGCGTGCTCGGCTTCATCGGTGCGGCGGCCATCTTATCGCGCCCGCCGGGACGTTCTACGCCCGGTGCCGCAGCGGGGATGGCCGCGCGGCCGGGATCTCATCCGCGGTAGTTCGTGAACTGCAGGGGTATGCCGAAGTCGGCCTCGCGGACGAGTGAGATGACGGCCTGCAGGTCGTCCTTCTTCTTTCCTGAGACCCGGACCTGATCCCCCTGGATGGCGGCCTGGACCTTCAGCTTCGACTCCTTGATCGCCTTGACGATCTCCTTCGCCTTCTCGGTCGCGATCCCGCGCCGGATCGTGACGAGCTGCCGGACCGTTCCTTTCGCGGCCGGCTCGATCTTCCCGTACTCGAGCGCCTTCAGCGGCACGCCCCGCTTCACGAGCTTCCCCTGCAGGATGTCGTTCACGGCCTTCAGGCCGAACTCGTCGTTCGCGGTCAGCGTCAGCTCGGCTGCGGCGAGCGAGAGTCCGGCCGCGGTCCCCTTCAGGTCGAAGCGCTGGCCGATCTCCTTCTGCGCCTGCGCGACCGCGTTCTGCGCCTCGGGGAGGTCGACCTCGGAGACGATGTCGAAGCTCGCGTCTGCCATGGTTCAGGGGGCTCCTTTCATTCCGTGATCACCTTCGTCCCGGAGGGGGGCTTCGGGGCGAACTCGGAGTCGGGCCGGCGCGCCCCCGCGGCCCGGTGCGAGAAGATGAAAGTCGTCCGGTTCCCCGCGGCGTCGGTGACGACGAGGCGCTTGACTTCCCCCGTCGGCGCAACGGTCAGGTCGAGCCGGGCCGGGTCGCCGCCCCGTTTCGAAACGAGCTTCAGCTCGACGAGCCCGTTCTCGCCCGCGGCCGCTCCCGCGTCGTAGCGGGAGAGGACGGAAGCCGCCGACTCGAAGAAGAGGAGGGGGAGCCGCTCGCGGTCGGACGCCGAAAGCGTCTTCACGATCATCTGCCGGTCGGCCGCCACGTACTGGCGGGCCGCCTTGCCGTCGAACGTGAAGAGCTTTCCCTCCGGACCGTCGTAGTCGAAGCGGATCCGGTCGGGGGCCTGGAGCGTGACGCGGCCCGTCTCCGGGGCCGCGGCCGAGAAGCCGGCGGGCGCGTAGGTCTGGACGAAGTCGGTCGTGAAGGACGGGCTGGACGTGTAGGCCTTCCGGACGGCCTCGAGGATCGCGCCGGGGTCCGGCGCGGAGAGGAGAAGAGGAAGGAGAACGGCGAGGATCAATGGCGGAAGTGACGCGTCCCGGTGAAGAGCATGGCGACGCCGGCCGCGTCGGCAGCGGCGATCACGTCGGCGTCGCGGACGGAGCCGCCCGGCTGGACGATGGCCGTCACGCCCGCCTCCGCGAGGACCTCCGGTCCGTCGGGGAAGGGGAAGAAGGCGTCCGACGCCGCTACGGCTCCGCGGGCCCGGGCCCCCGCCTTCCCCACGGCGTCCCGGCAGGCGTCGACGCGGCTCGTCCGCCCGCCGCCGATCCCGTACGTCGCGGAGGGGCCGGCCACGACAATCGCGTTCGAGACGACCGCCCGGACGACGCGGAAGGCGAACCGGAGGGCCGCCCGCTCCGCGTCGGTCGGCGCCCGCTTCGTCACGACCTTCCAGCCGCTCTCGTCGTCAGGCGAAAGGTCGCCGTCCTCGACGAGGAGGCCGCCGTCGACGCCACGGATCTCGAGGCGCGGGCGGGGGCCCTTCTCCGGCGCGACGGTCAGGATGCGGAGGTTCGGCTTCTTCGCGAGAAGGGGCTTCGCGTCTTCCGTCACGTCGTACGCGACGACGACCTCGAGGAACCTCGCCGTCAGGGCGGCCGCCGCCTCGGCGTCGAGGGTCCCGGCGTAGGCGACGACCCCTCCGAAGCCGGCGACCGGGTCGCTCTCCCAGGCGTTCCCGAAGGCCTCGGCCATCCGCGCCGAGACGGCCGCGCCGGACGGGATCCGGTGCTTGATGATCGTGAGCCCTCCCGGCCCGAGGGCGCGCGCGCCGAAGAGGGCCGCGTCGGCGTCGAGGTAGTTGTTGTACGAGAGGGCCTTCCCCTGCAGGACGCCCGCCCGCGCGAGGGCCGCGGCGGGAGCCGCCGGGTCGACGTAGAGAGCGCCGCGCTGGTGCGGGTTCTCGCCGTACCGGAGCGTCGAGACGAGCGAGAAGGTGGGGGTGAGCCGGTCGGGGAAGTCTCCGGCCTCCGCCTCGCGCGAGAACCACCGCGCGATCGCGGCGTCGTAGGCCGCGGTCCGCCGGAAGACCTTCGCGGCCAGCCGGCGCCGCGTCGCGTCCGACGTCCTGCCGGCGGAGCGCAGCTCGGCGAGGACGTTCTCGTAGTCGGCCGGGTCGCAGAGGACGGCGACGTGAGCGTGGTTCTTGGCCGCCGCCCGGAGGAGCGAAGGCCCGCCGACGTCGATCTTCTCGATCACCTCGGCGAAGGAGGCCGCGCCGGAGGCGACCGTCTCCTCGAAGGGGTAGAGGTTCACGGCCACCACGTCGATCGGCTCGACCGCGTTCTCGCCGGCCTCGCGGACGTCGCGCGGGGAGGAGCGGTCGAAGAGGATGCCGCCGAAGACCTTCGGGTGGAGCGTCTTGACGCGCCCTCCGAAGACCTCGGGGAAGGCCGTCACGTCCGAGACGGAGGTGACGGCGATCCCGTTCTGGTCGAGATGGCCGGCCGTGCCGCCGGTCGAGACGATCTCGTAGCCGAGCGCGGCGAGGCCGCGGGCGAATTCGACGAGTCCGGTGCGGTCGGAGACGGAGAGGAGGGCGCGGCGTCTGGCGTTCACAGCGGGCGGATTCTACGTTCTCGCCGGCCCGGCGGCGGAGGCGGCTCTCAGTCGCCGCGGAGAGGGTACGGACCGGAGCTTGCGGGGTGCCGGGCGACGACCGATGCGTCGCCCCCCGCCGTCTTCCAGATCCAGGCAAAGAGACGGGTCGAGATCGTCACCGAAGCGTCGTAGGCCTCGCGGGCGGAGCCCCCCTTCTTCGCGGGAACGCTCTCCGCGAGGGCCTCCGGCTCGCCGAAGGGCAAGGCCCCGTACCCGAGAAACCGCCCCGTCCTCGGCGCGTCGGCGGCCTCCTTCGGGTCGAAGGGCCCCCCGGCGAGCCAGGCGGCGCTCGCGACCTCGTGGACGAGGCGGCCCGCTTCATATGCGACGTCGGCGAACGGGGCGTGCCGTCGGATCGACCGGGCGATCTGCCGGGCCGCCCGCGCCGCCGCGGCGCGGCGGGTGGCGGCGTCGCGCGGTTCCTTGTCGGCCGAGGCGGCGGCCTGCACGCCTTCCATGAGCCGGGCCCGGTGCTTCGCGAGCTGGCGCTTCAGGTCGGGCGGAGCGAAGCGGGCGGCGTCGGCGGCGATCATCGCCTCGACGCCCAGCGGCCAGGCGGGCGGCGGAGCCGCGGAGGGGGTCGCGGCGAGAAGGGCGGCGAGGAGAGGAGCGGCCGTCATGCGCCGGGATTCTAGGAGAGGCTCAGAAGATCTTGAGGATCTCCAGGCTCAGGAAGTAGCCGGTCTGTCCCTTGTCCCGCCCGACGACGGGGAGACCGGCCGTCAGCCGGACGAGGGTGGACCAGGGTGCCGGGAACTGGCCGGTGAGCCCCGCGCCGCCGAAGCTCGTCCCGGCATAGCCCGACGGAGCGTCCCAGACGAAGGCGTGGTCGTACTCGGCGGCGAGACGGAAGACGCGCGTCAGCATCAGCCCGTACGCCCCCTGGAGGATCACCGTCCTTTCCGCGCGAAGGCTGCCGGAGGCGAAGCCGATCAGCGCGTAGCCGCCGAAGCTCCCGAAGGTGAGCTTCGAGAACCGGTCGGCGTTCTCCGTCCCGGCCCAGGTGGCCGACGCCGTGATCCGCTGGAAACTGGGAAGAGCGAAGTCCTTTGCCACCGTCACGTCCCAGTTGCGGTAGGAGGCCTTCCCCGGGTCGTAGTCGGGGTTCCCCGGGATCCCCCACGCCTCCCACGCCGTCCTCCGGTTCCATCCGAAGCGCCCCACGAGCGAATAGCCCTCGAAGTCCCAGAGGAGGCGCCCCTCCGCCGAGAGGAGCCAGTGGTCCGACGGGACGACGAACCCGGGGGCCGTCGTGTCGGCGGCGGCGTAGTCCCGGTGGCTGGCGGCGAAGGTGGCCGCCAGCTTGAGGTGCGGGACGACAGGCCAGGCGAGGTTCAGGGCTCCGGCCAGGTTCCGCGACCTGACGCTCTGGGACTCGTCCTTCTCGCCGTTCACCCACGGGGTGTCGGTCCCGCGGACCGCGATCCCGAAGACGTCGGCTCCCGCTTCGAGCTTCGTTCCGAAGAGGCCCGGCCTGTTCCACGACCCCGCGAGGAGGATTCCGCCGAAGAGGATCTGCGTCTGGTCTCCGCGCCCCTTCACGTCGAGGTCGATGTAGTAGGCGCCGAGAAGGGGAAGGACGTGCCCGTAGGACGGGTCGTAGAGGACGCCGGCGAGGCCGAAGAGCTGGCTGCTCCTGGCCCGGTCGGCCGGCTTCCGTTCCCCCTCCTTCGTCTTCTCGAGGTAGCGGACGCCCGCTTGGGTGTCGCGGACCATCACCCTTTCCGAGGCGAGGGCCGCGGACTTCCTCGTCTCGAAGGCTGGATCGTCGAGGACGACGTCGGTCAGGCGCGTCTCGCGCTCGATGACGGTCGACCGGGAGAAGGTGCTGAAGATCGTCCGCCCGGTGACGTGGACGGGGAAGCGGAGTGCCGGTCCGCCATCGGCCGCGCCGACCTCTCCGAAGTCGACCGTCTCGTCGGCCGACTGGATCTCCCCCTTCACGTTCCTCTGGCGGGAGCGGACCCGGGCCGGCGCGTAGTCGCGGCGCGAGATCCAGACGTCGCCTTCGTAGATGGGTCTCTCTCCCACGTCGGAGACGGGGACGAAAGAGAGCCGCCAGCACGGCTCGCCGCGGACGTCGTCCTCGCCGACGAGCTGGTACCGGTAGGCGTCGCCGAAGGTCAGCTCGAGAGGAAGCTCGGAGACTTTCTCGGGCTGGAGGAGCGGCACCTCCGGCACCTTCTTCGAGGGCCACTTCACCCCGTTGAAGAAGGCCTCCTCCCAGACCCAGTCGTATCCCTTCCCGGGCTCGTAGAAGAAGGAGCCGGAGAAGGTCAGCTCGGTCGACGTGTTCAGCTCGGCGAGGCGGATCCGGTAGGCGCTCGTGTTGCGCGCCGAGAGAGTCCTCCACCGTGCGTCGCGCGCCGCGCGCCACGCCTGGTGGCGGGCGAGGATCTCCTCCGCCGTGATTCCGCGGGGCGCGGCCGCCTCGACCTGCGCCCGCGGCGCCTCGGCGGGAGACCTCTCGCGGGGCGTCAGGGTGACGGTCAGGGGGCCCGATCGCGTGGAGAGCGTGAGGATCGGAGCGTCCCGGGTCTTCGGGATGTCGAACGTCGCGGATCGCCCGGTGGCGAGCTCCGTGACGAGGAACGACGCATAGGAGGGGGAATCGAGGGTCAGGCGGACCTCTCCCCGGATCGCGGCGCCGCCGGCGTCGACGCCAGGGAGGAGGACGACGCCTCCGAGGTCGGCTCCCGAGACGAACCGGTGGACGGAAAGGGGCCGTCCGTCCGCGGTTCGCGCCACCGCCACGCGGGTGTCGGGTCCGAAGTCTCCGGAGAGAAGCCGGCCGAAGCGCAGGAGCGCGGCGTCGCCGGGGGCTGGGGCCGAGACAGGGGCCGCGACGACCGTCACCCGCTGCGGGGCGAAGCGGGCGGCGAGGTCGAGAAGGGAGGCGGCGCCGAGGCGCTCCGGTCCGACGAGGAGGAGCGGCCCGGGAACGCCCATGGCGTCCGCGGCTTCGCGGAACGCGGCCGGGTCCGGAGGGACGTCCGCCGCGTGAAGGCCGACGAGATCGACGTAGGCGGCCACGTCGTCGCGGAGGAGCTCCCTCGCGACCGGGGGGAAGAGAGACGGAGCCGCGGCCGCGTGGAAGACGAGCGCGATCCGGGCATCCGGGTTCTCGGCGCGGATCGCGGCGGCGATCTTCCGGAGGACGAAGCGGCGTGCGGGAAGGTCCTCCTCCTCGAGGCCGGGAAAACCGAGGACGAACAGGTCGGCTCCCCGCGCCGCCGTGATGAGGCGCCCGAGGCCGGGATAGAGCGACTCGGGGGTCGTCACCTCGGCCGCTCGCGGCTCCTTCGGGACCTCCGTATCCGGGAGGTCGACGGCGAGGCCCGACCTCCATCCCGAGCGGCGGGCCGCGGCGACGAGAGAGCGCGCCGACTCCTCGGCGAGTGGGTCGGCGAAGCGGGACGGGGGGACGTCGAGGAGGAGTCCCGGTGAGTTCGGCGAGAGGGCCGAGGGGGTCGCCCCGGTGAGCGCGGCCACCCGGACGTCGCCCGGCCCGACGACGATGAAAGGCCCGACGTACGGAGTGACTCCGGTCGCCTCGGTCGAGGGCGCCCGAAGGGCGAGGAAGAGCAGGAGGGCGAGGCCGGCCGGCCGGGCCCTCCTCACCTCACTTCTTCCTCTCCGGAGCCGCCGGCTTCGGGACGGCCGCAGCCGCCGGCGGCGGAGCCGCCACGACGACGTCCCCCGTCGGCAGGCCGAGCTTCTCGCGGAGCTTCTTCTCGATCTCGGCGGCGATGTCGGGGTTGTCCCGGAAGAACTGCTTGGAATTCTCCCGTCCCTGCCCGATCCGGAGGTCGCCGTAGCTGAACCAGGCCCCCGACTTCTCGACGATCTTGTGCTCGATGCCGAGGTCGATCAGCTCGCCGGTCTTCGAGATCCCCTCGCCGTAGCCGATGTCGAACTCGGCGACCTTGAAGGGGGGAGCGACCTTGTTCTTGACGACCTTCACCTTCGTCCGCGAACCGACGACCTCCTCGCCGTCCTTGATGGCGTTGATCCGCCGGATGTCGATCCTCACCGAGGAGTAGAACTTCAGGGCGCGGCCTCCCGTCGTCGTCTCGGGGTTCCCGAACATGACGCCGATCTTTTCGCGGATCTGGTTGATGAAGACGAGCGTCGTCTTCGACTTCGAGACGACGGCCGTCAGCTTCCGGAGGGCCTGCGACATGAGGCGCGCCTGCAGGCCGACCATCGCGTCTCCCATCTCGCCTTCGAGCTCGGCCTTCGGGACCAGCGCCGCGACGGAGTCGATGACGACGACGTCCACGGCGGCCGACCGGACGAGCGCCTCGGCGATCTCGAGGGCCTGCTCGCCCGAGTCGGGCTGCGACACCATGAGATTGTCGACGTCGACCCCGAGCTTCTTCGCGTAATCGGGGTCCATCGCGTGCTCGGCGTCGATGAAGGCGGCCAGGCCGCCCCGTTTCTGCGCCTCGGCGATGATGTGAAGCGTCAGCGTTGTCTTGCCCGAAGACTCCGGCCCGAAGACTTCGACCACGCGTCCCCGGGGGACGCCGCCGATGCCGAGGGCCGCGTCGACGGCGATGGAGCCCGTGGAGATCGACTGGATCGTCTCGTGCGGCTTGTCGCCCAGGCGGACGAGCGCCCCTTTTCCGAACTGGCGGTCGATCTGCGCGACCGCCTGCTCGAGAGCTTTCAGTTTTTCCTTGCTGGCTTCGACCATGTGGGTCCTCTCTTTCCCGTCCACGTGAGAGACGGCGGATTATAGGTTTCGCATCCGGAAAGGGCGGGGGAAACAAGAGGACACGCGGAACGCGTGGACCGGAAGGAACGGGGAGAAGATAGGGCGATGGCGGGCGGAAATCAAGGGTACGGGTCCCGATCCTGGCGCGACGTCTTCCGCGAGGCTCCCGTCGCGGCCGTTCTCGCGACCTGGTTCGGATCGGGCTTCCTCCCGGTGGCTCCGGGAACGTGGGGAAGCCTCTTTGCCCTGCCGTTCGCCGAGGCCGCCTTCCGCGCCGGCGGTCTTCCCGCGCTCTCGGCGTTCGCCGTTCTCGTGTCCCTGGCGGGGATTCCCTCGGCCGGAGCGGTGGCCCGCCTCCGCGGCCAGGGGGATCCGTCGCAGGTCGTGATCGACGAGGTGGCGGGGCAGGCGATCTCGGTCTTTCCCGTCTACGCGCTCGCGGGGACGGCTTCGCCCCTCGTCTTCTGGAGCCTCGTCGCCCTCTCGTTCCTCCTCTTCCGGGTCGTGGACGTCGTGAAGCCGGGGCTGATCGGAAGAGCGGAATCGCTCCCCGGCGGTCTCGGCGTGATGGCGGACGACCTCCTCGGCGGGCTCCTCGTGGCCGTCCTCTTCGCCGGAACGCTTCTGGCGCTCCGCTGACCGGTCCCCGGCGCGAGGCGCGGACCTCCCCGCGCCCGTAGAATGAGCGCGTGCCGGCCCCTGCTCCCGCTCTTCGAGCCCTGATCCTCGCCGGGGGGAGCGGGACGCGGCTCTGGCCCCTCTCGACGGACGCCAGGCCGAAGCCGTTCCTGGCTCTCTCGGGCCGCGACTCGCTCCTTCGCGAGACGTTCCGGCGGGCCGCACGCGTCGTGGGAGAGGAGAACGTCTGGATCTCCGCGCGGGCCTCGCACGCGGCTCTGGTCCGGAAGGAGCTTCCCGAGGTGGCGGAGTCGCGCCTCGTCCTCGAGCCGGTCCGGCGGAACACCGCCCCGGCCATCGCCCTCTCGGCTCTCGCGATCGAAGCCGTTGCTCCGGGCGCCGTCCTCGCCGTCCTCCCCTCCGACCAGGCCGTGCGGGACGAGGAGGGCTTCGTGGCCTCTCTCCGGACGGCCGTTCAGGCGGCGGCCGCAGAGGACGCCTTCGTCACGCTGGGCATCCCTCCGACGCGGCCCGAGACCGGCTTCGGCTACCTGGAGGTCGAAGGGGGAGAGACCGCCGGGAGGCCGGCTTCGAGTGGCCGGAGTGCCGCCCGGCGGGTCGTTCGCTTCGTGGAGAAGCCGGACCTCGCCCGCGCCCGCGAGTTCGCGGCGTCCGGTCGCCATTACTGGAACGCCGGGATCTTCGTCTTCCGGACGTCCGTCCTCTTCAAGGAGATGGAACGATCCTGTCCCGCTCTCCTCGAGGCGGCCCGCCGCGCGGACGCCGCCCGGCGCTCCGGGAATCTGCCCGCATTCGAGGAGTCGTTCTCCGCGTCCGATTCGATCTCGATCGACTTCGCGGTCATGGAGACGGCGCGAGAGGTCCTGACGGTCCCGTGCCCCTGCGGATGGAGCGACCTCGGGTCGTGGGAAGCCGTCTGGGACCTCCGGATCCCGGACGCCCGCGGGAACGTCGGAGAGGGCGACGTCGCCTCGATCGACGCGTCCAACAACCTCGTCCTCGTGCCGGGGCGGCCGGTCTGCGTCATCGGCCTCTCGGAGATCGTCGTCGTCGAGTCGTCCGAGGGGCTTCTCGTCGCACGACGCGACGCCTCCGACGAGCTTCGTCGCTGGGTCGAGTCCCGCAAGACCGGAGGAAAGCCGTGAGCGCCGTTCCCGTACCCGCCCGAGTTCTCAACCCCGTAGCCCGTCTCGTGGCGGCCGTCCGGACCGCCTACCGGGGCCCCGCCTCGGCGGTCGAGGACGCGGTCGTCTGCCTTCTCGCCCGCGGCCACCTCCTGATCGAGGACGTTCCCGGCGTCGGAAAGACGACGCTCGCCACGGCTCTCGGCCGCTCGCTCGGTGTCGGCGTCCACCGGATCCAGTTCACGCCCGACACGCTGCCGTCCGACATTCTCGGGCTGACCGTCTTCAACGCCCGGACGCAGGAGTTCGAGTTCCATCCGGGCCCCGTCTTCACGCCGGTCCTCCTCGCCGACGAGATCAACCGGGCGACGCCCAAGACGCAGGCGGCGCTCCTTCAGGCGATGAACGAGCGCGCCGTCTCGTCGGACGGCGTGACGAGGCCGCTCCCCGAGCCGTTTCTCGTCCTCGCGACGCAGAACCCGGTGGAGTACCTCGGAACCTATCCGCTCCCCGAGTCACAGCTCGACCGCTTCCTGATGCGGATCTCGCTCGGCTACCCGGAGCGCTCCGAGGAGCGGCGGCTCCTGATCGCGGGGGGAGCGGACCGGATCCTCGCAGCCCTGGCGCCCGAGATGTCGCTCGCCGAGCTGAAGGAGGCCCAGGAGGCCACGGAGAAGGTGACGGTCGTCGACAAGCTGATGGACTACGTCCTGGAGATCGTCGCGCGGACGCGGAAGAGCCGGGAGCTGATCCTCGGGGTCTCGCCCCGCGGAGCGCAGGGGTTCTTCCGGGCCGTGCAGGCCCGCGCCCTCGTCTCGGGGCGCGCCTTCGCGACCCCCGACGACGTCAAGCGCGTGGCGGTCCCGGTCCTCGCGCACCGGGTCCTCGCGTCCCTGCCGGGGGCGTTCGACGCGACGGCGGTCGGGCGCAAGGAGCGCGACGCGATCCAGCGGATCCTCGATGACGTCCCCGTCCCCCTCTGACGCCCTTCGCGAGCCGGCCTCGGCGGCCAGCCGCCTGAAGCGGATCTTCGAGACCGGGATCCTCGTCCGCGTCACGAACCTGGGCCTCGGCTTCGTCCTGATGACCCTCGTCGTGGCGATCGGCGCCACGAACACGGGGAACAACGGCCTCTACATCCTCGTCTCCCTCTTCCTCGGGACGCTCGTGGTCTCCGGTGTCGTCTCCCGCCGGAACGTCGAGGCCCTTCGCGTGACGCTCGACGGTCCCTCGGAGCTCTTCGCGGGGGAGGCGTCCCGGTTCACGGTCCGCCTGAAGAACGGGGGCCGTCTCCCGCGGCGCGCCGTCCTCGTGAAGATCGGGGGGGCGGCGGCGCCCCTCCTCTTCCCGCGGATCGAGCCCGGGGCCGAGGAGTCGCGCGGCGTCGACCTCGTCTTCCCCCGCCGCGGGCGGCGGGCC
>Ga0079037_100001973_pt1 | contig 11026 bp, 10 predicted proteins | sample Mud3Dept4metaG_FD_71479 | JGI IMG/M metagenome (GOLD analysis project Ga0079037, IMG submission 71479) | Freshwater wetland microbial communities from Ohio, USA, analyzing the effect of biotic and abiotic controls - Mud 3 Core 4 Depth 4 metaG | ecosystem: Environmental > Aquatic > Freshwater >... | reverse complement strand
AAGACATTCGATTTCATGCACGTGACGATTTCCCATAACCTAAAAGACCCGCATTCTAAAACTTTGAAACCTGACGGCCTCTATCCCCCGATGTGACGATTATGACACAGCCTCTCAGGGTGGGGAGCTTCATTCGCGGGGGAAAGAACCCGGAGACGATGCCAGGGGCAAGTCGGCGGACCCCCGTCTCACCTTAGCGCCGCAGGCGGGGAGTTTCACCAAAGGCTCTATTCCCAAAAAAAATTTTGCTTGCATTCTTCAATAAATTGTGCTATTTGTAAAATAGTAAAAATCGGGTCTGCTCAAAAAGCGGGCTTTTTCTGGCCCGCTTTTTTGTTAAGGGCCCTCTGGCCATGGGCAGAGAGATTATTGTGACGCAAGAGATTATTGATCGTGTGAAGGCAGTTGCAAACTCACTCCTGATCAGTCAGAAGATGGAGCTCGTGGATGTCGAGTATCGAAGAGAGCCAGTAGGTTGGGTTCTTCGGCTGTTCATCGACAAGCAGGGAGGCGTCACGCTAGACGACTGCACACGGGTCAGCCAGGAAATGGCTCGGAGTTTGGATGTCGAGGATTTCATCTTCAACCCCTATCACTTGGAAGTTTCGTCTCCGGGATTGGACCGTCCTCTCAAGAATGAGCGAGACTTCATCAGGTTTTGTGAGCGACGCATCAGGGTTAAAACGATTGATCCCATCGGAAAACAGAAGAGCTTTAAAGGAAAGCTTCGGACCTGTATGGAAGGCCGGATTGAAATGGAAACGGACGGGGGAATCGTCGAGATCCCCCTGTCCAACATTGCCAGAGCGAATTTGGAAGTGGAATTTTAAGGGAGAGAGCATCTATGCCATCCAACCTTAGTTTTATCATCGATCAGGTGGGTAAGGACAAGGGGATTGATCGCAAGGTCATCATCGAAGCCCTCGAACAAGCTGTGCTTACGGCCTCTCGAAAAAAGTATGGACATCAGGGGGACATCGAAGTTCGTTACAATGAGGAAGCAGGTGAAGTGGAATTGTTTCAATTCAAACAAGTAGTGGAAGAAGTGTCAGACCCTGATCTCCAGATCTCTCTTGAAGAAGCAAAAGCACTGGATAGCGAGGTTGAGCCTGGGGATAGCTTAGGCGTAAAGCTCAGCACGGATTTCGGTCGAATTGGAGCACAGACCGCCAAACAAGTCATACTCCAAAAAGTACGGGAAGCGGAACGAGACAACGTTTACAACGAATTTAAGGACCGAAAGGGCGATCTCGTGAGTGCTACCGTTCAACGAATGGAACGAGGAAACGTTTATGTGACGATCGGGAGAGCGGAGGCTGTCCTTCAGACCAAGGAGCAGATTCCCGGAGAGGTGTACCGGCAAGGAGACAGGATTCGGGCTTACATTCTCGATGTCCAAAAGAACAGCAAGGGACCACAGGTTTTTCTCTCTCGAACCCATCCAGGCTTCCTGATGAAGCTGTTTGAGCTTGAAGTTCCGGAGATTTCCGAGGGGGTCATTAAGATCGTCAACGCAGCCCGTGAGCCAGGAGAAAGGGCCAAGATTTCTGTTTACAGTTCGGACCGGGATGTGGACCCCGTGGGTGCCTGTGTCGGAATGAGGGGGTCCCGCGTCCAGAGTGTGGTACAGGAGCTCCGTGGAGAGCGGATTGATATCATTCCGTGGGCTCAGGATCCGATTAAATATGTGTGCAACGCTCTCGCACCTGCAAAGATTTCAAGGGTCGAGTATGAAGAAGAGAACCGTCACATGGATGTGGTCGTGGCGGACGACCAACTCTCTCTGGCCATTGGCAAAAGAGGGCAGAATGTGCGGTTGGGATCTAAACTGACAGGTCTTAAGATTGACATTAAGAGCGAATCAAAGATGGAGAAAATCTCCGCCGAGGTCTTGGAGAAATTCAAAGACCTTCCCTATGTCGGAGATGTGGCTGGTCGGGCACTCTATAACGAAGGTTTTCGATCGGTTCAGGAAGTTGCTGACGCAGATCCAGACGATTTAGCTAAACTCCTCGAAATGAATCGGGAAAAGGCGGCCGAAATTGTGGAAGGTGCCGTCCGTCTGAACAAAACAGGAGAAACGTCTAAAGAGAAGGAGGAATCCGTTGAAACGAAAGCGGAATCCTCAGAAACCGCCGAGCCAGGTTCTTCGTCGCCCGTGGGTCCTAGCGAGAAATCGGTTGACGAGCTTGAAGGCGTTGGAGAGAAGACAGCTCAAGTGTTGAAATCCAACGGTTTTCAGACGGTACAGGACATTCTGAAATCAGACGTGGAACATCTTTCTTCTCTCCCAGGGATTGGAGCAAAAAAAGCGGAGAAGCTGATTCAAACCGCCCGAGAATATTCCGGAGGAAAGGAGCGTGAGTAAAAGGGGACACATCCCAATCCGGATGTGTGTTGGATGTCGAAAGAGAATGAAAAAGGACGAGATGGTACGATGGATCTGTGGCCCGGAGGGCGTGATGGTGAGAGGTGGGCGGCAGCCCCTGGGACGGGGATTCTACCTCTGTCCAAATCTGGCATGTCTGAAAGTGGCGCAGAAAAGATGGGGTTCTTTTGTAGATTTGGCCGGCAAGTGCCCCGTGAGCTCGCCATTGAAGGCAGGGTCAAGGGGCACAATATAACAGGAAACTACCTTACCGGGAAGCCAAGCCCTTTAGGGCGTGGAGCTTCACTCCTTCCATGTGGAGAGTCTCGGAGGGATGAAAGACGGGTGCTTGACGCTCAACGAGCGGGTTTAGAGGAGGAGAGGGAATGGCGAAGATTAAAGTCCTCGATCTGGCAAGAGAAGTAGGGATAGAGGACGACAAGTTGCTTCAAAAACTCAAGAGAATGGGCGTCAAGGTCAAGGACAAGAAACCTGTGGAGGCCGAAAAGATCGCGTCGACAACCGATGAGAAAATTATTGAGAGGGACGCCGATAAAGAGGTCGTTGAAAAACGCGTTAAGCCCACCATTATCCGAAGAAGAACAAGAAGCCTTGAGCCTACCGTTGAAGCTGCTCCTACGCCATCCACTTCGCCTGAAGTTGCACCTCCTGCACCCCCTGCGACAGCCGGTCCACCCATGGCAGAGGGTGGTGCACCGAGCGCCCCAATAACCGAGGGAAGGGTCGAACCCGAGGCCAGAGTCTCCAGGGAGAGGGCCCTAAAGGAAGAGGAAGAAAAGAAAGAGGGGGAGAAGCTTCCTCCAAAGGTCGTCAGAGGCAGGAAGAAGGGTGAGGGTCCCTCTGCGGTTCCGACAGAACCCCTGGCAGCAGAACCCCTGACAACAGAACCCCCGACTGCGGAAGCCAAGGGTGGAGAAAAGGTCATTGCTCCTCCAGGGATTCCCACGGGAGTTCAACCTCCTGTGCCGCCACGGCCTGTGGCAGAGAGGGTTGAGGCTAAGACCAAGGTGCAAGAAACGGTGCCGCCCAAAGAGCCCGCCCCCAAGAAGATGGAAGTCAGAATCACTGGAAAAATTCCGATTGTTGACCGCGAAGAACCCCCGGTTGCTGCGAAAAAGAAGCCTTTTGGAAAGAAAAGAAGAATTATTGAGGAACGGGTGCTAAGCCGAGACGGATTAGAAGAAGAGGATCTCCCAGGGAAACCGAAAGAAGGAGAACTCGAACACCGGCCCTTGAGGCCCATGAAGAAAAAGGTCATCATCACCAGGGTCGCGAAAAAGACAGAGGTCACGGTTCCGAAACCCATCAAGAGGATCATCCGAATCGCCGAGGTCATCACTGTAGGAGATCTGGCCAAGAGAATGGGAGTCAAGGGTGGTGAAATCATCAAGAAGCTCATGGACATTGGGGTCATGGCAAACCTCAATCAGATGATCGACGCAGATGTGGCCTCGCTTGTGGCCAACGATTTTGGTTACGAGGTGGAGAAGACCTCCGTTGAGCGTCAGGATCTCTTGGAAAGAAAAGAAGACTTTCCTGAGCAATTAAAACCCAGACCTCCGGTGGTCACAGTCATGGGCCATGTCGACCACGGGAAGACAATGCTCCTTGATGCCATCCGCCAGACAAAGGTGGTGGAGGGTGAGGCGGGAGGAATTACACAGCATATTGGCGCCTACAACGTCGCATTGGACCGTGGCCAAGTTGTCTTTATTGACACTCCGGGTCATGAAGCGTTTACTGCGATGCGGGCCAGAGGAGCCCAGGTCACAGACCTCGTCGTTCTGGTCGTGGCTGCCGACGATGGGGTGATGCCTCAAACCAAAGAGGCCATTGACCACGCTCGAGCGGCAAACGTTCCTATGGTCGTTGCCATCAACAAGATCGACAAGCCGAATGCAAACCCGGAAAAGGTGAAAAAGGAATTGTCAGACCTTGGGCTCATTCCTGAAAAATGGGGAGGGACCACTCTCTTTGCCGAAGTGTCGGCTAAGCAAAAGATCGGAATTAAGGAGCTGTTGGAATTGATCCTCCTTCAGGCAGAAGTTCTCGAATTGAAGGCGAACCCTGAAAAGCCAGCCAGAGGAACCGTGGTTGAAGCCCGGCTCGACAAGGGACGAGGACCCGTTGCTACGGTCCTTGTGCAAGAAGGAACCCTTAAGACAGGAGATGTTTTTATTGCAGGGTCCAACTATGGTCGGGTGAGAGCCATCTACAATGATAAGGGCGCCAAGATGGATGCAGCCGGTCCTTCCATCCCCGTGGAAGTCGTGGGTTTTGTTGACGTCCCCGCGGCGGGTGAAGTCTTTATTGTCGCCTCGGACGAAAGGATGGCTAAACAGATCAGTCTCTATCGTCAGGAGAAGATGCGAGAGAAGGAGCTTTCGAAACTGAGCAAGGTCTCTCTGGAGCAACTCTATGAGCAGATTAAGCAAGGCGATGTTAAGGAACTCAATGTGGTCGTTAAGGCGGACGTCCAGGGGTCCATCGAAGCCATCAAAGAAGCTATCCGAAAGATCGCTACGGATGCAGTGAAGGTGAACATCCTGCACGATAGCGTTGGAGGAATCACCGAGACGGACGTCAATCTCGCTTCCGCATCGAATGCCGTCATCATTGGATTCAATGTGAGGCCAACACCTCAAGCTCAATCTCTCGCAGAAGAGGAGAAAGTGGACATCCGGAGCTATTCCGTGATCTATGATGCAACCAACGATATCAAAAAAGCATTGGAAGGCTTGCTCGAGCCGACCTACAAAGAACGTATCCTGGGAAGGGCCCAGGTGCTTCAGCTTTTCAATGTTCGTAAGATAGGCATGGTTGCTGGAAGCCTGGTGATCGACGGAAAGGTCGTTCGAGGGTCCCATGCAAGACTCTTGCGAGACAATGTCGTGATCTTTGATGGCCGGATCGCTTCCTTGAGGCGTTTCAAGGATGACATGAAGGATTGCAGCCAAGGGTTCGAGTGTGGAATTTGGATTGAGAATTTCAACGATGTTAAGCCTGGAGATATCATCGAGTCCTACGAAATGGAAGAGGTTCGCCCTCACCTTTCTTAACTTGCGGAAAGGGAGGAAAGAGAGGTGATTATGGTCGTCGGTGTGTGTCAACTCGATGTTCGTATTCCAGAGAATCATTCCTTGAAAGGAAAGCGCCACGTCCTTCGGAAGTTAACCGACCGGGTACGAAACCGATTCAATGTCGCCATCTCTGAGGTAGGAGACAATGATCTGTGGCAGAGAGCCCAGATCGGAGTCTGCACGGTCAGCAACGACCGAAGACACATCAATTCCAGTTTGGACAAGGTGGTCGACTATATCGAGAACATGTATCTCGTGGAAATTCTGAGTACGGAAATGGAAATCCTGACCTTGTAAGAGACGATCGACAGGAGATGAAATGACCGAGGGAAAACGCTCGGATAAGGTGGCTGATCTGATTCGCAAAGAGGTCTCTGATGTACTGATGACCAGCGTCAAAGACCCCCGGATCGGCTTTGTCACCGTGACGAGGGTAGCGGTTTCGGACGATTGCCGTCAAGCCAAAGTCTATTTCAGTGTCATGGGAACGCCTGAAGAACAACGGAGGGCCATTCAGGGGCTTGCGAGCGCAACAGGCTTCGTCCGAAAGGAGCTGGGTCGAAGGATTCGTCTGCGATATACCCCGGAGATCTTGTTTCAGTTCGACCCCTCGATCGAATATGCGATTCACATGGAAGAAGTTTTCCATGAGCTTGAGAAGGAACGGAGAAAACGTGAAGACCCAGATTGACGGCGTCCTTGTCGTTGATAAACCTGAGGGCCTCACCTCCATGGATGTCGTTCGGACGGTGAAACGACGCTTCAGGGTCCAGAAAGCCGGCCACCTGGGGACCCTTGACCCGTTTGCTACGGGAGTCTTACCGGTGATTCTCAATGAGGCGACGAAACTTGTTCCGTTTCTGGAAGGGGAGCCTAAAGAGTACGAAGCGACCCTAAAACTGGGTGAGGAAACGAGCACCGATGACCCCACTGGAGAAATTCTTTCGAGAGGGGCATGGAACGAAGTGACTTCGGCGATGATTGAGTGTGCCTTCGAGCCCTTTGTGGGGGCCATCGAACAGATGCCTTCCATGTTCTCGGCAATCAAAATTCAGGGAAAGCCGCTTTATCGATTGGCTCGAAAGGGGCTCGAGGTCGAACGAAAGAAGAGAACGGTGGAAATCTTCAATCTTCAGATTGAGTCCATTTCTCTTCCATTGGTCCATTTCAGAGTGTCCTGTTCGAAAGGAACCTACATCCGGACGTTGGCAAGGGATATCGGCAGGAAAATCGGAAGTGGAAGCCATCTCATCCGTCTCAGGAGACTTCGGAACGGCCCTTTCACGCTCGAGCGAGCCGTCTCTTGGGAAACATTGACCACGTGCTCCGGTCCCCTGGCTCTGCAGCCTTGGCTCATTGACATGAAAGGGGCATTGGACCACCTGCCAGAGGTCATTGGTGACGAAGGGCTGGTGAACAAGATTCGATTCGGGCGGCAGATGACGGTTCGTGATCTGCCTTCCCAGGTGCTGCCCATCTTCGGAGAAAGAGAGTGGATCAAGGTGACGTCACGTCGTAACGACTTGGTGGCCATCCTTCGATCAGAGATTCGAGGAATGGATATCCTTAGCCTTGATCCCGACAGGGTAGCCTTGCGACCTCTCCGGGTATTCCATTCGTCACAGGAGGGGGGAGGGGAAATCATCCCTCATTAGCGTGGTCCGACATTCGGCATTCAGATTTTGAGAAACGAGGTTGTGTTCATGCGAGGATTCGTTCGAAAAGGAGGAGGTTCATGAGACTGGCGCAAGAAAAAAAGAGAGAGATCATGGAACAATTCAGGAAACATGAAAAGGATACAGGATCTGCAGAAGTCCAGATCGCCCTGTTGAGTGAGCGCATCAGCTATCTCACGGAGCATTTCAAGGCTCATAAGCGAGATCATCATTCGCGAAGAGGCCTTTTGAAATTGGTGGGACAGAGAAGAAGACTCCTTAACTATCTCAGGGCAGGGAATATGGACCGTTATCGGACGGTCGTTGAGAAATTAGGTCTGCGAAGGTAGACTTGAAACACACATTCTCCATCGGTGTGGTTAAAAAAAGGAGTGACTAAGTTTATTATGAGCGAAAAACTACAAGTTGAATTTGGCGGAAGGTCTCTTTCCATTGAGACAGGAAAAGTTGCAAAACAGGCCAATGGATCTGTGGTCGTCCAGTATGGAGAGACCGTGGTTTTGGTGACGGCAGTCACAGCGGACAAGAGGAGAGAGGGGCTCGATTTCATTCCTCTGACCGTGAACTATCAAGAGATGACTTATGCTGCCGGGAAGATTCCTGGAGGCTTTTTCAAACGGGAGGGAAGGCCCACTGATCGGGAAACGCTCATCTCCCGTTTTATCGACCGCCCCATCCGGCCCCTCTTGCCGAAGGGCTTTCAGAATGAGACGCAAATTATTGCCACCGTTCTCTCAGCAGACCAAGACAATGATCCAGGGATTCTGGGCATGATCGGAGCATCCGCTGCTTTGAGCCTTTCCGGAACTCCCTTTGGAGGTCCTATCGCAGGAGCCAAGGTAGGTCGGATCGATGGCGAGTATGTGCTCAATCCGACGAATGAAGAGTTGGAACTGAGTGATATCGATTTGTTCGTTGCTGGGAGTGAGGATGCGATCATCATGGTTGAGGGAAGCGCGAAAGAGGTTCCTGAAGGGGAAATCCTTGAAGCGATCCTCTTCGGTCATCAATCCCTCAAACCCGTCATTGAGATCCAACGGCGCCTCAAGACCCTGTGCAACGTCAAGGAAAAGGCATTTGAACTCAGAAGACCTGATACCGCGGTTTACGAAAAGATGGAAGCGACGATTCGGCAACGCTTGGTCGAGGCTTACCAGATTGCAGAAAAGGGGGGCCGCAGGGAACGACTTGAAGAGGTCCAACAATTTGCTTTCAAAGAGTTTGGGGCTGAAGATGAGGCGTCTCAAAATCTGATGAAAATGGTTTTCAATGAGATCGATCGCAAAGTAGCACGTCGATTGATTCTGGATCGAAACCGGAGGATCGATGGGAGAGAATTCGTAGAAATCCGTCCCATCTCCTGCGAGGTCGGTATTCTTCCCCGAACCCATGGCTCCGCTCTTTTTACGAGGGGTGAAACACAGGTCCTTGCCGTTACGACCTTTGGTACTTCCGAGGATGAACAGAAGATCGATTCTCTCAGCGGAGAGGTCTACAAGTCATTCATGCTGCACTACAATTTTCCTCCTTTCTGTGTCGGAGAGGTGTCAATGCTAAGGGCTCCCAGTCGTAGAGAGATCGGCCACGGTGCGCTCGCCGAAAAAGCCATTCTGCCCGTGCTTCCTTCCAATGAAACCTTTCCTTATACGATTCGAGTGGTTTCGGAAGTTCTGGAATCGAATGGTTCTTCTTCGATGGCCACGGTGTGCGGGACAACCCTTTCCCTCATGGATGCGGGAGTTCCGATTAAGGCCCCTGTGGGCGGGATTGCCATGGGTCTCATTCTCGAAGGAAATGACATCGCGGTTCTTTCGGACATTCTGGGCGACGAGGATCATTTCGGAGATATGGATTTCAAAGTGGCTGGAACTGCCGGTGGGGTCACCGCCATTCAAATGGACATCAAGGTCCAAGGGCTTTCGAAGGAAATTCTTGGCAGGGTTCTGGAACAAGCCAGAGAGGGAAGGGCCCACATTCTCGGAAAGATGAGGGAGACCATCGCTGAGCCTCGGAAGGACCTTTCTCGTCATGCACCGCGAATTGTCACGATTAAGGTGAAACAGGAGAAGATCAGGGATATCATTGGCCCAGGGGGCAAGACGATTCGGAGCATCGTGGATCAAACAGGAGTGAAGGTCGATGTAGAGGATTCAGGGATGGTGAAACTCGCTTCCCCGAACTTCGAGTCCATTGAAGCGGCCATTGCCATGATCAAGAAGCTCACTCAGGAAGTTGAAGTGGGTGGCCTCTATATGGGTGAAGTGAGACGAATCCTGGGGTTTGGCGCCATCGTAGAGATCTTTCCTGGAACGGACGGTCTGGTCCATATTTCCCAGTTGGCGGAAGGACGGGTGGGCGCCGTGACCGACATTCTGAAGGAGGGAGACAAGGTGCTCGTGAAGGTGATCGACATCGATCCTCAGGGACGGATTCGCCTCAGCCGAAAGGCCGCCTTGAAGGATTCGGAGAAGAGTCCCCCCCGAGAGGAGTAGAATCCTGCTCGGTCTTGTACGTTTCGAGACGAAGCAGTGTACCAAAACCTATGATGAGGCAAAAGTAGAAGAGAAATGAACGATTCGTTGTACAGGAATGAAACCCGCTATCAAAAAACCGTCATCGACGGAGGGATTCGAGTCATCACCGAAGAGATTCCTTATTTTAAATCAGTCTCGATCGGTGTTTGGGTGCTCACGGGATCAAGAGACGAGCATCCCAACGAAAACGGGATCTCCCATTTTATCGAGCACCTGCTTTTCAAAGGAACCGAACGGCGGACGGCTTTCGACATCGCACGAGAGATTGACTCGGTGGGGGGGTCTCTGAATGCTTTCACGGGCAGAGAATACACCTGCTTCTATGCCAAGGTCCTGGATAAGAACATGCCCCTCGGCATTGACCTGCTGTCTGACATTTTTCTGCATCCTCTTCTTGACCCTAAGGATGTGGAAAAAGAGCGGATGGTGATCCTCCAGGAGATCAAGATGGTAGAAGATACTCCGGACGACCTGATTCATGATCTTTTCAATCGGGTCTGCTGGGGAAATCATCCCTTGGGGTACCCCATTCTGGGGACCTCAGACCTTGTCCAATCCTTTACGCGGGATCAAATCCTGCGGTTCTACAAAGACAACTACCAACCGAGCCGCGTCATCATCTGTGCGGCAGGGAACCTTCACCATCAGGAAATCGTCGACCGAATCAGCGAAGCCTTTCGTCAAACTCATGGAGTGCAGAGCCCAAGGGAAAGGAGCAAACCTCAGCCCGTTGCCACGACGAATGTCTGGAAGCGCGATTCGGAACAGGTCCATTTATGCCTGGGAGCCAAGGGCCTACAGTACAACCATTCCCTCCGTTTTTCTTCCTACGCCCTCAACTCCATCCTGGGAGGCGGAATGAGTTCCCGACTCTTTCAGGAGATTCGTGAAAACCGCGGTCTCGCCTACTCCGTCTATTCCTACCTTCCAACGTATACGGATGCAGGGCTTGTGGTTGTCTATGCGGGGACCAGTGAAGAGTCTCTAAAGGAAGTCCTCGACCTTGTTCTCAAGGAGTTCAAGAGCCTGAAGACGGAGCCATTTAAGAACAGAGAAGTGGAGACTTCCAAAGAACAACTGAAAGGGAACCTGCTGCTCAGCCTCGAGAGCTCAGAAAATATGATGACCCGCCTGGCCAAGAATGAAATCTACTTCAACACCTATGTGCCTGTGGAAACAATCCTACAAGAGATTGAAGAGGTCGACGAAGAGAAGGTTCGGTCTCTCGCGAGTGAACTCTTTAATGGGAATTTTTGTCTAACAGTCCTCGGGCCTGTTGACGGCATCGGGATCGACAAGCAACTTCTCAAGACCGGATGACGTGACCCGTTCGGCCGCGTCAAGCCC
>Ga0079037_100001971_pt1 | contig 11033 bp, 6 predicted proteins | sample Mud3Dept4metaG_FD_71479 | JGI IMG/M metagenome (GOLD analysis project Ga0079037, IMG submission 71479) | Freshwater wetland microbial communities from Ohio, USA, analyzing the effect of biotic and abiotic controls - Mud 3 Core 4 Depth 4 metaG | ecosystem: Environmental > Aquatic > Freshwater >... | reverse complement strand
AAGCATCTTTACCCTGCGAACATCACTGCTGCTGTTGAAATTCCACGAAGCCCCGGTCAGACCGCCGGTCGCCTGAAGCGCGTCTATCAGAAGGGCCGCCGTACCAGCAGCAAATGGCGAAGCCATAGATGTCCCTTTGATGTTGTAATAATCGTTGCTCTGAACATCGGCAAACGCAGCGTTCTCGCCGTCTGCATCGTTTGAATCAACAGACATGATATTGGAATAATAATCCGAACCTCCAGGGGCCAGTATGTCAGGCTTATAATCCTCTTCCTGCCCTGCTGTTGAACCTGGATTCAGGAACCCGCTGCTTGTGTATTCCGTAAGTTCGTTAATATCATTGCTCGCCCCAACCGTCAATGCCATAGCAGCACGTCCCGGGTCATCCACTTCATTCGCGCCGGTATTACCAGGTCCGTCATTACCTGCTGAAATAACCGGAAGGATGCCGTTCAGGGCAGCGTTGTTGATCTTCTGTCTGGTTGATGTATCGATCCCCGGATTTCCAATAACGCCGAGGCTGAGGTTCATGATTTTGATGTTGTATATTGAACGCTTGGCAACCATGTCATCGATCGCACTCCTTATATCTGCCATATTGCCGCTACCGTCATTCCCGAAGACCTTTGCGCCAACCCAGTTGCTTCCAGGCGCTACTCCCCGCAATGTATTGAATCCATCACCTACTACTGAAAAGTTAGTCATGGAATTTGCTACAGCATATGTCGACATATTACCGTTTGAAACGAGAGCTGTACTATAGGCGTTAGAATTTGACGGGGTAAAGGAAGTACTGAGATTAATACCGCTTGTTCCCAGTTGTGAATTAATACTGTACCACGTAGATCCCCCTATTGCTGTATATACGTGATAAAGTGTGGTAGCGGTCGGCTTAGTCCGGAGCTTCAGCCACGTGGCAGTTGAGTTCCAGCTAGTTGTGACTGAAGGGAAATCTATAACACTCGGATAAAAACTCCCGCTCTGGACTCCGCTCAGACTGCCCGAATCCGTGTAATACAAAGTTGTCCCCATACCAAGCGCTGCGCCGGAACCTAATGCTATACCAGCCACATGACTGCCATGCTGGATAATATCACGCGGTGTACTCTGATTATCGGCAGTATAATCATGCCAGTATACATTACGGCCGGCAAGGTCGGTGTGGCTGTCATCCACCCCTGTATCAATGATAGCGATACTGATGCTGCTGTCCCCGTCATACCCTGAGCTGCTGGCAAAACCATTGGCCCAGACCGGTCGTACACGGCCCGTCTGTGTCCCTATGCGCATGTGAAGCTGAGCAGACTTGGGTTCATCGATCAATACTAATTCCTCGCCCATTTTCGCTACAATCTGTTTTAACTTTCCAAGTGGAAGTCTCCCATTCCACCCGTAAGAGACCGCTTTGTATAAATAGGTGATCTCTCCTCCCAATAAAAGAAAATCGTCGATCTGATTTTGATTGATCTGCCCCGTAAAAATAAGTTCGACATCTACCAGCTTAGTCAGCTCTGCCTGGGCCCTGCTTTTTTCGTCCGGGGTAACGGCCGACCGCTCCAGCATGAACACCCTTTCCGTTTTATCAAACAAACCGTCATCTATTCTGTTCCCGTCTCTGTCATTTGAGTAGGTTTGACTGATCGTTGGAATTACATCAGGCATTTGGGGAGGTGTCAGTTTCTGTGCAGAATCAGCTTGTCCCGCCATCAGGCAGGAGACACCTGTAAAGAATAAAACCGTACTTAAGACTCTGAAAAAGGATTTAATAAACATAACCTGTTAAATAATGAAGGGCCATGAAAATATAGACAGCAAGAAAATTCTTAAGATGTCAGAGCAGTATGATCATCATGAAATATTTAATCAGAGACTATTATAACTCATTTCCTCAGTATTAATAAGATGTTTCCAGTCAACAAAAAAGGGTGTTGCAGAGCAACACCCTTTTCCACTTGTGTATTATTTTAAAGTTAATCTTTAATGTTAATCAGGCCCCTTCGTACTTCTTCATCCGCCAGTATTCTGCATTAAGGGTCTCAACAATGTAGTCAATCCTGCGGGTCCTGATCAGTTTGCCAAGACAATCCAGGATAACCTTGGGATGTCTGAATATGATGCTGAACAGTATCGAATAGAAACTGATATTGCCCGAACTGCTGAGATAATTTCTCACAAAGAACTGGTTCTGCAGATGCCTGCGGATGTCCCTGAGTTCTTCCTTGCCGAATGTAATGGCCATCAGGGGAAGCTCCGGTTGTCTGTGGGCCCATATGTCCGAGAACGGGATATTGGGATCGAGCCATCCGTTTTGAATGGCCATATCATATATATCCGTCCCGGGATATGGTGTCAGAAAATAAAAGGCCGTATAATCGGCTTTGATTTCTTTTGCCACCTGAAAGCTTTCTTCGATATCTTCTCTTGTCTCTGTAGGATTACCGATAATGAAGGTCGCCAGAGTCCTGATATCCAGCTCCTTACAGAGCTTAAAGGACTGTTTTATCTGTGAAGTCCTGTCGCCTGCGCCGCCCTTGCCAAGCACCTTGAGGATCTTTTCAGAGCCGCTCTCCACTCCGAAGTCAAGCTGTACAAGACCTGAATCTTTCATCTTCTGCATTAATTCCCTGTCGGTCTGGTCCACCCTTGACTGGCAGGCCCATTTAATGTTCAGGTTTCTCCTCTTCAGTTCTTCACAATATTCCTTTACCCATTTGGAACTGAGGGTAAACGTATCATCACAATAATATATCCCCCTCATGTCGTAATTCTTTACCAGATGCTCTATCTCGTCAACGACATTTTTTACGGACCGCCTCCTCGTTCGTCTGCCAAAGATGTTGTGACTGCCGCAATAAATACATTTAAAAGGACAACCCCTGCTTGTGACAATGGTGGTCTGGTTCTTCTCGGCATACCCCCTGATAATTCCGGGCGGCTTCAGGTAAGGAGTCATATCTATCAGGTGCCTCGCAGGAAAAGGGATAGTATCCAGGTCCATGATCATTTCGCGTTTGCCGTTTTCGATAATTTCACCGTTATTCCGGTACATGACTCCGTTTACACCTGCAAGACTTTCTTTCTTCCCAAGCTTCTCGCATACTTCAACTATCGTGTCTTCGCCCTCTCCTATTACTATAAAATCAAGGTCAAATTCCTTTATGGTATCATGGGGTTTGACTGTTGTATGTACTCCCCCCGCGCAATATATCACATCCGGCAGTTCCTGCTTTAAGGCCTTACAGAGATTAAAGGCCCTCTGATATGCTACGGTCAGAAAACTCAATCCTATGAGGTCCGGATTGAAATCCTTTATCTCCTTTAACATCGTATCCTGGTATTCGGGGTCGGAATCAAATATCTGGACAGCATGTCCGGCCTTCTCCAGTACAGCCGCAATATACATAAGTCCCAGAGGTGGCACGACATTATTGCCATCTAAAACCTGAGCATTTACTAAAGTTACTCTCATATGTCCCTACCTCGTTTCTTGATTATAATTAAAATTATTTTTCATCCACAGGAGCAGCAACTGACCTGACAAGGTTTGCTCCCTTTTAACGTTATCGAATAAAACTCTATATATTCAACCTTCTTGTAAAGGTAATTTTTGGTCATGTTCACATCTGAAAATCCGGCATTCCTGGCAACTGTCTCAAACTTACTGTCTGTGAGGGCTCCCGACAGGCATGCATTCCACAGTTCCTTGTCTCTCTTTAAATATCCGGGGACAGGTTTGTCCGAGACAATATCAGAAATGATAAACCTTCCACCCGGCTTTAATATCCGATATATCTCCTCTAATACTTTGGCCTTGTCTTCGGTAAGGTTAATGACGCAATTTGATATCACCAGATCAACGGAACCACTCTCAACAGGGAGTTCCATGATATTACCGGCCCTGAATTCGACGATATCATACCCCAGTACCTTTGCAACTTTCCGGGCACTCTCTCTCGCCTTTTCCAGCATTTCATCGGTCATGTCAATACCGATGACGCGGCCTTCGCTGCCAAGCTTCTTCGCGGCAATAAAGCAGTCAATGCCGCCGCCAGCGCCCAAATCAACGATCGTTTCTCCCTCTTTAATGTCCGCAAGCGCCGCCGGATTACCGCATCCGTATGAAACATCAAGCACTTCATTGGGTATATGCGCCAACTCTTTTGGGTCGTATCCGGTTGGACAGTAGTAATCAGCAACAGGATTATATGCGGCCTTGGAAAACTTTTTCTTCACTGTCTTGGTCACGTGCCCTTTTATCTCGGGTTTGCACACCTCTTCATCATCCTCGACATCAACCGACAGCACACATGAACAATGGTAGCATCCTACCTCAATATTCTTATCGATCGATTTAATCCCGGCGCCGATATGCCCGGGCAGTTTTGAATCCATGGCATTATAAACAAGCGGGGGAGTATATCCCTTTCCTTCCTGAGCAGAAACCCCCTCGGAAGCCAGTTCCCATATAATGTCCTCAAATAACGACTTATAGGTAGAGCAATAAGGATCAAGCGCTGTGACAGAACCCTTGCCTGTATCTACTTCAGACGCATAGTAACTGTGAGATGTGCAGCCTCCGCCGCAGAAATATTCAAGATAACACTCCCTGCATTCCGGTTTGTTCTGTACACTGTTTTTTCTGCCCCTGTCCATGACCTTTGAATTAAGCCAGATGTCCTTTAGAGATGCTTTGCGAACAGAGCCTGCGTCAAAGTTCTTGTCGCCGTTGAGTGAAGCGCACGGATAGACATGACCATCCGAATTGACGCAGATTTTTTCAAAACAGTTATTGCAGAGGTCATTCTTCCTTCCCCTCTTGGTGCGGACCCGGACCTTCAGAGACTCAACATTATCAAATATCATCTCCTGCTCTTTATATTCTTTTTTCAGTTTTTTCATAGCCAGGGCAATATTATCCGAAGGCACATATAAATCGCTTAAATTACTGGCGCCACGCCCTTTTGCGTGCATCCAGAGCACATTATGTTCCTGGATGCCAAGCTTTGAAAGGAAGCGGGAGGTCTTTGCGATGTCCTTCTCATTCAGTTTGCTGATGGCAGTTGAAACAATCGGAGTAATGCCGATGCTGATAAGCCTTTTTATGCCATCCACCGCTTTATCAAAGCTCCCCTTTCCGCGCAGCTTGTCATGGATTTCAGCATTAGGCCCCTCCAGGCTGACCTGTAAAAGCAGCTTCGGGCCCATTACCTTTTTCAGGGCGGATATTTTTTTATCATCAAATAGGGTCGCGTTTGTAAGGACAATCAGTTCGCGCTTTTTGGTTTTTGTAATATAGCGAATGAGATCAAAAATTCCTTCCTTAATAAACGGCTCGCCCCCTGTAATATAAAAACGCCTGACTCCGAGCTTTATCCCTTCATCGATAACTTTTTTAAACTCTTCGTTTGTTAATTCCTTTTTAAGCCCCTTACCGGCGCTTACCAGACAATGTCTGCACCTGAGATTACAGGCAAGGGTATAATATAGCCAGAGTTCATCTAGTTTATGGGGGGCAATTACACTGCTTCTTCCTTGATATTGCGGCCTTTCAAACCTGCTTGCTGATACAAATTCAAGCAACCCTGCCGCACTGAGGAATTTCGAGACTTCCTCTCTTACTTTATTTTTATCAGTCCCTTCATATTCCCGGCAAATATACTCCTGGATATCTGACAAGGTATGCTTGCCGTCGCATAGTTTAATAATCTCCGCACCAGTATGGTTTACGCTTATCCAGTTTGGCGACTTGGGATCAATAAAGAGAGAGATGCCGTTTTTCCGTTTATTGATATATTCAGGGGAATACAGGACGTCATCAGAATTGAATGCCTTCAGATTGGGATCTGCAATCTTCCATTCATTAAGATCGTATTGTTTGATCCTTTGATCTCTTCCACTATCACAACAACCTTTTGCCATTATTACTCCATTAACATTTTTTGTATTATTGAATTATCTTCTACGTTAAGTATGCCCTATGAATTTCTATGGCGGATATGAATATCATCACGAAATTAGAAATACACTGATGGATTCCAATGGTCTTATTATACAGCTTCATGAACAAAATTCACAATTATCATGAAACCTCTCATCAGTAACCAATTACATGCAAGGAAATGACCTTCAGAAACACTGGCGATGCAACAGTTGATATAAGCTTTGATCTGATGTTACTATTACTCATTCCTGAAATGGACAGCCATGACAATGCTCACTACAGTGATAATATATGAATTAAACATATTTTTCCCAATCAATGAAATCCCCCGCAGACGGAAATAAAAAGCCGGACCTCATTGTCCAGAGAAACAGAGAACTGACTGCCATACTTGAAGTGAGCAAAGTCCTTACCACGTCCTTTGCCCTTGAAAAAAATCTTATGTCCGTAATGTCTACACTGGGGACGTTTCTTGAAATGCAGAGGGGGTGCGTGTTTCTCCTTGATGATCTGTCGGGAGAACTCCGCATTGTCGCGGCACACGGACTTGAAAAACATAACATTGAAAAGGGCAAGTACCGGATCGGGGAAGGAATTGTGGGCAGGGTATTGGAAAAAAAGGTCCCAATGGTAATTCCCAATATCGGGAAAGAGCCTCTGTTTCTAAACAAGACAGGATCACGGCCGGAGAAGGAAGGGATTTCTTTTCTTTGCATACCTATTATGCTGAAAAATGAAGTGCTTGGCGTATTGAGCGTGGACAGGATATATTCAAAAAAACAGGGAAGTGTCGATGATGATCTCAGGGTACTTGAAATCGTTGCTTCACTGATTGCGCAGTTTATTAAATTGTGGGAAAGCTACGAAAGTATTGAAAAAGAAAAGGAGCATTTAAAAAGAGAGTTAAAAGGCAGATACAGCATTGAAAATGTTATCGGTGACTCTGACAGAATGCAGGAGGTATTCAAGTCCGTGTACAGGGTCGCTCCCTCAAAAGCAACCGTGCTCTTGCGAGGAGAGAGCGGCACCGGGAAAGAACTTATCGCAAAGGCTGTGCACTATATGAGCCCGCGGAGCAAAGGCCCTTTTATTAAGTTCAACTGTGCATCAATACCCGAAGGGCTTCTTGAGTCCGAGCTTTTCGGCCATGAAAAAGGGGCCTTTACCGGGGCCGTCTCTTCAAGAAGCGGCAAATTTGAGCTGGCAAATAAAGGGACAATTTTCCTTGATGAAATAGGAGACCTGCCTACAGCCCTCCAGCCGAAAATCCTTCGTGTCCTGCAGGAAAGAGAATTCGAAAGGGTCGGAAGCGAAAAGACCTTAAAAGTTGATGTCAGAATAATTACCGCAACAAGCAGGAATCTCGAACACCTTGTATCGCAGGGGAAATTCAGGGAAGACCTGTATTTCAGGCTGAATGTAATACCGCTTTTCTTGCCCCCATTGCGGGAGAGAGAAGAGGACATACCGATCCTCATTGAACATTTTTTAAATAAATTCAACGGAGAAAACTCCCGTTCCGTAGTCATGGATAAAAGCGCCTTACAGGTTTTTTTAAATTACCATTGGCCCGGCAATGTGAGAGAACTTGAAAACACAATTGAAAGACTTGTTGTTATGTCGGGCTCAGATATAATTACCTCGACAGACCTGCCTGTATCTATGAATATCTGCCGCCTGAAATCCTCAGACCAGGCATCATCTTTAACAACGAATATCGAGGAACTTGAAAAGACCAATATACTTAACGCCCTCGATAAATCAGGCTGGGTCCAGGCAAAGGCGGCTCGACTCCTCGGCATCTCCCCAAGGCAAATCGGGTATAAAATGAAGAAATACGGGATAGAAGAAAAAGGGGATTAAATACGCCATCCTCGAAACGGCAATTATATCCACAGACATCTCAGCTAGAAATACAAAGATCAGGGGGACACCGGTTCAAGAAATTGCGTAATTGATGTCAACTGGAATCTTTTCAACGTGATATATATCCATGCTAAAATGACAAATGAAATGTCAATTTGGCAATTTATTTTATTCTTAAAAAATCGCAACTATCCATTTATTAAAGGTTCTGCTTCTGGTAAGTATATTGCTACTAACTATTTACTTTTTCTATTATATTTTCTTATACAATTATTATTAATTAGGAGGCGGCCGAATAATTCATTAGTTCTGAACCAAATATTTTTTCACATTTATTATAAATTGTGATATAGTTATCAGACAAGTTAATCCATATGTCCCGTACGGACTGGAAAGCGAGGTAATAAACTATGAAGAAATTTGCAGAAGTAGTCTCATTAGTTGCTTTTCTTATTACTTTCACTCTATTCTGCGGTTCTGTTTCTGTCTTTGCAGACACTGGCGCTGACTTGAGATTTGCAGCCTTTGAAGGTCTTCCCAAACAAGTGGAAACACTACTTTCCAAAGGTACTGACATCAACGCAAAAAGTAAAGATGGTGAAACCGCATTGATGATCGCTTCCCTTATGGGGCATACAAAGGTAGTGAATATCCTCCTGTCCAGCGGCGCTGATGTGAATGCGAAGAATACCAAGGGAGAAAACGCGTTAATGGCTGCGGCATTTGCCGGTCAGACCGATGTAGTGGAACTGCTGCTCTCCAAGGGGGCCAATGTCAACGACTCGAGCCTGAAAAAAGTGACAGCGCTGATGGAAGCTGCCTTTGCAGGGCATTCGAGGATAGTGAAAATACTCATTGATAACGGTGCCAGTGTAAATGCTGCTGACATAAAAAAAGAGACGGCTCTCATCTACGCTGCAAATGCGGGTCAAACATCGATAATAAATACCCTGATAGCCAATGGCGCTGAAGTAAACGCAAAAAACTGCATGGGAGTAACTGGTTTAATATACGCTTCACTCAAGGGCCATACGGAAACGGTAAATATGCTTCTATCCAGAGGCGCCGATATCTCTATAAAAGATTCCCTTGGAAGGACCGCGGTAATGATGGCATCGGTAAGGGGCCATGATGATACTGTCGATACCCTGCTTGCCGGCGGGGCCGATCTGTCCATAGATGACAGCCTCAGCAAGAAGAAATCGACGATGACAGCTTCACTCGTCTGTGACGGGCATTAAGATTAAAGATACAGGAACATGATTTTGTCATACAAAAGGACAGCCTGAACAGCTGTCCTTTTCATTTACTTATAGGCACCTTTGCCTCTCCGATCATACAGTCTTCATCGCAGTTTCCCCATTGAAGAGTTTTGCCCGACAAGTAGTTTATAATGTCCTATGCCCGGCCCTTTAAAGAAATTCTTTCAGCTAATCATCAGCAGGCTTGATGGACACAAGCTGTCATCTACGTTGTATCAGAAACAGGTCATCGATCTTGTGCGGAAGGGTATCGGGGGATTTATTGTTTTTGGCGGAGAAGAAGTAGTAGTATCATCCTTTATTGACAAGCTGCAGTTGCTCGCAGAGACACCCCTTTTTATTGCCTCTGATATAGAAAGAGGCGTAGGGCAGCAGATCAACGGGACCACTACGTTCCCCGGCCAGATGGCTGCTGCTGCTGCGACAGACTTAAATAACTCCGAAAGCCTTAAGGCCCTTGAAGATGCAATCAGGGCCATCGCTTATGAATCCATTGCCATTGGGATAAATATGCCTCTCATCCCTGTCCTTGATGTAAACAGCAACCCCGATAATCCGATAATATGCACAAGGGCTTTCTCCGACAAGCCGGCAATGGTCTCTCGTTTCGGGAACATGTATATTGACACGCTCGAAAGGACGGGGCTCATCAGCTGCGCCAAACACTTCCCCGGACACGGTGACACTGCCGTTGATTCGCACATATCCCTTCCGGTCATCTCAAAATCAGTCGGGGAGCTAAATGCCGTGGACCTGGTCCCGTTCATCGAAGCGGTAAAAACTAATGTGAGCAGCATTATGATGGGACACATCAGGGTACCGTCCATTGATGATCTCCCCGCGTCTCTTTCAGGGAAGGCCGTCGATCTGTTAAGAACAGGGCTGGGATATGAAGGTCTCATTCTTACAGATGCACTGAACATGCATGCCCTCAGAGATATGCGGGATGTTGCCGTTACCTGTGTGAATGCCGGAATTGATATTCTCCTGCATCCCGAAAATCCGGACACGGTTGCTAAAGAGCTTCAAGAGGCCGTCACGAAAGGGGAAATAGCGGAAGAGAAGATAGACACGGCCATAGCAAGGATATTGGAATATAAAGCGAGGACAAAGAATATCAAAAAGGTCCGGATAGACACTGATAAACATAAAGCACTATCCGGAACAATCTCCGACAGATCCATTACACTCGTAAAAGAAAAAAACAGGCTGGCTCCGCTCAAGAACGTTCAGGACGTTTCTCTAATATTTATGGCTGATGAGGGCAAACACGACTTGTCCGCACTGAAAACCTTCATCCCGGGATCAGTTCATATACGTGAATGTCAACGGGAAGTCCTGAAGAAAGCAGTAATTGTTGCGCTCTTTACCAGAATAGCGGCATGGGAAGGGAATGCAGGTATAAGGGTTGAAGAAATAAATATTATAAGAGACCTGATAAAAAGAGCCGGCATTTCAATCGTGATATCCTTCGGTAATCCTTACGTGCTCAGGCACTTCATGGAGGCTGATGTACTCATTGCTGCATATGATACAACAGAGCAGGCCCAGTCATCAGTGATAAAATGCCTGAAAGGGGAAATAGCTTTTCAGGGTCATTTACCTGTTGAACTGAAAAATTAAAGCGTGCACCCGGTGTATGCACCTTTCAGGGACATGCATGTTCAACTGTTACCCTCCAGATACCTGACCTCTTCCCTCCCCTTTTCTTCATCCACAAAATAAAACAGTATCCCCCCGACAATAAAGAACAGCGAAATGGATGTAATGCTTGCACGCGATGCAATATCGCTGCTGTAGCCCAAGGACCTTACAAGCAGACCTGCCCCGCCCATTACCGTCGGACCCAGAACTGTGGCAAACTTTCCAATCATGTTATAGAACCCGAAGAATTCCGCTGACTTACTTGCAGGTATTATCCTGGCATAGAACGACCGGCTCAGCGCCTGGATACCACCCTG
>Ga0079037_100001970_pt1 | contig 11033 bp, 10 predicted proteins | sample Mud3Dept4metaG_FD_71479 | JGI IMG/M metagenome (GOLD analysis project Ga0079037, IMG submission 71479) | Freshwater wetland microbial communities from Ohio, USA, analyzing the effect of biotic and abiotic controls - Mud 3 Core 4 Depth 4 metaG | ecosystem: Environmental > Aquatic > Freshwater >... | reverse complement strand
CCGAGGGGGTGTCCCTCCTCCTGGAGGGCCTGGCCGCCGCCGATGCCGAGGTCCGGGCCGCCGCCGTGCGGGCCCTGGCTCCGTTTCCGTCGCCCCCCGTGCTCAAGGCGCTTTGGGAGATGCTTCCGCGGGAGCGGGGGGTGGTCCTGGGGAACCTCCTCGAGACGTTGGGCGCCTCCGGGAGGAAAGAGCTGTCCCCCCACGTGGAGAAGTTCCTCCACCACCCGGAGCCGGAGGTGCGGGCGAAGGCGGTTTCGGCGTTCGCCCGGATGACCGACGCGGCGGGCTGGGAGAAGATCCTCGCCGCCGCGGCGGACCCGAACGAGACGGTGCGTGCGGCCGTCGCGGGGGCTCTGGGGGGCTTTACGTCCTCCCGGCCCTGAGGCGCTTAGGCGGATGCCAGCGCGAAGACTCCGCCCGGCGCGATCGGCGGGTACATCAGGGGGTTGACCGTCCCGAGGATGGCCCGGCGCGGTTTCCCCGTGGAAGGGTCGGTTTCGGACAGGTCCACGGGTTGCGGCGAGGGGAGCGGGTTCCCCGCCCGGTCGAACACGATCGCCGCGCGGGGCTGGCTCTTCCCCTCCTCCGGCGACCCCGTCACGATCGCCACCTCCATCGTGCTCAACCGGACCATCATCCCCAGGGGGTAGACCCCCAGCGACTGCTCCAGCAGCAGGACGAGTTCCGGGTCGAGCGACTTCCCCGCCAGCTTCCTCATGATCTCCAGCGCCTGTTGGGGGGTCCGGGCCTTCTGGTAGGTGCGCATGGTGGTCAGCGCGTCGTAACAGTCGGCCACGGCGATGACCTGGGAGTGCGGGTTCACGCGGTATTCCGGGTCGGGCCTCGGGTAGCCGGTGCGGTCGAAGCGCATGTGGTGCTCCCGCACCATGTACCGCGTCTTGTCCTGGATGTGGGTCATCTTGCTGACGATGGCGTACCCCTCCTCGGGGTGCTTCTTGATCTCCTCGAACTCCTCGACGGTAAGGGTGCCGGGCTTGCGGATGAGGTCCAGGGCAACCTGGGTCTTCCCGATGTCGTGGAGCAGCCCCGCCGTGCCGATGTTGACCTGCTCCTGCTCCGGCAGCGAGAGGCTTCCCGCCACCGCGAGGGAAAGGATGGAGACGTTCACCGAGTGGTTGAACGTGTACTCGTCGAAATTCTTGATCAGCGTGAGGGCGAGCATGGCGTCCCGGTTCCTGGAGAGCATGCCGTTCATCTCCCGCACCGACCGGTCGGATTGGGCGCCGTCCGGGGTCCTGCCGCTGCGCACGTCCTGCAGGGCCTGGACCACCACCCCGACGGCGTCCCCGTAGATCTCCCGGGCGACGGAGAAGTCGTCCTCCTCCTCGGTCGTGGTGACCCGGATGTGCCGGACGCCCGCCCGGGAGAGGCGCTCCTTGATTTCCGCCAGGGGGAGCCCCTGTTCCTTCGTCTCGTGGAGGAACCGCACGAAGTTCTCCACGTCCCCCGCCGCGACCCCCCGCTCGAAGATCACGGCGGGGACGCCGATGGCCCCGAGACGCGCCATGAACAGCTCGAGGGAGGAGGTCATCTGGAAGACCGGGACGCCTTCGAGGACAAGGGTTCCGTCGGAGATGGTGAGGGCGAGCTCGGGGAGTTCGGTGAGGAAGGGGAGGAGCTCCGCGTGGCACTTCTCCACGGGGTTCCGGACCAGCGGGTGGGCGGGGGGGTACAGCCCGCGGTTCTTGAGCGACGTTCCCAGAAGCCGGACGATCCCGGCGATCGCCCCCTCCATCTGCCTTCGATCCAAGGCTTCCTCCCTCTATGCGTCCCGTCGGTTGATGATGCGCTGGGCCTCGATCCGGAGAAACTTGTCGGGAGACTGAAGGGCCTTCTCCACGACCTCCCGGGATCGCTCCCCCTTGATCTTTGAGATGCTCCGGAGGGCGTGGGATTTCATGGAGTGGAACTTTTCCGTCTGCCAGAAGGCCCGCAGGGAAAGGACCTCCTCGAGGGCCGTCACCGCCTCCTCGGTCCCGATCGCGCGCAGGGAGTCGATCGCCTCGTGGGCGATCCGGTAGTTCGGGTAGAGGAACCGCTTGGTGGCGATGCGGCGGAAGAGGGCGACCACCGCCTCCGTCTCCCGCTTGAGGGCGAGCGCCGCGGTCGCCGTGAGGGCCACGGTTTCCTCCGGGAAGAAACAGAGTTCGCAGAGGGTGTTCACGGCGGAGGGGTGGGGGATCTTGGAAAGGGCCTTGATCGCCTCCTTCTTCACCCGGAGGTCGGGGTGGGACAGCGTGGCCGCCACGTGGGGGCCGAGATCCGGCATCCCGAGGCTTCCCAGAACGGTGATCAGGTTCCGCACCATGTACCACCGGGGGTCGCCGAGCTTCTCGAGGATTGCCGGTACCGCCGTCCTGCCGATCCGGGTGATGATCTCCACGATCGCCTTCCGGACGAGGATGTCCTCCTCGTCCGCCAGCGTCAGGAGGAGCGGCCCCACGGAGCGCTCCTCCAGCGCCACGAGGACCGTCTCGACATCCCTGCGTCCCCGGCCCCCGCGTTTCCGGAGCAGACCGATGTAGTGGGCGATCAGCGCGTCGGTGGCCAGCTCCTTGATCCCGAGGCGGGCCAGGCCCGCGATCTCCGCGCTCCCCCCGGGGGGCTGCTCGATGTGATGGACGAAGATCGCCATCGCCCGGCTGGCGTACTCGATCTTCCGCTCGGCGGGCTCCGCCAGGAGGAACCGCGAGTACTCCACGATGTGCCCGCGGTACGCGGAGGGGTCGGACTCCTTCTCGATGCGGGCGAGGAGGATGTCGATCGTCAGGACCTCCGGCGCAGGGGCGTCCCCCAGGAACACGCCCCCTTCGGTCTCCTGAAACGCCCCCTCGACGAGCTCCTCCGGCTCCACCTCCTCCAGGGTCCCCTCTTCCTCTTTTTTCAGGATCTCGGTGAGCTCCGCGTAGTCGACCCGGTTCGCCCAGATGCGGGAAACCTTTCCCTGCAGCAGCGCGCTCTCCAGCCCGCCCTCGTCCTGGACCAGGTCGACGTCCCGCGTGATGATCTTGAGGAACGCCACGACATCGTTGGGTTGCAGGTTCGGGAGGAAGATGATCCGCGCGGCGCGGCGTAGGTACAGCTCCCGGTTGAGGTCCGAAAGCGCCTTGCCGCTCATGGGGAGAGGGACGTCGTTATATAGGAGGGCATTCTTCGTTACCGCGATCTCCAGCCCCTCTTCGGGCAGGGGAATCTCCTCGAACAGGAGGATGATTTTGGTCACCGCCTGGATCAGGCTGGGGTGTCCCGCGGGGTAGAAGCTCGCGCTTTTCATCCCCTTGGCGAGTTCGGTGACCGCCTGGGTTACCCGTTGCAGGAAGAGGTCGTCGGACGTTCGAGGGGGCTCGGTCATTCCGACATTGGAAAATGCGGTTTTATTATCATACAGTAGTAAATATCCGACATGGGCGCCGTTCAAGTCAACCGTTTTCGGGAAAATCGGTGGGTCCGCGGGGCTTTGCGCGCCGCCGCAACCGGGCTGGGCGCGGGATATTGCCCCGTCGCTCCCGGGACCGCCGGGACCCTCGTCGCCCTCCCCCTCTGGTACTGGACGGGGGGGTGGGGGGTCCGGCACTTCCTGCTGGTGGGCGCGGTCCTGCTTGTCTCGGTCCCTGCGGCGCGCCGGGAGATGGAGGCCACGGGGAGGCCGGACCCGGGGTCGCTGGTCATCGACGAGATCGCCGGGATGCTCCTCGCCTCGACGGGGATCCCGTGGGGGGTCTGGCCCGCCGTGATCCTCTTTCTGCTGTTCCGGATGTTCGACATCTTCAAGTTCGGGCCGGCGGCGTGGCTCGACGCCCGGCGCGGACCGGTGTTCGTGGTTGCGGACGACCTGGCGGCGGGTGCGTACGCGGCGCTGGCGTATCGGGGGATCGCGTGGCTGACCGGGTGATCGCCCGGCGGTCCGGGCGGCTGGCGGCGCTCCTCCTGGCCTCGGGGAAGACCCTGGCCGTGGCGGAGTCTTGCACGGCGGGGCTCCTGGCGGCAGCGATCACCGCCCTTCCCGGCAGCTCCCGTTACTTCCTCGGGGGGATCGTGGCGTACCACAACCTGTTGAAGATCGGGGTCCTCGGAATCCCTCCTACCCTGATAGAATCCCACGGGGCGGTGAGCGGGGAGGTGGCTCTCGCGATGGCGGAGGGAGCCCTCGCGCGGATCCCCGCGGACGTGGCGATCGCCACGACGGGGATCGCGGGACCCGGCGGGGGCACGCGGGGGAAGCCGGTGGGCACGGTGTGGGTGGCGGTCGCGGACCGGAGGGGGGTACGGCGGGCGCACCGGCACCGGTTCGGTGGAGACCGGGAGGAGGTCCGCCGTGCGACGGTCCGGGCGGCGCTGGAGGCCGCCGTTTCGCTGTTGTCCGGGGATGGGGGGGCGCGGGGGTGAGGGCCTTCGTCGGGATCGCCCTGCCGGAAGGGTGCCGGGCCGCCGTCGCGGGAGCGATCGCGCCGCTGCGGGCCGACCCGGCGCCGGTGTCCTGGGTGGCCCCGGGGAACCTGCACATCACCCTGAAATTCCTTGGGGAAATCTCGAAAGAGCGCCTGGGGGCCATCGGGGATGCACTCGCCGGCGTCGCGGGGCGGTTTGCGCCCGTCACCCTGGAGGCGGAAGGGGCGGGGGTATTCCCCGGCACGAGGAATCCCCGGATTCTATGGGTCGGCCTCCGGGAACCGCTTGAATTGGTAAGGCAGTTGCAAGAGAATATGGAGAGCGCGCTTTCGGGGGCCGGGTTCCCCCGGGAGGATCGTCCGTTCCACCCCCACATCACGGTCGGGCGCGCCCGCGGGGTGCTGCCTCCCGCGTGGGGCGACCGGTTCGTCCGGGCGCTTTCCGGCCGGCGCTTCGGCGAGGTGCCCGTGCCGTCGATCACGCTCTACGAAAGCCGTCTTTCCCCGGGGGGGGCGGTGTACGACGTCGTGCGCAGCTTCCCCCTCTCGGGGGGGCGGCAAGAAAACGAGGAGAGGTCCCCATGAGCCAGGACGCAAGCCGCCGCAAGGCCCTCGACATGGCCGTAGCGGCCATCGAGAAGAATTACGGGAAGGGCGCCATCATGCGGCTGGGTGCGGACACCCCCGCCAAGGACGTCGCCATCATCTCCACCGGAGCGATCTCCCTGGACGCCGCCCTCGGCATCGGGGGGATCCCGCGCGGGAGGGTGACCGAGATCTTCGGCCCGGAGTCGTCCGGGAAAACCACCCTGGCCCTGCACATCATCGCGGAGGCGCAGCGGACGGGGGGAATCGCCGGGTTCATCGACGCGGAGCACGCCCTCGACCTGGCGTACGCGCGGAAGCTCGGCATCGCCACGGAGGACCTCCTCATCTCCCAGCCCGACACGGGGGAGCAGGCGCTGGAGATCGCGGAGATGCTCGTCCGCAGCGGCGCCCTGGACGTCCTGGTGGTCGACTCGGTGGCGGCCCTCGTCCCCAAGGCGGAGATCGAGGGGGAGATGGGGGACGCCCACATGGGGCTCCAGGCGCGGCTGATGTCCCAGGCGTTGCGCAAGCTCACCGGGACGATCAGCAAGTCCTTGACCGCGGTCATCTTCATCAACCAGATCCGTCAGAAGATCGGCGTCATGTTCGGCAACCCCGAGACCACCACGGGCGGGAACGCCCTGAAGTTCTACGCCTCCGTGCGGATGGACATCCGGCGCATCGCCCAGATCAAGAAGGACGACGACATCATCGGGGGCCGCACGCGGGTCAAGGTGGTCAAGAACAAGCTCGCCCCGCCGTTCCGCGAGGCGGAGTTCGACATCCTCTACGGCGAGGGGATCTCCCGGGAGGGGGACATCCTCGACCTGGGGTCGGAGCTCGACATCGTGGAGAAGAGCGGTGCATGGTACTCTGTCGACGGGGAGCGCATCGGGCAGGGCCGGGAGAACGCCCGCGTCTTCCTGAAGGAACACCCCGAGATGGCCGCCGCCCTGGCCCGGAAGATCCTGGCCAGGTACGGGATCGGGGAAGGCGGCAAACCCGCGGCGGAAGGAGCGTGACGCCTTGGAGCTGAACGATATCCTGCGGGCGGCGTCCAAGCACGGCGCCTCGGACGTCCACCTGAAGGTGGGGCTCCCCCCCATCTTCCGCATCAACGGGAAGCTCGTCCCCCTCAAGGTCCCCGACCCCCTCAAGGGCGAGGAGCTGGAGGCGATGAGCCGGCTCATCTTCCGGGAGGACCAGCAGGCCCGCTTCGAGCGGCACCACGAGCTGGACTGCGCCTACAGCGTCTCGGGGCTGGGCCGGTTCCGCGTCAACGTCTTCAAGCAGCGCGGGACGATCGGCATCGTGCTGCGCCTCGTGCCCGTGGGCGTGAAGAGCTTCGAGGAACTCCACCTCCCCAAGGTGATGGAAAAGATCTCCCTGGAGGAGCGCGGCCTGATCCTGTGCACCGGGACGACGGGGTGCGGCAAGTCGACCACCCTCGCAGCCCTGGTGCAGTACATCAACACCCGGCGCAGCTGCCACATCATGACCATCGAGGATCCGATCGAGTTCCTGCTGCGGGACAACAAGAGCATCATCAACCAGCGCGAGCTCGGGGTGGACACCGCCTCCTTCTCCGACGCCCTGAAGAGCGCCCTCCGGCAGGACCCGGACGTGATCCTGGTGGGGGAGATGCGCGACCTGGAGACCATCGAGACGGCGATCACCGCCGCCGAGACCGGCCACCTCGTCCTCTCCACGCTCCACACCCTCGATGCGGCAGAGACGATCAACCGGATCGTGGCATCCTTTCCCCCCTTCCAGCAGAAGCAGATCCGACTCCAGCTCGCCTCCGTCCTCAAGGCGGTCATCTCGCAGCGGCTGGTGCCGCGGGCCGACGGCCAGGGGCGCGTCCCCGCGGCGGAGGTCCTGCTCAACACCGCCCGCGTGCGGGAGTACATCGAGGACAAGGACAAGACCCGCAAGATCCGCGAAGCCATCGCCCAGGGGTACGTGAGCTACGGGATGCAGACCTTCGACCAGTCCCTCATGGCGCTCCTGAAGGAGAACCTCATCTCCCTCGACGAGGCGCTCCGCCAGGCCACCAATCCCGACGACTTCGCCCTTCGGGTCCGGGGCGTCTCGTCGGCGTCGGACCTGACCTGGGACGACTTTGAAAAGACCGGCCCCCAGAAGGAGCCGTAAGGGGGGAGGCGCCGCACCTCCCGGGAAGCCGCTGGACCTCGCCGTACGGATGCTCGCCCGGCGTCCCCTGAGCGAGGGGGAGCTGGCGCTCCGCCTTCAGGACAAGGGGGTGCCGGGGCCGGAGTCGGCCGCCGCGCTGGCGCGGCTTCGGGAACTCGGGCTCCTGGACGACGCCGGCCTCTGCCGCCAGCTGGCGAGGAGCTACCAGGAGGGGAGGCGGTACGGCCCGGCCAAGATCGCCCGGACCCTCGCCGCGCGCCGTTTCCCGCGCGAGCTGGTGGAGTCGGCGGTTCGGGAGGTCGCCTGCCCCGGAGCGGTGGCGGAGACGGCGGCCCAGGCATTGCGGAAGCGGTTCCGGGAAGGGATCCCCCCCGGAAGGGAGGGCGCCGCGAAGGCGTACCGGTTCCTCGCGGGGCGCGGCTTCCCGCCGGACGCCTGCCGGGCGGCCATCGGGCGGCGGCCCGCCGAATTCCCCGAAGGAGAAGACTGAATGTCCCAGACGGGTGCGCAGCTACGTTCCGCGTTCCTCGCCTACTTCGAGCGCCACGGGCACAAGGTCCTGCCCAGCGCATCCCTCATTCCGGGGAACGACCCCACTCTCCTGTTCACCAACGCGGGGATGGTCCAGTTCAAGGAGTACTTCCTGGGGATGGCCTCCGCTTCCTTCCAGCGGGCGGCCACGGCCCAGCGGTGCCTTCGGGTCAGCGGCAAGCACAACGACCTGGAGAACGTGGGATATACGGCGCGGCACCACACCCTTTTCGAGATGCTGGGGAACTTCTCCTTCGGCGACTATTTCAAGAAGGACGCGATCTTCTTCGGCTGGGATTTCCTGACGCGGGAGGTCGGCATCGACGGGAAGCGGATGACCGTCTCGGTCTTCCGCGAGGACGACGAGGCGTATGACCTGTGGCACAAGACCATGGGGATCCCCGCCTCCCGGATCGTCCGGTTCGACGAGAAGGACAACTTCTGGGCGATGGGACCCACGGGCCCCTGCGGCCCCTGTTCGGAGATCATCTACGATCAGGGCGAGGGGGTCGGCTGCGGCCGGCCGGGGTGCGCCGTCGGGTGCGACTGCGACCGGTTCCTCGAGATCTGGAACCTCGTGTTCATGCAGTTCAACCAGGACGAGGGGGGAACCAAGGTTCCGCTGCCCAGGCCCAGCATCGACACGGGGATGGGGCTGGAGCGGCTGGCCGGCGTGGTGCAGGGGGTGAAAAGCAACTACGACACCGACCTGTTCCGCCCGATCCTCGCCGAGATCTCGCGCCTCTCCGCGGTGAAACCGGGGAAGTCCGCCGCCCTCGACGCCGCGATGCGCGTCATCGCCGACCACGCGCGGGCGACCGCTTTCCTGATCGCCGACGGGATCCTCCCCTCCAACGAGGGGCGCGGGTACGTCCTGCGCCGCATCATGCGCCGCGCGCTGCGCCACGGGAAGAAGCTCGGGTTCGAAGGGCCCTTCCTGCACAAGGCGGCGGGGAAGGTGGTGTCGGAGTTCTCGGGCGCCTACCCGGAGCTCGGGAAGAGCGCCTCCTTCATCGACACCGTCTCTTTCCAGGAGGAGCGGCGGTTCCTCGAGACGCTGGACGCGGGGCTGCGGATGGTCGAGGACGAGTTCGCCCGGATGGCGAAGCGGGGCGAAAAGGTGTTCCCCGGGGACGTGGCGTTCCGGTTGTACGACACGTACGGTTTCCCCGTCGACCTCACGGGCGACCTGTGCCGGGAGCGGGGGGTGGCCCTCGACGCCGCCGGCTTCGAGACCGAGATGGAGAAGCAGCGCGCCCAGTCCCGGGTTTCCTGGAAGGGCGGCGAGGTGGGTGCGCAGGACGCCGTCGCGGCGGAGCTCGCCCGCTCCGGAGTCTCGGTGACCTTCGTGGGGTATGAGCGGCAGACGGCCGCGGCCCGGGTGGCGGCCCTCTTTCTCGGCGGAGTGCGCGTGGGCTCCGCCGACCGCGGGGAGGAGGTCGACGTGGTCACCGACCTCACCCCCTTCTACGGGGAATCGGGAGGCCAGGTGGGGGACGTGGGGACGATCACGGGGGACGGGTTCGCATTGGAGGTCACGGACACGCGTCGGCCCTCGGCCGACCTCGTGATCCACCGCGCGAAGGTTCTCTCCGGGACGGTCCGGGAGGGAAAGCCGGCGGACCTCGCGGTGGCCGCCGACGCCCGGCGACTCATCCAGGGGAACCACACGGCCACGCACCTGCTCCAGGCGGCGCTCCGGAAGGTCCTCGGGACGCACGTCAAGCAGGCCGGGTCCTACGTGGGACCCGACAAGCTCCGCTTCGACTTCACCCATTTCGAGGCGTTGCCGGCCGAGGCGCTGGCGGCGGTCGAGGAGGAGGCGAACCGGGCGGTCTTCGCCGCGACCCCCGTCACCTGGGAGTACCTGCCCCACGAGCAGGCGGTGGCGGCGGGGGCGATGGCCTTCTTCGGGGAGAAGTACGCGGACATCGTGCGGATGGTGACCGTCCCCGGGGTGAGCCGGGAGCTGTGCGGCGGCACGCACGTGGAGAACACCGCGGCCATCGGCCTCTTCCGCATCCTCTCCGAGGGCGCGCTGGCGGCGGGGGTGCGCCGCATCGAGGCGTTCACCGGCCTGCCCGCCTGGCGGCACCTGCGGGAAGAGGCGGAAACGCTCCACGGCGTCGCCCGGGAGCTGAAGGTGGCGTCCCCGGAGGTGCCGGATCGGGTCCGGAAACTCTCGGCGCAGATCCGGGTGCTGGAGAAGTCCCTCCAGGAGGCCCGGCGACGCTCGGCGAGGGACCTGGTGGGGGAGATCCTCTCGAAGGCGGAGGTGCTGGAGGGGGTGCGCCGCGTCGCCGCGGAAGTGGAGCCCATGGACCCCGCGGCGTTGCGCGAGCTGGCGGACGCCGTGAAGGGGAAGCTTTCGAGCGGCCTGCTACTCCTCGGCGCCCTGGAAGGGAACCGGTGCCACCTCGTCGCCGGGGTCACGGCCGACCTGACCGGGAAATACTCCGCGTCGGACATCGTGAAGAAGGCGGCCGCCCTGGTGGGCGGCGGAGGCGGAGGGCGGAAGGACATGGCCCAGGCGGGGGGACCCGCCGTGGAGGGGCTCCCGAAGGCCCTGGCCTCCCTGTCGGAGTGGTGACCCCCCGCCGGGGGCCCGAGGTCAGCCCTCCGACGTTTCCCGTTCGAGGGTGTTCAGGTACACCTGCACGATCTTGTTGAGCGGCTCGCGGTAAAGGGCATCCTCCCAGGCGCGACGCGCCCGGGCCATGTCCCCCGCCAGGTAGTGGAGGATCCCCTTCTGCATCAGGGCCTGCGAGCTGCCGGGGGTCTGCGCGAGGAACGCGTCCACCTCCGACAGGGCCTCCGCGGCCCGGCCCGCCTCCCGCAACGCCACCACAAGGCGCACCCGCAGGTCCGGATACCACGGCGCCACCGCGATGGCCTTCCGGTACTCGGTGATCGCCTCCTCGTGATGCCCCAGGGCGAGGTAAAGCTCCCCCAGCTCCTTGTGCAGGTTCGAGATCCGCCCCCGGAACAGGTTCTCCCGCGGCGGTGCCCCGTGGCGGGAGAGGATCTCCGCCGCCTTCCCGTACGCCGTCCGCGCCTCGTCGTAACGCCCCATGTCGTTCAGGGTGATGGACAGGGAGAGAAGCGCCTCCGTGTAGTCGGGGTTCGCCGCGACCGCCTGCTCGAAATGCTCCACCGCCTGCCGGAAGTTCCCCCGCTGGTGCTCGATCAGCCCGAGGGTGTAGTAGATGTCGGGGTATTTCGCGCCTCCGGCGACGGCTTCCCGCAGCAGCCGCTCGGCCCGCAGGTAGTCCATCTCCCCGTACGCGCTCTTCCCCATCCGGATCAGCAGCGCCAGTTCCCGGCTCATCGCACCACGGCACCGACGACTAC
>Ga0079037_100001969_pt1 | contig 11034 bp, 16 predicted proteins | sample Mud3Dept4metaG_FD_71479 | JGI IMG/M metagenome (GOLD analysis project Ga0079037, IMG submission 71479) | Freshwater wetland microbial communities from Ohio, USA, analyzing the effect of biotic and abiotic controls - Mud 3 Core 4 Depth 4 metaG | ecosystem: Environmental > Aquatic > Freshwater >... | reverse complement strand
AGAGATAGGAACCATCCTTTTTTACTTGCGCCGGGCGGCAATGTTGGCTATACTTATTCCAATCAGGACCGCACGAGTCCTCGTTAAGCCAGTCCAAGGAGGGAGACCGCATGACCACCGCAACCGCCGCATCGTGGGAGTACCAGAACGACTTCTTCACCATCAAGATCAGCCAGCTCAAGCACCGCACCGGGAGCTACAATTACAGCATCGGCCTGAACCTTCCCAAGTTCAATCCCATCATCTGGGGAAGGACCGGCATCTGCTCCAATGCGGCGTTCAAGGGCCTGCAGCAGCTCCGCGCCGATGTATCGCACTACGCGCATCAAAAGGGCAGCTCGACCATGGACGCCGGCATTCCCTGCACCAACCTGTGCAGCCATGTGAATGGCTGGTACCAGGAGAGCGATCTCACCATTGAGAACGCGTCGCCTGAGTTGGTTTCCGACATCCTCGCCTTCAGCGCCCGAACCCTGGTCCAGACCATCCTGACCGCGGCCCATCACGACATCACGGTCGAGGATGGCCTCGCCCCCGCGGAGTCGCAGCGCCTGCTCGAGTCACTGAGCGTGACAAACTACCAGGAGGCCGCTCCACCACCGATCGCCAAACCGCAGGCAGCCTGATACAGACACGAACCGATGCAAAAAAGCAGGCACGGGGTCTTCCCGGGCCTTTATTGTTTCATGGTGAGCCGCACCTCGCATTTTAGGTTCGCCCCGCTATGGACCGATTGGGGTCGGACCGATTGGGGTCAGGCCTGGAATCCTGGAATACTACCCCTTCCCCTCTTACTGCTTCTTCCTGATTATGAAATTTATCCCGATCCATATCGCTGTCCTGAACAGCATCGCCCCGATGCTCTGCACGGCCACGGTCTTTCCGAGCAAATGCATGCCCACGAGCGTCAGAAATACCAAGCTGTGGCAGGCAAGCACCATCCGCGAAAGCATCGCAGCCCAGTCCTGCTCCCTCCACAGGCCAAAGCCCGTTGCCAGCGAAACAAATCCCATCGTCACGTTATAGCGAAGGAGCCAGGGGAGAACGGGGTATGGCTTGGTCTCGAGGCCGAGCAGGACAATCCCCCCTTCTACGACGGTCAGGAGCCCGATCACCAGCGCCAGCAAAGCCGCAAGACGATGTTTGTTCCGGGATGTCATTCCGCGTCAGGTTCCCTCTCCAACCGTCCCTCCAGGCTTAGGTATGCTATCGCCCGAACAGCGCAATGAGCGAAACGCCTAGTGCGATACAGGACACAATGACCGCTCCGATGCAGAGCGCGGCTATCCGCCTGAACCTCGATTCAGCGAGTGAAGCTCCCTGCTCAAGGGCAGCGACGGTCTTCTGTAGCTGCTCGGCAAGCGCTTTAATGTGCACCGCGTTTTGTGAGGCAGCAGATTGCAGTTCGGCGATCTGTTTCTGCAGGAGTTTTACTTGCGCAGCAGTGGCCTCATCGCTTTTTCGCGTGGTAAAAGCCGGCATCGCCGCTCCAACGATGGCGCTTACGTAAGGCAATATTGCTTTTACTGCGGGAACGAACCACGCTGCCATAGGTCCTCACGGTCAAAGGGCCCTTGGGGCCAAGCCCCCTCAGGGCCAGCCTGAAACATCGGAGGTGCCCTTTATATGATTATCAGGTCTTTACTGTTTGGGGCATCTCCGTCATAAGTGGGTCGAGCGTTTCCCTGGGCTCTCACTCGGCTCAGCTCTTTCAACAGAGTGGTAGAAGCCGGCTATGACTGCTGACGTGATAATAACAACACCGAAAAGATAGATGATGTTCCCTGCTGCGCGATCCCAGCTGAGAATGCCCAGCTGGGAGAGGATGTAATTCCAGTCGTGGATCGGATCTCCGCCGCCGATAGAGAGCAGGGGCAGATCCATCGCCCGGGCGTCCTTCACATACACCGATATCCCGAAAAAGTTCTCGCCTGTCCAAAAGAGCGTCACTGCGGATGAGAAGAACTCCCTTCTCATAAAAAAGTAACTGGTGAACGCGACAGGTACAAAGAGCTGTCCGATTGTGCCGCCGATGATCCCGATAAATTGACCGAACCAGCTGAAGAACAGGTGGCCGGCCTCGTGGATGACAAGGTTCACCCGGTCCAGCATCCCCTGTTCGGTCGGGTCCCATGCGCAGGACAGGCCGTACAGCGCCATCAACAGAACAAAACCGGCCTTAAAATAATTGATTCTCTTCAGATCGAACATCGGTCGATCACCGCCCGTATTTCCGTCCTACCTGATCCGAAGCAAAGCCCTCTGAGGGCCGGCGCGCGGGGTTACCGGCGCTGCGCGTGGTCAGGCGCCGTCGTTCTTCAGGCTCTCCATGAATTGCAGGAGAACCTCCAGTGCGCTGTCTGACAGTTCGGTGAACTCCACGCCGACGGCATAGCCTCCCTGGCCCCGATCCCTCCACGCCCGGCAGGAAACGATCCTTCCCATGAAGCTGACGGGGGCTGCTGCATTGAGCGACAGCTCCAGAAGGATCACGCAATCCTTGTTCAGCTGCTGCTCGGTATGGATGATGACGCCGCTTTTGCTGATGTCCTGTATTGTGAATTGTGCCGGAAATTCCAGGACCTTTTCGTTGGGAGTCGTGAGGTTGAACTGGACGTCGCGAAAGCGCCAGTTCGCCGTCGCCGGCATTTCCACCCTCTTGCTCTGTTCAATGGAATCCAGGAAATCCTTGACCTTGCCTGCTGATTCGTCCTTGAACACGATGCCGACGAGGTAGCGGGTGACCGACTTGTTCCCGGACCGCTCGTCGATCCCGCTCAGTTCAGACCGAACGACCAGGCCTTTCACGGGATACTGCATGCCGCGATGTCCGAACAGGATCGAACATTCTCTTCCGATCGCCAGTTTCCCTTCCGTTCTTAGCAGGACCCCGCCCGGGCTCAGGTCGACCACGTCCGTTTTGCCGACCAGGTTCACTTTGCTCTCAATATTGATCAGGCGGAGCCTGAATCGCTTATGCTTTCTCTGGTTCTGCATAAGGGCACCTCTTCTCGGGGTCAGACTTGATTTGTTGACTTATCTTTCCCGCTTTTGGCAATCGCGACTATTGGCCTGAAATCATCTCTAGCTCGTTGACTGTTCAGAATACGACAGCCATAATAATCCCATGCTCGGTAAAGGCATAGGGTAAGGACCGAATATTTCTTCTTGAAGCTGTCGCAAATTGTGGCCGGATAGTGAGGGTCCCGAATATCTTTACCCCTTTATGATCTACCGGTCTTCTTCGGCGCATCACAGGTTGCAGGATCGGCCCCCTTTTCTGACGCCTGCAGAGCCGGCGCAGGGCACATCTCGGTCCCGAGCAACACCGCGATCCATTGCGTGCTTTTGTTGTTCTCGCATATGAACTTCATGGTCATGGTCAGCGGTATGCACAAAACCACGCCGATAAGACCGAGCAGACCGCCCCAGAAGATCAGCGAGAGAAAGACGACCAGTGTGGACAGGCCAAGCCTCCGGCCCATCAGCATCGGCTCGACCACGTTGCCAAGAATAAAATTGACGGCCGTGTATCCGGCGGCCGCGAGCGCGGCAGGACCTATCCCGAGTTGGATGAGGGCGAGAGAGACCGCGGGAACAGAGGAGATAAGGGCGCCGATATTGGGCACATAGTGGAGCAGGAATGCCAGGAAACCCCAGAGAATGGGAAAATCCACACCGAGGACCCACAGCCATACCCCGATCAGGACGCCCGCAGTCACACTGATCACCGTCTTGATGCCCATGTAGCGGTTGATATCATAGACGAACCGCATGAAGGCGTGAAAATCCTTTTGCGGGTCGCCGAGGATCGCGCGGAGCTTGGCGGGAAAGCTCGAGGCTTCCAGGAGGATGAAGGTGACGGTGAGCAGCACCAGGACGACCTCGAACAGCGTCGAGCCCAGTCCCGCGAGCAGGCTGGCGGTCAGGCGCCGCACGTTTTCCGGAGTGACCGGGTCGAACCGGATCGAGTCCGCGAAGCGGATCCCCTTGGTCGCCAGGAACGTCTGGAGTGAAGAAACATGCTTCTGCAGGCGCTCCTGGTACTCCGGGATGTCAGCGTAAAAACTGTTCAGGGACGTGCCGACGAGCGCGCCGATGACCGCGAATACAGCGGCAATGCCCGCCACCACGATCAGCACCGCGGCGGTATAGGGAATGCGGTGCCGCTCGAGCCAGAGGACCGACGGCGCGCCGATGGCGGCCAGAAAAACAGCGATGAGAATCCATTCCAGCACTGATTGCGCCTGATGGATGCTCCCCGTGATGATCGCGAGCGCCGCCACGATCACGAGAATGCGCGTTCCGCTATAAGGGTCACTGTGTTCGGTCATGGACAATCATCCCTTCGATAAGGAGCTGCGTATGAACGTTGTTTCAAACTCTGTTTTGAACAAGCAGGCAGGCTGACAAGCGCGATACCAGCGTATTGAAGCTCCCTGCAGCAAGCAGCAGGGAATCTTCGATCTTCAAGGTAGTACTATGTATACTAATCGCTTGCTAATCCCCTGCACTCGCGGTTCCGCTCGTAAACGCTGGGGCAAAACCCCGCAGCAAGCTACGGGGAGTTCGCTCCCTCCTGGCCCCTGAGGGCCAGGTCTTTCTCCATGCCTAAGCCATCAAAGGATGTCGATCCCCTCAACCTTCTTATAATGCTTGCTGTCGAACGTGGCGACCCTGTTGTACACCTTCGATCTCATATATGCGATGTTATAGGCATCGATGAAATCCATGTTCCCCGACGAGTAGAGACCGGCCGCATGGGCGATCTTCGCATGATTGGCTATCTTGAGGTTCCGTGAAGCAAGGAGGGTGCCCAGCACTTCTGCGATCTCTTTCCTGGTGAACCCATAGAAGGACTCAAGGACCCAGACGATCTCGGCGATGACGAGCTCGCTCGTTTCGAGCTTGATCTTTCCGGCATCGGCCTTTTCGAATAAAGCCCGCGACTTTTCGTACTGGGCTTCCAGGTCCCTCACAAAGAAACGCAGGAAGACGTTGGTATCGACAAAGACGGGATCATCCATGCGCTAGACACCTTCCCGGGCGATCTTCCGGGCAACCGCCTTTTTGGCGTATTCCCGCTCGCTCCCGGTCCCCAGCTTCCTTCCCTTTGCGATCCCGCCGAGGTTCAGCAGGGACTTCCGCTCTTTTCGCCTGAGAATGAGCACATTATCCTTCACCTCGAACTGCAGGCTGTCCCCTTCCTTGATGTGGAACCGGTCACGGACGGGCTTGGGGATCGTGACCTGGCCTTTCTTCGTTACGGTCGACATATTCCTACCTCCAAATGAGTATTACCTATAGTGTAGGTATTACCGGTGAGAAAGTCAACGCCAAACTTCGGGGACAGGGGGAGCATGCGTTGGGATCGTTATTTCGCGATGCGGACCCGTGGCTCCCTGAGCTTCCCGTCTACGAACTTCTTCCTAGGAACTATTACCCCTCGCCCTAAGAACTAATGCCGATTTCCTTTTTTCCTTCCCCGGGGTATCCTATAATCAACAAGAACAAAAAAACCACCCTTAAGGAGGGAATGAACATGTTGAACAACGGCGGACATACAGTGAAGGCAGGGACCTACTGGAATCTGGAGAACGGCAATCGGGTGCAGATGGACCAGGAAGGCGCGCTTCCAGGCAGCGAAAAGACCCGGTACATCAAGGCCCCGGTGGCGGTCATGCTGATGGCGGCCCCGATCATCGGCCTGGTCTTCGCGGTGTTCCTTCCTTTCATCGGCATCGCGATGACCCTGAACCTGATCGGCAAGAAGCTCGTGGAAGGAGTCGTATCAGCGGCGGCAGGCAGCGTATCCTTCGGGTGGCGGCCTATCGAGGCCTACCTGGCGGGCAGGAGGACGAAAAAAGAGGCGCGGGCGAAGAAAGAAAACAAGGGTGTGGGCAGGCAGTAGGCGGCAGACAGCACACAGGACAGGGCGGGACCGGAAGACCGGTCCCGCCTTTTTTATTGCGGCTCTTTCCCAGGAGCACGGTTGGAACCTTGAGGGTCCTTTCTTAACTGTTGATATTCTCTCAATGTCTTTTTCTTCTTCGCCTTGCCCTTCTTCTCCGGCAATGAAAGCGCGAAATCCTTCCCAATCCCCATCCACTTAGCCAGTCCCGCAGCGCTCTTCCACCCCGCTTCCTCTACCATGACCCACCCGGCCATGGGCATTCCCATGATGTCGAAGGGCTTGACGTTCCTGCCCGTCAGGATATTCTCCGCCAGGTCCCTGTCCATGCGTACGATCAGGCTGTCCTTCAAGATGCCGAAGCACATGTTGCCCATGAGCAAGTATCACGCGCCGCCAAACATCTTTTTCTTGTCTACGTCCTTCAAACGCTTCACCGCGCTGTCGATCTTTTCTTCGAGCCTGGTGTTATAAGGCATGGGAACTCCGGTGATCGAATTACGGGGCCCCATCATGCGTGTCTTTCTCCCTGCAGGGCAGGACCCTGCATCGGCCCCCAAGGACCTTTGTCCCTTGAATGTTCTGATGGCCTATGGCGTGAACAGCCATGCAGCTTTGCATTGAGGACAGCGGACATTCAATTGCCCGCGGTTGGTCGGGACATTCAGCTTCTGCGAGCAGCTCTGACAGGTGATGATGGTCGTTGTCTTCAATTCTCCGGCTTCGTTCAGCTCAGGCTGATAGATCCGCCGCATGCCGCACTCAGGGCAGGTTACGGTGATCACCCCCTGATCGATCGGCACCTTCAGCTGCTTGTTGCATTCCAAGCAAACGATGATCGTCGTATGCTCCGAAGGAACAGCCTCTGGAGTCCCGGGGGATTCAATGCTCTGCACTTCCTCCACTTCCTCGGGCAACTCCTCTTTGACCGTCTCCTCCACCAACTGCGTTTGTACCGGTTCCGGCGCTTGTATCAGTTCCGCCGCCTGTACCGGTTCTGGAGTATGCACCATTTCTGGAGATTTTACTGGTTCCGGGGTTCGTACCGGCTCTGGAGCTTTTACCGGTTCGGGTGCTTTCTTCAGGCCAGATACAGCAACCTTCTCATAGGACGCAGCGCTGACCTTCTGGCGTGCGCCTGTGGGGACGGTCTTTGCCTCTGGTCCCAGTTCAGGCATCTTACCGGTCTGGATGAACGCATCGCCGAACGCGCTCCGCAGCAGTTCTGTCGTCCGCTTGCTGTTATACAGAACGATGCCTTTTCCGGCTGCGAAATCGCAGGCCTCCGGCGAGCAATCGGTCGTGGTGATAAGGTATCCTTCCGTGCAGCGGAGCCGGATCATTGCTCCATAGAATTGTTGGAGGACCGGCCGGCCGATGAACGCCCCGCTGTATTTCTTGCAGAGAATGCCGATCCGCGCGCCGTTCTTGCCGATCAGTACGCCGTCAGCACCAGCGGCACTAATCCGCTCCACCTTGTAACCCTGGCGCGCAAACGCCTTAAGCGTCAGCCGCAGGAAATCCGCGTGGGAAATCGAATCGAAGATAGTTGTTGCCATCGCTGTGAACTCCGGGGATTAGGTCTCTTTGACTTCAGAGGCAAGGGTCCTGTTGGGAGATAAAGATCCGCTCCTACAGGGCGCTTGATGTGATTTGAGGATAGTATAAAGAACTGAGAATTGCAAGGGGGTGTGGTTGTAAGAGATATTTCACGACCCCGTGCGGCAGCCACTAACTTTTGTCCGTTGCGGTTTTCCGGGAGATTGTGTAAGATTGCCGTAGCCATGCTGGTTTATCTTTTCAAACGCGTCCTCCTGTTCATCCCGACCCTCCTCGGCATCACGCTCATCACCTTTCTTCTCATGCAGGCCCTGCCCGGCGACCCGGTCCAGGGCATGGCAGGAGAACGGGCGAATCCCGAGACGCTTGCCCGCATCCGCGCCGAGCTGGGCTCTGACCGGCCGCTCCCGCTCCAGTATCTGGGCTACCTCAAGCTCGTCGCGCAGGGAGAGCTCGGCCGGTCCTATTATACCAACCGCCGGGTGGCCGACGACCTTCTGCAGAAGTTCCCGAACACCCTCAGGCTTGCGCTGGCGGCGGTTGTCTTCGCTTCCCTGGGCGGCATCATCCTCGGTGTCATCTCTGCGGTCAAGCGGGGGACCGCGTGGGACCGTTTTGCGTCCATCGTCGCCATCGGCGGAATATCGCTCCCCGTGTTCTGGCTCGGCCTGACACTCATGCTCGTCTTCGCTCTCTATCTCCGATGGTTGCCGCCGTCCGGCATGGGCAACGGATCATTTCACTATCTCATACTGCCGGCGATCACGCTGGGCACCTACTCCCTCGCGTACATCGCGCGTATCACCCGCACGAGCATGATGGAATCGCTTTCCCAACCGTACGTGACCACGGCGCGGGCAAAGGGCCTCACGGAAATGGCTGTCGTTCTGAAGCACGCCCTCAAGAATTCGCTGATCCCCATCGTCACCCTGATCGGCCTCGACCTCGGCTCCTATCTGAACGGCGCGGTGCTTACCGAGACGATCTTCGGATGGGACGGCCTGGGAAGATATGCGCTCGACGGCATCATGAAGCGGGACTACCCGGTCATCATGGGCGTGGTGCTCTTCGGCGCCGTCGTCTTTGTGTCCATGAACCTCATCGTTGACCTTTCCTATCACTTCCTGGATCCGCGGGTCAGGGTCAAAAGCGGGTTGCAGCAATCATGACAGCTACGCTCTCCTATAAGGACTTCGCCGGCAACCTTCCCGCCCTGATCGCCTTCATCATGCTGGCTGTCCTGGTGCTGACGGCGCTTATCGGACCACTCGTCGTCAGTTACGATCCGCTCGCCGTGAACCTGGACAGTTCGCGCCAGCCGCCGGGGAGGACGCATCTGCTCGGCACGGACAATATCGGCAGGGACATCCTGAGCCGCGTGGTGCATGGAGCCCGCATCTCTCTCAGCGTCGGCATCGCCGCCTCGCTCTTCTCCCTCTGCATCGGCACCGCCTTCGGCCTCGTCGCAGGATACTTCGGCGGCAGGACGGACCTGGTCCTTTCCCAGGTGTTCGATATTTTCCTGGCCTTCCCCAGCCTGATCCTGGCCATCGGGATCAGCGCCATCATGCCGCCCGGCCTCTTCTCGGCAATGCTCGCCATCACCCTCGTGAGCTGGGCCGGCTTCGCCCGGCTCGTCCGGGGCATGACCCTGTCCCTGAAGGAGCAGACCTACGTCGAGGCCTCGCGCGCCATAGGCGCCACGACCGGCAGGGTCCTGTTCCGGCACATCCTGCCGAACGCTCTGCCGCTCCTACTCGTGGCCGGCAGCCTGCGCGTGGGAGGATTCATCTTGCTCGAGGCCGCCCTTTCCTTCCTTGGCCTCGGCGTCCAGCCGCCCACACCCACCTGGGGGTCCATGATCAGCCTGAACCGGATGTACATCAACTCCGCGCCCTGGATGGTCATTTTCCCGGGGCTCGCCATCAGCATCACGGTCGTCTCGTTCAATATCCTCGGGGACTTCCTGCGCGATAAGCTGGACCCGCGGTTCCAGGCGTAGATCATTGCGAAATGCGGATTGACATCGTGAGCGGCAAACCCTCAAAAAGAGAACACGAATTGCACGAGTGGACGAATATCACGAATAATTCTCGAGCAATTGATTTGTGCCATTCGAATAGATTCGCGACATTCGTGATAAAAAGATTTTGACTCATGACCGATAATTTTATCCATCCCAAGAGATCCCTCGGCCAGAACTTTCTCACGGACCCCCACTATCTCCGGCTGATCGTTAACGCAGCGCAGGTCGGTCCTGCGGACCAGGTGCTCGAGATCGGCCCGGGGCTGGGGCATCTCACGCGGGAGCTCGCTGCGCGGGCAGGCAGGCTTGTGGTCATCGAGCTGGACGACCGTCTCATTCCCCGGCTCCACGAGGAGTTCGGCCCGCTGCCGCATGTCGGGATCGTGCATGCTGACGCACTGACGTATGACTACGGCTCGCTGACAGGAACATGGAAGGTCGTCGCGAACCTTCCTTACTATATTTCAACGCCCATCCTCCAGCTGTTGATCGGCCATCGCGACCGCTTCACCACGCTTACCCTCATGCTCCAGAAGGAGGTCGCGGAACGGATAGCGGCATCACCCGGGGGAAAGGAATACGGGTTCCTGTCGGTGCTGGTCCAGTATTCGGCATTGCCCCATAGGGAGTTCATCGTGCCGGCGGGAGCCTTTTCTCCCCGTCCGAAGGTCGATTCGGCCGTAGTGACGCTGACCATGCGCAAGCACCGGGAGCATATTGCTGAGGACGAGTCGTGCTTTTTGCGGGTGATCAAGGCAGCCTTCTCCCAGAGAAGAAAGACCCTGCGGAACTCCTTGTCACAGCTCGGCTATTCCAGAGGGGTCATGGACGCCGTAAGGAGCGGGACCGGAATTGACCTTGGCCGCAGGGCCGAGACCTTAAGCGTTGCTGAGTTCGTGCTGCTTTCTGATTTTTTCGGGAGAGAACACATTGAAAAATAAGCATAAAGATAAACTTTAAAAACTTGACAGGACTAAATTAATATGGTATATATTGTTCAGTCCCTACTGGCATGAGGCACATCCCGATCTTGCGACGGATCAGGATACCAGCCTTAGGCCTCCCTCCAAAACCCCGGCAGATGATGTACTGTTTGCCGGGGTCCTCCTTTTTAGGGCCTTCTCCCTACAGCAAGCATATGGATGATAATGGTGAGATTATTTTCCAGCAGGTTCCGTATTTCCACTGGGCCGTTCCAGGGACGTGCGGGATTTGGGGAAAGACGAGAGTATGCCCCAAAAGCAGTCCCATGCAAAAATCTCAGCAGGCGACGGAGTCCGAGGGCGAACCATTTCTGACTGCCTGCACCAGCGTTTACGAGTGCCAGCGCGAGCGCAGCGTTTCTGAGCTCGCATCTTGGGCACGCAGGAAAGGCGACAACGAGCATGTATCTGCTTGGCGATAGTTCGCGTTGAAAGGGGGAGAAGCTACTCGGATAGTTCGATGATGGCCGCGGCGAGGAGGGGGAACATGATCTCGTGGTGACCCGTGAGGGCAAAGCCCGTTCCTCCGCCGTGGGTGGGGCGGCGCACCACAT
>Ga0079037_100001968_pt1 | contig 11036 bp, 9 predicted proteins | sample Mud3Dept4metaG_FD_71479 | JGI IMG/M metagenome (GOLD analysis project Ga0079037, IMG submission 71479) | Freshwater wetland microbial communities from Ohio, USA, analyzing the effect of biotic and abiotic controls - Mud 3 Core 4 Depth 4 metaG | ecosystem: Environmental > Aquatic > Freshwater >... | reverse complement strand
TAACTTTCGTCTTTATATTCCTTTAAATTTTACTTTAATGAAAAAACAGAACATTTACATTAAGATTTCATTGTTACTGGCTGCTATATTAGTGGTTATTTCCTGTGCAATTAATCCGGTTACGGGTAAGAAACAGTTTATGCTGATGACTGAAGCTCAGGAGGTTCAAATGGGTATTGCTTACGATCCCCAGGTCATAGCCACTTTTGGTGAATATAAAAATGACAATTTACTCTCCTTTCTACAGGCAAAAGAGAATGAAATGCGTCTGATTTCGCATCGCCCCAAACTGGAATTTCACATCAAAATCCTGGATTCACCGGTTGTGAATGCATTTGCAGTACCTGGAGGTTATGTATATCTGACACGGGGCATACTGGCACAGCTTAACAACGAAGCGGAACTGATCGGAGTAATTGGTCACGAAATGGGACATATTACCGCCCGCCATTCAGCAAGTCAGCAAAGCAAACAGCAGCTCGGACAACTCCTGCTGATAGGCGGAATGATCGCATCGGAGAAATTTGCTCAATATGCTGAATATGCGATGCAGGGAATGCAGCTGCTTTTTCTGAAATTCAGCCGCGATAACGAACGCGAAGCTGATGCCCTGGGAGTAGAATATTCTTCGAAAATAAACTATGATGCGCATAAAATGGCCGATTTCTTTCAGGTGCTTAATAAAATGTCCATGGCAGAAAGTCAAGGTGGTGTTCCGACATTTCTGTCAACACATCCCGATCCGGGTGACCGTTATAATTCCGTTAACCAGTCAGCTACAGAATGGCAGACCAAACTTGGGACTGCTTCCATCTGGAAGGTCAACACTGATAATTATCTTCAGCTGATCGACGGAATAGTTTATGGAGAAGATCCAAGACAGGGTTATGTCGAAGGCACTACATTCTATCACCCTGAACTCAAATTCAAATATACTTTTCCAACCGGATGGAAATATGAAAATCTGCCCAGCCAGGTAAACATGGCACCTGAGGATGGTAAAGCTCTGCTGATATTTACCCTGGCATCACAAAATACCTTACAGGCAGCCGCTGACAGCACCATTTTGCAACTGGGGCTTACACTCCAGGAGAGTAAGAAAACAACTGTTAACGGAATGCCTGCCATTGCAACAGTATCCAAACAGGTATCACAGGACCAGTCAACCGGCGCTCAGTCTACTATCCTTGTGCTCTCATATTTCATTCAATATGACAGATATTTTTACGTTTTTCACGGTGTAAGTACTGAAGCTGATTTCAGGACCTACTTTAATCCACTTGAATCAACAATGAAAACCTTTGAGAAACTGACCGATGCTTCAAAAATTAACGTAAAACCTAATAAGATATTTATTAAAAAAGTTCCGCGTTCAGGTACTCTTGCTGATGCTTTCGACTATTATGGTGTTAAACCAGAACAAAGAAAGGAGCTGGCATTGCTTAATGACCTTGAACTTACTGATAAAGTACAGGCAGGTAAACTGATAAAAATAATCGGCCAATAATAACATGACATTTTTGAAGAGGCTGTTTCAACATGTTGATTCAGCCTTTTTTATTTCTCATGGTTTGAAGAAGTCTGTTTATGCTTAAATAATAGTCCTATATTTGTATAAGTTCCATAAATCCCGTAAAATGATACTAAATCAGCTTAATGCATCAGACCGGTATGCAAAATGGAAGAAATCCCTGTCGTACTACAGGTATATTCTTTGGGGCATAATTCTTATAGTGCTTCTCTGGACAACATTCTTTCAGGTCAGACCTGAAGAAGTCGGGGTCATTACGCGCTTCGGAAAGTATATCCGCAAGGAAGAACCCGGACTTCACATTAAATTCCCTATCCTTGAAAGAGTATACAAGGTCGCTGTTGAAAGGCAGCATAAAGAAGAATTTGGTTTTCGCACTACCAGTACAGGTATTAAGTCTCAATTTTCAAAAGTCGGTACAACAGACGAATCCCTGATGCTTACCGGGGATCTTAATCTGGCTGATGTGGAATGGATTGTGCAGTATCGCATTGACGATCCGTATAAGTTTCTTTTCAAAGTCAGGGAACCGATTGCTACTATGCGTGACATCTCTGAAGCATGCATGCGTGAGATAGTCGGTGATCGTACTGTAAATGAAGTACTTACAGTTGGAAGAGCTGAAATAGCACTAAGCGTCCATCAGAAAATTCAGCAGCTGTGCACTGAATATTTACTCGGGATCAAGATAGAGCAGGTGGTATTGCAGGATGTAAATCCACCCGATCCGGTAAAAGATGCTTTTAATGCTGTAAATCAGGCACAGCAGGAGAAGGAGACATTGATCAACCAGGCAAGATCTGAATATAATAAAATCATCCCCAGAGCAAAAGGCCAGGCAGAGGAGACAATTCAGAAAGCCGAAGGCTATGCCACCGAACGCGTTAACAATGCTCTGGGCGAAGCTTTTAGATTCAACGCTCTTTACCGGGAGTATATCAAAGCCCCGGAAGTTACAAAGCGAAGGATTTACCTTGAAACGCTGCAAAGTGTCATCCCAAAACTGGGAAATAAGATTATTACTGATGAGAAAGGGAACAATATTTTACCGCTCCTTCAGATGCAACTGAATAATAAATAATTCCAGGCATTATGAAAACAAAAAAAATAATTATTCAACTGGCCATTTTTCTGGTTGCCCTGATAGTTATTCTGGATACCATCTTTAAGGTCAAGGAGACTGAACAGGTTGTCATCACTCAATTTGGGAAGCCTGTTGGAAAAGCTAAAATAACACCAGGGTTGAAAATTAAAGTGCCCTTTATACAGAAGACAAACTTTTTTGAGAAGAGGTTTATGGAATGGGATGGCGATCCAAACCAGGTACCGACAAAAGATAAAAAGTTCATATTTGTAGATACTTATGCCCGCTGGCAGATTACAGATCCGCTTCAGTTTTTTAAACGGCTTACAGATGAAAGGGGTGCACAATCGCGACTTTCTGATATTCTCGATGGAGAGACACGTGATTATATTGCTAATCATAATCTTGAAGAAGTTGTACGAACCATTAACAGAGTGCCAATGTCATCGGGATCAATCGGAGAAGAAGTAGGTGATACACTTTCTGATATAAAAGTAGGCAGGCAAAAAATACAGGACCTGATCCTCATATCGTCAAACGAGAAAGCCAGGGATCTTGGCATCATAATACTTGATGTCCGTCTGAAACATCTTAACTACGTTGAAGAAGTTCAGACACAGGTTTATGAACGGATGAAAAGTGAGAGGTTCCGAATTGCAGAAAAATTCAGGTCTGAAGGGCTCGGTGAAGCCTCAATAATCAATGGACAGAAAGAAAGAGACCTTAAAACTATTCAATCTGAGGCATTCCGCAGAGCAGAAGAAATAAAGGGTCTGGCTGATGCCAGAGCTACTGCTATTTATGCTGGTGCTTATAACCAGTCGGCTTCCTCAAGAAGTTTGTACAGTTTTATTAAATCAATGGAAACATTCGAAAGAACGTTCGATACAACAACAACAGTTATACTTTCTACAAAAAGTGAATTATATAAATACCTGAATGTCACTGAATAATCTCCCTGAAAATCTGTGTACTAAAATCAAAAAGAATTTTAACATAAAATATGGTTAATCCCGTACTTGACTACGATATGATTATTACACCCGAAAGGAACAATAAAAGAATTATTATTGGTTCCCTTGGAATTATTCCTATACTGGTAATACTCTTTATAAAGTTAACTAATCCCATTACTTTTATTCCCTGGTGGATCTATTTACTTGTCTTATACCTTTTTGTCTACGGCATTTTTCATTTCTATGAAGGGCTTGGAAATTCCTTTGTCCGTTTATTCGGGAATGCGTATGTGAAAATTGATTATGAAAAGATCAGATTCAAACCCTCAGTCACATCTAAAAAGCTGATTATCAACTGGGAAAATATAGATATTATAGAGTTCAAACAATTATCTGTTAAATTCTATAACAAGGATAATACCTTCCCTCTATTGAAATATGGAGAACTGGATTATTCTTTAATGCAGAAGATTAAGCAAAGTATATCAGAAATTGCAGCTCTGAAGAACATCCAGATGGTAAATAGCTGATCAGTAAGAATTTCTGATGAAGCAAAAGAGAGGCTGTTTTTCCTTTGCTTTTCCCGTGAATTGCCCGGGATCTTTGCCCGGCATGATAAATTTTGCCAGCAATCCGACAATTAATCCCATTAAGATCCATGATAAGATTCCTATAGTGACCTCCTAATATATTAAGTTTTAATTTTTCAAATCAGACAACTGGTCAGCACCAAATTATTTCAATTCTGTTGGAGGAAATAAACCTGATTCTTTCTAAGTTCTCAAACCTTCTGCCTGCAAGCCATCACCCCTTTGAAATAACCGATTGATTCTGCAATACCCGGAAGCGGATCATTCATGTCTTTTTCAAACTCCAGGCTGCATTTCCCATTGTACCTTATTTTCCTGAGAGTTGCTATTACTTTCGGGATATCAATGATTCCCCTTCCTATTTCTACGGTTTTTCCTTCCTTAGTTGCTTTGTCGACATCTTTAATATGAATATCGAATATGCGGCTCTGATATCTTTCAATATCAACAGAAGGATCCTGTCCGTCACGCGTAGTGTGTCCGATATCTATGCATATTCCTATCCTCGGATCCAGATCTTTTATATGATTCCAGATATCTGTTGCATTTGGATATAAAGGGTTATCAGGTCCATGATTATGAATTGCCATCCTGAAGTCATACTCTTTGATTTTCTCTTCCACATATTTAAGAAGCTCGTATTCCGGAGCGCCGACAATCATTTTTACTCCTGCCATCCTGGCATAATTAAAAGCCTGATCAACACTCTCTCTGGTTTTCATATAGATAACTCCAACAGTGTAAACATTTATACCACCTGCTTTAAACTTTTCAAGAACAGAGTTTATTTGTTCCTGGGTGCTGTTCAACGGCATATGAAAATCCTTCACTGAGAGATTTGTCAACCTGACCCTCTTCATCATTTCAATCAAAGCATCAACATTGAAATTCTTAAAAGTATAGCCTGCCATTCCAAGACTAAAAATGTCCGGCTCATTGGCAACTGTGACTGTTTTTTTCTTCTTATCGGATGCTGAATAAGGCGAGCCATAAACAGAAGTTACTCCGGCAGCAATAATCCCGGTACCTGTTAATTTTAAAAACTGACGACGTGATTTCATAATGTAATTTTATTAATAAATAAAACAGAATTTCCTGCAATCATAAAACTACGAAATATATGAAATATGAAATACATTTTTGTAATAATCGATTGTAAAAAGATTCTTAACTTTATGAATTATCCTTGAAATTTAAAGATTTTTCACATCTAATAAATATTACTCATGAAAAAGTTATTTCTGATTTTTTTAAGTTGCATGATCGGTCTCGGCGCTACATCACAGACGAATTCAAAAGATCTGCGTGCTGATTTGAAAGATAAGGCAATCAGAGAGGCAAGGAAAGAAGCAAGAAGTATGGAAAAAGACGGGTGGGCAGTCGCGCCTGGCTCTCTCCCTCTTGCTAAAGTTCTTGAAAATACATGGATGAAACAGGTTACACAGGACGACAATGGCAATGTGAAGTACATCTATGCAGATGGCAATGCTGTTGCTGAGACTAAATCGGTTGCTGAAATGCAGGCAATTGAGCTTGGAAAACTTCAGCTCGCAGGTCTGATACAGACCAATATGAGTTCGCTTATCTCTGCAAATATAGGGAACGCCCAGCTTTCCACCCAGGATGCTGCTTCTGTAACCGAGATTGTACAGTCTGCCAAAAACATGATTGCAATGGAACTCGGTTATGTCGATCCTTCATTTAAACTTTTCAGGAATATGGGGAAAGATAAAATTGAGGTACAGGTAAGGTTGTTTTACGATACAAAACAATCGCTGGAAATTGCTAAAAAAGTGGTCAGACAGGAGCTTAAAGACAAGCTTAAACTAAATGAGGAAAAACTTGAAAAGCTGATGGGAATAGAATAATTTTTCAATTCAATATTCCCAAAATGCAAAAATATGATTCCGGTATTTGAACTGGCTATGCGTTTAGTATCTGTTTTATAATGAGAAATATACTGGTATATATATCCTTACTACTTGGTATTCAGCTTTATGGGCAGAAAAATGTAGCTGAAATACTTATTGAAAAGGGATACGGAACAAATACCAGAGCTATTATTATAGCTAATGAGGATTACCAGTCATATGCCAATGTATATGTTGAAAATGAGGAACTTGCGATTAACCAGGCCGAAAGGTTTCAGCAAATGCTCATTAAAAAACTTGGCGTTCTGCCTGAAAATATTCAATTCTATCCCGATGCTGTAAATACAAATATAAAGCTGGCTGTCGCAAAGCTTCAGAGAACGATTCCCGCAAATTCAAATCTTATTTTCTATTACAGAGGTAAAACTTACACCGACAATGTGACAGGTGAAATTTACCTTGTCCCCGTAGATGTTTCTGATGATGAGACATTCTATATGCTTGGATTAAAGGATCTCTGCACAAGACTGAATGTAATCAACCGGAACGGCACCTGCATTTTCATCGATGCTCTTCAAGGTACCAAGTCGGGAACAAAATGCATTATTGACGATGGTTTTACAGAGGGTAAAGTTCCTCTATCACTAAAGAACATGTCACTTTATACTTTGAAATATCCTAAGGAAGCGGCAGAAACGGCGCAGGTTCCTGCCAGTGGCACTAAACCGGAAATTATCGTTACGCAACCTGCGGGCAGGAAAAATGAGACTACTGAATCATCGGTGATAATTACAGGAAAGGTAATATCGGATTGTAAGATCAATGTAATATCCGTTAACGGGCAGGAAGCCCATTTTACTGATGATGGCTCCTTCTTCGCAAGAGTTACACTTACCATTGGAGAGAATATTATTGGCGTTGAAGCCAGGAATTGTGCCGGATGGACAAGGGATTTCGTCATCTTCAACATGTCCCCGGGGACTCCTGATGCACAATATGTCTCTGATTCAGTTCAGTTTGCTGAGACAAACGTACTGAAAGAATCTGGTAAGAATTTCGGAGTCATTATCGGGATCAGCAAATATAAAGATCCGATTATGCCTGATCTGTTTTATCCTGTTTTTGATGCAAGAAAAGTTCGAGACGCGATTGTCGGAAATTATACATTCTCTGACCATGATGTTCTGCTTCTTGAAAATGCCACAAGGAGTAGAATAATTAAAACGCTTGACTCTCTGAATAACATCATTACACCAAAAGATAATCTGCTGATATTTTATGCAGGTCATGGTTCATGGGATGAGAAAAGAAGCATGGGATATTGGCTTCCATCAGATGCTGCTTCAACAGTTCTTGACAACTGGCTTATGAACAGTATAATAACAACCTATGTAAGCAAAAGCCAGGCCAGGCATACCCTGGTAATAGCAGATGCCTGCTTCGGCGGCAGTATTTTCAGAACCCGTGCATTTAAACCGGCAGAGGTAAAAACTCTGTCGGACCTGTATTTTAAAACAAGCAAGAAAGCAATGACAAGCGGAGACCTTACAGAAGTGCCGGATGAAAGTATTTTCATAAAGAGTTTAATTCAACTGCTTGTCAGTAATGAGGAAGATTATTTGTCGTCTGAGCAGCTGTTTTTTAAAATAAAACCTGATGTTGTAAATGCAGCTGACCTTATTCCGCAATTCGGGATAATTAAGAATGCCGGTGATCAGGGAGGTGATTTTATCTTTTTCAGAAAAAGGTAGAATACAATTTTTCCCCTCATCAGAATCAAAACAGAACACTTGATGATAACATAACAATAAGCCTATTTCCCAGAATACCGGTACATTATTTATTTTGTAATAGTTATATCTATTATTGATACCTGGACATTAGCCTTTTCGTGGCTGCGGTAATTATTGAGCCATCTCTGAAAATCCTCCGACTTAAGCGACTTCGGAAGTTTGTAACCATATTCAATATTTTTTACGCCGGATAAAGATGGTTTGTTCAGTGGTGATTTTGAAAATACAACAAAAAGCCTGTTCATGTCCTGAGCACTGGTACTGAATACCTGGTAAGTATCAGATATAAAGTTCTTTTCGGGGAAATAGTTAAATTCTGCTTTGTCAGAAAAGAGAATATATTTTATATCTGCTGAAACGGGAACACCACCTTCAAATTCCTCTGGCATAGTGCTATAAGGATACAGGCATAGTGTTTCAGTCCTGTCATCGAGAAATACTGAAATATATCCGCTCACGGGTGATGAAAAGAAAAGATAGAGAGGGTCATCATTCCTGAAAGTAGTTGTTCTGCATTTTTCATCGAGACATCCAAGGGGGAAGGAAATGAAATTCACCGGCGGTGTTGATATTTCCCTGGCCTTAATTTCAATATCGCATCTGATTTCTGTTACAGGTTCTTCTTTCCTGTCAATGATTTTCATGCCAGTCACGTCAGTGTATCTTTCATTTAAAACCTCCATTACTTCTCCTTTTACAGAGGTATTGGCAATAGTATTAAATATGGTATTGGTTTCTACTTTCTGACCTGTCTGGAGGTTTGTAATGTAAGTTGAATTGCCCTGTATAATGACTCTTCCAAATGCTTTTTCAAGCGCATCAATTGTTGCAAGTTCACGTACCCGGTTCTTGACTTCAAGTCGGCTCTGATTTTCAGTCAGCTCCATCTGTGCAGTGCCTGTTGTTCTGACCGTAGCCTGAGAAAATGCCAACTCCGGAATCAGAACTAAGAAAATATATATTCCGATCGACCCTGATATTCTTTTACTATAGTCGCACATTACCGATGGGTGCTATTATTAAGCTTTGAACTGAAGAATTAAGGATTTGATCAAAGTTATAAAATGTTTTGCCTAAAAATAAAAACTACTGTTGTTTTCTGACAACCATATCATTGTCTATAAGCCGGTTGTTGTATGACTGAATTATGGCTTTGAGTTTTTCCTCCATTTGCTGTACAAGTTCCGGTTCTTTATCCATAAGGTTGATATCCAGGAACTTGTCTTTTTTATAGTTGAACAGCCCTACAGGTTTATTGTCGATCATTTCAAGAATATGATCCCTCATATAGAGATGATAGGTGCTCCCGTTTGTGTTGTAAGCGAAAGATTCATATGAATCATCCAGCAGATTGTTTCCGAATGCTATATATTCTTCATCATAATTAAGATAACTGAGAATAGTAGGCATAATGTCAATCTGTTGTGCTATCCTTTTTTTAATGCCTTTAAGACTGCTGCCTGGTTTATAGAAAATAATTGGAATGGAGAACGAACCAACATTATTCTGAAATTCTTTATGGACAGACTCGTTTGTATGATCGGCAGTAATAACGAAAAGAGTGTTAGAGAACCAGGGTTTATCTGCAATTTTTTTAAAGAATTCTTTTACGGCAAAGTCTGTATAGCCAACCACCTCAAGTATAGGAGCCGGACCTTTCCTGAATTTATTTTTGTATTTATCGGGCACTATAAAGGGATGATGTGATGAAAGTGAAAATATTGATGCAAGAAATGGCTGGGGGAAATCATTCAGCTGATCTGCAAAGAATTTAAAGAACGACTCATCCCAGACACCCCACATACCATCGAGATCCTCTTTGTATGGATATTTTTCAATACCGACATATCCTTCGAACCCTGCCATCCTGGCAAAAGAATCAAATCCCATTGATCTGCTCAGTGCACCATGATAGAAAGTTGTATAGTAGCCTTTCTTTTTGAGCAGGGTAGCCAGTCCATTTACCTGATTATTTGCATAATGAGATATGACATAAGGTGTCTCAAGAGATGGTATTGATGCAAGTACTGAAGGCATTGCATCAATAGATTTTTTACCATTCGATAACGATACATCAAAAGTAAGACTCTCCATTATCAGCGAATCAATAAATGGAGTATAACCTTTATAAGTTCCTCCCTCAAGATCTTTGTTCAACGCACCGATATATTCACGTGCAAAACTTTCAAGAATGATAATTATGACGTTTTCTTTTGAAACCGGTTTATTCCCTTCAGGAATGTAATGAGGATTGAACAGTTCCCTTAGCTTCTCATCATCATAAAAATCATACTTTACCAGAACTTTTTTACCCGAGGTTCTCATCAGGCTGAAAGGAGTATTTAAAACAATAGCGACGTCTCTTGTATTATTCACATAACGTGCTGCATTACTGATTGTTATCGGACGCAATGATTCGTTTAAACCGCCCCTTGCACCTCCTATCACAAACGCTACGGTTAATGGCACAAAGAGAATATTTACTAAATAATAGCTGATCCGGTTTGCAGGTTCTGGTTTCCTTACCTTAACCTTATTAAATAAATAAACCATCAGGAATAAGATGAATAGACCAAACAAAACTACCGTCCAGTAATCTATCATCCATCTGAAAATAATTTTAACCAGGTTTGGTTCATTTTCAAACGTCTTGAAAATATCTGCAGTAGCTCTTTTATATACAAATCTGTAATAGACAAAATCTGCACAGTTTACAGCCAATGCCAATCCGTTTGTAACAAAGAATATATATTGTGCTATTTTCTGGTAAATATTGTTATATCTGAAATCGAAGGGAATTATTTGCAGGATAATAAATAGCATATTTAAATAGACTGTTGCTGAGATATCAAACACCAATCCGCCTTTCATAATTGACAAAAACTCTCCGAAAGTTATACCCGGGAACATCTTATGGTTAAAAAGATAAAATCCGATCCTGCATAAAGAGAACAGAAACAAAACAAGGAGGATCCTGTATACCAGGACAACAAGAATATTTCTTGAAAATAGCCAGTTTTTCATTTTCCGGCTGATAGTAATTTCAATTTAGCTCCAATATCAGAGCAATAATAATTCGGTTAAAACAAAGTCATAAAAGTATAAAACTAACTAAAAAGCCCGACCAGCAAAGCCAATCGGGCCTGATAACTTATATTTTTCCGGTCAGTTATTTTTTTCTGCGTCTTCCAGAAGTTCTTTAAGATCCGAT
>Ga0079037_100001966_pt1 | contig 11044 bp, 9 predicted proteins | sample Mud3Dept4metaG_FD_71479 | JGI IMG/M metagenome (GOLD analysis project Ga0079037, IMG submission 71479) | Freshwater wetland microbial communities from Ohio, USA, analyzing the effect of biotic and abiotic controls - Mud 3 Core 4 Depth 4 metaG | ecosystem: Environmental > Aquatic > Freshwater >... | reverse complement strand
TCCCACAGCGGCTGGTCCGGCCAGGGCGAGTGCGTGACGAAGTGCTGCAGCGCCTGGTAGTGGATCGGCTCGCTCAAGCGCCCATGCATGGCCTGCATGGACTTCCGTTCGCTGTCGTTGAACAGGCCGTGAACGTACTGACTCGCCGCGCGCCGTTGGACACGTCGGCTGAAGCAATCCTCGAATCGATCGAGGAACTCGCCGAGCCGGTCGAGCAGCGCTCGCGCGCCGCGCGCCTCCACGCGTCACAGCGTAGGAAATCTCAGCCGGAAAGTACAGTACGAAGAATTGGATCACGGTGTACGAGTCATTGAATCTGACAAGGTAGTGTTAGGCCTTAAGCCTTACGCCACACGCCACACGCCTTACGCCTTACGCCTTGCGCCTTGGGCCTTGGGCCTTAGGCCTTACGCCTAACGCCCAGCGCCGACCGCCGCCTCACGCGTGTGGCACGGCGCGTCAGCGCTGTGCTGCGCGCCACGGCCAGTCCTGAAGGGCGCCGCACGGTCGCGGCGCCGGCCACGCGGCGCGACCGCGCGCACGCGATACGCGGCGCCAACGACCCGGCACCCGCCAACTCACCCCTTGTGATGACCCGCCTCGCCGGGCAGGTGGGCCGCCTGTTTCAGCTCCACCAGGACGCCGTGGGTACTCGCCGGGTGGATGAACGCCACGAGCGCGCCCTCGGCGCCCGGGCGTGGACGCTCGTCGATGAGGCGCACCCCACGAGCCTTCAGCTCGGCGAGCGCGGCCTCGATGTCCGCCACCCGGAACGCGAGGTGGTGCAGGCCGGGCCCGCGCTTCGACAGGAACTTCCCGATGGCCGAGTCGGGAGCGCCGGTCTCGAGCAGCTCGAGCGTGGCCGCGCCCGCGGGCAGGAAGTGCGCGGTGACGCGCTGCGATGCGACTTCCTCGGAGCATTCGAGCTCGAGGCCCAGCGCGCCGCGCAGGAAGCCGAGCGAGGCGGCAAGGTCCGAAACGGCAATGCCGACGTGATCGAGCGTAGCCTTCATGACGTGCCTCCAGCCGCCGGCCCTGCGCCGCGCAAGGCGCGGCGCAGGATCTCGTCCACGGCCGCATAGGGATCCAGCTCGCGGGCGGCGATCCGCTCGAGCAGGCCCTCCCACTCGTTCGGTTGCAGCACCTCCCGTTCGAGGTGCTGGAAGAAGCGGTGCCCGATCAGCTCCCGCAGCCGGAAGTCGGCGCGGATGCGGTGGCGTTCGCCCCGCACCCCGGCGGCGTGCGCGCGAAAGCGGCCGATGGCCGCAACCAGGTCGGCCACGCCGCGCCCGGTCGTCGCCTCGGTGCGCACGATGGGCGGCCGCCAGGCGCCGTCGGGCCAGGGTTGGAGGGAGAGCATCCCCTCGATGGATCCCACGGTACGGTCGGCCCCTTCGCGGTCGGCCTTGTTCACCACGAAGATGTCGGCGATCTCCATGATGCCCGCCTTGATCGCCTGCACCTCGTCGCCCGTGCCGGGCACGACGACGACGATCGACACGTCGGCGGTGCGCACGATGTCCACTTCGTCCTGACCAACGCCCACGGTCTCGATGAGGACGAGGTCCTTGCCGGCGGCGTCGAGCAGCAGCGCCGCCTCGCCGGTGGCGCGGGCGAGACCGCCGAGGTGGCCGCGGGTGGCCATGCTGCGGATGAACACGCCCGGGTCGCCGGCGTGTGCCTGCATGCGGACGCGATCGCCGAGAATTGCCCCCCCGCTGTAGGGGCTCGTCGGGTCCACCGCGATCACGCCAATCGTCTGCCCCGTGGCGCGCAGCGCCGCAGTGAGCCGATCGACGAGCGTGCTCTTGCCGGCGCCCGGCGCCCCGGTCACCCCGACGAGGTAGGCGTGCCCCGTGCGCGCGAAGACGCCGCGGACGAGCGCGGCCCCCTCGGGGGCCTCGTCCTCGATGAGCGAGATCGCACGGGCAATCGCGCGAGGGTCGCCCGCGACGAGCCGCTGGCTGAGTGAGAGGGTCACGCGAGCAGTTGTCGGGCGATGACGAGCCGCTGGATCTCGCTCGTGCCCTCGCCGATGGTCATGAGCTTGACGTCACGGAAGTACTTCTCGGCCGGATAGTCCTTCGTGAACCCGTAGCCGCCGTGGATCTGCACGCAGTCCTCGGCGGCGCGCACTGCGGTCTCGCTCGCGTAGAGCTTCGCGATGGACGACTCGCGCGTGGTCCGCGCCACGCCGTGGTCCTTGAGCCACGCGGCGCGGTACGTGAGCCAGCGCGAGGCCTCGATGCGGGTGGCCATGTCGGCGAGCTTCCACTGGATCGCCTGGAAGGAGGCGATCGGTTGCCCGAACTGGCGCCGGTCCTTCGCGTAGCGCCGCGCCGCCTCGAAGGCGCCCTGGGCAAGGCCCACCGAGAGCGCCGCGATGCCGATGCGGCCCGCGTCGAGCACCTGCATGGCCCCGATGAAGCCCTGGCCTTCCTCACCGAGCAGGTGGTCGAGCGGCAGACGGCAGTCCTCGAAGATGACTTCGCTCGTGTCGCTCGCGCGGAACCCGAGCTTGTTCTCCTTCTTCCCGGGCCGCATGCCGGGGGTCCCCCGGGGAACGATGAAGGCCGAGATGCCGCGGTTGCCGCGGGCGCGATCGGTGACGGCCATGGCCACCATCACGCCACCCACGCTGCCGTGCGTGGTGAAGGTCTTCGCCCCGTTGATCACCCAGCTGTCGCCGTCCCGCACCGCGACGGTGCGCGTGCCGGCGGCGTCGCTTCCCGCGGTCGGCTCGGTGAGCCCCCAGGCGGCCAGCGCCTCGCCGCGCGCGAGCGGCACGAGGAAGCGCTGCTTCTGCGCCTCGGTGCCGAACATGTAGATGTGGCCGGCCCCGAGCGCGTTGTGGGCTGCCACCGTGATGCCAATCGAGGGATCGATCCGCGAGAGCTCCTCGATGCAGAGGCAGTAGTCGACCGCCGACATGCCGGCGCCGCCGTATTGCTCGGGGAACTGGATGCCGAGCAGACCGAGCTCGGCCATCCGCGGCACGATCTCGATCGGAAACCGTTGGGCCTCGTCCCACGCCATCACGTGGGGCCGCAATTCGGTTTCGGCGAAGTCGCGAATGGAGCGTCGGAGGACCTGTTGCTCGTCGGTGAGGCGGAAATCCATGGCGTCCAACCGGTCACTCTAGCACAGCGCCGGGGGCCGGGCGCGGAACCGGGGCGGGCAACGGGCAGCGCCGGGTCACGGGAGGCGGGGGCGGCGCTGGTGGGTCACCCGTGGGGCGTTCGGCCGAACGCACCCACGGGGTCGACACGGTCGGGAGGACGCCTGAGGGGCGTCCGGCCGGACGCTCCTACTGGCCGAGGTTCGTCACGTTCATCAACGACAGACGGAAACCACCCGGCACGTACGCGTCCCGGTACTTCGCGTAGAGGTCCTGCGCCTCGGTCGGGAATGCTTCGGCCAGGATCTTGGACACGGTGTAATCGGCGTCCTTGACCACGGGGTCCATGACGAACAGGTACCAGACGTTCCCGTTCGGCGCAGGCTCCTGCGCTTTGTAGATCTTCCAGCCGGCGGCCTGCTGCTTGCGCACCGGGTTCTCGCTCTTGGCGAGCGCTTCCTTCAGGCGGCTCATCACCGCCTCGAAGTCGGCCGTCTTGTCGGCCTTGATCACGTTGAAGATCACACCCGCGTCGCTCCCAAACACGAGGCCCGGCGCGGCCTGCGGGGCGGCCTGTGCCGGCTGCGCCGGCTGTTGCGCCGGCTGCGCGGCCGGAGCCGTCTGCTGCGCCCACGTCGCGGATGCGCCGCCCAGAACCAGTGCGGCCACGACCATCGCCCGCGCGCCTCCGCGGCGGGACCGTCCCACGGTGAACATCACGCTCATCCTGTGCCTCCTGCCCGATCGTGAACCCTTACTGAGGCGGCTACTCTAACGTACTGGTGCTCAAACGAGAACACCCATGATCTCGTTGGCCACGAGGAAACCCTCCCGGGTGAGGCGCAGGCGCGGCGGCCGGTAGTCGAGCAGTCCCGCCTCGACGAAGGGCGCCAACTCCCGAGCGTGTCGTGTCCAGAGGTCGACCCCGTACCGGTCCCGCAGGGCCGCGAGATCCAGGCCCTCCGAGAGCCGCAGCCCCATGAATGCGGCCTCGGCGCACGCGTTGGCCAGCGTGCGCGCCTGCCGCTCCGCCACCGGGTCGGCCCCCGCCTCCACCCGCTCCACGTAGTCGGTGGCGCCGGTCACGTTGCGCCATCGGACCAGCCCGCGCGAGCCGTGGGCCGCGCATCCGATGGCCAGCCAGTCCTCGTCCTGCCAGTACTTCAGGTTGTGGCGGGCGCGCCGGCCCGGGCGGGCCACGTTGGAAATCTCGTAGTGCTCGTAGCCGGCCGTGTCGAGCAGCGCCAGCGCCTCCAGGTACATCGACGCGGCGACCTCGTCGGGCGCCTGCTCCCACCCTCCACGGGCCATCTCATCCCGCAGCGGCGCGTTCGGGTAGACCTCCAGGAGGTAGAGCGACGCGTGCTCCGGCTCGAGCGCCACGAGCCTGGACACCGACTCGCGCCACTCCGCGGGGGTCTGCCCGGGAAGCCACATCATCAGATCGAGGCTCACGTTGTCGAACCCGGCGGAGCGGGCCTCGCTGAGGACCGCCTCGGCCCGCGCCGCGTCGTGCAGCCGCCCGAGGCGACGCAACTCCTCGTCGCGGAACGACTGCACGCCAATGCTGAGCCGGTTGACGCCGGCCGCGCGGAACGCGGCCAGACGGGCCGCGTCCACCGTCTCGGGATTCACCTCGAGGGTGACCTCGACGTCGGTCGGACACGCAAAGCCGGCCCGCCAGGCGGCAATCACGCGTCCGATCTCGCCGGGATCGAGCAGCGACGGGGTGCCGCCACCGAAGTAGAGGGTGTCGCTCGCGCTGCCATCGGCGCACCGGTCGAGGTCGGCGACCAGGGCGCGCGCGTACCGCCGGGCGAGGTCGACGTCGAGCAATCCGCGCGAAAAGTTGCAGTAGTTGCAGATCGCCGCGCAGAACGGCACGTGGACGTACACGCCCAGGGGCGTCATCGACGCCTCCGTCAGCGGCCGGCCTTGCCGCCGGTCCACCGGAGATCGGTCGACCGGTCCCGGTCCTTCTCCTTGTCCTTGAGACCGGCGCGGGCGGGCGCGCTGGCACGCGACGGCAGGGCTCGCCCCGACGCGGGGCGCTTCCGCACCTTCCACAGCATCTCCAGGTCCTCGGCGCCGCCGTTGGGCGGCAACTCGCGGTAGTCGGCACCATCGAGGTGCAGGAACTCGCACATCTCGTGCAGCCGCGAGTACATCCGGAAGCCGACCCGCGCCTGCAGGCTGTCGGGGTCGGTGGCGTCGTCGCTGATGTCGTAGTTGGACGTGAAGATCGTCAGTCGCTTCGTGGAGTACCGCTCGTTGACGATGAAATTGAGCGTCTCCTCCACCCACTCGGAGGTCTTCTCGGCGCCGAGGTCGTCGAGCACCAGGAGGTCCGCGGCGGTGACCGGGTCGAGGACCGCGCTCTCGCTCGTCCGCACCACGGGATCGTAGGTGCGACGGATGGTGCGAAGCAGTTCGCGCGTGTCGTAGAACACGCCGCGGCCCCCCTTCTCACCGGTGATGCGGCGCAGCACCGCCACGGCGAGGTGCGTCTTGCCGACGCCGGGCGGGCCGAGCAGAAACAGCCCGCGCTCCACGACCGGGAACTGATCGACGAGGCGCCGCGCGAGTGCCACGGCCCGCTCGAGCGACGGGTTCGCGTAGGTGACGAACGCGTCGAGCGAGCAGTGACGGTATCGGCTGGGGATGCGCGCCTCGTCGAGCAGGCGCGCGGCGAGGCCCTCACGCCAGCACCGGCAGCGAACGACCTGGCGCGCCGCACCGCTGCCGGCCGGCATCCAGCCGGTGTCGTCGCAGATTGGACAGGGCATGGCGACGATGGTAGATCAGTTTTCAGTTTTGAGTCTTGAGTTCTGAGTTCTGAGTCTTGAGTTTTGAGTCTTCAGTTCCCAGTCCTCGGTTGTCAGTTGGGGCGCCGCGCCCTCGTAGTGGGCGACCAGTGCCGGATCAGTGGTCTGCCTTCTTCGACGTGGGCTGGTCGTCGGCGGTGGCGGGGCGCGCGAGCAAGGTGGGCGAGGACTTCACGAGCGCGGTGTTGAGGCGCTGCTCCCAGTCGCCGAGGCCACGCGACAGCTCGCTCTTCACGTAGGTCATGAAGTCGTTGACCTCGCGCTGCATCTGCTCGATGCGGGCACGCATGTTGAGGATGATCTCCACGCCCGCGAGGTTCACGCCGAGGTCGCGCGTGAGCGACAGGATCGTCTCGAGCCGCTGCAGGTCGTCGTCGGAGTACAGGCGCGTGTTGCCCTCCGTCCGCGACGGGGTGAGCAGGCCCTCGCGCTCGTAGAGCCGGAGCGTCTGCGGGTGGATGCTGTACTTCTGCGCCACCGCGCTGATCATGTAGTACGCCTTGCCGCTGCCCTTCGCTGCCATGTCGCAACTCCCGCCTGCGGCCGCAGATCGCCGGGACGCAGCGCCCGGCAACGACGCCGCGTTGCCCTCCAAGGCCATCACGACCCGTGGAATCAGGCGCCCAGCGCGGCGCGCACGTTCTCCGGGTGCAGCCGCGCGAACTCGGTCAAGAGTGCACGGGCGCGCTCGTCGAGCACCGGCGGCCACACCAGCCGCACGGTGACGATGAAATCCCCGCGTGCGTCGGCCGACCCCATCGGCACCCCCCGGCCTCGCAGGCGGAACCGATGCCCCGAGGCCGTGCCGGGCGGAATGCGCAGGCGCACCGGGCCGTCTGGGCCGGGCACCTCGATCCGTGCGCCCAGCCCGGCCTCGTGGATCGCCACCGGCACCTCGAGGTGCAGGTCGTAGCCGCGCCGTTCGAAGAGCGGGTGCGGACGAACCGTGACCTGCACGCAGAGGTCGCCGGCCGGCCCGCCCCGCCGGCCCGCGTGGCCGTGCCCCGGCACCACGAGCTGCGTGCCGTCGGCCACACCGGGGGGCACGGGCACGGCGACGGCATCGCCGCGAACCCCGACACCCTCCCCACCACAGGCCGTGCACACGCGATAGGTGACGAGGCCGGTGCCCCCGCACGCGGTGCAGGCGCGCGTGAAGACCATGTGCCCCCGCGCGCTGCGCACCTGGCCGTGCCCCTCGCACCGCGGACAGGGGACTTCGGGCCCGCGGAACGCCCCGTGACCGAGGCACGGTGCGCAGCGCTCGAGGCGCGTGACCGTCACGCGCCGGTCGCCGCCGCGCAGCGCCTCGTCGAACGCGAGCTCGAGCGTCGCAAACACGTTGGCGCCCGGCTCGGGTGGCCCGGGCGCCGCCGAACCACCGGCCTGGCCCGCCCCCACGAACAGCTCGGCAAAGCTGGGGGCCGGGTGGGGCGCCCCCGCGGAGAAGTCGAATCCCGCGAACTCGAACACGGCCTCGACGCGCGGCACCGTCGAGAGCGGTCCCTCGCTGTCGTACCGCCGTCTCCGTTCGGGGTCGGTCAGGGTCTCGAACGCCTCCGAGATCTGCCGGAACCGCTCGGCCGCCAGGCGGTCGCCGGGGTTGAGATCCGGGTGGAACTTGCGCGCGAGACGCCGGAACGCGCGCCGGATGGCCGCCTCCGACGCCCCGTGCGCGATCCCCAGAATCAGGTAGTAGTCACTCACCGCTTCTCATCGTCGACCACTTCGGCGTCGATGACCTCACCAGGTGCCGGACCGCCGGAGGCCGCCTCGCCGCCGTCGGGCCGCGGCCCGCCGGAGGCCGTCTCGGGCCCGGCCGATGCCCGCTGGTCGCGGTAGAGCACATCCGCAATCTTGTACTGGGCCTGCTGCAGGTTGTGCATGCCGCGCTTGACCGCCTCGGTGTCGTTGCGCTCGAGCGCCTGTTTCAACTCGTCGATGGCCGCCTGCACGGGCTGGCGGTCGCTCGCCGACAGCTTGTCGCCGGCATCCTGCATCAGCTTCTCGGCCTGGTAGACCGACTGGTCCGCCTGGTTGCGCGTTTCAACCTCCTCGCGGCGCTTCTTGTCCTCATCGGCGTGCGACTCGGCCTCGCGCACCATCCGGTTCACCTCGTCCTTGCTGAGGCCCGAGGAGGCCGTGATGGTGATCTTCTGCTCCTTGCCCGTGCCGCGGTCCTTCGCCGACACGTTGACGATGCCGTTGGCGTCGATGTCGAAGGTGACCTCGATCTGCGGAACGCCGCGCGGGGCCGGCGGCAGGCCCACGAGATGGAAGCGACCGAGCGTGCGATTGTCGCGCGCCATCTCGCGCTCGCCCTGCAGGACGTGCACCTCGACCTGCGTCTGCCCGTCGGCGGCCGTCGAGAAGACCTCGCTCTTGCGGGTCGGGATCGTGGTGTTGCGCGGGATCAGCCGCGTCAGCACGCCGCCGAGCGTCTCGATGCCCAGCGAGAGCGGCGTCACGTCGAGCAGGAGGAGATCCTTCACCTCGCCGGCCAGCACGCCGGCCTGCACGGCGGCGCCGACCGCGACGACCTCGTCGGGGTTGACGCCCTTGTGCGGCTCCTTGCCGAAGAGATCCTTCACGATCTGCTGGACGCGCGGAATGCGCGTGGAGCCGCCAACGAGCACGACCTCGTCGATCTGGCTGGGCGAGAGCGCCGCGTCGGCCAGCGCCTGCTTCACCGGGCCCACCGTGCGCTGGAGCAGGTCCTCGACGAGCGACTCGAACTTCGCGCGCGTCAGGCGGAGCTGCAGGTGCTTGGGGCCCGACTGGTCCGCCGTGATGAACGGCAGGTTGATGTCGGTCTCCATCACCGTGGAGAGCTCCATCTTGGCCTTCTCGGCCGCCTCCTTCAGGCGCTGGAGGGCCATGCGGTCCTTGGAGAGGTCGATGCCATCGCTCTTGCGGAATTCCGCGACGATCCACTCGATGATCCGCTGATCGAGGTTGTCACCCCCGAGGTGCGTGTCGCCGTTTGTCGCCTTCACCTCGACAACACCCTCGCCCACCTCGAGGATCGAGATGTCGAAGGTGCCGCCCCCGAAATCGTAGACTGCGATCGTCTCGTCCTTCTTCTTGTCGAGCCCGTAAGCGAGCGCGGCCGCCGTCGGCTCGTTGACGATGCGCATCACCTCGAGGCCGGCGATCTGGCCGGCCTCCTTGGTGGCCTGGCGCTGCGCGTCGTTGAAGTACGCGGGGACGGTGATCACGGCCTTCGTGACGGTCTGCCCGAGGTACTCCTCGGCCGCCTGCTTCAGCTTCTGCAGCACCATGGCGGAGATCTGCGGCGGCGCGAAACGGTCGTCCTTCCCGTTGACGTTCAGCCCCACGGCCACGCGCTCGCCGTCGCGGACGACCTTGTAGGGCACCATCCGCATCTCGTCGGTCACTTCCTCGTAGCGGCGGCCCATGAAGCGCTTGATCGAGAACACGGTGTTCTCGGGATTGGTGACGGCCTGACGCTTGGCCACCTGGCCGACGAGCCGCTCACCGGTCTTGGTGAACGCCACAACGGAGGGCGTGAGGCGGTTGCCCTCGGGATTGGTGATGACCGCCGGCTCCCCGCCCTCCATGACGGCGACGACGGAGTTGGTCGTGCCCAGGTCGATACCGATGATTTTGCTCATGCTCCTCAACCTCGCCTCGTTCCGGACGGAGGCTGCGGAATGCCGCCGGCCCGCCGGGGACTGCCGAGGCCGCCCCGGGATGAGGCTTGGCACCGGCAGGGTTAACAACAGCAAAAGAATAAAATATGAGTCTTGCGATGTCAATGCCAACTCGGTGTACGGCTCCGCCCTGACGGACATCGCGGGAGTTGATCTCCCGCCAACCCTCCGCGCCCCCCTCGCCTGCAACGGCACGGTCCTGTCCCCGGGCCTCCAGCCTCGTCGCAGGCCGGCGATTGAGTGCTATGCTGTACTTGCCTGCCAGCCTTGCCCGACCATCGACGAGGTGCGCCCTGCGTGCGTCCGTCCGGTGGGTCCGAGGGTTTCCCATGCGTCTCCCCATCGTCCCCCTGGTGCTGGGCCAGCTGCTCGCGGCCGCCGCGCTGACGGCCCAGGTGTCTCCGAGGCAGGCTCCCGCGGCCCCGGCGTCGAACCCTCCCGCCACCTGGACGGCTGACGACGGCGCGCGCTACACCGCCCCGTGGCACGCCGTGTTCACGGACGGCGAGGTGGAGGTCACCCGCGACGGCGTCACGGAGCGGCTCGCGATGGGTCAGCCGATCGTCACCGGCGATCGCGTGCGCAGCCTCAATGGTCGCGTCGAGTTGCGCACCGAGCATCACGCGCTGTTCATCGATGCCGAGGCGCTGCTGGACTTCCCCGCCGACGGCGTCGTGCGCCTGCCGGCGGGTCGCGTGCGGGCGCTCGTCGTCGACGAAGGGGGGCTGTCGACGTTCGGCGGCAAGCCGCTCCGGATCGAAACACCCACGGCGATGGTACGGCTCATCGACGTCGGCGACGTCTCCATCGCGGTGTCGCTCGGCACCCGTGGCGACGAGACACTCGTGACGGCACTGCTCGGCCGCACGGAACTCACCACCGACCGCGAGGTGGTCGTCGTCGAGCCGCGGGACACCGTGCTGGCGCGGGCCTTCGACCGGCCCGTGCGGATCGACGGCGCGCCCCGCGCGGGTGACTTCGACCTTTGGGTGGATGCGCGGGTTGGGGCCGGACGCCCGACGGCCTCCGCCAGTTACCTGCCGGCACCGCTGACCGTCTACAGCGGGACGCTCGACGCCAACGGCACGTGGGGCGTGGAGCCGGACTACGGCGATGTTTGGTACCCGACGGTGGAGGTCGGTTGGCGGCCGTACTCCGCGGGCTCCTGGCGCTACGCGGGCTACTACGGCTGGATGTGGGTCGGCGGGGGGGCATGGGCCTGGCCCACCCATCACTACGGCCGCTGGGGCTGGCGCGCCAATCGCTGGTTCTGGGCACCCGGCCCGGTGTGGGGCCCGGCGTGGGTCGCGTGGGGCATGGCCCCCGGCTACGTGACGTGGTGTCCGCTCGGCTGGAACAACTACCCGGTGTTCTCGCTGTCGGTGTCTTTCGGCACGAGCGGCGGCTGGTACGGCGGAGGCGGGTAC
>Ga0079037_100001965_pt1 | contig 11045 bp, 8 predicted proteins | sample Mud3Dept4metaG_FD_71479 | JGI IMG/M metagenome (GOLD analysis project Ga0079037, IMG submission 71479) | Freshwater wetland microbial communities from Ohio, USA, analyzing the effect of biotic and abiotic controls - Mud 3 Core 4 Depth 4 metaG | ecosystem: Environmental > Aquatic > Freshwater >... | reverse complement strand
CGGTACCCTGGCGGCCGACCAGTCTTCGGCGCTCGAAGCCAAGCTGGCGGCGTTCGAGCAGTCGAAGGGCAGCCAGGTCGCGGTCCTGATCGTGCCGACGACACAGCCCGAGGCGATCGAGCAGTACTCGATCCGTGTCCTCGACCAGTGGCAGCTCGGTCGGGGCAAGGTCGATGACGGCGTGCTGTTGCTCATCGCACTGAACGACCGCAAGGTGCGCATCGAGGTTGGCTACGGCCTCGAAGGCGCGCTGCCCGACGCCACGTCCAACCGCATCATCCAGCAGGACATCGCGCCTGCGTTCAAGCGCGGCGATTACTACGACGGCATCAATACCGGCGTCGATCGCATCATGCGCGTGATCGAGGGCGAACCTTTGCCGGAGCCCGAGTTCAGCCCGCCGGCGGCCGGCATCCCTGGCATGGTGCACCTGCTGCCGTTCCTGTTCATCTTTGCGCTGGTTGGCGGCTCGATCTTCCGTCGCCTCTTCGGTCGCGTCGGTGGCGCGCTCGCCACCGGCGGCCTGGTCGGTTTCCTGACCTGGATGCTGATCAGCATCCTCGGCATCTCCCTGTTCGCGGGCATCGTCGCCTTCATCTTTGCGCTCTTGGGGGGCATGGGCGGCGGCGGGCCGGGCGCCGGCGGCAACGGCTGGTACAGCCGGCGTCACGGCAGCGGCTGGGGCTACGGTGGCGGCTTCGGTGGCGGACTAGGCGGAGGCGGGGGTTTTGGCGGTGGCGGCTTCGGCGGCGGTGGCGGTGGCTTCGGTGGCGGCGGCGCCTCGGGCAGCTGGTGATGGCCATGGACTGGACACGTTTTTTTCGTCATCTGTCTGCGACGCGTGGCAAACTTGCGCGCGCTTTCCCGGTCGAAGCCCTCGAGGCGATCGAACGCGCGGTCACCGAATCGGAACTCCTGCACAGCGGCGAAATCCGCTTCGCGATCGAAGCGGCGCTCGAGCCCCGCGAGATCTGGGCAGGCAGGACGCCGCGGGCCCGGGCACTGCAGGTATTTGCGGCCCTGGGGGTCTGGGATACCGAAGCCAACAACGGCATCCTGATCTACGTGCTGCTGGCGGATCGCGACGTGGAGATCGTGGCGGACAGGGGCTTCAACGGTCGTGTGAGCCCCGCGGAGTGGGCTGCGGTCTGCAACGCGATGGAAGAGAAGTTCCGCTCCGGGCAATATGCGCGGGGCGCAGTGGAAGGTGTGCACGAGGCTGGCCGGTTGCTGGCCCGGCACTACCCGCCGTTGCCCGGTGGGCGCGACGAAGACGAACTGCCGAACCGCCCCGCCGTGCTCTGAACGGCCGCGGGCCGTCCGACGCTGACGAGAGGTGGAAAGTGATTGGATCCGTGAATATTCCAGGCATCCGGCCGACGCACCGCGTGGCGCTCGTCGCCGTATTCGCAACGCTTGCGGGCTGCAGCATCTTCGCGCCGCAGCCGCAGGAGCCACCGCCGCCGCCGGAACCGCCGAAGCCCCAGTACGCGGAACCGCTCGCGACGCACACGTTTCCATTCGACCCGCAGACCACGGCGGTCGTAGGCACGTTGCAGGCGACGATCGCGACCCATGAAGACACGCTCCCTGATATCGCGCGCCGTTTCAATCTCGGCTACGACGAAGTCATCAACGCCAATCCGGGCGTCGACCCGTGGCTCCCGAAGGAGGGCACCCGCATCGTATTGCCGACTCAGTTCGTGCTGCCGGATGCGCCGCGCGAAGGCCTGGTCGTCAACCTCGCGGCACTGCGGATGTATTATTTCCCGAAGCCCGCGCAGGGCGAGCAGCGCGTGGTGGTCACGGTGCCGATCGGCATCGGCATGGTTGGCTGGGCGACGCCCGAAGGCTCCACGAAGATCGTCTCGAAGCGCAAGGACCCGGTCTGGACCCCGCCCGCTTCCGTGCGCAAGGAACACGCGGCCGAAGGCGACATCCTGCCCGCGCGGGTGCCGGCAGGTCCCGACAATCCGCTCGGCGCGTTCGCGATGAACCTCGGCTGGCCGAGCTATCTCATGCATGGCACCAACAAGCCTGCCGGCGTCGGCATGCGCGCGAGCCATGGTTGCATCCGGCTGTATCCGGAAGACATCGCGACGCTGTTTCCGCAGTTGCCGATCGGCACCAAGGTCACCGTCGTCAACCAGCCGCTGCTGTACAAGGTGCAGGACGGCCAGTTCTACGTGCAGTCGTTCCCTCCGCACGAGGAGCATCCGGAAGCGAAAGCGGCGGCCAAGGGCCAGCGCTTCAACAAGAAAGTGCAGGAAAAGATGGCGCAGCGCGCGAAGCCGGCGGCCGTCACGGTCGACTGGGCGCTCGTGGAGCAGGTTGTGAACGCGTCGAAAGGCGTGGCCGTGCCCGTGTCGCAGCCGGCAGTCGGTCTCGACCAGTTCCTGGCGTCGGCGCTTCTCGTCGAGAATCGCATCCCGGAGGGCGCGACCTGGGACGGCAGCGACCGGCCCGTGCCGATCCGCGATGAAGCAGCCGCCGTTGCTCCGGTCGCCGCCAGCGGCGGACGCTAGGCGACCGTGCGAGGACTCCCGGCCAGCTGGTACCTCGACCCCGACCGCGCACCGCTCGAAGACTCCGCGATCTTCGCACCGAGCTGGCAGTTCGTCTGCCACGTCTCGGACCTGCCTGCGCCCGGCACCGCGGTGCGATTCGACTGCGGCGGGCGTTCTGCGGTGGTGCTGCGGACGAAGGCAGGCAGCCTGCAGGGCTTTCGCAACGTCTGCCGTCATCGGGGCGCACGCCTCGTCGAAGGCGATGCGCACACCGGGCTCGCGTTCTGCATCGACGGGCGCTTGCGCTGCCCGTACCACGGCTGGACGTACGACGAATCGGGCGCGCTCGTCAGCATTCCCGCCGGCCAGCACTTCGATGAGTTCGACGCGGACGCGCACTCGCTGCATCCGCTCCACGTCGCCGAGTGGCACGGCCTGGTCTTTGCGGCCTTCCAGGAGCCGCGGCAGGCGGTCGAGCAGGTGCTCGACGCCGCAGCCGGCTCCTGGCCGGACCTGACGTCGATGCGACGCGTGATCGAGCCGCGCGCAACGCCCTGCGCGGCCGACTGGAAACTCGCGTGCGAGCACGCGCTCGACACCGCGCACGTCGACATTGCGCGACCTGCGCTGAAGCCGCGGTTGTTTGCGCCTCTGGTTTTCGAGCGGGGCGAGGGTGATGCCCTGCGTGCGACAGCTGACGTCGCGACGGGCGCCCTCGGCGACACGTGGTCGTCGCGCATGTACCGCCAGTTGCTGCGCGACAGGCAGTCGACCCCGGCACGCGCCGAATGTGTCTACCTCTGGCCGAACCTGCTGCTGCAGCTCGCGCCCGACGGCCTGTCCATCCTGCAGGTCCTGCCGGGCGCCACCGGTCACAGCACGGTGCGTGAGCTGCGCTACGCGACACCTGATTCGAGTCGACAGATGCGCCTGCTGCGTTACACGCATCAGCGTGTGCGGCGCCAGGCTTTCGCCGCAGACGCGCGCATGCTCGCACGCGTGCAGCAGGGGATGGGGATGCTGGGCGCCGATGAAACGGGCCCGGTCGCGACGGGCGAGGTCGGGTTGCGTTGGTTCGCCGAGCACTGTCGCGCGCGCCTGCCCGCACCGGCGTCCAGTACGCTGTCCATTGGCGGCCGCAAGCGCCGCAGGACGACCCCATCCGTCGGAGCCTGAATACGACCACGCTGCGATCAGGTGGATCAGGGGTCGCTTCGAAGGCCGATGACTTATGGTACTTTAAGGCAGTTTTTCGAGGCGGGGCGCGGCTTTGCGCGATATTGCCCACACTGGCATCACGGTGACCGAAGCGGTTGGCGCAGACGTGCCGATCGTTTGTTTGCCGACGGCGACGACGGGTTTCGTCGGCCGTGCATTGCGTGGTCCCGTGAACCGTCCCGTGCGTGTGCGCGATTACGCCGAGTACCAGCAGGTGTTCGGCGGACTCTGGCAGCCGAGCATGCTGTCGTACGCCGTCGAGCAGTACTTCGACAACGGCGGCCGCGAAGCGGTCATCGTGCGTGTCGTGAACGGCGGAGCGCCGGTCACCATCAGCCTGCCCTGCGGCGACGAAAAGCTGGTGCTCGAAGCGCTCAGTCCTGGCACACGCGAAATCCTGCGAGCCTCCGTCGACTACGACAACATCGCGCCCAGCGAGGACGATCGCTTCAACCTCGTCCTGCAGCGCGTGCGCGCGCTCGGCTCCGAGCAGATCGAAGACCAGGAAATATTCCGCCGGCTGTCGACCGCACCGGGCACCACGCGATTCGTCACCTCGGCGCTGCAGGAGTCCCTGCTGGTGCGGGTGCGTGGCGCCGTGCCGAATGCGCGACCGGACCGCACGTTCCGTGCGGGCGCGCGTCACCCGATCGGTTACGTCGATTCGAATCCCGACGGTGACGATGGCTCGCCGCTCACCGATTACGACCTGATCGGCTCGGCTGAACGCGGCACCGGCCTCTTCGCCTTGCGCGACGTCGAGGACCTGCATTTCGTCTGCGTGCCGCCACCGGCGCGCGATCGCGACATCGGGCCTGGCGTGCTGCTCGTCGCGGCGCAGTTCTGCCGCGACCACCGCGCGCTGCTCGTCGTCGATCCGCCCGCTGCGTGGCAGACGACCGATGACGCATTGCAGGGGCTGCGTGAACTCGCGTTCCAGAGCGATTCCGCGTTCATCTGTTTCCCGCGCGTGCAGGCGTTCGACCGGCTGCGCGGCCGCTTCGAGCCTTTCGCCAACAGCGGCGCGGTCGCCGGGGCGCTCGCACGCATGGATTCGCACCGCTCGCCCTGGGACGGCCTGCCTGACGAACAGATCCTGCTGCGTCCCGGCACGCGCCCCCTGCAGTTGTTGTCGGATGCCGACTGCCAGAAGCTCACGGCGCATGGGGTCAACCCGCTGCATGCCGTCCGTGCCAGCGTCGCCGGCACGGCGCAGCTCAAGACGCTGGCGCGAGGAACGGGTGCCGGCCCCGAAAGTTCGCTGCTCACCTTCCGTCGGCGGCAGCTGCTGACCATCAACAGCATCGAGAGCGGCACACGCTGGGCGCGGTTCGAAGGGCGCGACCGCAACACCTGGCCGCGACTCGCACGGCAGGTGCACACCTTCCTGCTCGGGCTTGCCGCCAGCGGCGCCTTTGGCAAAGGCGCGGACGCGCAGCACTGCGAAGTCGTCTGCGACGAGCGCGTCAACACGCTCGACGACGTCAGGAATGGCGTCGTGCATTGCCTGATCTCGCTGCCCACGCCGCGCCTTGGCGAGAACCGCTCGTTCATGCTCACGCATCGCCTCGAGGGCAGCACCGTGCGGACCGTCAGTCAGCGGCAGTTGCCGCCAGGCACACGCTTCACCGTGCGCGAGCAGTCGCGTCCAGTGACCGACGGCTTGCCCGAAGACACTGCGCCACGCCGGACGCTGGCACAGGAGCTGTTCGCGCCGACGCCCGATCAGCGGCCCGCCGTTGCTTCAGGCACCCTGCGCCCCGAAACCGCCGCCGCCCGGCGTCTCGATCTGAATCTCATCGCCCGGCTCTACGGCGAGTCCGAACGTCGCGGCGAACGTTTCTGAGTCGGCGCGGCCGCGCCGTCTGACCGTGTTGCGCCCGGGCGCCCCGGGCGCGCCTCCCTCGAGACCGAATGGCGCGATGCGCCGATGATTGGCGAGCACGTTCGCCGTCATCGCCTCCCGGAATTCCAAGCGCCGCACGAGACCGTCGCCACCGCGGTGCCGGCCTGCACCGCCGGAGCTGCGACGAATCGAGAATTCGCGCAGCAGCACGGGGAACCGCGTTTCGAGCACTTCGGGATCGGTGAGCCGCGAGTTGGTCATGTGCGTCTGCACGCCGCTCGCGCCATCGAAATCCGGACCGGCCCCAGCGCCGCCGGCAATGGTTTCGTAGTACTGATAGCGCTCGTTGCCGAACGTGAAGTTGTTCATCGTGCCCTGCGCGGCGGCCTGCAGTCCCAGGGCTCCGTACAGCGCATCGACGATGCACTGCGACGTTTCGACGTTGCCCGCGACCACCGCCGCGGGCGCAACCGGGTCGAGCATCGACCCGTGCGGGACCACGATGGTCAGCGGTCGCAGGCAACCCGCGTTGAGCGGGATCGGCTCGTCGATCAGCGTGCGGAAGACGTAGAGCACCGCCGCCGTCGTGACCGCAAGCGGCGCGTTGAAGTTGTTGGCTTGTTGCGGCGATGTGCCCGCGAAGTCGACGACGGCCGTGCCGGCCTGCGGTTCGACGGCGATGCGCACGGCAATCACCTGGCCGTTATCCATCTCGTAGCGGAAGCTACCGTCGTGCAGCCGGCGGATCGCGCGGCGCACGCAGCGTTCGGCGTTGTCCTGCACGTGACGCATGTACGCGAGCAGCGTGGCGCCACCATGGTCCGCCGCGGCGCGGCGCAATTCCCGTTCGCCGCGGGAATTTGCCGCAAGCTGCGCCCGCAGGTCCGCGAGGTTCTGCGGGAAATTTCGTGCCGGCCAGGGGTTGCCGCAGAACAGCTGGCGCAGCCGTGCGCCGTCGAGCACCCCTTCCCGCATGATGCGCGTCGGCGCCACCAGCGCGCCTTCGTCTTCGATCGTGCGGCTGTCCGGCGGCATGGAGCCGGGCGAGATCCCGCCCACGTCGGCGTGATGCGCGCGCGAGGCGGTAAAGAATTCGACGCGGACGCCGCCCTCGTCGAAGACCGGTGAGACGACCGTCATGTCGGGCAGGTGGGTGCCGCCGGAGTACGGCGAGTTCACGAGGTAGGCATCGCCGGGGCGCAGCTCGTCGCCGAACGTGTCGAGCACGGCGGCTACGCTCGCGCCCATCGACCCCAGGTGCACCGGCATGTGCGGCGCATTGGCCACGAGGTTAGCCGCCGCGTCGAAGATCGCGCACGAAAAGTCGAGCCGCTCCTTGATGTTGACCGAACTCGCCGTGTGTCGCAGCACGGCGCCCATCTGCTCCGCGACGTGCATGAACAACGCGTTGAACACCTCGAGCCGCATCGGATCGGCCTCGGTGGCGGATGCGTCTGGCTGAGTGATGCTGCGTGCAGCCTGCGACCGGTGCACGACAACCAGGCCGCTCGGTGCGACGCGACCCGACCAGCCGGGAGCGATCCAGCTCGTCGCGCCGTCGTCGCAGAGCAGCAAGGGACCGTGCAGCTGGTCGCCCGGCGCGAGGTCGCGGCGTGCGACGACTGGCACCGTGCGCGAGGCCCCCTCGATCCATACCGAGGCACTCGCAGCCGGCGTTGCAACGCCGGCAATCAACGGTTCCCTGGCGGTGGCCAGGTTCGGTGCTGCCGCCGCCACGCGTTCGATGGCTTCGGCCATGACCGAGCCGATGACCAGGCTCGCCGATTCGTCGGCAAAGCCGTAGAGCTGGCGGTGCGCCTCGAAGAACGCGACGCGAAGTGTGTCGGCGGACTGCCAGCGCAGCTCGAGCGTGGTGTCGGAGCCCGCGAGCCGCACGTGCGCACTGCTGCGCATCTCGACGAGCGACCCGCCGACACCCTGGCGCAGCAGGTCATCACGCGCATCGGTTTCGAGTCCCTGCAATGCCTGTCTGCCAGCCGCGTGTCCCGATACATCGAGTGCGGCTTCGACCGTGCGGCGGCGTATTGCGCGACGACCGGTCAAGCCGATGCCATAAGCGGACAGCACGCCCGCGAGTGGATGCAGCAACACTTCGTCGGCACCGAGCAGCCCGGCCACGGCGCACGCATGCTGCCCCGCCGCGCCGCCAAACGAGAGCAGTCCGAAGCGAGCCGGGTCTTCGCCGTGGTGCAAGGCGAGTTCGCGGATCGCGTTGGCCATGCGCGCGCAGGCGACCTGCAGGAAGGCTTCGGCCAGTGCCTCCACCCTGTACTCGAGTCCCGCTTCGTCGCGGGCCGCCGCTGCCAGCTCGGCGAGTCGCGCGCGTGAGGCAGCCGGATCGATCGGTTGATCGCCCGCCGGGCCGAAGACGTGCGGAAAGCGATCCGCTGGAATGCGTCCCAGCACGACGTTGCAATCCGTGATCGTGGCGGGGCCGTTGCGCCGGTAACACGCCGGCCCGGGGTCGGCGCCGGCGGAGGCGGGACCCACCTGCAGGCGGCCGTCGGCGAAACGCAGCACCGAGCCACCGCCCGCCGCGATCGTGGTGATGTCGACCATCGGAGTCTGCAACCGTACTCCGTCGATCTCGGCGGCGAACCGCCTCGGGATGTCGCCCGTGGACAGGCTGACGTCCGTCGACGTGCCTCCCATGTCGAAGCCGATCAGCCGTCGCGGGCCTTCGGCGGCACCGGCGGCAATCATGCCGACCACGCCTCCGGCGGGACCCGACAGGATGCCGTTCACGCCGCGAAAACCCTCGGCGTCGACGAGTCCGCCGTTGCTCTGCATGAAGGAGACGGTCGCGTCGCCATGTGCTGCGCGCAGGCTTGCGCGGAAATTCTGCGTGTAGCGCAGGAGAATGGGCGAGAGGTAGGCGTCGGCCACGGTAGTGTCGCCGCGCGCCACGAAGCCGAGGAGCGGTGCGGCAGCGTGCGATGCGATCACTTCTTCGAAACCCGCTGCGCGTGCAATTTCCGCGGCGCGGATCTCGTGGGCCGGATGCCGGAACCCGTGCAGGAACGCGACGGCAACGGCCTCGATGCCCGCCGCTCGCGCCGCCACCAGTGCGCGGCGCAGAGCTGCTTCGTCCAGCGGCAGCAGCACCTGCCCCTGGGCGTCCACGCGCTCTGGAATTTCGACGACGTCACGGTACAGCGGGGAAGGGCGACGGATGGCGCGCGCGAAGATGTCGGGCCGATCCTGGTACCCGATCAGCAGCGCGTCGCGCATGCCCTGCGAGGTGACCAGCAGCGTCGGCGCGCCCGCGCGCTCGAGCAATGCGTTGGTGGCGACGGTCGTGCCGAGCCGTACCGAAGTCACGCGACGGCCGCAGGCAGCGCCGTGCCGTTCGAGCAGCAGGTCGATGCCGCGCAATGCCGGATCGGCCGGACGATGCGGGTCCTGCGACAGGACCTTACAGGTGTGCAGCGAACCATCCGGCGCGGTGCCGACCACGTCGGTGAACGTGCCGCCGCGATCCACGGCGAACGCCCAACCGACCGTTTCGCGTTGTGCAATGTGCGGCAATCGAAACCGACTCCAGTCCGGCGTCAACGATCGTTGGACCACGGCTCCCGGAAATCTCATTCCGGCCAGCAAATATTCTGGCAGATCGGCGCCTGCTGGCGCGTGGACCTGCGCAGCCGGAACCCAGTCGGCAACTCACGGTCGCGCCGCCCGGGCAGGCTGCAACGCGACGCGTGGCATGATGCGAGCCATCATGTCGAAGCCTGCACGTCCTGCCCTTGCCGCGCGCGCACCTGCCGATGTCGAGGAGCGCGAACGCCGGATCGCAGCGATCATCGGGGTCGTGCGCAAGATTCCTCGCGGCCGGGTGACGACGTACGGCGCCGTCGCGGCTCGCGCTGGACTCCCGCGCCAGGCCCGACTCGTCGGCAAGGTGCTTGCCCGTCTGCCACAGGACAGCGGCGTGCCGTGGCAGCGCGTCGTTGCGGCCGGTGGGCGCATCGCCTTTCCGGCAGGCTCGCCTGCGCGTGGGCGGCAGATTTCCCGGCTGCACGCCGAAGGCATCGATGCTGCGAGCGGACGCGTGGACCTGGCACGGCACGGTTGGGGTGCAGACATGGGCGATCTGGACCAACTGCTGTGGTCGGGCGAATGAGACCCAGGCCGCGATACGCAGTGCGTGAAACCCTTATCATGCGCGCCATGCGGACTGGAGTGCTTCCCCGATGACCGAACGATACGTCGTTTTTTCCCATGGCAAGGACAGCGAGCCGTGGGGCAGCAAGATCGCAGCGATGGCCGAAATCGCGCGCGAGGAGGGATTCCACGTCGAATCCGTCGACTATCGCGGCATCGAGGATCCGCAGGCGCGCGTGACGCGACTGCTCGCGTTCTGCAAGGACTTGCGTGGATCGCTGGTGCTCGTCGGTTCGAGCATGGGCGGTTACGTGTCGGTGGCGGGTTCCTCGCTGTTGCAGGCTCGTGGCATGTTCCTGCTGGCGCCGGCGCTCTACATGCCCGGCTACGAGAAATTCAGCCCGCGACCCGCGCACTGTCCGACGACCATCGTCCACGGTTGGCGCGACGAAGTGGTCCCGGTCGAAAACAGCATCCGTTTCGCGAAAGAGCAGAAGGCGACGTTGCACGTCGTCGATTCAGACCATCAGCTGCTCGACCAGATCCGCGCGATCAACCACTTCTTCGCGTACTTCCTCTTTCAGATCGACGAGTTCCACTGAGGAAAAGGGGATAGGGGTTAGGGGATAGGGGATAGTCGGAGATGCAGTTGCGGCATCCGGTGCAGCTGCGCCTCCGACTATCCCCTATCCCCTATCCCCTATCCCCTATCCCCTAACCCCTATCCCCTTCCTATAGAATCCCGGCCCGGGCCCTTGCCCGGGGGAAGCATCATGTTTGTCGCCGCCAGGTTACCTCTCGCCGCCTTCGCGCTGTCGATGCTCGTCGCGTGCGGGTCGTCCACGCCGGATCCGCAGGACGATGCCGCAAGTCAGGCGAAAGCCCGGGAACTGGGTCGTGATACAGACGAGACGGTGCTGGACGACATGATCCAGACCCAGGACAGGGCGCGTGCCGTGGAAGACGTGACCATGGGCGCCAAGCGCGACCTGGACGAGGCGATCGACGCCCAGACGGGCGACGCAGGCGACGAGTCGGGCGGCAATTAGCTCCGCGCCGCGACCGCGGCGGAGCGAGACCATGCAGCGCATCACCGAACCCGAGCTCATGGACGAGGCCGAGCAGGCGCGTGCCTATGCGATGGCCGACTTCGCCGAGCCCAACGCACGCTTCGTCGACTATTTCGCGGCGGAGTTTCCGGAACTGCAGACTGGTGCGGTGCTCGACCTTGGCTGCGGTCCGGGCGATATCGTGCTGCGCCTGGCGACTCGCCATGCCGGACTCACCGTGCATGGCATCGATGGCTCGGCGGCGATGCTGCGGTTTGCCAGCGAAAGCCTGCACGAATC
>Ga0079037_100001964_pt1 | contig 11046 bp, 7 predicted proteins | sample Mud3Dept4metaG_FD_71479 | JGI IMG/M metagenome (GOLD analysis project Ga0079037, IMG submission 71479) | Freshwater wetland microbial communities from Ohio, USA, analyzing the effect of biotic and abiotic controls - Mud 3 Core 4 Depth 4 metaG | ecosystem: Environmental > Aquatic > Freshwater >... | reverse complement strand
AGTATCATGCGCCGCACGCGCCGCCCGAGCCGGCTGCGGGGAGACATCCTGATGGAATCCACCGCCCACGAGAAGTTCCCGAAGGTCTTCTGGAGCGCCAACGTCACCGAGCTGTTCGAGCGCGCCGCCTACTACTCTATGGCGAGCTTCGTCGTCATCTACCTCGGCCAGCTCGGATTCGGCGCCTATTGGCCGTCGAACCTCAACGGCATCCTCTGGACGCTGGTCTACTTCCTGCCGATTCTCTCGGGGACGATCGCCGACCAGGTCGGGTTCCGCCGATCCCTCCTCGTGGCGTTCCTGCTGCTGGCCGCCGGCTACACGCTCATGGGTTACCCGGTCTGGTTCGGCGGGGCCGAACTCGCCCCACTCGTCGGCAAGGCGTTCACGGCCGAGGCGCCCGTTGTGGCCGCCGTGGTGACCGGGATCCTCCTGGTCGGGGCCGGGGGCTCGGTCATCAAGCCGTGCGTTTCGGGGACCGTGCAGAAGACCGCGGGCGCGCGAGCCACCCTGGGCTTCGCCATCTTCTACATGGTGATCAACATCGGGTCCCTCTTCGGGCGCGGCACCGGCTACGTCGTCAGGCGGGGCTACGGCACGCTGACGATTCTCGAAGTCGTGGCGGTGTGCGCCATCGCGGCGGCCGCACTGGTCTATCTCGTCAACAAGGCCACGGAAGCGAAGGCGCAGGGCAGGGGCGCCCGCATGGCCATTCCGTTCCTCGCCGTCATCGTGACGGCGGTGGTCATCATCGGCAGCATCGTCGGCGCCGCCGAGCGCGTGGAGACCGGCGACAGCCTCTCTTACATCTTCGCGGTGGCGGCGTGCGCCTCCATCGCCGCGTTCTTCGTCGTGCTGCTCTTCTACCAAGAGCCGCCCGCGTCGGCGAACGCGCCGGCGAAGCCGCGGCGGTCGATCGGCCGTATCCTGCTCGACATGGTGCTCGTCCTCCGCAACGGGCGCTTCACCCTGTTCCTCGTGCTGATGAGCGGGTTCTTCTTCGTCTACAACCAGGTCTACAATGTGCTGCCGCTGTACGCGAAGCGGGTGATTGAGCCGAACCCGGCCATGGATCTCTATACGGCGGCCAACCCGTTCGTCATCGTCTGTCTGCAACTGGCGATTACGCAGTACTTCGGGAAGATGCGGGCGATCCGCTCGATCGTCGTCGGCACGGTGATCATCGGCGTGTCGATGCTCATCAACGTCTACCCGATCTTCGCGGCGGGCGGCATGAGGGCCATCACGGCCAACTGGCTGCCGCTTGGGTCCGTGTTCTTGATCCTCACGGTGGCGCTCATCGCGTTCGGCGAGTTGTTCACATCGGCCCGGATGTACGAGTACATCGGTTCGCTCGCGCCGAAGGGGCAGGAGGGGCTTTTCCTGGGCTATGCCAACCTGCCGCTGGCCCTGGGGTCGCTGGCGGGAGGCCCGGCCGGTGCGTTCATCTTCAACGACATCATGGCGAGAGGCGCTACGACGCGGACAGACGGTCTGCTCGAACTGGTGCCGGCGCAGGCCGCGTTCGGCTGGAGCGTGCTGATGGGCATCGGCTTCCTCTCCGCGCTCGCGATGTGGCTGTTCAACCGGTGGCTCGAGCGCCAGCCGGCGGCGCGCTGACGGCGGCGCGCCGGAGGACGGGGATTGAGATGGAGCGGCGCGTCGGATTCGGCCCACGGTTCGCCGCGGTGCTGATTGACATCGCCGCGGTGGCGATTGTCGGGTTCGCCGCTGGCGCAGCCATAGGCGGCATGCTCGGCAGCGGGATCGGCGGGGTGCTGGGCGGATCCGAGGGCGGGGACGCCGCCGCAGGGGCGGCCCTGGGCGCGACCGTCGGCGCGGCGCTCGGTGCGGTGGCTGCCTTCGGCGGTTTCGTCTTCCTTTACAGTCTGATCGAGGCGTTCACAGGGGCCTCGCCGGGCAAGCTGATCCTCGGCCTGAAGGTCGGCACCGCCGAGGGGCGCCGGGGTTCACCCCCGCTCTACCTGAAGCGCTGGGCTATCAAGTACTCGGGCACGGTGCTCGGGCTCCTCGGCGCGATTCCGGGTCTCCACGCCCTCGGCCTGTTTGCGCCGGCGGCCGGCCTCGTCATCTTCGTCGGCTGCTTTCTCGTCCTCGGCGACAAACGCCAGGCCCTGCACGACATGGGGGCGGCAACCGCCGTGTTCCGGAAGGGCGACCTGGTTTCCTGACGGCGGGTGAGCCGATCGGCCCGCGGGTGGCGCATTAGCTGGTATGGGCAGGAAGCTCCCTCTTCTCGCGTTGTGCGTGGCCGCCATGGCGGCCACGCCCGCCGTGCTGGCCGGGCAGACATTGCGGCCAGAGGTCGCCGCCGGCTGGGAGGCCTACGTGACCGCCGCGGAGGCGCGAATCACGCGGGAGCGCGGCCAGGCCATTCCGCGCCGGCCGGGCGTCGAGCGTGATGAGATCATCATCGAGCAGGTCAGCACGCCAGGCCCGAATGGGAAGCTGGAAGTTCCGGACGCCGCCGTCCACCACTGGCGCGGGATCGTGCTCGTTCCCGGTGCGCGGCTCGACGATGTCCTGTCGCGACTCGAGCAGGAGCCGCCGGACACGCGGCAGGAGGACGTGGTGTCCTCGGCGATCCTGCAGCGCCGGCCGGGCTGGATCAGCGTGGCGATTCGGGTCCGCCGGTCGCTCATCATCTCCGCGGTCTTCGACACGGAACACGAGGTGAGCTTCGAGCGGCACGGCGCGACCCGCGCGTCGAGTTGGAGCACGGCGACGAAAATCGTCGAGATCGCCGACGCGGGCACATCGACCGAGCGCCCCAAGCGGCCGGACGAGGACCGCGGCCTGCTGTGGCGCTGGAACGCCTACTGGCGGTACGAACAGGTCGAGCAGGGCGTGCTCGTGGAGTGCGAATCGGTGACGCTCAGCCGGCCCGTGCCGCTCGTCCTGCGGCCGGTGGCCGGCCCCATCGTCAGCCACGTGGCCCGCGAATCGATGACCCGTACGCTCGCCGTCTTCCGCGACCGGTTTCGCCAGCCGGCTACTGATCACCGTTCGCCTTGACGGCGGACCCTCAGATGGGGGTCCTTCGATGCTGGGCTCGCCCCCGTGCGTCCCCGCTCAGGCAAGCTGACGCTGAGCGCCTTGGTTCGAGGGTCCGCTCGGCGGCATGCCCAGCATCGAATCCCGAGCCCCGAATCCCGAGCCCCGAGCTAGATCTTCCCCATCGCCTGTTTCAGGTCCGCGATGAGATCTTCGGCCTGCTCGATGCCCACCGAGAGCCGAACGAGGCCGTCGGTGATGCCCGACTCCTCGCGGTGCTCGCGCGACATGCCGGCGTGCGTCATCGACGCCGGATGTTCGATGAGCGTCTCGACGCCGCCGAGCGAAACGGCCAGCGTGGCGAGGCCCAGGTTGTCCATGACCGTGCGGCCGGCGTCGAGGCCGCCCTTCAGCCCGAACGCTATCATCGCGCCGAAGCCGCTCATCTGCCGCTTCGCGAGTTCGTGCTGCGGGTGCGACGGCAGCCCCACGTACCGGACCCATTCGACCTGCGGCTGGACTTCGAGCCAGCGGGCGATGACGAGGGCGTTGTCCTGGGCCCGCGCGATGCGCAGCGACAGGGTCTTCAACCCGCGCAGCACCAGGTAGGCCTGGTGGGGGTCCATGTTGCACCCGAGGGTGGTCATCATGGGGCGGAGCTTGCGGTAGAGCGCCTCGTCTTTCGCCACGACGATCCCGCCCACGACGTCCGCGTGCCCGTTCAGGAACTTTGTGACGCTGTGCAGAACGACGTCGGCGCCGAACTCGAACGGGCGATGCAGGAACGGGCTGCAGAACGTGTTGTCCACCACGAGCAGCGCGCCGTGCTCGTGGGCGATCTCGGCTGCGCCGCGGATGTCAGTCACGTCCATCGTCGGGTTGGCGACGCTCTCGGTATAGACGATGCGTGTCGTGGGCCGCATGGCGCGGCGCAGGTTGTCCAGATCGGTCGTATCGATCCAGCTCGACTCCACGCCGAAACGCGACAGGTGTTTCTCGGCGAGCAGCCGCGACGGTCCGTAGACGCTCGCCGTACCGGCCATGTGAGTGCCCTGGTCGAGTAGCGCCATGTAGACCGTCGACACCGCCCCCATGCCGGAACTGGTGGCGATCCCGGCGAATCCTCCCTCGAGCTCGGCCATCTGCCTCTCGAGCGCGGAGATGGTCGGATTGCCCAGACGCGTGTAGATGAAGCCGCCTGTCGTTCCGGCGAAGCGGTCCGCGCCCTGCTGGGCGCTGTCGAACGCGAATGTCGACGTCTGGTAGATGGGGACCGTCGCGCTTCCGTAGGGATCGTGATGACCGCCGGCGTGGATGACCTTCGTGTCGAAGCCCAGGTTCTTGGTATCGATGTGTGCCATAGGAGTCCTTCCCTCAGGATGAGGGGCTACCAGTATACGCGGTGCGAGCGGCCGACGGCGGATGTAGGATGATGCAGGGGAGCGACCCCGGCCGAGTCATGCCAAACCGCCGAGCGTTTCTGCGCACGGTTGCCTGCGCCGCGCCTGTGTCCTTCTGGCACGTTGAGCCCCAGGAGCCGGCCGCTCGGGCACCCCGGGCGCGCTACTGGGTGTCCGGCGCGGCCGCGACCGGTGAATGCGGCGGCTGCCACCCCGGCGCCCGGGGCCTCGATCGCGCACACATTCACGATCGCACGGCGGTGGTGTGCCAGCTCTGCGCCCAGCGCTGCACGCTCAGAGACGGCGACTCCGGCCGCTGCCGCGCGCGCGCGAACGTCGGCGGCGAGCTGCGCAGCCTGGTGTACGGCCGCCCGGTGGCCATCCATGTCGACCCGATCGAGAAGAAGCCCTTCTTTCACTTTCTGCCCGGGAGCACGGCGTATTCGCTGGGCACCGTGGGGTGTCCGCTCAGCTGCAAGTTCTGCCAGAACTGGCAGATCTCCCAGGCGCGGCCCGGCGATTTCGACGCCGATTACATGAACCCGTCCGCCGTCGTCGATGCCGCCGTCAGCCGCGGTTCGCCGATTGTGGCGTTCACCTACAACGAGCCAACCGTGTTCGCCGAGTACGCCCTCGACATCGCGGCCGCAGGACGCCCTCGCGGGCTGCGGCCGGTCATGGTCAGCTGCGGTTTCATGAACGAGCGCCCGCTCGCCGACCTGTGCCGGGCGCTCGATGCCGTCAAGATCGACCTGAAGGGTTTCAGCGAGGGTTTTTATCGGACCGTGTCCGGCGCCGCGCTGGCGCCGGTTCTGCGCAGCATCGTGCAGGTGCGGAAGGCCGGCGTGCATCTCGAGATCGTCAACCTCGTCGTGCCCACCCTCAACGACGCCGACCTGTCGCTGAAACGCCTGGCCGACTGGGTCATGGGCGAGCTCGGCGCGGACGTGCCCCTGCACTTCACGCGCTTCCACCCCGATTACCAGCTGCTGAACCTGCCGCCGACGCCGATCGCCACGCTGGAGCGGGCCCGCGACATGGCGATGGCGCGCGGGCTCCGGTACGTCTATGTCGGCAACGTGCCGGGGCACGCGGGCAATCATACCTACTGCCCGAAGTGCCGCGCGCGCGTCATTGCGCGGCAGGATTTCTTCGTGCTTGAATCGTCGCTCAGGAACGGGCGGTGCGCCGCGTGCGGCTACCCGATTGCCGGAATCTGGTCGTGAGGCGCCCAATGAGAATCACCCGCTTTGTGGTCGTCGCCATGGCTGTCGCGGCCGGCCTGGCCGGAGGTCCGCTCCTGCATGCGGAACCGCCACCGCCGGAAACTCGGCCGCCGGCATTCGCCGGGCAGTTCTATCCGGCCGACCCCGCGGCGCTGCGTGCGGCGCTCGACGGCTTTCTCCGCGACGCGGTGCCGCCGCGCGTCGACGGGGTCGCGGCGCTGGTCGTGCCGCACGCCGGCTACGTCTACTCCGGCCAGATCGCGGCGGACGCTTTCCGGCAGGCCGCGGCGACGCCCGTCGATACCGTCGTGATCCTGGGAGCCAATCACACAAACGGCACCTTCCGCCGCGTCTCGGTCTACGACGGCGAGGGCTACCGCACCCCGATCGGCGTGGCCCGCGTGGATCGCGACCTCGCGGCGGCGCTCGTGAAGGAGGGCGGCGCGGTGTTCGACAACACCCTGCACGGCCGCGAGCACTCGGTCGAGGTGCAGGTGCCGTTTGTCCAGCACGTGTTTCCCGGCGCCGCGATCGTCCCCGTCGTTGTGGGCTCGGCCGACCCGGAGTCGTGCCGGCGCTTCGGGCGTGCGCTCGGCGCGCTCGCCGCTGGCCGCCGCGTGCTCATCGTGGCGAGTTCCGATCTCTCCCACTACCCGGAGCGGCGCGTCGCCGCCGAGGTGGACCGCCGCACACTGGAAGCCATCGCCGGCATGAGGGCCGATGCCCTCGCCGGCATGGAAGCCAGGGCGGCGAGCCTCGGCGAACGCGGCGTCGCCACCTGCGCCTGCGGCGAAGGCCCGATCCGGGTCGCCATCGAGGCGGCCCGGGCTCTCGGCGCCTTGAGGGGGACCGTGGTCAGCTATGCGAACTCCGGGGACACCGCCATCGGCGAGCCCGAACGCGTCGTCGGCTACGGCTCCGTGGTGTTCAGCCGGGGAGAGGCCGGCGCCGATCTCCGCGCGCTCCAGCCCGTGGCCGCAGATCCAGCCGGCGCGCTCGACGCGGCCGACAAGCGGGTGCTGCTGCGCCTCGTGCGCGAGACCATCACGCGCTACCTGCGGACCGAAACCGTGCCCCTGCCGCGCGGCGGTTCGGCGCGCCTGCTGCGCGAGTCCGGGGCGTTTGTCACGCTGAAATCCCACGGACAGCTGCGGGGCTGCATCGGGCGCATCCAGCCCGCCGGCCCGCTGATCCAACTCATCGGCACGCTCGCGCTCGATTCGGCGTTCCGGGACAGCCGCTTCAAGCCCGTCGGCGCAGGCGAACTCAAGGACATCGAGGTCGAGGTGTCGGTGTTGACGCCGCTTGCGAGCGTCTCCGGGCCGGACGCCGTGCAGCCGGGCCGCGACGGGGTTGTGCTCCGCATCGGCGAGCGCTCCGCCGTGTTCCTCCCGCAGGTGGCAACCGAGCAGGGGTGGAACCGGACAGAGCTGCTCGACAATCTCGCGCAGAAGGCCGGGCTCGCGCCAGGCGCCTGGCGTGACAGGCGCGCCGCGCTGCTGACGTTCCGGGCCGACGTCTTTGACGAGTCCTTATTGAAGTGACGCTGCTCGTCGCGGCAGGCGCGTTGTCCATGGTGGCGCAGATCGTGGTGCTGCGCGAACTCGTGGCTGCGCTCTACGGCGTCGAGCTCCTCTACGTCCTCGCCCTCGGCTCGTGGCTCGTCGGGACCGCCTTCGGATCGGCGGCGGGCCGCCGCGTGCCCGCGACGCCCGCAACGGGCGCCGCCGGGTGCGTCGTCCTGGGGCTGCTGGTTCCGGCTGAGGTGGCCGTGATCCGTGCCGCTGGCCCCGTGGCAGGGGCCGTGGCCGGCGCGTATCTGCCGTTTCCGGCCCAGCTCGCGTGGATCGCGGCGGCCACGCTTCCTCCCGCGGCCCTCTCCGGGCTCTTGTTTCCCGTGCTGGCCGGTCTTGCGGGAGCGAAGGGCCGAAGCGTCGGGCACAGCTATGCGATGGAGAGCGCCGGCGCCGCTGCGGGCGGCACCGGCGTGACGCTGGCCGTGGGGCTCGGGGCATCGACCTTCCAGGTGGCCGTGACGGCGCCGGCCCTCGGGTTGGCGGCCGCGATCATGTCTGCAACCTGGTGGCCGCGGCGGCGCAGGCTCATGCTCGCGCTGTTCGTCCTGTTCGCGGTGGCCGCGTCGGCGGCTCGCACGAGGTCATGGGATCTGGCGCTGCTGCGCCGCATGTACCCCGCGCTTGTCGACGCGGTGGACACGCCGTACGCGCGCGTCGCGATCTCGCGCCACGACTCCCAGGTGGCCGTGTTCGCGAACGGGGCCCTGGCGTTCGACACCGAGGGCACGAGCGCCGAGGCGTTCGCTGATCTCGCGGCCGTGCAGCACGCGCGGCCGCGGCGCGCCTTGGTCATCGGCGGGGGAGCGGAAGGCGTGGCCGGCGCGCTCGGACGCCATCGCATCCCGCTCATTCACAATCTCGAAATCGACGAGCGCGCGTTCGAGCTTGTCCGCGCGCACACCTCGGCGGCCGGGGATCCAGAGCCGGACGGCGTGTCGGTGGCCGTCATCTTCGAGGAACCGAGGCGGTATCTCGACGATGCCGACCCGTACGATCTCATCCTCGTCGCGGCGGGCGAGCCGACGTCAGGCGCTTCGAGCCGTTTCTACACGCGTGAGTTCTTCGCGCAATGCGCGCGGCGGATGACGCCCGGCGGCGTGATCGCGATCCGCCTGGCCGCGGCGGAGAACGTCTGGCCGAGGCCCCTGGCCTTGCGCACGGCGAGCATCGTCGCCGCGATGCAGCAGGTGTTCGGTTCGATCGAGATGTTGGCCGGGGCGACGCTGTACGTCTTCGCGTCGAACAGCCCCCTCACGGCCAACCCTGCGGTGCTGTCCGATCGGTTGCTCTCCCGCGGCCTCCGCCCCCGCCTGATCACGCCGCCGTACCTGGCGTACCTCTACACAAACGACCGGAGAGACGAGGTCGCACGGGTGCTCCAGGCGACGCGCGTCGACGGACCGAACCGTGACGCGGCGCCCGTGTGCTACCAGTACGCGGCGATGACCTGGCTCTCGACGTTCTACCCGGGGCTCGCGGCCGCTTCACGCGCGGAGGATCGCCGTCAACCGTGGGCGCCATGGGGCGCCGCGGCCGTTGTGATCATTGGCGGTGTCGCCTGGGCCCGCCGCCGCCGCAACCGGCGTGTCGCCGTGGGTCTGTTCGCCGCCGGGTTCATCGGCATGGTGCTCGAGACCCTGCTGCTCCTCCGCTACCAGATGAGCAACGGCGTCGTGTATCAGCAGGTCGGCTGGCTGTTGACGTGTTTCATGGCCGGGATGACCGCCGGCTCGTACGCCGCAGGCAAGATCAGGCTGGAGCGCGCCCGCGGCGGCCGCGGCATTCCGTCGCTGGTGTTTGGCGCTTCGCTGGCGGTGTGGGCGGCCATCGTCTGGGTGCCGGCAGCGTCCGGACTGTTCGGCACCAGCCTGCTGCTGGCCGCCGTTGGCGCGGCCGTTGGCGCGACGTTCGGCGCCGGCGCGCGCCTGTGGCACGGCGACACGCGCGGCGCGGCGTCCGCGCTCTACGCCGCCGACCTCGCCGGGGGAGCCGTGGGTGCCGTCGCTGCCGCACTCGTCCTGGTGCCGGTTGCCGGCCTCGATTGGAGCGCGCGCGTCATGGCCGCGCTCGCCGCGTTGCTCTTCGCGGTCATCCCCCGCTGCGGCCCCGCCGGCCGATGACGACGCGCCGCCCGTCGTACGCCGGGGCGACCGTGCCCTTGGCCCGCAGGTATTCGGTGACGACGTCGGCCCTGACGCGGCCCGTGTTCTCTTGCGCAATCCCCTTCAGGGCAAACCCCGCGAAGTAGGAGTTCGTGGCGCCTGTGTAGGTCCGGCTGTCTTCGATCGGGTGCCCGGCGATCGTCGCCTCCTCGAGCTTCCCGTCGACGAGTCGGTAGCGGACGCCCGAGACATAGGGCGCGTGGCGCGCGATCAAATCCTTGAGCTGGGCGCCGGTCGCCTTGAACAGCACCACCGTGTTGCCGAACGGGTCCATCGCGACCAGATCAGCGCGAGTGATGTCGCCCGCAATGAGCGGCGCGCGCACGCCGCCGCTGTTCTCGAATTCGACGTCCACCTTGTAGGTCTCCCGCACGGCATCGGCAACGAGATTGTACGGCGCCGCATCGTCGCCACGGTTGCTGACGTCGGCGGTCGCGCGGGCGACCACCTCGCCGTACCGGGCCGCAATCGGCTGCCAGAACTTGTCGACCACCGCCGCCACCATCGGCTCCGCGGGCATCTTCGGCGTGATGGGAATGAGCCTCGCCCGGTACCGGCTGACGCGCCACGCACCGGCGCTGTCCTTCTCGAACAGCAGGTCGAGCCTCCCGAGTTCGCCGCCCCACTGGAACGCCTGGACGATCACCGTGCCGTTCACGTCGTTCTGCTTGAGATCGTCGCCTCGCCACACGAGCTGGCCCATTGGCAGGCGCGAATGCGAGTGCCCGCCGACGATCACGTCGATGCCCGGCACCTCGGCGGCGAGCCTCTCGTCGGCGCTCTCGCCGGCGTGGGACAGGAGCACGACGACATCGGCCTGCGTGCGCAGCGTGTCGACGATGCGCTTCGCCGTGGCGACCTCGTCGAGAATGTCGACGCCTTCCTTGGCTGCGGGGTACGTGGCGGACTCGCGGGTGACGAGCCCGAACAGCCCCACGCGCAGGCTTCCGATCTTCTCGACGCGCCAGGCCTCGCCAAGCGGCTTCTTCGTCGCGCGGTCGACGGCGTTGGCGAGCAGGACCGGGTGCTTCGTCAGGCGGAGCAGTTTCTGCAGTTGCCCGAGCGGGTAGTTGAACTCGTGGTTCCCGAACGTCGAAAAATCGTAACCGGTCGCGTTCATCGCGGCGACGTCGGCTTCACCTTTGTACTCGGTCGAGAACGGCGTGCCGTCGGAGAAGTCGCCGATGTCGACAAGCCACACGGGAATGCCGCGGCCCTTCTGTTCGGTCCGGATTTGCTGCACCAGCGCCGCCCGGCGCGCGATGCCGCCGATATCGCGCCGCTCGCTCAGCCTTTCGAGGTCCGAGCCGGCCGGCACAATCGTCGGGTAGCTGAACGGCCGCAGGTGGCCGTGCGTGTCGTTGGTGTGCAGGATCGTGAGCCGGGCTGCCGACGACTGGGCCAGCAGGGAAGCCGGCCACAGCATGCCGGCCAGGGCCACCGCAATGAACAGGCGTCTCCGCACGTGAACTCCCTCGTCGTCAAGTGGTGACCAGGAAATGGTGGCAGGTTCAATTCCGGGGAATGGGCCGGGAAATGGGACCTGTCACTATTATTGACTAACGACTCCGCGCCTCAGCTTGTCGAGGGCCGCTTCCCGAGGCGCAGCGCCAGCATCGTAGCGTCGTCAGCCGGATCGGCCTGGCCACGGAACGCGCGGACGGCC
>Ga0079037_100001962_pt1 | contig 11051 bp, 13 predicted proteins | sample Mud3Dept4metaG_FD_71479 | JGI IMG/M metagenome (GOLD analysis project Ga0079037, IMG submission 71479) | Freshwater wetland microbial communities from Ohio, USA, analyzing the effect of biotic and abiotic controls - Mud 3 Core 4 Depth 4 metaG | ecosystem: Environmental > Aquatic > Freshwater >... | reverse complement strand
CAATCAGTGAAAATGCTGTTTCAGGATGCGAAAGTCCTTCCTTTGTTACCACATCAATAATATGAAAGAGCTCCGTGCTGTCGGTCTTGAGGAACTTCCTGCGCGCCGGCGTGTTGAAAAACAGGTCCCTGACCTCCACGGATGTGCCTGACGCCGGGGCATCCCTGGTGTCCTTCAGCTCCCCTCCCTGAATTTCCATTGCAATGCCCGAGGACGAACCTTTCTGTCCGGTGACGATCCACATGCGGGAAACAGACGCGATCGACGGGAGCGCCTCGCCGCGAAACCCGAGCGTGGTGATATTGAAAAGGTCATCATATTCCCTGATCTTGCTGGTTGCATGCTGCCGGAAACAAAGAAGCGCGTCATCCCTGTCCATCCCTGTCCCGTTATCGTTTACCCGGACCATGCGCTTGCCGCCGTGCGATACCTCGACAGCGATCTCCGTGCTTCCGGCATCGAGAGCGTTCTCAATAAGCTCCTTTACGACCGAAGCAGGCCGTTCGATGACTTCGCCGGCAGCTATTTTATTGCACAGTTCAGGGGGAAGGACTTTGATCTGCGGCATAGAACATTGTAAGGACTGATGCGCCTATTTCGCAAGTTATACCCTGCTACATGATCCCAGTTGCCGGATAACGCTGCCGGTGTCCCCGGGATCACGGTAATCCGTCTTTCGCGCCAGCCGGCAGGGCCGTGGGGGCACGATTTTCCGGCAGGCATGCAGATATGCCCGCAGCAGCTCTCTGCCTTTCCAAAACAGGGTGAATTTTGTATGCTAAATCATTGACATGAAAAAATCACTGCCCATAAGGGAGGCTGTTCTCATGGACATGAAGGCTTACGTACTCGGCAAGGCGACCGAAGCGCGCGAGGGTGCCCGTTCACTGGCAAGGGCATCTTCAGCGCAGAAGAATGCCGCGCTCCTCAGCATGTCGAAAGCGCTCAAAAAACGTGCAAAAGAACTGATAAAGGAAAATGCAAAGGACATCCGGTTCGCCGGGGAAAAAGGTCTCTCCAAAGCAATGATCGACCGGCTTACCCTGACCGACAAGCGCATTGGCGAGATGGCGCAGGGGCTCATCGAGGTTGCCGCACTTCCCGACCCGGTCGGAGAGATCCTCAGGATGTGGCAGCGGCCAAACGGCATGACGGTCGGCAGGATGCGTGTTCCCATCGGTGTGATCGGCATCATCTATGAGTCCCGGCCGAATGTCACTGCTGAGGCAACAGGCCTCTGCCTCAAGGCAGGCAATGCGGTCATCCTTCGCGGAGGCTCTGAAGCAGTTCATTCGAACAAGGCGATCGTGAAGGTCCTCCGCGAGGTCGCACGTCAGCACGGCATCCACGAAGGCGCCATCTCCTTCATCGATCTGGTGGACAGGACTGCGGTCATGGAGATGCTCAAGCTCGAGGGCATCATTGATCTTATCATCCCCCGCGGCGGCGAGGGCCTCATCCGTACGGTGACCGAAAATTCCCGTATCCCGGTGCTCAAGCACTACAAGGGCGTATGTCATGTCTTTATCGACAGGGATGCTGATCTCAAAATGGCTGAAGACATCTGCTTCAATGCCAAGGTGCAGCGGCCCGGGACCTGCAATGCCATGGAAACCATGCTCGTCGATAAGGCGATAGCCAGACGTTTTCTGCCGGTCATAATAAAACGGTTCAAAAGCGCCGGCGTCCTGATCAAGGGCTGCCCGGAAACAATAAAGATCGTTCCTGCTGTCGACGCGGTAAAGGAACAGGATTTCCATAATGAATATCTCGATCTGGTGCTCAATGTGAAGGTCGTAAAGGACATCGACGCTGCCATGGACCATATCGCCCGGTACAGCTCGGCGCATTCCGACACCATCGTGACAAACGATTACGCAAAAGGCATGCGCTTCCTGCGGGAGGTGGATTCATCAGCCGTTCTGATCAATGCCTCGACCCGCCTGAACGACGGGTTTCAGTTCGGCCTGGGTGCAGAGATCGGCATATCAACGGACAAGATCCATGCGCGCGGTCCCATGGGGCTCGAGGAACTTACCTGCACAAAGTTCATCGTGCTCGGCAGCGGCCAGCTCAGGGAGTGACCGGTCTGATGCATGGCGCGGAATGCCGCATGCAGGATGAGACGTACCATTATATAATGTCCCCCTGTCGCGCATCATGGGTCCGGCGTCGTGCAGCGTAAGAGTATGCAGCTCGGCATCTTCGGGGGCACCTTCAATCCCATACACTTCGGGCATCTGCGGGTCGCCGAAGAGGTGCGGGAAGCCGCCGGCCTCGACCGCATCATCTTCATACCGTCAGGCACCCCTCCGCTGAAGACGGAAGACATTGCACCTGCCCGGCAGAGACTTGCCATGACACAACTGGCCATACAAGGGAATCCCTTCTTCCGGATTCTCGACATTGAATGCAGAAGCCGGCAGAAATCATATACCATCAGGACCATGGAACGGCTCCGTGAGCTTTATCCCGACGACCGCCTTTTTTTCATGCTCGGTATAGACGCGTTCCTTGATGTCCCGAACTGGCACCGCCCTGACGTGCTCGTGAGGCAGACGGATTTTCTGGTCCTCTCGCGCCCCGGCTTCCGGTTCATTGACCTTTCCGCGTCGCCGTATCTTTCCCTTTCCCGGCCGCTCCTGAGGAAACTCGACACAGGAATGCTGAGATCACATGCCGCGCTCCTTGCAGGCGGCAGGACCGTAACCCTGCTCCCGGTGTCGCCGGTCGCCATCTCGGCAACGGATATCAGAAGTCGCGCAGCACAGCGAAAGAGCATAAAATACCTGTTGCCAGCCGAAGTTGAATCCTATATAATTTCTGAAAACCTGTATGTATCCGGCAAGAAAAGACACAGGACGATAGAGAGGGGATGTCGCTGAAGAGCAGGGAGTTGGCCCTCACGGCAGCAGAAGCAGCATTCAGTAAAAAGGCCCAGGACGTTATTATCCTCGAACTCGGCCACCTTACGGTCATCGCCGATTATTTCGTCATCTGTTCCGGCGAAAGCACAACCCAGGTCAGGACGATCGCTGAATTCATTGAACAGGAGCTCTCCCGGAAAGGCATCGCGCCTATCGGCAGGGAAGGGGTCCGGCACAGCCACTGGGTTCTCCTCGATTACGGGGATGTGATCATCCATGTTTTTGAGAAAGAGACGCGTGAATATTACGGCCTCGAAAAGCTCTGGATGGATGCAAGGGCCATAGAATTCCATGAAGATACGTCTGGTCTGGGTGGGAAAAACAAGAGAGCGGTTCATTCTTGAGGGTCTGCAGAAATACCTGAAGCTCCTGCAACCCTATGCGGATATTGACATAACCGAGATCCGGGAAGAAAAAACACGGGACATCGGCAGAATGCTCTCCAGGGAAGGTGAACGCATACTTAGCCTCAGGACCTCCTATGTGCTCCTCGATGAAAAGGGCGAGACCCTTGACTCCGCTGCGTTCGCGCGGTTCGTCGAAAAACAGGGCTCCTCGATAACGTTTCTGCTTGGCGGCGCATACGGCGTGGCTGAAGAGGTGAAGGCACGGGCAAGGAAAACAATCGCGCTCTCCGCCATGACCTTTACCCATGAAATGTCCCGCCTGATCTTCCTTGAGCAGCTTTACCGGGCCTTTACCATTTTGCAGAAAAAGGGGTATCATCACTGATGGGCAAGTTATCGATCATCCTGTTCGTGCTCTTCCTTTTCGCACTCTCCCTCTTTTCGTTTGCCAACCACGGCGTAGTGACAGTTGCCGTCCCCTTCGGCCCGGTATACGAAATCCAGAAATTCGCGCTTATTCTTTTTTCCATGGCAGTCGGCGCATTCATAGCGTTCATTTTTTTCGCCATCAGGGATACGAGGAAGTTTATCAATAACTGGCAGTACCAGAAAAAACAGCGGCAGGACATAAAGGTCCAGGAGCTCTACTCAAAGGCGCTTAACGCGCTTCTCGCAAAGAACGAGGAGGCCGCGCGCGAAGCGCTGGAGGACATCCTCAGGGAAGAGCCTGACCATATCAATACCCTCCTGCGGCTCGGCGATATTGCGTCGCTCGAGGACGATTTCCAGAAAGCGAACTCTCATTATCAGCGTGCGCGTGAACTGGAACCCAAACGGCTTGAAACACTCTTTGCCCTCGACCGGCTGATGGAGAAGGCCGGCAGATGGTCAGAGGCGCTGCGATATCTTGATGAGATCCTGGACCTTGATGATGCGAACCTTACCGCCATCTACCGGAAGCGGGAGATCCTCGAAAAACAGGGCCGGTGGGACGATGTCGTGTCGCTCCAGAAAGCGATCCTGAAGCACGAGCATTCGGAAAAGGACAAGAAGCGCGAGCAGCATAATCTTATCGGCTTCGAATACGAATACGGCCGCCACAGCCTTGAGAACAATCAGCTCGAAAAGGCGGAAAAGGCGTTCAAGAACATTCTGAGGGCAGAAAAGGACTTTGTCCCGGCAACGCTCGGGATCGCAGAAGTCCTTCTGCTGAAAGGCGAGAGCGAAGAAGCGGTCAATGTGCTGGAAAAGGCGTATGAGAGCACGGCATCGAAGATCGTGCTGGCCAGGCTCGAGGACCTGCTCATCAGCCTGGGTGAGCCGTCCCGCCTGATAAGGATCTACCGCGGCGGCATATCCCGCAACCCGAACGACCCGGTAACCAAGTTCTTTCTCGGCAAGCTCTTCTACCGGCTCGAGATGATCGATGACGCCTTTGATACACTCTCAGGCATAGATACCGGCAGCGCTTCATATCCTGAGCTCCACCTTCTCGTGGGCAATCTGAACCTCAGGAAAAAGCAGCTGGAAAAGGCCGTGCAGGAGTTCAAGAAGGCTGCTGATATCAAGACGGCATTCCGTCTTCCGTATTGCTGCAATCACTGCGGATACCGGGCTGATGAGTGGTCAGGCCGCTGCCCTGACTGCAGAGACTGGTCAACCTATCAGTTCAACCTTGACGGCACCTGCAAAAGATAAGAATAATGTCCGCGGCCCTGATCAGTGCCGGATGAACTGGTGTCCGGCATGAAACGCATCCCGCTCGAACGGCTCGTAGCGTTCCTCGACCGTGAACTGAAACTTTCCGAATTCCCCGGTGACGAAAGTGTCAACGGGCTCCAGGTAGAGGGAACTGGTCAGGTACGGAAGGTCGGCCTCGCGGTTGATGCATGCGACCATGTCTTCAGGCAAGCAGCAGAACAGAAGACCGATATCGTGATCGTGCATCATGGTCTTATCTGGGGCGGTATCAAGGCAGTCACCGGTGTTATGAAAAAAAGGATCAAGACCCTCCTGGATGCCGACATCTCCCTGTATGCCTGCCACCTTCCGCTTGACTGGCATCCTGAGTATGGGAACAACAGCAGGATTCTGAAGGCGCTGTCGATCAGAAGGATGGGGGAGTTCGGCGAATATCACGGCAAGAGGATCGGCTGCTGGGGCAAAACTGCCAGGGGCCTTCCACTCAAGGAATTTGGACGCCTCGTAAACAGAGCCCTGAATACCGAGGCAGTGACGATCGGTTTCGGCAAAAAAGTGCGGAATGTCGGGGTTGTTTCAGGGGGAGGATGGTCTGCTATTTACGATGCGGAAAAGATAGGCATTGACACGCTGCTGGTCGGTGAACCGGCGCACAGCGCCTACACCCTCGCCGAGGAAATGCAGGTGAACCTCGTCTTCGCCGGTCATTACGCAACCGAAACGCTCGGCGTCAGGGCCGTGGGGGATCTCCTGCGTAGAAAGTTCGGGCTCGATACCGTGTTCATAGACCATCCGACAGGGCTGTAGATGAAGCTCCTGATGTTCTATACAAAGGAGTGGTGGTACAAGACGGCCTCAAAGACGCTGGAGACCGCTCCGGACCTAGATATCGAAGAATCCATACATGACGCTGTCGTCATCTTCTTCCATTGCGAGGCAGAAGACGAATCACGGGCCGACAACGTGCGTGAGAAGTTCGTAAAGAACGCCAAATGGCTTGCCGGCAAATTCGGCAGCAGGAACATCGTGCTCCACTCCTTCAACCACCTCTCTTCGAGCAAGTCCTCACCCGAGTTCGCCAAACAGCTGCTCGATGACGTCATCATACGGCTCGAACGCACCGGATATACGGTCATGCAGACACCGTTCGGCTACTTCAATGAGTTCCGGATGCACGTCGCCGGCGATTCCCTCGCAAAAGTCTTCAAGGAGTTCTGATGCCGCACTGTCTCGTCCGTGCCGCTGCCGGCATGGGCAGGATCATCCCGGTGGAGTCTGAGGAGACGGGCATGGAAAGCATCACCGACCGCCGCCGGAAGAACCTTGAGCTTCTCAATCTCACGACGCAACAGCCGCATAAGCTTTCGCTGAGCTTCGGCATATCACACTATGATCCCGCACATGACGACTCTCTTGACAACGTGCTGACGCGCGCAGACAGGCTCATGCTCGAACAAAAGGTGCTCAAGCGCCGGACGTCCTGAACGCAGCACCGTGATCCTGCATATGCGCCCTGCACATCTCTGACAGAATACCCGGCTGCATCCCCCACAAAAGCCTTTTCGCTCCTTCTCAGCACCAGCAAGTTGTGAGATAATGTTTTGGTCAGTGTCCATCATCTTAATGCTCATAAGGAAAAGGGGACGCCCATGAACAAGATCCTGTTTCAACGCATTGAGTCAGAGGCGAGGTTCCATAACCCTCTTCGGGATTTCAGCGAAGACCGCCACATGATCGAGATCCGCAAAGACCCCCTCCTCGGCGATACCAGTGTCTATAACCCCTACCTCAAGGATAAGGCAAAGGCGTTCTTCGGAGAGAACGATCCTGAACTCGTACGGCGTCTCATCGAAGAAAGCGAAAAGACCTGCTTCTTCTGCGGGGAAAAGGTCGAAAAGGGCACCCCCCGTTATATTGTGGATCTTCTTCCCGAAGGCCGCCTCATGGTCGGTGAGGCGGTCCTTTTCCCCAATCTCTTCTCCCTTGGTATGCACCACCCGATCATCCGTCTCTGCAGGGACCACTTTCTGAAGCTCTCCGAATTTGATCCTGCACGGCTCGCGGACGGTCTTATTGCTGCGCAGAGGTTCCTGCAGATCGTTCATGAAAAAGATGCCTCTGCGCTCTTTGCCGCAGTAACGGCAAATTACCTGTTCCCTGCAGGCGCAAGTCTTGTTCACCCCCACCTCCAGATGCTCCTGACCCCGGCACCCTATGCATATCATGCCCGCCTCCTCGCAGCTCAGGATGCCTACTTTACGGAAAACGGTTCCCCCTACTTCACCGATCTTATCAGGGAAGAACTGGCCGGGCCGCGCTATGTTGCAGGAAAAGGGCGGTGGCACTGGACAGCCCCTTTTTCTCCACTGGGCAACAATGAATTCACGGCAGTCCACGAGACCGAATCCGATTTCGGCCGGCTGACAGCAACCGATATCTCAGACCTCGCCTATGGCATATCGCGGGTGCTCGCCTTTTACGAAACACTCGGCCACCTCAGCTTCAATTATGCGGTCTATTCGTCCCGGGAGGGCAGCGGCTTCGAGGGTTCGCGCTGCCTGCTCAAGATCATCAGCAGGCAGAACCTGTATACGAACTACCGCAATGATGATTATTTCCTGCAGAAACTGCTCCAGACCGAACTGATCATAAACCCGCCGGAAGAACTGGCCCCCCGGCTCAGGGAATGTTTTTAGGGACAGCAGAGGTGTCAGACCGGAGCTGCAACGTATTCCTGATAGTTGACGGCCTTCTTATCTGATATACTTGGACAAGAGAGTCGGTGATCACGTTCTCGCTTCAGGGGTGGGGGAAAAATACCATTAAACGTACCGTTGCCATTCGGGAAACAGCGGGCAGCGGGGTGGAGGATGCATGAAAAAGCATGAGGAGATCCAGAAACTTGCCTATGACCTTTTCGAAAAAAGCGGCAAGGTCCACGGCAGGGAGATCGACCACTGGCTTGAGGCAGAGCGCATGCTCAGGGCACGTGAGATGGATATGCGCACGCAGGATGTCGAAGCTGCCGGATTAAAAAAGCACATCCCGCGGTCTGATGTCCGGAAACATGAAGCGAAGAAAACCGGCAGAACAAAAAAAGCCCCGAAGTAGCTGCAGAAGCAGCGGACTGAAACGCCGGACGGGTTATTTCAGCTGAGAAAGGACCTCGTCTCTGGCAAGGGTGAATATTATGATCAGGCCGAGCACGAAGATCCCCCAGAAACACCAGACTACCGCCTGCTCGTGGCCGCTGAGCCATTTGATAAGAAACATTTCGGCATTCCCGATCCTGCGCTGAAGAACGATAAATGCCCGGACGAAAAGCGGCACTGCGGAAAACGCCATAAGGCAGAACAGAATAAAGTAGATGATCTTCAGGACAACAATCGTTTTCGGCCCGATACTCTTGACGGATATTATCCTGAATGCCTCGAGCGCATTGCCGATAACGGCACCGGCTATCATGATGCCAAACGACACGCTGAGGATAATGATATAAGGTTTTATATTCATGTTGCTGGTCCTGCGGACCGGTTGTAATAATATCCTAACATGGACCATATCCCGGAAACTTTTTGAGCTGAAAATGCAGAGACCTCTGGCAGGAAAAGATGCCCTGCGGCGCAGTAGACCCCTGTTCCGGTACGCATGGATCGCACCGTGGTTCTGCCTTGCCCTGACCGGGATCGTTGCCGGCCAGAATGCAGCCAGTGTTTCGGTCGAGGCCAGCCCTTATCAGGACGCGACGCTCTACAAAATCGCCAGCGGGGACTGTTCGATCACCTGGACCGCATACGGATCAGAACTGAACAGGGGGGTCGTAAAGCATTCGTCCCGATGTCCTGATCCGCTCTCTTCCCAGCTTCCGCTCATGGCAGAGATATTGAAAGAATTCCTCGCAAAAGACGCACATGCGGCCGTTTTCCGCACCCTCTTCTGGGGCGGACTCGTGCCTGAGGAAGGGCCGTCGGCCCTGGAGATGCCGCTCCGCCTGGCGCTTGCTGCCTTCAGATCGCCGGGATGGGACACAAGGAAGGGGAGACCACGAAAGGGCGATATAAACGGGTTTGTGAAGGACCTTGCAAACAGGGAAGAGCTCTATCCTGAGCTGAAAGAACTGTTCGGACGTTTTCAGAAAGACATTACGCTTGCCAGTGTGGAAAAGGTACGGGTGATGAAGTCAAAGGACCTGCCGTTCTATGACCGGCTCAAGGCAGAGGGAGTCAGGCCTTCAGCCAGACTGCCCTTTGACTGTATGGCCTGGTTCTCCGTGTCAGACACAAAGGATGAGGACAGACAGATAAGACCGGCCCCCTGCGGACCGGGAGAATCTTATCAGCGTCCCTGTGAGAAAACTCCCTCGATCAGCATGAGACCATAGGGAGTAAGACGGACACATTCCGAAAGCCTTCCGTAATCTTCCGAGATCGCCTTTGCAAAGGCCATGCAGGACTTGGCAGGACACTGCCCGCAGTCGATCCTCGGCAGGCACCTGTAGATATCGATGGGATCAACAGACATACCCGTATTTTAGCAGAAGCACGTGCCTGCGGCGCGCCCGCCGCACATGTTCCCTGAGATGCGCCGGCAGCGGATGCACAAGTGCCGATCTGTTTATGTTATGCGGCCTGTTTATTCCTGTTCCGGTTTTTTGATAAAATTCAGTGGTGAGCAAGGTCATCGGCTATAAGAACAACGAACGTGTCTCTATCTGCCAGATTAAATTCAGCAGCGGGGAAAAGGTTCTCGTATCTTTTGCCGCTCTGCCCGTGCCGAGCATCAAGATCATGCGGCTCCTCTTCGGCATCTTCCCTCATACGACCATCTGGGAATACCGTGTTCCTGCCGGCACTGAAGAGGGCTGTGACATGCTCATCGCACTGCTTGCTGACCAGAAAAGCCCGGCCGTAAACCACCCGCTGGATGCAGCCATAAGAAAACTTCTCCCCTGCATGTCCTGTGCAGAGGCCCTCGAGGTGCTTCAGCTGGCAGAAGCCTCAGCAGGGGCCGCACACCGCCGGTCATAACAACCGCAGTCGGATAGACGCGCAAGCCTTTCAGCTCACCCCGGTCCATGTCATTTTCCGGCAGCATGAGCAGCCTTCTTCAGACATAATCTTTCTTTGCCGCCGAACAAAGGTGCTCCGGACGCGATATAATGCAGTATGGGCAGGGTTGCGCGAATCGGTCTGCTTCTGTTTCTCCTCTTCCTCCCTCCTGCTCCGGGCGCCGAACCCGGCAGGACCTATTCCAACCCGGTTCTCGTTGAGACATACACGATCAACAGGCCGGACCCCGCGCCCTATGCAGGCGTGCTCGGCATAGGGGATCCGGCGGTCATCTACCATAAGGGAACATACTATCTGTATCCGACCGGAGACAATCGCAGCTACGATGTCTACCTCTCCCATGACCTGGTCCATTGGACAAAAGGACCGAAGATCTTTCAGTCCGGAGAGAACGGGGTCTGGGCCCCTGACGTCTTTTTCAGCGCTGATGACAACATATTCTATCTATATTACACGGCCAACGGCAGGATCGGTGTTGCTGCTGGCGACCGCCCTGACGGAATGTTCAGGGACCAGGGCATCCTGCTGGACAATGCGATCGATGCGCATCTGTTCCGCGATGAGGACGGTTCATATTACCTGTACTATGCCCGGTATCCTGAGTTCGCCCTGTTCGTCCAGCCCATGGAGTCCCCTCTGCGCAAGAGGGGAGCACCTGTCCTCCTCCTCTCTCCGTCCGATGCCTGGGAGATGAAGGATAAACCGGTGACCGAAGCACCGTGGGTCATCAGACACCGGGGTGTCTACTATCTCCTTTACTCCGGGGGCAGTGCGGATTCCGAACACTATGCCATCGGGTTCGCAACAGCACCAGACCCCACGGGTCCCTTTGCGAAGTATCCCGGCAATCCTGTCATCCGGAAGGGAAACGGCATTTTCGGGCCAGGGCATGTCAGCGTCATTCAGGACCGGGCAGGGGAACTCTGGATGGTCTACCACCAGCAGGAGGATACGAAGAGGGGATGGAACCGGATCATCTGCATCGATCCCATCTGGTTCGACGGAAA
>Ga0079037_100001959_pt1 | contig 11056 bp, 6 predicted proteins | sample Mud3Dept4metaG_FD_71479 | JGI IMG/M metagenome (GOLD analysis project Ga0079037, IMG submission 71479) | Freshwater wetland microbial communities from Ohio, USA, analyzing the effect of biotic and abiotic controls - Mud 3 Core 4 Depth 4 metaG | ecosystem: Environmental > Aquatic > Freshwater >... | reverse complement strand
GACCTCCAGTCAACAGTGGATAGGGAGCAGCCAGTGTGAGGCGCGCGGCAGCCCCCCGGACACCGACACCGCCACGCCGCGCGCCGAACGGTCTTGGGTCTCGGAGCGGGACGTCACCTTCGCGTGCGCGTGCGCGCGTGCGGTAGGCGCCGGTCTTGTGGCCTACTAGCCTAGCGTTCTAGTCTAGCTGCGGTCTCGTCAGCCTAGTCGCTAGTCTCTAGATAACCCCCCGGGTCTTTCTAGGCTAGTAGGCCCTCTCTTCTGGTTCTTTATGGCCTTAGGCTCGTATCCCTATCTAGATCTCTATCTCTCTAGACCTCTACATCTACAACCTCTAGGCTAGTAAGAACTTAGGGCGCGTGCGCGCGCGTATATGCTGATAGTAGGGGTGGTCTCGTGGGTGATGACCCGAACTTCTGGCTCAACATGTGGCCCTTCGACAGAAAAGCCCCCCCGCCTTCCGTGGAAGACGAGGGGGCCGAGGAGCCTGTACCGGTGGGGGGCACCAACAGCGGCCCTGGACTCCCAGCCGCTCAGCTTTTGCGGGCCTGTCGCTTCCGTGGAGGACGCGGAGGGTCTGAAGGGGGCTGAGCGGACTTCTTGGCCGCAGCTTCGGCCTTCCTGACCGACTTCCTGCGGTTGGCTTCCTGTAACGCTTCGATCCCTGCCTGCCGGTGTTCCTGGCTACAGAAGGTCTTCACGGTGTCACTCTCGCGGAAGTAGACGACGTCTCCCGGGGCGACCTCTTCACCACAGATCTCGCAGACTGCCATGAGCGTCCTTCCTTGGCCGGGGCCTCTTGACACCACGATTCTACTGCTACACTACGTCACATGGGTAGACTCCCGCGCTCCGAGACCAAAGCACGCCTGCGTGTCATGGCGCGCACCACCGTCGACATGGAGCGTGGCACCTACGAGTGGCCCGACGACCGCCCCCGCGTCCGTCCCGACGGTACTCCCGTCGTCGACAAGCGCGAGATCCTCCGCGTCGCCGGCTACGACCCCAAGGGCGGTGGCGGCAAGCTCCTCTTCGACGACCCCTACTACCTGCGGCAGTGTGCCTACCAGCGGGCCAAGCGCGACAACTACCTGCCCAGCGTCATCGAGGAGGATGGTGTCGACCCCGAGCGCGTCCTCAACCTCGGGGTCAGCATGTTCCTCGAGCTCGAGAAGCGCATCGCCCAGGACGCGATCCGCGGACCCGACGTCAAGCCCAACGTCACGACCAACCAGCTCCTCGTCCACTCTCCCGCCTTCATCAAGCTGGGCCTCGAACTGCGGGCCCGCGAGGAAGGTGCCCGGGAGAGCCCCAAACTGGGCCACCTCCACGTCTCCCTCGGTGACACGATCGTCGGCCTGGACCCCAAGGACCGCGAACGCTACCTCGAGGGCGAACAGCAGCGGCAGACGACACGCATGGACACCCTGAGAGCCATCATCGACGCCCAGAACGCCAGCGAGGAGAACGACAATGACCCCGACGTCATTGACGCCGAGATCAGCGCCGAGTCGTCCTGAGATAGAGAAAGACCCGCTGCGCATCCTCGAACTTGCTGAAAGCGAGGAAGAGGCGCGCTACATCTTCAGCCGCGAGCCGCGCGCGTTCTGGGCCTACTTTCTGGACATCGAGCTGGAGTGGTTCCAGGTCGAGTTCATTCTCGCCGCCGAGCAGCACCATCGCCTGATGGGTGAGTGGCCCGCCGGCTTCGGCAAGTCCACGAACATGAGCTACGGCTTCCCGATATGGCACATAACCCGAAACCCGAATGTGCGGATCATCCAGCTTGGCAAGACGACCGAAGAGATGGATGCCTACGCGCTCCTTGAACGTAACACGCTGGAGAAGAATGAACGTCTCGTCGAGTGGTACGGGCCCTTCCGCGACCCAGACCCCGCGAACCGTCGCCTTCAATCCTGGTCGTCCAGCGGCGTCAATGTCTCCAATCGTCAGATCAGTGACCCCCACAACACGCTCGAGTGGTTCGGGAGCAACTCTGATGCTGCCCTTGGACACCGCTGCGACATCATCATCGTAGACGACGTCGTCACCCCCGATACCGCCGGTACGCCAGAGCGCCGCGCCAAGCTGCTGTATCGCTTCCGCGAGCAGTGGCAGACAGCTCCCCAGTACCGTTTCCCAGTGAAACCGTATCCCGTAACCCCGTGGCCCGTCACCAATCCCGAGGACGGCAAGTTCCGCGGCTACCTTCAGGTCCCCAAGAACATCGATTGGCCGGTAGGGACCGAGTACGAGAAGATCGTCGTTGTGGGTACGGTCTTCCATCACCTCGACTTGTACCACACCCTCGAACGCGACCCCACCTTCACGTTCATCCGTCACGACTGCTTCGTGCGCCGCGCCGACGGCGTCATGGACTCGCTCTGGCCCGACCGCTGGAGCCTCTCCAAGCTGGAGACCGAACGCCGCTCGCAGGGCACGCTCTCGTTCAACCGCCGCTACCGCAACATCTGCACCGCGGAGGAGGACCTTGCCTTCCGCGAGATCTACTTCGAAGGAGGGACCGACGACAATGGCCGCGTGTACCCCGGCTGTCTGGACCGGACCCGGTCCTTTGGTCATCGAGATAAGGCGTGGAACGTCATCTGTTCCCTTGATCCTGCTTCTGGCACCAGGAACGTCGATACCTCCATGCCTGCGGTGGTGGTCGCAGGTTACGATCCCGCCGACGATCTGCGAAAACGCTACCTGATCGACCTCTGGAGCGACTACTCCTCCTACCACGGCATCCTCGACGCGGTGACGCGGATGCACGACCTCTACGAGTTCGACGTCTTCGTGGTCGAGCGCAACGCCTACGGCACCTGGCTGATGGACCCCGACGAGCCGCAGATCATCGAGCTCAAGAACCGCGGGGTGCGCATCATCGACCACTGGACCGGCAACAACAAACGTGACCCGGAGTGGGGCATCAAGAGCCTCGAACCGTTCTTCATGGACGGCCTCTGGAGCTTCCCCTACGCACGACCAAGTGACGAAGAGAAGATCAGGCCCTACTATGAGGAGTGGAAACTCTATCCGCAGGGACTGACGGACTACTGCATGGCGACGTGGTTCATCGACCTTCAGGTGCGCAAGGGGCGGCAGTTCACGGGCGCGATCAAGCCGGGCGGCCGCCCTCTCCATACGCGTCGTGACCCGATGGCCGAGGTCGAACGCCGTCGTCGCGCCCGCGAGTCCGCAACCATCAGTCGTCCCCGCGACAACGGCCGGGACGAAGTGCAAAGGAGACGCCGGTGAGCACGAGTCCCGAGGACGTCGTCAAGCTCAAGAACCAACTCGAGGGAGCGGGCACCAGCCGACACACCCACTACGACACGGTCCTCGCGGCCACTCACGGCAACTACTACGACCGCGACCTCAACGAGACCTGGCAGAAGTGGGAAGGGATCATCTACGAACCCGGCATCGAACCCGACGGACGCCGCAAGGTCCACGTCGTGCTCAACCTGCTGAACCCGATCATCGAGGCCAAACGCGCCCTCTGGAGCGTGGTCCCCGAGGTGCGCGTCCCCTACAAGAGCCTCGACGACGCCGACATGCAGATGACCGACTCGCTCGAGACCGTCATCCGCTCCTTGTGGACCAAGAACCGCATCGGCGAGAAGCTCGGTGACGCCGGCTGGTACGCCGCCGCGCTGGGCACCGCCGTCTTCTGCGTCTACCCCGACTTCGTGAGGCACATGCCGCGCATCGTCGTGCGCAGCCCCTACGGTTTCTACGGCGTCCCGTCCAACCTCGAGAAGGACGGCACCGAGTGGAGCAAGGTCATCTTCGCCACCAAGATGAAGGCTCGCCAGATCAGGGCGACGTGGCCCGAGAAGGAGAGCGAGATCCCCGAGACCGACACGCAGATGACGGTCATCGAGTACTGGGACACCGAGGAGAAGCTCACCGTCCTGCAGGAGGGCGGTCTCGTCCTCGACGGTCCGGTGCCCAACAAGCTGGGACGTGTGCCGGTGATCGCCGTGCCCAACATCGCCCAGCCGGGACAGTGGTGGGGCAAGGATGACGTCTCCGATGCGATCCCCGTGGTCAACGAGCTCAACAAGCGGTTCAACGTCGAGAACCAGGCGTTCTCCGATCAGGCCGGCGCCCCGTGGGAGGCCGTTGCCCCGTCGATGAACGCCAACGACATCACCCTCGACCCGGACGGCATCAACGTCTTCGAGCCGGGTGGTGGCCTGAAGAAGAGCGTCACCGGAGGGCTGCCCTGGCAGATCTACCAGAGCAACCAGCAGCTGCGCCAGTACATCGACTCCGTCACCGACTTCCCCGAGGTGATGCGCTCGATGTTCGGAGGCTCCAACATCAGCGGCAAGGCGATCAACAACATGATGGGGCCGATCCAGGCGAGGATGGAACTGCGGCAGCGGTACCTCTACCCGCGGCTCGAGATGCTCACCACCCTGATGCTCGACGTCTGGGCGACCTACTGGGGCGGCGAGACGCACGTCCTGCGCGGCAGCGTCAAGGGCAAGCGGTTCAACGTCGAGGTCACGCCCAACGACTTCGAGGGTTTCCACGAATGCGAGGTCTTCCTCGACAGTTCGGCCTACTTCGACGTCCAGAGCAAGGTCGTCATCGGTCTGCAGATGATCGCCGCCAACGGCATGAGCATCAAGACCTTCATCCAGAAGCTCAACCCATTCACCGACGACTACACCGCGGAGAAGCAGCAGATCGACAAGGAACAGGCAGAACGCATCCAGATGGCGATGACGGCGCAGATGATGGCCCAGAGCCCGATGGGGATGCCGGGGGCCTTCGCCACGCCGGGGCAGGACCAGCGCGCCCTGACCACCGGCAATCAGGAGATGGCGACCCCGATGGAACCACCGCCGGGAGTCAGCCCCGACCTCCTCGAGAGCGGTCTCTCGCAGGCCGGCATGCTGCCGACCAACGAGGTCACCGGCGCCGAGACCCCGCTCACCGGCATGATCGGCGAGGGCGGGATGACGACACCGATGCCGACCGGTGGCATGGACCGCCTCGCCAACGTCGCCGACCTCATCCGCTCGACTCCCAAGGTGGTCGGACGGGTCTTCCTCTCCGGCTCCATCCTCGAAGGCGAGCAAGGACCGGAAGGAATCGAGATCTGGTTCACCGACATGGCCGACTGGGCGACCGTCCGTCAGTACGTCACCAAGCAGGACCCGACGCTCAAGGACCAGTTCAACCCGATGCAGGGCGTTCCCAACGTGCCCTACCTCGAGGTCACCCCCGGGACGACCGGCTACGAGGTCTCCGAGCCGGGTGAACTTGGCGAGGAGGGTCTTGAGGCGGTGCCCAACACGGCGATGCCGCCGCAGATGCCGCCGGGGATGGCCACCGGGATGCCTGCGATGATGCCGCCACCGGAGGTCTGAGATGGCAAAGAAGAAGAAGACGCAGAAGGAGATCCTCGAGGCCTGGTCCGACCCGGAGACTGGGGTCTTCGAGGAAGGGCCGTGGAAGGGGATCATCAACCCCGAGACGAAGAAGATCATCACCAAGGCCGAGGTGCGAGCTCTCGCCAACAAGACGATCCACGGCGACACCATGCCCGCCGACGAGATCGCCGCCATCAAGCTCGCTCGTGAGTGGTACATGAAGACCACCTACAAGCAGCGCATGATCGAGAGCCAGGAGGCCCGTGGCCTGACGCCGAAGGGTGGCAGCAAGGCGCAGGGGAAGGTCACCGGCGGGAAGCTCACACCCTTCGAGAAGTGGGCACTCGAACGGGCCAAGGCCGGCGAGGGTGCCATCACCGCGGCGAACTCGCTGGAGCGTGGCATCTTCCCCAGCGCGATCAACGTCCACGGCTCCCTCACCGAGAAGGAGCTCAAGTTCACCAAGCGCGGACGCCCGAAGCCGGAGCGCGTCATGACCAAGGGGACCGTGGGCACGCCTTCGCCCTCCGAGAGGGAGGAGGACACGCTGCGTCGTCTCGGACTCCTCCCGGGGAAGGAAAAGAAACCCAAGGTCGTCAAGCCGATCACCCCGAGTGGAGCGGTCGCGGCCCACACGCCGTCGAAGAGTCTCCCGATGACCTGGGGCGGCGTGACAGCCATGTCGTCCTCGATCGAGAAGGGCAAGAGGCAACTCTCGGACAAGAACACTCCAAGTGGCGCCATCGCCGCGCACAAGACGAAACGCAGAAAGAACACCAAGGGCAGGAGCTAGACCGTGGCTCTCCCGAACATCCAGCAGGCCCAGTACGGCGACAGGGTGGCGATAGACAAGCTCGCCGGTACGCGGATGACGAACAACCCGGCGGTCGACGTGCAGTCGATGACCGGTGGCGCCGGAGGCAGGCCGGTCGAGACCGACCCCGTGAAGGCCGCACTCAAGACGATGGCGCGGCCGCAGGCACAGCAGAGTCCCGAGCAGATGCGTTACGCCGGTCAGTTCAACGACCTTGCCATCCAGTACCAGACGGCAGTCAAGTGGCAGCGCATCGCCAACCAGCCGGGCGCAGGACCGTTCACCAAAGCCTACGCACTAGCCGCGATGCGCGAGTTCGCGCGCAACTTCATGGCCATCCGTAACCAGACGCCGTTCTTCGATGGAGTCTGAGCTTGGCTGACCTGCAGGCAGGTGTCGACTCCCTTCTGGGGACGCCGAAGAAGCGACGCAAGAAGGACGAGCTCGCCCCCGTCTTCGATGCTGGGGGTATGGCCCGCGGACACGCCGTCGGTGAAGCGGCTCCGGCGGTCGTCTCTCCGACGAGACCGCTGAAGACCGGTCCGATCAAGGCCGGCGTCCAGAACTACATCCCCGCCCCCGGCACCGTTGCCGACCTCGATCCGGCCATCGTCGCCGACATCGAGGACCAGATCAACGGTGTCATGGACAACACCCTGAAGAACCTGACCTTCGCCCACCACGAGGTCTTCGGCACCTGGCCCGACTACACGCTCACCGCGGACATCCTCCAGAGCGGCGAGGTCGAGTTCAACACGGTGCAGGAGGCGATCGCCTTCTTCACCAACGTCAAGAACGCCTTCTCGGGCTCCGGCAAGGGCTGGCAGCTCGACGAGAGCGTCTCGGCCTTCGGGCTCGAGGACAAGCGCAAGAAGGCGGGCTGGACCGCCGAGACCGACGTCCTCGACCCGGAGATGCTGGCTTCCTTCAATCCGAAGAGCGTCGATGACTTCTTCCGCGGCCCCTACCTGAAGCGCACCGTCGACGGACAGACCCAGAAGTTCAGGGACGGAGCGATGCGGCTCGACGAGATGCTCGTCGCTCTGCCCCGGCAGTGGGCCATCAGCCAGCTCGGCGACTCACTCACCCGCCGCGCCAGCTACCGCAACCCGGATCGCAACGAAGACGAAGCCCTGATGCTCGAGCTCAACCAGTTCCTCGGAAGTCGTGTCCCCAAGGAACTCGCCCCGGCTCCCAATGCCGTCTGGCAGAAGAAGACCGAAGATGCCCTGCGTCTGCTCCAGATGCAACGCGCCGCCGCGCTCTTCGCCGCCAGCAACGGACAGGACGCCGAGTCGGGCGGGTTCCTTGAGGCCAACGGTTTCCACGACATCGTCAACGACATCAACGAGGTGCTGCGGCTCAAGGTCGATCCCACCGGCGTCGCCGACGAACAGCGACGGGCGTGGATCACCGAGTGGTACGTGAACAGCCGCAACCCCGGGGTGACGGCCAACAAGGCGATGCACGAGCTGGTCGACCTCAACATCGACATGGCCTCGCGCGAAGCGCAGAAGGCGGTCGGGAGCGACCATCTCCGCGGCTACGCCGGCGCCATCTCCGGCTGGTTCGGTTCGGTGCCCATCCTCAACCAGCTCGACGACGCCGTCTCGGCAGCGGTCAAGAGTGACGAGTTCCAGGCAGCGACCCGCTTCGCCGCCCCGTTCGCCAGCGCGATGGCGACGATCCTCAAGCCGACCATCGCCTATCCGGTCGAGGCCTTCGACTGGGCCTACCAGCAGTTCGACAAGTACACCGACGCCTTCCTGCTCAGCGTGCGCAACTCCGAGAACAGCGTCCTCGCCACGACGATCAAGACCGGTATCGGTGTGGCACTTGGACCCTACGGGTTCATCGGCGGTGTCATCCTTCCCAACCCGATGATGAGTCAGCGCGGCACCGACATGAAGGGACCGGAGGTCAGCGGCTACCACAGCGTGCTCGCCGAGTGGGGGACGATCCTTCACAACGCGCTCAAGGGCGACGTCGCCTGGGTCGGCGACTTCACCGAGAACTGGGGCGAGCTGATGAAGCGCCGCGAGGAAGGTCTCGGCGACGTCGACTACACCGACGAGATCCTCAACGAGATGGGACTCTCCACGCTGGAGCATCCCGAACTGGCCTTCATCTTCGAGTTCACCTTCGACACCTTCCGCGACCTCGGCGTGGCGAAGGTCGCCGGCCTCGCCTCTTCGGCGATCAGGGGGACCGAGACCTACATCGCCCTGCGCGATACGACGGTCAGCACGTTCCATCAGGTCACCGTCGCCGACACCGGTCTCAAGGTCTTCAACCGGGCCAAGAACGAGGACGACTTCGTCGGCAAGTTCGTCGGCGTCTTCGGCGCCCATCCCGACGATGCGAAGCGGCTCTACGCCGACCTCAAGCAGGCCAAAGACTTCGGCACCGATGAGCTCGGGATGCAGAAGATCGCGCGTCTGGCGATCAACGGCGACAAGGACCTCGGCATCAAGGGCTTCGCCACCAAGGGGAAGAAGGGAGCCCTCGACGCCGACCAGTGGGACATCGCCTACCGGCTACGCGAAAAGGCCATCGTCGACAAGACCTCGATCCTCTACCGCGGCAAGCACCACCAGCTCTCGAAGATGGTCGAGCGCATGTTCCCCGACCGCAACATCGTCCACACGGAGGAGAAGCTCGTCGAGAACATGCGACGTATCGGCTTCCGCTACCGGCGCTACTTCAAGGACACGCCGCAGGACCTCTTCTTCCTCAAGAACCGGCTCATCCCCGACCTGCTCTACGACAAGCCGTCCGCGGCCCGGGCGATGGAAGAGGCAGAGGACGTCTTCGACGTCGCTGACATCATGGCCGGGGTCTACGCCGACTCGGCCTTCTGGGCACGCCGGCAGTTGAAGCGCGGCTACATCCAGACGCAGGCCCGCCTCATGGACAAAGCGATGGACCCGAAGAACTTCGACCCCGCGCTCTGGGCTGCATCGCGGTCGCGGATCAATGCCGCCCTCGAGAAGTTCGAGCCCAGCGCGGAAGACCTCGACAGCCTCGTCGCACGTCGCCGCATCGACCTCATGGACAACGCGGAAGGCAACCTCAGTCTCTACTTCCTCGTCCGCGCAGCCGACAAGAAGTTCGCCGCCAAGTTCCGGCGCAAGCATCCCGACGAGTATGCCACTTGGCACGAAGCGGCACGGGCTGTCTGGGGCGACGAGCTTCCCGACGACTTCGTCCCGCTCGGCGCCGAGTTCCGGCGGTGGCTCGAACCGCAGCGTGGCAGCGGACCCATGAAGCTCTACCACGGCGAGCGCAGCATCACCTCCAATCCCGATGCCGCCGGCCTCGTCGGCAGGGCCGCGGAGGAGAACCAGCCGCTCTACATGCAGCGTCCCGGCGTCGATCCCCGTGACGTGCCGGACAACTACTTCTTCGAGCAGTCGATCGCCCGTGACTACAACGAGATCGACCCGATGTTGCGCGCCTACGCGACCGTCATGTTCGGCGACCCGACGCTCAGCATCAAGGGCATCGAGCAGGTCTACCACGACCTAGGGATGCTCAGCCCTCTCGAACTTCGCCACCTGACGGCGCGCATGACCGAGATGGACACCATCCTCGACAAGATCCGCACGCGCTCTCTGCTTGCCCTCAAGAAGGTCAAGGAGCACAAGCTCACGGTGCAGGAGAAGGAACTCCTCATCGAGCGGTACGACACCGAGATCAACGAGCTCAAGCAGAAGCTCGCCAATATCGCTGAGAAGAACCCCAAGAAGGCCGAGCAGAAGGCCAAGGCCATCGAGAAGGACATCACACAGAAGCGCAAGGAGAAGACCCAGGTACAGGTCGAAATCCTCAAAGACCAGGCCAAGGAGCTCGAAGAGGCCCAAGCGGTCCACACTGCTGCCGTCAAGGAGGAACAGGCCGCTGCCGTCGAGGCCGATAGGCTCGACAAGCAGGCCACCACCCTCGACATCGACATGAACGAACAGCAGCGTCTGGTGCGCGAGGCGATCGCCGAAGGGAAGTTGCCCAGCGCACTGGACTTCGTCGAACGCATCAAGCCGCTCTTCGACAATCTCGAGGCTCACACCAAGGCGATCCACGACGATGCCGTGCAACGCTACGAGGCTCAGGTCATCGCCATCCGTCAGAACCTGCGTGACGCACGGATCGCACAGGCCGTGCTGCGCGAATCGAGCAACAATGTCGAGCGTGCGGTCGCCCAGCAGGCCCTGGTCGATATCAAGGAGAAAGTCCGCTCGCAGATGATCTGGCGCCGCGTGTTGCTCGACGAACGGCGCGTCGCCGAACAGCACTGGCGTGACGCCGCCCACCGTATCGCCCTCGCCGAGAACTACGCTATCGACCCGCCGAAGGGCGTCGTCCGTCCACGCATCACCTTCACCACCGAAGAACCGTTTGTGGCCGAAACGGCAAGGACCGTCACGACGAAGAAGGGCGAGACCGTCACGCTTCCTGCCGGACGACTGGTCGAAGGACTCGCCGGACCAGCAGAGATCGCCGGCGTCATCGACACCGAAGCCCTGATGCCTCCCGGCCATGTCATCGAGGAGTTCCTTGAGGCAGTCTCAAGACCGGGACGCAAGGGTGACGAGTTCATCTCTGCCAACGCCGGTCTCGAGGTCCTCGTCGCCCACTACATGCGCGAGCTCTTCGGTATCGAGGTGACCAAGCAGGTAGAGGCTCCGATCGCACTCGGCGAAGCCGTGACACGCAAGCTCACCAAGAAAGACATCGTTCCTCCACTGGAGGGCGTGCGTCCCGATGGACGCCCGGTCCTGCCGCGCACGGTCAAGACAGAACCTGCACCGGCTCCGGTCAGCCGCGAGCAACAGATCAAGGACAACATCGA
>Ga0079037_100001958_pt1 | contig 11060 bp, 11 predicted proteins | sample Mud3Dept4metaG_FD_71479 | JGI IMG/M metagenome (GOLD analysis project Ga0079037, IMG submission 71479) | Freshwater wetland microbial communities from Ohio, USA, analyzing the effect of biotic and abiotic controls - Mud 3 Core 4 Depth 4 metaG | ecosystem: Environmental > Aquatic > Freshwater >... | reverse complement strand
ACCACTCGGCCCAGAAGTCGAGGAGCACCGGGGTCGTGGACTTGAGCACGTCCTGCTCGAAGCTCGAGTCGGTGACGTGGATGATGGACTGGCTCACCAGAGACTACCTCCGCTGGCGTTAACTTGGCTGGATGGATCGGGCGTGGAATTCGGGTGGCGAATGGGCGGACGGCGCGAGTTATCGAGTGACGGCGCGTTCCGCGTGAGGCAAACTATTGCGATTGCTGGCGAATACCCTGAGTTCTGGAGTCCCGGTGCGCCGGACGGGGGTGCCAGGCATAGACCTGACGAGCCGGCTTCACTTGTGTCGGGAGCGGACCTAAGCCGCGAGTTGCGGCGTATTTGAACCCGCTTTCCGCCAATTTGCAATACCACACTTCACGATTTCACTGATGGCCGACGCACACCTCACCGACGTCTCGTTCACGAACCTCCACCTGCCCGAATCGCTGGCCCGCGGCATCGCCGACGCCGGCTTCGAGCGCTGCACACCGATCCAGGCCCAGACGCTGCCCCGGGCGCTCGCCGGCTTCGACGTGGCCGGGCAGGCGCAGACCGGCACCGGCAAGACCGCCGCCTTCCTGGTCGCGCTCTACTCCCGGCTGCTGCGTGCCGAGATCCCGCCGACGCGCAGGATCAACGCCCCGCTCGCCCTGATCATCGCCCCGACACGCGAGCTCGCGGTGCAGATCCACAGCGACGCCGAGATCCTCGGCCAGTACACGGGCCTCCGGCTCGGCCTCGCCTTCGGCGGCGTCGACTATGACAAGCAGCGGCGCCACCTCGAGGACGGCGTGGACATCCTGATCGGCACGCCGGGCCGCCTCATCGACTTCTACAAGCAGCAGGTGTACGACCTGCGCTCGGTCCAGGCGCTGGTGCTCGACGAGGCCGACCGCATGTTCGATCTCGGCTTCATCGCCGACATCCGCTACATCATGCGGCGCCTGCCGCCGCCGGACCAGCGGCTGAACCTGCTGTTTTCCGCCACGCTCGCCCAGCGCGTCCTCGAGCTCGCGTACGAGCACATGAACGATCCCGAGCTGGTGCGCATCGAGCCCGACAAGATGACCGTCGACCGCGTGCGGCAGGTGATCTACTTCCCCTCCATGGACGAGAAGCCGCGCCTGCTGGTCGGGCTGCTGCGCTCGATGGACCCGCACCGCACGATGATCTTCGTCAACACGCGGCGCGGCGCCGAGGAACTCGAGAACCTGCTGCGCGCCAACGGCTTCAATGCCCAGGCGATCTCCGGCGACGTCCCGCAGACCAAGCGCCTGCGGCTGCTGCGCGACTTCCACAGCGGCGAGCTCGCGATCCTGATCGGCACCGACGTCGCCTCGCGCGGGTTGCACGTCCCGGAAGTGAGCCACGTCTTCAACTACGACATGCCGCAGGATCCCGAGGACTACGTGCATCGCATCGGCCGCACGGCGCGCGCGGGCGCCGAGGGCGACGCGATCAGCCTGGGCTGCGAGGACTACGTGCAGTCGCTGCCCGACATCGAGGCCTACATCGGCCGCAGCCTGCCGCGTGCGGCGCTGACCGAGGACCTGCTGGCGGACATCACCGTGCCGGCCCGGGAGCGGCGCCGGTTCGGCGGTCCGGGCGGCGGACGCAGCGGATTCGGCGGCGGCGGCGGCCGAAGTCGTGACGGCGGACGCGGCGGGCGCAGCGGTGAACGTCGCGACGGCCGTCGTGGGGGTCCGCCCCGCGAGGACCGCAGCCGGGAGCGTCCGGCCGAGCGCGCTCCCCAGGCGCCGCCGCCGGCAGCGCTGGAAGCGGCGCCGACCACCGTGGAGAGGCCGACGGCACCCGCGGCAGAGGATGCCAATCCCAAGCGGCGCCGGCGCCGGCGCGGCGGCGCCAAGCGCCGCGACGGCGACACGGGCGGACCCGGCGGTCAGCCGGGCGCAAACGGCGGCAGTGACTCCCGTCCGCCGCCGGCCGAAAGCTGAGCGCGGCCGGCTCGTCCGGATCTCAGGGCGCCAGATCGCCGAGGCCGTGAATGGCTGCGAAGCCGGGCAACACCGGGCGCGGCGGTTGCGTCGAATCCGGCTGCAGCACCTGGTAAACGTGCCGCACCCCGGCCGTACGGGCGGCCTCGAGCACGGCGACGCTGTCGTCCACGAACAGCGTATCGGCTGGCTTCACGTCGTGGTGCCGACCGAGCAGTGTCCAGAACCCCGGCTGTTCCTTCGGCACGCCGAACTCGTGCGACGAGACGAGCTCGTCGAAATGCCGGCCGAGCCCCGCTTCGCGGTCCTTCACGCCGAGGCTGATCGGGTGCGCGTTGGTGGTGAGCAGCAAGCGCTTGCCGCGCGCGCGCACCGCATTCAGGAACTCGAGCGCGCCGGGCAGGTAGCGGATGTGCGCACGCATCTCCAGCTTGAGCGCGGCAATGTCGAAGTCGAGTTCATCGCTCCAGTGGTCGATGCAGTACCACTCCAGCGTGCCGCGCCGGGCGTCGAAGCGCGACCGCAGCAGCCGGACGGCCTCGTCGGCCGGCACGCCGTGCCGCTCGCCCCAGCGACGCGGCAGTGCATCGAGCCAGAACAGGTTGTCGAAATGCAGGTCGAGCACCGTGCCGTCCATGTCGAGGCACACGGTGCGGATCGCGCTCCAGTCGGGCACGGCAGCAACGGGACGAGGGGCGGCCTGCACGGCGGCGAAGTCCATGGCGGCAATGGAAGGCCGCTATGATACGGCTTCGACACGCCCACTCCGGAGTCCCCTGCATGTCCAAGTCCGATACCGGGCACCTCGCGGCGCTGCTGCCCCAGGTGCTCGAGGCGGTCGCGGCCGCCGGCACCGCGATCCTCGAGGTGTATGCCGCCCCCCACGACGTCGAGTACAAGACCGACGACTCGCCGATCACGCGCGCCGATCGCGCGGCCCACGAGATCCTCGCCCGGCGCCTCGCGGCGCTCGCACCGGCGACGCCGATGCTGTCGGAGGAGTCCGAGGCGAACCACGCGCGGGAGGTGCGCAGCGCCTGGCGCGAGTTCTGGCTCGTGGATCCGCTGGACGGCACGAAGGAGTTCATCAGTCGCAACGGCGAGTTCACGGTCAACGTGGCACTGATCCGGGACCATCGCCCGGTGCTCGGCGTCGTGGCCGCACCGGCGCTCGGACTGACCTATTACGCGGCCGAGGGCGTGGGAGCGTTCCGGCGCCAGGACGGTGACCATGCGGAACCGATTCACGCGCGTCCAGCCGCGGACCCGCTCGTGGTCGTCGGCAGCCGCTCGCACCGCGGCGACTCGCTGGACGGGTTGCTGGCCCGCCTGGGTCACCACGAACTGCGGCCCACCGGCAGCGCGCTCAAGTTCTGCCTGGTGGCGGAGGGCGCGGCGGATTTCTATCCACGGCTCGGCCCGACCTCCGAGTGGGACACGGCGGCGGCGCAGGCGGTGCTGGAGATCGCGGGCGGCGCCGTCACCACGCTCGATGGCACGCCGCTGCGCTACAACGAGCGCGACACGCTGCTGAACCCGCATTTCATCGCGTACGGCGACGGCAGCCGCCGCTGGTCCGACCTGTTCTGAGTACGTGTGGAGCTGTCCTGGACTCTGCTGGCCCTGCTGGCCGCCATGCTGGCGGCGGCCTGGTTCTGGCACGACAGCCTGGGCGCCCGGGAAAACGCCAACGCCGCTGCGCTCGATACCTGCCAGAGCACCGGTGCGACCCTGCTGGACGGTACGGTCGCCTTCCGCAAGCTCGAGACGGTGCGCGTGGCGGGCGGTTCGCTGGGGCTCAGGCGCACCTATGTCTTCGACTACACCCGGGACGGCGCGACGCGCCAGCAGGGATTCGTAGTCCTGACCGGCCACAGCGTGGACAGCGTGGGGCTGTGAGCGCGCCTATCCCTTTTTGCGCCCCCCGGGGCTAAGCTACCCGTCCTGCATCCGAGGGATCCCGGCTGGCCCGCCATGGCTGAAGTGAGCGACAACGTCGATACCGAGACGTTCAAGCACCTTGAGCGGCTGCGCCAGCTGCGCATCGAGCACCGTGACCTCGACGACGTCATTCACCGCCTGCAGCTCGACCTGTACATCGACCAGGTGCAGATGCGCCGCCTGAAGAAGCGCAAGCTGCTGCTCAAGGACCAGATCGCGCGGCTCGAGAGCCAGCTGATCCCCGACCTGAACGCCTGAAACGCGATGCAGAAGTCACTGCAAGCGGCCAGCGAAATCATCGACCGCCTGCTGCTCCCCGCCAGCCTGCTCCAGTTCGCCGTCGTCGGCGGCGCGATCCTGCTCGGCTGGTGGATCGCGCGGCTGGTCCGGCCGCGCTTCTCGAGTGCCGTGCCGCCGAGCGACCTGCCCGGCCGCGTCCGGGAAGCCGCCTGGGTCTCGGCCCCGTTCGTCATCACGCTGCTGATCCTCGCCACGACGGACGGCCTGCTGCACGCGGCGCGCGTGCCCGCCAGCTACGTGGACGTGGCGGTGCAGCTGACCGCACTGCTGCTGCTCATCCGCGTCGCCGTGTACGTGGTGCGGATCTCGCTCGGCGCCCGTGCCCGCATCAAAGGCTGGGGCACGCCGATCAGCCTCATTCTCTGGGTATTCCTGTCGCTGCACCTGCTGGGCTGGGGCGACACGGTCATCGGCGCGCTCGACGGCATCGGCATCAATGCCGGCAAGACCCGCATTTCGGTGTGGTCGGTCGCCAAGCTGCTGGTGACCGTGAGCCTGTTCGTGGTGGCGGCGATGTGGGTGTCGCGCTGGCTCGAGCGGCACGTGCTGCGGCTCGACGCGCTGGCGCCGAACATGCGCATCGGCATCGCCAAGTTCGTGCAGGCATTCCTCGTGGGCCTGTCCGTACTGGTGGGCCTGAACGCCGCGGGCCTCGACCTCACCACGCTCAACGTGCTCACCGGCGCCATCGGCATCGGCCTCGGCTTCGGCCTGCAGAGCATCGCGGCCAACTTCGTCAGCGGATTCGTGCTGCTGATGGACCGCTCGATCAAGCCCGGCGACGTGATCAGCTTCACCGGCACCACGGGCACGGCCACCGAGGGGTTCGGCTGGGTCGAGGAACTGCGCGGCCGCTACGTCGTGGTGCGCGATCGCGACGGCGTCGCAACGCTGGTGCCGAACCAGAACCTGATCACCAACTCGGTGGTGAACTGGAGCTACACCGATCCGCGCGTGCGCCTCAAGCTGCCGGTGCGGGTGAGCTACAAGAGCGACCCGGAGCTGGCGATGAAGCTGATGCTGCAGGCCACGGTCGGCCACCGTCGCGTGCTCCGGGAGCCGGCGCCGGTCGCGCGCATGATGTCCTTCGGCGACCACGGCGTCGAACTCGAGCTGCGCTTCTGGATCCCGGACCCCCAGGAAGGCGTCAACAACGTGCGCTCCGACGTGAACCGCGCGATCTGGCGGCTGTTCAAGGAGCAGGGCATCGTCATCCCGGTGGCGCAGCGCGAGGTGAGGCTCGAGATGGTCGATCCGCGCGTGGGCGAGGCCGCGCCCGCTCGCGACGATTGACGCCGTGTCGGTCGCGGTCAGCCGTTCGCTCGAGATTCCCGACGAGCTGGTCGAAATTCGCGCCGTGCGCGCGTCGGGCCCGGGCGGCCAGAACGTCAACAAGGTTTCGAACGCCGTCGAGCTGCGATTCGATGCAGCCGCCTGGGACGCGCTGCCCGCCGCCGCCCGCCCGCGCCTGCGCCGGCTCGCCGGGCGACGCATGACGGCGGAGGGGCTGATCGTCATCGATGCGCAGCGTTTCCGCTCGCTCGAGCAGAATCGCGCCGACGCGCTCGAGCGCCTGGTCGCAATGATCCGCGAATCGCTGGTCGAACCGAAGCCACGGCGGGCGACGAAGCCGACGCGCGCATCGAAGGAACGGCGGCTCGCCGGCAAGGTCCGCGACGCACAGACGAAGAAGCTGCGCTCACGCGTGCGGGGCGAAGACTAGGTCACGCGGGCCGGTCCTGGCAGGTATCCGGCGCGGCTCAGCGCGCCAGGTGACGATGGAAGCGGGCGTCGTGCGTCTGGAAGTGTCCGGCGAACCAGGACGCCAGCTGCGCGGCGAACCGCTGGTCGTCCAGCACCGCCCCGTCGGCCTGGGCGTCCATCAGGTCGCGCAGCTCGTCGAGCAGCCGCTCGTGGTCCGCCTTGTGCTCCGCCAGCGCGTCGTAGCGCCGGTCGCGCATGACCTTCTCCTCGAGGGCGAAATGCGCCGAGATGTCCGCGAAGATCTCGCCGAGGAAGGCCTCGACCCGTTCGCCGGAGCGCTCCTGGCCCAGTGCGCTGTGCAGCGAATTGATCAGGTCGATCAGCCCCTGGTGCTCGTGATCGACCTCCGCGATGCCGATCCGGAAATTGGCCTGCCACTTCAGCAGTGTCATGGCGTCTCCCGCCCGGCGGCGTCCTGCGCCGGAAGCCCGAAGCGGAAGCCACCGTCCGCGGCGCGGAACTCGACGACGAAATTCTGACCCGGCTGCAGCTCCACCGTCCGGCTCGCCGTGAAGGTGAACCCGCCATCGGATCCGTCGTCGCGCAGGCGCGCGTCGAGCCGATGCCGGCCAGCCGGCACCTCGAAGCGGGCATAAACCGACGAGGGGCCGTCGTTCCACAGGCCGGCCGGTTCGTGGGTGGCGCGGTACAGCGGCTGTCCGTCCAGGTCGAGCTCGACGTACACGGGCCAGCGGCCCCGCTCGCAGCTGGTGGCGCTGCGTTCGCTGAACCGGGTGCTGGTGAGTTCCTCGTGCGTGTAGCGCCGGCACGGCTTCAACGGCTGCCCCGCATGGCTGAAGCTCAGCTTGAGCAATGCCCGGTCGTCGGCGAGATAGGTGTAGGCCGGCTGGGTGGCGAAGAATCCGACCAAGCCCACGACCAGCGCGTAAACCAGGCCCTGGCCGGTGTAGCGCGCGGGTACCGGCAGGGTACGCAGCCGGGCGCGCCATGCGGCCGGACCCGGCGCGGGCTGCAGCGCCGGGCCGGCGCCGGCGGCAAGGCCACCCAGGTGGGCACGAAACTGCGTGAGAGCCTCGCGCAGCGCGCCCTGCCGGATCGGGTTGTTCCAGGCGACCGCGACGCGTTCACGGGGCACCCGGGCGCGGAGGTTGGGATCGCGCTCGTTGGCGATGCGCTGCTCGGTCCACTGGTCGCCGAGCCGCTCGTAACAGTCGTTGCCGGCGCAGCCCGAGAGCAGGACGCCTTCTGCGTGGCGGCGCATCAGCACCAGGTCGATGAACGACGGCGGCAGCATGGCGACACACGGCAGGCGGATGACGGCCGTGCTGGCGTCGGCGAGCCGAGCCGAGTCTGCATCGTGGTTGCAGCCGAAGACGATCACGCGCGCGTCGCCCGAGATCCCGGCCGATGCGGCGATCACTTCTTCGCGCAGGCCCGCCATGCTGCGGTCCGGCAGCTCGATTCCGGCCGACAGGTGGCCGACGCGGCGGAACGGAGTGGCGGTCGGGCACGCGCCGACGCAGATGCCGCAGCTCATGCACAGGTCCGGGTCGACCCGGGCTTCCTGCTCGAAGGCCAGCCCGTCCGTGCGCTTCATCATGGTGATCGCCCCGAACGGGCAATCCGCGAAGCAGCGCCGGCAGCCGTTGCAGTTTTCGAGATCGACGCGGGCCGCCGGCGCCTTCTTCAGCGGCGGCAGCCACGGCAGCAGCGACAGCAGCACGCTGCCGCCGACGAGCAGCAGCCAGAGCATCCTGCCGTCCATGCGCTCCAGCAGCGGATACACCGCCAGGTAGAACCAGTCGAGGCCGAGGCTGAACGGCGCGCGGTCGAGATCGGCCGGGGCCTGGCTCATGGCGGGCCAGGCGAACGAGAGCGCAACCAGCGCGACGAGGGTGCCGATCGCAAGCTCGCGCGGCGGATTGACCCGCGCGTGCGCGTGCCGCTGGATGTGGATCCACATGAACAGCAGCATCAGCAGCGGCAGCGCGATGTGCATGTAGATGACCAGCGTGAAGAACCGGCCGCTGAGGCGCTCGCTGTCGAGGAAATTGCGCGCGATCGGCTCGGCGAAAATCCCGATGGCGTCGAGCCACTCCGTCGTCGCGACCGCGACGTACTGCGCCAGCTGGTCCCAGACGAGCCAGTAGCCGGTGATGCCGCAGGCATACAGGAACCACAGCAGCGGAATGCCGGTCACCCACGGAAACCAGCGGTTGCCGCGCATGCGGTCCATCGCGAACTCGCGCAGTGCGTGCACGAAAATGACGATTACCAGCGCGTCGGACGCGTAGCGGTGCAGGCTGCGCATCAGTCCGCCCAGGTACCAATGCTCGTGGCTCAACCGGTCGAGCGACTCCCAGGCCTGCGTGACGCCGGTGTCGAAGAAGATGTAGACGTAGATGCCGCTGACCGTGACGATCCAGAACAGGAACCAGCCGAGCGTGCCCAGCTGGGTGAGCGGGTTGAGCCGCGCGCCGAACGCGGCCTCGAGGAGCGCCTCGAGCCTCAGGAAGATTGCCCGCAGACCGTTCTTCAGTGCGCCCAAGGTTGCGGACTCCCTCTCGACGGCCGGTCAGCGAACGTTGCGCAGGGCGGCGAGGATGCCGGCTGCCGCGATGCCGAGGGCCAGCACACCCGACGCGATATTGACGATCAACGAGTAGTCGAAGCGGTAGCGCCCGCTGGTCGGGTCGTAGATCGTGCAGAAGAGCTTCACGTTGTTGACTAGTCCCTCGAAGGTGCTGCGGTCGAGATTGCGCCCCCAGACCAGCTTCTTGAGCGGCTCGACCACGAGCGGCGGCGCGAAATCCTCGCCGTAGACCTGCAGCACGACCCGGCCCGCGGCATCGATGATCGTGGTCTGGGTGATGTGGTCGAAGCCCTTCGGCGACGCGTAGTAGCTGAACCCGACGTCCTGCACGAGGCGCGCGATCGTCCCGGCGTCGGCGCTCGCGAAGTGCCAGCCGGGCTGGACCGCGCCGCGCTCACGGGCATACATGCGCATGCGCTCCGGCGTGTCGTTCGGCGTGTCGAACCCGACGGTGACCACCGAGAAGCTCCCGGGCCCCAGCGCCTCGTGCGCCACTTTGACCGTCTCGCGCAAGCGCAGCGTGAGGCCCGAGCAGACGTGGTAACAGCTCGTGTACACGAGGCTCAGGACGATCGGCCGCCCGCGCAGTTGCTCGAACGTGAGCTCCGCTCCGTCGGAGGCAATGAACGAGTACCCGCCCACCGTGCGGCCGATTGCTGCCTGGCTGAAGCGCAGTGCCTCGCCGTCGTCCATCCGCGCTGCCGTGGCAGGCGCGGCCAGCATCGCCACCGTCAGCGCGAGGCCCGCCGTGATGGCGCAGCGCATGGGTCAGAGATGGACCAGGCTGCCCCGCACGGCGCCTTCGATGATCGCCCCGGCCAGCAGCAAGCCGAGCTGCAGCAGGGAGGCCAGGAAACTGCGGATGGCGTTGGACGGCGTCTGCTGACGCACCAGCAGGTACGCGCGCCAGATGAAGTAGCCGCCGCCGGAGAGCGCGCACGCCGCGTAGAACCAGCCGGCACCCCAGGCGAGCGGCAACAACGACAGCAGCACCAGCGGGATCGTGTGCCCGAAGATCGCCAGGGCCGCGACTCGCTCGCCGTGCACGACGGGCAACATCGGCACCCCCGCATCCGCATAGTCCTGCCGGTAGTAGGTGGCCAGGCTCCAGAAGTGCGGCGGCGTCCAGAGGAACAGCACGACAGCGAAGGTCCAGGCGGCCGGTCCGGGCGTCGGATCGATCGCCGCGGCGCCTGCCAGCACGGCGAAGCTGCCCGCCAGGCCACCGATCACGATGTTCAGCCACGTGCGTCGCTTCAGCCACAGCGTGTACACCACGCCATACGTGAATGCACCCAGGAACACGTAGGCGGCGGCGAGCCAGTTCGTGGCGAGTCCCGCCGCCGCGACGGCGAGCACGAGCAGGCCGGCGACCAGCAGGTACCAGAGCGTGCCAGCGTTGAGTTCACCGGTCACGAACGGCCGCGATTGCGTGCGCGACATGCGCGCGTCGAGGTCGCGCTCCGCCAGGTGATTCAGTGCACCGGCGGAACCCGCGGCGACGAAGATCGCCGCCGCGAGCGTGAGCAGTTGCCACCACGCCAGCCCTTCGCCACCGCCGATTGCGACCCCCGCGACCCCTGCGAGCATGATCTCGAGCGCAATGCGCGGCTTGAAGACCTGCAGCGCGCCGCGCCAGGCTGCATGTGGCCTCGCTGCCGCCGCGGTGGCTGCAATGCTGTTCATCTTGGCTGACGTCCTACTTCAGTGGCCACAGTTCCGCGAGGTATTTCCAGTTGACGAAGTAGTACAGCACGAAGGACACGAAGAACACGCCGACGAGCACGACTGTGCCCGGGATCTTCAACGTGCCGGCGCTGCCGTAGCTCGCCACGGCGGCGGCCGCCTGGGTGCCGGTCGCGGGCCCGAGCGCCACCTTCTCGGTGTCGCCGATACGCCGCCCGAAGAACACGGAACCGACCACCACGACGATGTACATCGCGCCGCCCAGGGCCGCCAGGATGGCCGAGAGCCCGTTCAGGGCGAGCATCAGGAAGGCCGCTGGCGAGAACTGGAAGGTGGTCAGCGCATCGGCGAACGTGATGTCCCAGTGCCGCCGCGGCACGCCGAGCGTGCCGGCGCCCATCATGAACAGCGAGATGCCTGCGATGCCGATGCCGAACACGTATGGCTGCAGCTTGGCAACGGCCGGGAACATGACGTGCCGGCGGAAAATCAGCGGCACCAGCAGGTAGGTGATCGCCATGAACGCGAGCGTCGTTCCTGCCACCACCGTGGCGTGGAAGTGCCCCGGCACGTACAGCGTGTTGTGAATGATCAGGTTGATCTGCTCGGTGCCCATCACCACACCGGAAATGCCGCCGAGGAAACCGAACATGACCAGCGACAGGAACATGCCGGAGAACGCCGGATTGCCCCAGGGCGCCTTGCGCAGCCACTCGAACAGTCCCTTGTTGAAGCCCTTGGCGCGCTGCGCCGCCTCGATCGAGCCGGGCACCGTGAGACCGTGGATCATGCTGCCCAGCACCGCGAGGTACATCGCGTAGCTGGTGTTGAAGATCTTCCAGCTCGAGCTGACGCCC
>Ga0079037_100001955_pt1 | contig 11071 bp, 8 predicted proteins | sample Mud3Dept4metaG_FD_71479 | JGI IMG/M metagenome (GOLD analysis project Ga0079037, IMG submission 71479) | Freshwater wetland microbial communities from Ohio, USA, analyzing the effect of biotic and abiotic controls - Mud 3 Core 4 Depth 4 metaG | ecosystem: Environmental > Aquatic > Freshwater >... | reverse complement strand
TACGCCCGGCGGCTTCCTGTCCAACCACGCAGGCGGCACGCTTGGCGGCATTTCGTCCGGCCAGGACGTCGTGGTGAGCCTTGCGCTCAAGCCGACGTCGAGCATTGTGATTCCGGGCCGCACGATCGACGTGACCGGCAAGCCCGTGGAGGTCAGCACGACTGGCCGCCACGATCCTTGCGTCGGGATGCGTGCCGTCCCGATTGCCGAGGCCATGCTGGCGCTGGTGCTGATGGATCACTACCTCCGCCACCGTGCGCAGAACGTCGACGTCCGCCCGACGACTCCGGTGATCACGGGCCGGGACTAGGGCCGCACCGGTCGCCGGAACGAGCACGAAACTGTGGAGCGGGTCCGTTCAGGCCACTCCCTGACGCGCAAAAATGCGAATTATCCCTCCGCCGGTTGGGCGCGGGTTGTAGCCGTGGGCTATAGTTATGTTTAATTCGCAGAACTCACATGAACATGCCCCGGCGGGTGGACCGACCGAAGCGGTGTGGCCATGCTGTTGCAGGGAGCCCCGATGAAGACAGCCGTTCGCCGTGTCCTGTTGCTGAGCGCACTCCTTTCGCCGTCGGCGCTGTACGCGCTTGGTCTCGGCGAAATCCGCCTCAACTCGGCCCTGAACCAGCCGTTCGATGCGGAAATCGAACTGGTTTCGGCCGCGGCCGAGGACCTCGCCGCGCTCCGGGCCTCCCTAGCATCCAGCGACACTTTCTCGCGGTACGGACTGGAAAAGCCTGCGTATCTCTCGGATTTCACGTTCCGGGTCGTGCGCGGTACGAACGGCCAGGACGTCCTCAGGGTCACTTCGCCGCGACCCGTGACCGAACCGTTTGTCACGATGCTCGTCGAGGCCAGCTGGCCGCGGGGCCGGCTGTTGCGCGAGTACACCGTCCTGCTCGACCCTCCCGTGTACGCACCCGGACCGGCCGCGAGTGAGGCGCCCGTCGCGGCCCCGCGTGCGGCGGCCACGGCGCCCACGCCGGCACCTGTTCAAGCAGTTTCCCCGGCTCCGGCACGGGCGCCCGTGTCAAGCGAACCCCGCGCGAGACAGGCCGTCGCGACGCCGTCCATCGAGGCCGGGTCCTCCTACCGTGTGCGACGCAACGACACGCTCTGGAAGATCGCGAGCGAGGTGACACCGGGATCACGGTCCGACGTGAACCGCGCGATGGTGGCTATTTTCCAGAGAAATCCAGCGGCGTTCGACGGCAATATCAATGTTCTGCGCGCGGGCAGCCTGCTCGACATTCCTGCGTCCAGCGAGATCTCGAGCATCTCGGCGTCGGCAGCTGCGGCCGAGGTCTCGCGCCAGTACCGCATGTGGCGGGAGTCGAGCGCGGCAGCCTCCGGCGAGGCCGCCGAGGGCGGGCGCCTGCGGCTCGTGACCCCGGAGCAGGGTACGTCGGCCGCGTCGACCGCGACGGTCCAGCCCGCGCCGGCGGCGCCGAGGACGGACGCCGCCACCAGCGAGTTGCAGTCACAAGTGCAGAAACTCGAGGCGGAACTCGCCGAAGCGCGGCGTCTGCTCGAGGTACGCAACGCCGAGCTCGCAACTCTGCAGGGGCAGGCGGGACCCACGGAACCAGCCGCCACGGCCGCAGGCGAGGCTCCGGCAGCCGCGCCCTCGGCTGAACCGTCGACGACGCCGGCGGCCGAGGCGCCTGCCGAACCAGCCGCCGCCGCGCCACAGGCCGAGGAGGCTCCGCCTGCACCGGCCGCGAAGCAGCCCGCGGCGCCAGCCGAGGAAGGCCCCACGTTGCTCGAGCAGCTCGCTGAGTACTGGTGGGTCCTGCTTGGCCTCTTAGCCGCGGCGCTGGCGTTCGTTCTCTATCGCCGCAGCCGTGGCGAGACCGGGGCCGCGGAAGAGGACCTCGTCGAGGCGCTTGCACGCCGCGAGACCGGCGACCTGCGTGCCAGGACTGCCGCCGCGGCCCCGAAGGCGCGCGACACGGACATCGTGGTCGAGGAGCGACGACCGGTCCAGGCACCCCAGGTCAGGCCGGCGCCTGTCCCGGCGTCGCCGGAGCCAAGCCGCAAGCCGATCTCCATCGAGGACACGCTGGCGGGCGAGGTACCGATCAGCGGAGAGGCCGGCGATCCGCTCGCCGAGGCCGACTTCCACATGGCCTACGGCCTGTACGACCAGGCCGCGGACCTCGTCCAGCTCGCCGCCAAGCGCGAGCCGAAGCGGCGCGACCTCAAGCTCAAGCAGCTCGAGATCTTCTTCGTCTGGGGCAACCGCGACCGGTTCCTCGAGATCGCGCGCGAGATGAATGCCTCGCGTGCCGATGCGCAGCCAGGCGAGTGGGACAAGATCATGATCATGGGCAAGCAGATCGCGCCAGACGACGCGCTGTTTGCAGGTGCCGCGCACGCACCCTCCGCGGGCCTGGACATGGAGCTGCACGCCACCAAGGCCGTCCTGGACATGGACCTCGGCGCGACGGACAGCGAGACCCCGGATATCGACTTGTCGTCCCAGGAGCCCGAGGTCTCTGACGGAATGGGCCTCGACTTCGTGATCGGTGAGCCGTCGCGCGCGAACGATGAGCCGACCCAGGAAGTTGGCATCGAGGATCTTGGCCTCGAGGTCGGCGAACTCGAGCAGCTCGACGACATCGAAGGGGCCGAGGATATCTTCGCGCCGGAAGGCAGCGACGACGTCGAAGAGACCATCGAACGCCCCACAGTTGAGCGCCGGGCACCCGAACCGGAGGACGAAGACCTGCTCAGCTCGACCAGCATCCTGCGCAACGAGACAGCGACGCTGGCTGCCCTGGCGCAGGACGAGGCGACGAACGTCATCGACCTGACGGACATGACCGGCGAGTTGCCGACGGTCGAAACGTCGAAGCTGGGCGGCGGCGCCGGCGGCATCGACTTCTCGCTCGGCGAAGAGGCGGCCACGATGAGCGAGGTGGGCACGAAGCTCGACCTCGCGCGCGCCTACATCGACATGGGGGATCCCGAGGGCGCGCGCAGCATCCTCGAGGAGGTCCAGAAGGAAGGCAACGCGGTGCAGAAGCAGGAAGCCGAGCGGCTGATGGCGAGCCTGCCCTGACGGGCAGATGGCGCGGGTCGCGCTCGGAATCGAGTACGACGGTTCGGCCTATTCCGGCTGGCAGCTGCAGTCCCATGCCCGCAGCGTGCAGGGCGAACTGCAGCGCGCGCTGTCCCGCATCGCCGATCACGATGTTCAGCTGACCGCCGCGGGGCGCACGGACGCGGGCGTGCACGCCCTCATGCAGGTCGCGCACTTCGACACGCGGGCATCGCGCCCCGAGCAGGCCTGGGTTCGCGGAGGCAGTACGGAAAGCGCGCCCGACGTCACCATTCTCTGGGCGCGTCCCGTGCCGGAGCGCTTTCACGCCCGCTTCGACGCCATCTCGCGCAGCTACCTTTATCGTATTCTCAATCGGCCAGCGCGGCCTGCACTGGAGCGGTCGCGGGCGTGCTGGCTGCGACGGCCGCTCGATGCCGGCACGATGCACGCCGCTGCCCAGGTCCTGGTAGGGGAGCGCGATTTCTCGGCGTTTCGCGCGGCGGAATGCCAGTCGTCAACACCCGTGCGGCGCCTGATATCGATCGGCGTGGAACGCCGGGGCGAGGTGGTCGAGATCTCGGTTCGTGCCAATGCGTTCCTGCATCACATGGTGCGGAACATTGCCGGCACGCTGCTGGCCATCGGCACCGGCGACCGGCCAGTCGCGTGGGTGGCCGACGTCCTCGCCGCTCGCGACCGGACGCTGGCCGGCGTCACTGCGCCGCCGCAAGGACTCTACTTTGCCGGGGTGGAGTACCCGCCCGAGTTCGGGCTGCCGTCGCTACCGTGAGGTTCCGGTAGACTGCCGCCCAGACTGCCCGGAGATCGCCGTGACCTGGTTCGAGAAGATCATGCCCTCCCGCATCAAGACGGAACGTCGTTCGCGTTCCGTTCCGGAAGGGCTGTGGATCAAGTGCCCGGCGTGCGACGCGGTACTGTACCGGGCCGAACTCGAGCGCAACCTGCAGGTGTGCCCGAAGTGCAGCCACCACCTGCGCATCACGGCGCGTGACCGGCTGGTCCGCTTCCTCGACGCCGGTTCGCAGCAGGAGATCGCCATCGACGTCGAGCCGGAAGATCCGCTCCGGTTCCGCGACAGCAAGAAATACCGTGACCGCCTGACCGCCGCGCAGAAGCACACGGGCGAGAAGGATGCGCTCGTCGTGATGGTCGGCGCCGTGAAGGGGCTCGAACTGGTGGCCTGTGCGTTCGAGTTCCGCTTCCTCGGAGGATCGATGGGTTCGGTCGTCGGCGAGCGCTTCGTGCGCGCGGCCGAGCACTGCCTAGAACACCGGTTGCCGCTCGTCTGCTTCTCGTCGAGCGGCGGTGCACGCATGCAGGAAGGGCTCCTTTCACTGCTGCAGATGAGCAAGACGAGTGCGGTCCTGGCCCGCATGGCCGAGGCGCGACTGCCGTTCGTGTCGGTGCTGACTGATCCCACCACGGGCGGTGTTTCGGCGAGTCTCGCCATGCTGGGTGACCTCAACATCGCCGAACCGCACGCACTGATCGGATTCGCGGGACCGCGGGTCATCGAGCAGACCGTGCGCGAGACCTTGCCGGAAGGCTTCCAGCGCAGCGAATTCCTGCTCGAGCACGGCGCCATCGACCTGATCGTGGACCGGCGGGACCTGCGTGATCGCATCGCTGCAATGCTCGCGGTCATGACCCACCGTGCGCCGCTGGAGACACCGGCCGAGCCTGCTGCCTGAAATGCCGCCGGGCCTCCGCTTTCCGCGCCTCGACGACTGGCTCGAGTGGCAGCAGTCCCTGCACCCGCAGGCCATCGAACTCGGTCTCGACCGGGTCGTTCGCGTGCTCGGCCGCACCGGGTGGCGACGTTTTGCGCAGCCGGTGATCACGGTCGGAGGGACCAACGGCAAGGGGTCGGTCGTCGCGTTGATCTCGGCGATGCTCGGCGCCGGCGGTTACCGGGTGGGAACATTCACGTCGCCGCACCTCGTGGATTACCGGGAGCGCATCCGCCTCGATGGCGAGTGGGTGTCGGAGGCGTCGCTGACCGCCTCATTCGAGCGAATCGCCGACGCCCTGGGCGACGAGTCGCTGACCTTCTTCGAGTTCAACACGCTGGCCGCATTGCTGGTGTTCGAGACCGCCGCGCCCGATGCAATCGTGCTCGAGGTCGGCATGGGAGGGCGCCTCGATGCGGTCAACCTCGTCGATCCCGACGTCGCGATCGTGGTCTCGGTCGGGCTCGATCACATGGAGTGGCTCGGCGACGACGTGGAGGCCATCGGACGCGAGAAGGCTGGCATCTTTCGCGCCGGCCGCCCGGCCATCGTCGGCACGTCAGCGCCACCGCGATCCGTCCTGGAGACCGCCGCGGCCCTGGGCGCCCGGCTCTTGCTGCGCGGCCGCGACTTTGACGGCATCGTGCGCGCGGACGGCGCGTGGGACTATCGCGACCGCACCGGTCGGCTAGATGCGCTTCCGTTGCCGGCGCTCCAGGGTGCGGTTCAGGTCGGAAATGCCGCGACGGCCATCGCGGCGGCGCGGGAATTGGCCGCGCTATTGCCGCTCAAACGTGCGGCAATGGAGGCCGGGCTGCGCGCTGCCAGTCTCCAGGGCCGCTTTCAACGCGTGGATTCCGGCCGCGGCTTCGAGTGGGTACTGGACGTGGCCCACAACCCCGACTCCGCGCGCGTCCTCGCCGCAAACCTCGCCAGCTTCCCGGTGCCCGGTCGCACGATCGCCGTGTGCGGCATGCTTGCCGACAAAGACGTCGCGGCCGTCCTCGGACTGCTGCACGAACGCGTCGATGCCTGGTTCGCCGCGACGACGGATGGGCCACGAGGCCTCGTCGCGAGCGATCTGGCGCGGCGTGGTCAGGCCGCCGGGATCCAGATGGCCGTGGCGGGCCGCATCGTCGCGGCTATGCAGGCCGCCGCAAACGAGGCACGACCGGGTGATCGGGTCGTGATCTTCGGTTCCTTCCACTCCGTCGGTCCGGCGCTGCACCATCTGCAAGTGGTGCGGGACGCGCAGGGCGGCTTCACGCGGCCCCGCGTATAATTTTCCGCCCATGGACCAACAACTTAAGGCGCGCCTCATCGGCGGCGCCGTGCTCGTCACGCTGATCGTGCTGCTCGTCCCGGAACTGCTGTCCGGGCGTAAATCATCGGAAACTGAGCCTGCGGCGGTGGCGGGGACACGTGGCACGCGCACGTTCACGATCGAACTCGGCAGCGGCTCACCTGCCACGGTTACCCCGCAGGCCGCACCGCAATCGCCGCCCGCGCAGCCGGTGGGAGACGCGCAGCCTGCCGCCGCGCCCGAGCCGAAGCCCGAGGTCAAGCCCGACGCCAAGCCGGAAGGCAAGCCCGAGACGACGTCCGTTCCAGGACCGGCAGTGGTCTCGCCGCCGGCCGCGCCCGAGCCTGCGTCGAAGCCTGCGGCGACGGCCAGGGGTGGCTGGTCGGTGCAGGTCGGGGCGTTCGGGTCGGCCGACACCGCGCGCAAGCTGGTGAAGGACCTCGAAAGATCGGGTTTCGATGCCTACGTGGCGCCCGTCCCGCGCGCCGGGAAGACGCTGCACCGCGTGCGCGTCGGCCCGGTGGCCGATCGGGCCGAAGCCGACCGTCTTGCGGCGCGCCTCAAGGCTCGGAACCTGCCGGCGACGGTCGTCGCAAACGACTGACCCCGCTCTGCTAAAATCCGCCCCCTCGCAACCCGGGGAGCCAGGACGCCAGCCGAATGACGACAGTGGACTATATCCTGGCCGCCGCAGTGCTGTTGTCCCTACTGTTCGGTGCGGTTCGCGGGTTCCTCCGCGAGTCCGTCGCCTTGCTCGGCTGGCTCGGCGGCCTGTGGCTCGCCTGGCGCTATGCGCCAGTGCTGCAGCCCTACCTGGGGGGGGCACTTGCCGGCACGGACCTGCAGGTCTGGGCCGCGCGCATACTGGTGCTGCTCGCTGTCGTGGTCCTCAGCTGGTTGATCGGCAGCCTGCTGAGCTACCTCGTGCAGCGCTCCGGCCTGACCTTGACCGTCGACCGGGTGCTCGGCGGCATATTCGGCCTGGTGCGCGGCGCGGTGATCGTCGGCTTCGCGGTCATGATCGGCCAGGCATGCGACCTCGGCTCAGAACCGTGGTGGACGGAATCGCGCCTGATGCCCGTCGGCGAGGAGATGGCCACTGTGTTGCGCGGCTACGTCGAGACGGGCCGCGAAGTGATCCAGGACAACGTTCCGGAAGCGTGAGGCAAGCCCATGTGCGGCATCGTCGGCATCGTTGGCTTCGGTCCCGTCAATCAGCAGATCTATGATGCGCTGACGGTGCTGCAGCATCGCGGGCAGGACGCCGCCGGCATCATGACCGCCCACGAGGGCGAGTTGTTCCTGCGCAAGGACAACGGCCTCGTGCGGGACGTCTTCCACCAGCGGCACATGGTGCAGCTGAAAGGAAATGTCGGCATCGGCCACGTCCGTTACCCCACGGCCGGCTGCGATACCTCGGCCGAGGCCCAGCCGTTCTACGTCAATTCGCCCTACGGCATCTGCCTCGCGCACAACGGCAATCTCACCAACGCGGCCGAACTCGCCGACGTGCTGATCCGCGAGGACCGCCGGCACCTCAACACGTCCTCGGACTCCGAGGTACTGTTGAACGTGCTCGCGAGCGAGTTGCAGCGCTTCGGCACGCCGCGGGCCTCCGCGTCCGACATTTTCGCGGCGGTGAGCGCCGTCTACCGCCGCGTCCGCGGCGCCTATGCGGTCGTTGCGATGGTCCTGGGTCACGGCATCGTCGGTTTCCGCGACCCGAACGGCATCCGCCCGCTCGTGATCGGCACGCGGGAGGGACCCCGCGGCCGCGAGCATATGCTCGCGTCGGAAAGCGTCGCGCTCGACCAGAGCGGGTTCAAGCTGCTGCGGGACGTCGGGCCCGGCGAGGCGGTGTTCATCGACGAGCAGGGGCGCATGCACTCCCAGCAGTGCGTCGCTGTCACGCGCCACACGCCCTGCATCTTCGAGTACGTCTATTTCGCGCGTCCCGACTCGATCATCGACAACATCTCGGTGTACAAGGCGCGCCTGCGCATGGGCGAACTGCTCGCCGAGAAGATCCGGCGCGAGCGCCCCGACCACGACATCGACGTGGTGATCCCGATCCCGGACACGAGCCGCACCAGTGCGCTGCAGGTCGCCCAGCTGCTCGGGGTGAAATACCGCGAGGGCTTCATCAAGAATCGCTACATCGGCCGCACCTTCATCATGCCGGGGCAGGAGCAGCGCTCGAAGTCGGTGCGCAGCAAGCTGAACGCGATCGACCTCGAGTTCCGCGGCAAGAACGTGCTGCTGGTGGACGATTCCATCGTGCGTGGCACGACCTCTGCGCAGATCATCGAGGTGGCTCGCGAGGCGGGGGCGCGCAGCGTCTATTTCGCCTCCGCGGCGCCGCCGGTTCGCTACCCCAACGTCTACGGCATCGACATGCCGGCCGCATCCGAACTCGTGGCGGCGGACCGCACCGAGCAGGAGGTCGCGCGCATCATCGGCGCGGACTGGCTGATCTACCAGGACCTAGAGGACCTCGTGCGTGCGGTGCGGCACCACGACGCGCGGGTCGTGGATTTCGACACATCCTGCTTCTCGGGCGAGTACGTCACGGGGGACATCACGCCGGAATATCTCGCGCGACTGCAGGCCGAGCGTTCCGACCAGGCGAAGGCGAAGCGCAGTGAATCGGGGTCCGGCCGCGGTCCGCTCAAGGTCGTCGGCGGCCTCTGATCCATTGCGGGGTCTCGACGCGCGGCGGTTCCTGCTCGAGTGCCTGCGCGCGGCGCTGACCGCCGTCGATGCGAGAGCCTGCGTAGAACGACAACTGGAGGGAGAATCCTTGACGGGCGACTGGAACGTCGTCGCCATCGGCAAGGCCGCCGGTGCCATGACGCAGGGCGTGCGCGATTCCCTGGGCGACCGGCTGGCGACTGCAATCGTCGTGACGAAGCCCGGTCACTGTCCGGAGCCGGTCGTGCGCGACGGACGCGTACGCCTGCTCGAATCGGCCCACCCCGTGCCGGACGAGCGAAGCCTGGCGGCCGGGCAGGCGGTCGCCGATTTCGTCTCGGGCCTGCCGGGAGGCGCGCAAGTCCTGTTTCTCATCTCCGGCGGCGCTTCGAGTCTCGTGGAGTTGCTGGCGCCCGGCGTGACACTGGAGGAATTGCGCGATTTGAATTCCCGAGCGCTGGGCGACGGGGTGGGCATCGGTGAAATCAACGCACGACGACGCGCGCTGTCGCGCCTCAAGGGCGGCGGACTGGCCGTACTCGCGGGCCGTCGCCGCGCGCTGGCGCTCATGATCTCCGACGTTCCGCGCGACGATCCGGCGGTCATCGGTTCGGGTCTGCTGCACGCATCCGGGCGTGAACGGTCTCGGGACATCCCGGTCATCCCGTACCGCATCGTGGCGACCGTGAGGCAGGCCTGCCGGGCCGCGGCGCAATGCGCAGCCGCACGCGGACTCGACGTCAAGATTGCCCGCAGGCGTTTCAGTGGCGATGCAGCGCTGGTCGGGAGGCGCTTCGCAGGTGCGAGCGAGCACGCCCGCGAAGGCACGCTGCTGGTGTGGGGCGGCGAGTCCACGGTGCGGCTGCCCGCACATCCCGGAGTCGGGGGTCGCAACCAGCATCTCGCCCTGGCATCGGCCATCGCAATTGCGGGCACGCGCGATGTCGCACTGCTCGCAGCCGGCACGGACGGCACGGACGGCGTCACGCGAGACGCGGGCGGCCTCGTCGATGGCGCAACCTGCGAGCGCGGCGCAGACGTAGGCCTCGACGCGCGTGCGTGCCTGGCGCGCGCGGATGCGGGAACGTTCCTCGAGGCGGCAGGCGATCTCGTGCACACCGGACCGACATTCACGAACGTCGGCGACGTCGTGTTCGGCCTGCGGGCGAGGGCGGCCGCATGACGGTCCGGGTCCTCATCGTCAGCGACCGTCCGGAATATCGGCAACTGCTGGCGCACCACGTCACGCTCGAGTGGAGCGATGCGCTGCCGGCCGAGTACGAGCCCGCGACGCGAGGGCGGCTGCAGCCGTCATTCACCGGCGCGGCCTATGACGTGGTGCTGCTCGACCACGAGGTGCAGGAGGGCCGCGGCCTCGAGTGGCTCGAGGACCTGAGCGAACGCGTCGCCTTCCCGCCCATCGTGTACTTCGGACCGTTGGCAGATGGTGCGGTGGTGTCCCGTGCGGCCGCTTCAGGCGCGGCGCACGTCCTGGCCCGGCTCGAATTCGAGCATTCGCAACTGGCCTCGGTCCTGCACGCCGCGCTCGCGAAGCGACGCAACGTGCTCGACGGCACTTCGCGGGCCGCGCGTGAGCCCCCGCCGCCCGATCGATTCGGATCGGTGCGCATCCGTGGCCATCGTTGCCTGCGCCGGCTGGCCGTCGGCGGTTCCTCGAGCGTGTTCCTGGCGGAGTCGGTGCGCACCGGCCAGCAGCGCGTGCTCAAGATCTTCCGCCAGGTGCCGGACGTGGTCGAGGGCAGCACGACGTTCGAGCGGTTCCTGCGGGAGTACGACCTGGTCGCGCATCTCCAGCACCCGAACATCCCACGCATCTACGATCTCGGCGTCGCCGACGATCACGTGTTCCTCGCGATGGAGTACTTCCCCGGGGGCGACCTGCGCTCGCGAATGCGCGAGCCGCTGCACTGGCGAATCGCGCTCGGCTACCTGCGGCAGCTCGCTGCGGCGCTCGGCGCACTGCACGCCATCGGCGTGCTGCACCGGGACGTGAAGCCCGGCAACGTGCTGCTGAGGGAGGACGGCAGCCTCGCATTCATCGATTTCGGACTCGCGCGGCAGCTGGGCCTCGAGAGCGATATTACGGGTACCGGCGCGATCTTCGGCACGCCGCATTACATGAGCCCGGAGCAGGGCCACGGCGTGCCGCTCGACGAGCGCAGCGACCTCTACAGCCTCGGCGTCGTGCTGCACGAGATGCTGACGGGCGAGAAGCCTTACACCGCCGAGACGCCGCTCGCGGTGATCTACAAGCAC
>Ga0079037_100001954_pt1 | contig 11075 bp, 10 predicted proteins | sample Mud3Dept4metaG_FD_71479 | JGI IMG/M metagenome (GOLD analysis project Ga0079037, IMG submission 71479) | Freshwater wetland microbial communities from Ohio, USA, analyzing the effect of biotic and abiotic controls - Mud 3 Core 4 Depth 4 metaG | ecosystem: Environmental > Aquatic > Freshwater >... | reverse complement strand
TGACCTCCGACGACGTGGTGGTACCGTGCACGATCACCGGCACTTACGGCCAGTCGGGGCACTTGGGACATATCCTCAACGGCACGATGCAGTGCACGGGTGTAACGCTGACAGGCACGATGAACATCTTCGAGATCGAGCGCAGCGTCGCCGGGTTGATGGCGCGCTTCGACGCCACCGCCCAAACGCCTGCGGGACTCTGCACGCTCACGAACGGCAGCATCGGCGGCGTGAGGAGATAGCGGTTGCAGCGGCGCTCCGCTGGGGTGTCGAGCGGTCGCTTCGACCTCGCATCGGCACTGATCGTCTTCGCCGCGGCCGTGGCGCCGTTCCGGTTCAAGGTCGGCGTCCTGTCTCTGCTCGGCGGCTGCGCCGCCGTCGGCCTTGCGGTGACGCTGGCTGGCCTCCCGTTGCGTTGAACGTGATGTGGATGAACTCGTTTGACCCGGAAAAGTCCCAGGCCGTCACCCTTCCCGTCCATGTCCCTGCACGCGTATGCGGGCCGTCAGCTTGGGTCCCAACCGGCAGCGGCAGGATGCTCGGCTCGACGTGGAGCCTGTGTGCGGCTCCTGACATCGGCGCACCGTCACGCTTGGTACAGCGTAACTGGCTCTTGAGCCGGTAGGGTCGCGCGCGCGTGTCGGCGATGAGCTGTGCGCTACACGCTGCCCGCGGCGCCACGGCGGTGGCAAGCCAAGTGTCAGTGGGCCCGCCCGCCCGTGCCGATCGCTCTGTTTTCGTTGGACAACCACTAGTGCCGAGCCGCGATGCGCGGGCTCCGCAACCCATTGTCATCGCGCGCATAAGCAACTGCGAATCCATTCGTTCCCGATTTCAAAGGAGTCTGGGAGGATGCAGTCGTTACCACAACATCGCCTGTGCTGCCAGGCTCCGATCATGTTCTCGAATAGCCTTCGTCGCCTGCTCGTCGCCGCCAGTCTGGTTCTCGGCCTCGGCTCATTTGCCGCCGCGGCCAAGGACATTACGCTGCTGAACGTTTCATACGACCCGACGCGCGAGCTCTACCAAGACTTCAACAAATCGTTCGCAGCGTACTGGAAGGCCAAGACCGGCGACACGGTGACGGTCCGGCAGTCGCACGGCGGCTCCGGCAAACAGGCCCGGTCGGTCATCGACGGACTCGAAGCCGACGTGGTCACGCTGGCGCTCGCGTATGACATCGACGAGCTCGCGGAGAAGGGCCGACTTATCCCGGCTGATTGGCAGAAGCGCCTGCCGAAAGGCAGCTCGCCCTACACCTCGACGATCGTCTTTCTGGTACGCAAGGGCAATCCCAAGGGCATTCGCGATTGGGACGACCTGGTGAAACCGGGCGTGTCGGTGATCACGCCCAATCCCAAGACTTCCGGCGGCGCGCGCTGGAACTACCTCGCGGCCTGGGGCTATGCGCTCAAGAAGCACGGATCGGATGCCAAGGCGCGCGAGTTCGTGACCGCGCTATTCAAGAACGTCCCGGTTCTCGATTCGGGCGCGCGCGGCTCCACGACGACCTTCGCCGAGCGTGGTGTGGGTGATGTCTTCATCTCGTGGGAGAACGAGGCCTTCCTCGCGGTCAAGGAGCTCGGCCCCGAAAAATTCGAGATCGTCGTGCCGTCGCTCTCGATCCTTGCCGAGCCGCCGGTGACGGTGGTGGACAAGGTGGTCGACAAGCGCGGGACGCGGGCGGTGGCGACGGCCTACCTCGAGTACCTCTACTCGCCAGAGGGCCAGGACATCGCGGGGCGCCACTACTACCGCCCATCGGATGCCAAGGCGGCTGCCAAGCACGCCGCCCAGTTCACCAAGGTGGAGCTCTTCTCGATCGACGACGTCTTCGGCGGCTGGTCGAAGGCGCAGAAGCTGCATTTCTCCGACGGCGGGGTCTTCGACCAGATCTTCACCAAGCGTTAGTTTCTGCCTATGTTGCTTTCACGCACTCTGCTACGGCGGCATTCGGTGCTGCCCGGCTTCGATCTGGCCCTGGGCTTTACGCTCACGTACCTGTGCCTGATCGTGCTGATACCGTTGTCGGCGGTCTTCCTCAAGACGTTCACGCTGACCTGGCCGAACTTCTGGGAAGCGGTGACGTCGCCGCGCGTCATCGCCTCCTATCGCCTGACGTTCGGGGCGTCGCTCGCGGCCGCGCTGATCAATGCCGTGTTCGGTTTGATCGTTGCCTGGGTGCTGGTGAGGTATCGCTTCCCAGGGCGGCGGGTGGTCGACGCGCTGGTCGACCTGCCGTTTGCCCTGCCCACGGCGGTCGCCGGCATCGCGCTGACGGCGCTCTACGCATCCAATGGGTGGATCGGGCGCTGGCTGGAACCGCTAGGCCTCAAGGTGGCGTTCACCCCGCTCGGCGTGTTCGTCGCACTCACTTTCATCGGCCTCCCGTTCGTCGTCAGGACGGTTCAGCCGGTGCTCGAGGACGTGCAGCGCGAACTGGAGGAGGTTGCCGCCACGCTCGGCGCGACCCGTTGGCAGACGATCCATCGCGTCCTCTTCCCCATCGTGCTGCCCGCGCTGGTGACCGGCTTCGCGCTGGCATTCGCGCGGGCGCTCGGCGAGTACGGCTCGGTGGTGTTCATCGCCGGCAACATGCCGATGATATCGGAGATCACGCCACTCCTCATCATCACCAAGCTCGAGCAGTATGACTACGCCGGCGCGACCGCGATCGCGGTCGTGATGCTGGTGGCGTCGTTCGCGCTGCTGCTCGCCATCAACATGCTGCAGACTTGGGCCCGTAGGCGCGCAGGCGGGGTTTGACATGGATGCGACGACGCTTGCAGTACCGAAGGTCGCCATGGACCGGCCCGCAGATCGCCGCGCTCGTTCGGCACCATCGCCGACCACCGAGCCGGCGTGGGTGCGTCGGCTGCTGATCGGCGTAGCGCTGGGCTTCATGACGCTGTTCCTGTTCGTGCCGCTGGCGGCCGTGTTCGTCGAGGCGTTGAAGAAGGGCTTCGGCGTCTACCTTGCCGCGATCACGGAGCCGGACGCGTTGTCGGCCATCAAACTCACGATGCTCGCCGCCGCAATCTCGCTGCCGATGAACCTCGTATTCGGCGTTGCGGCCGCGTGGGCGATCGCGAAGTTCGACTTCCGCGGCAAGAACGTCCTGCTGACGCTGATCGACCTGCCGTTCTCGGTGTCGCCGGTGATCGCCGGCCTCATCTACGTGCTCGTGTTCGGCCTGCAGGGCTGGCTGGGCGAGTGGCTGCGCGACCATGACCTCAAGGTGATTTTCGCGGTGCCAGGCATCGTCCTCGCCACAGTGTTCGTCACCTTCCCCTTCGTCGCCCGCGAGTTGATCCCGCTGATGCAGGCGCAGGGGCAGGACCAGGAGGAGGCGGCCCGTGTGCTTGGGGCATCCGGCTGGCAGATGTTCCTGCGCGTAACGCTCCCGAACGTCAAGTGGGCGCTCATGTACGGCGTGATCCTTTGCAATGCGCGCGCGATGGGCGAGTTCGGTGCCGTGTCGGTGGTCTCCGGCCACATCCGCGGCCAGACCAACACGATGCCGCTGCACATCGAGATTCTCTACAACGAGTATCAGTTCGCCGCAGCCTTCGCGGTCGCCTCGCTGCTCGCGGGGCTCGCGCTGGTCACGCTGGCACTCAAGTACGTCGTCGAACGGCGGGTCGCATCGGCTCGCTCGGAGGCTGTCTGATGAGCATCGAGATACGCGATCTGCAGAAGCGCTTCGGCAGCACGGTGGTCTGCGACCACCTGAACCTCACGATTGCGAGCGGCGAGCTGGTAGCACTGCTCGGTCCGTCCGGCTCGGGCAAGACGTCGCTACTGCGGATCATTGCCGGCCTCGAGGTTCCCGACGGCGGCAGTGTCCACTTCCACGGCAAGGAGGCGACCCGCACGGACGTGCGACAGCGCGAGGTCGGCTTCGTGTTCCAGCATTACGCTCTCTTCGCGCACATGTCGATCTTCGAGAACGTCGCGTTCGGCCTGCGAGTCAAGGCTCGGTCCGAGCGTCCTGCGGAAGTCGAAATCCGCCGCCGCGTGACAGACCTGCTGAAGCTCGTGCAGCTCGACTCGCTCGCCGACCGGTTCCCCCACCAGCTCTCCGGCGGTCAGCGCCAGCGGATCGCGCTTGCCCGCGCGCTGGCGGTCGAGCCCAAGGTACTGCTCCTCGACGAGCCGTTCGGGGCGCTCGACGCCAAGGTTCGCAAGGAGCTGCGGCGATGGCTCCGCCGGCTGCACGACGAGATGCACGTCACTAGCGTGTTCGTCACGCACGACCAGGAAGAGGCCCTGGAGGTGGCAGACAGGGTGGTCGTGATGAACCAAGGCCGCATCGAGCAGGATGGCGCGCCGGACGAGGTCTACGACCGCCCCGCCAGCCCCTTCGTGCTGCAGTTCCTCGGCGACGTAAACCTGCTCACAGATGGCGACGCGACGGGCTATGTGCGGCCGCACGAACTCGACGTGCTGCCTCACCCTGCGGCCGGGTCACTGCCGGCGACCCTCGCGCAGACGCTCACCGTTGGCGCGAACACCCGCCTTGAGTTCCGGCGCGAGGACGACGGCAAGTACATCGACGTCGAGATGCCGCGCCCCGATTTCGTGAAGCTGCGCGACCGGTTGGCGCTTTGCGTGGGTAACACCTATCACCTGCAGCCACGCCGGGTCACGCGCTTCGTCGCCGGAGCGCCGGTGTCGCGCCGCGCCGGCGACTGACCGGCGGGGCTGCGAGGGCCGTCTACAGAGGCGCCGAGGGCGTGTCCCTCGGGGTCGTCTGCGCACGCGTCACCAATTCGGCGGTGAGGTGAGGCGCGAACGTTTCGATGAACTCGTAGGCGAAGCCTCGAAGCACGCTGCCGCGTCGAACCGCGATGCTGGTCGTGTTGATCTCGAAGAGATCGCGTGCGTCGATAGCTCGCAGGTGGCGATCCCGCTCGTCGTCGAAGGCTATCGACGCCATGATGCCGACACCCAGGCCGAGCTCGACGTAGGTCTTGATCACGTCAGCGTCCATGGCCGTCAGCACCGGCTTGATTTTGAACCCCGCACGCGCGAACGCGTGATCGATCGTGCCGCGACCGGTGTAGCCCACGTCATAGGTGATCAGCGGGAAGCCCGCAAGGCGCTCGATCGTCAATGGCGCGTCGAGGAGTTCGTGCCCTTCCGGAACGATGATCGAGTGCGTCCATCGGTAGCAAGGGAGCGCGACCAGCTCATCGTAGTCTTCCAGGACGCGGGTGGCAATGGCGATGTCGGCTTCGCCGGAGAGCAGCATCACGGCGACCTGATGTGGAGAGCCCTGTCGCAACTCGAGCGTCACCTGCGGGTGCGCTTTGCGGAAGTCGCGCACGACCGTGGGCAGGGCATAGCGCGCCTGCGAGTGCGTGGTTGCGACGGCCAGCGTGCCGACGACTCCGCGCGTGAAGTCATCGCTCACCCGCTGCAGATTCTCCGCGTCGAGCAGCATGCGTTCGACGAGTGGCAGAACTTGGCGCCCGATCGCCGTGAGTCCGGTGAGGCGTTTGCCGGCACGGACGAAGATCTCGACACCGAGCTCGTCCTCGAGGTCGCGGATCTGGCGGCTGACGCCTGGCTGCGACGTGTTGAGCGCCTGTGCTACCTCGGTTAGGTTGAATGCGCGGCGCACGGCTTCGCGCACGGATCGCAACTGCTGGAAGTTCATGGCGTGTCCGGTGACTTCGGATCTCGGATAAGGCGGCTTGACAGAGCTTGCTCGCCCGGACGGGCGACCCGCAGCCGGCACGAAGCGCCGCAACCGCCACAGCACAGGTCGCGGTCTGCGGCCCTGAAAGTGCCGCAACGGCAAACTGCCGCGTGTCTCATGCGTCCGGAGTATGAGCTCATTTCGATCTGATCGTGGCGTGTTGGCTCGATCCCCGATACGCTCTTCGAGCGTTGTTCATGCAGGCAGAACTATCCGGAGCGCCCCGCCGGCTGGACTCGAACGCGCTGCAGCGGGCGCGATCGGCACAGCCGAAGCAGGGGCGGGCGGCGCCAAGCGCCCGCCGCCACGGAGAAACCCTCACCCCTTCTCCAACGTCGAAGGAAAGATCACCGTGCCCGCCGTCCAACACGCGTCCCTCGCATCGAAGATTCTCTCGAGCGCACGCGCCGATTGCAGTGAACGGATCGGCTACGCAGGACGCGTGACGCCTGTCGCGGCTTGGAAACTCGTCGTCTCCGGCGAAGCCGTTCTAGTCGATGTGCGATCCCCCGAGGAGTACAAGTTCGTCGGCCGGGTCGCGGAAGCCGTACACGTTCCCTGGGCGAGCGGCACCGCACTCATCCGAAACCCGCACTTCGTACTCGAACTCGAAAGCAAGGTGGACAAGGATCGCGTGGTGCTGTTCCTGTGCCGGAGCGGCGTGCGATCGGCACTTGCAGCCGAGACGGCGACGAATGCAGGCTATCCGCACGCCTTTAACGTTCTGGAGGGCTTCGAGGGAGACATCGACAACCGACAGCGGCGTGGCACGGTCGGCGGCTGGCGTCACCACGGCTTGCCATGGATTCAGGATTGACCGACGGCTCACCCGATACAAAGCGGGAAGGTCTCCGAACACATCTGGCCCACGCCTAGGCAGCGGTCGCTACAGAGCGTTGCGTCGCCTCGCGCCACGCGACCCACCGTTCCCGCAACACTTCGCCCAGCAGAATGACCGCGGGACCGACACCGGCACCGAGATGCGGCAGCTCGGCGAGCGTTCCGTAGCGCACGCGAAACGACGGTAGCGAAACGTTCTCGGCCAGTGCCACCGGGGTGCACGGCGCGCGCCCGCGCGCGATGAGCGCGCTCGCCACGGCATCGGCTTGCCCGGCACCCATGTAGATCGCGGCAGTGTCGGCGGCGAGCACACTCGCGACCCAGTCACTTTCGCTCTGGTTATGGCCCACCCGTGGCGTTGCAAAGACCACGTTCCGGCTCAGTCCGCGCCGGGTGAGCGATACGCCGAGCTCGGCGCTCGCGGCGAGTGCCGCGGTGACGCCCGGGACCACCTCGTACGCGATGCCCGCGGCTTCCAGCGTGTCGATCTCCTCCTGGGCGCGCCCGAACAGCATGGGGTCACCACCCTTCAGCCGCACGACGACCTCGTGCGTTCCCGCCGCATCGACCAGCCGCTTGTTAATGAAGCGCTGCGCTGTCGAGTGGCGGTGGCAGCGCTTGCCAACGGCGACCCTCTCGGCGCGCGCGGCCAGCGCGACGACGTCAGGGTGTACGAGCGCGTCGTGGAAGACGATGTCCGCACGCTCCAATACCCGCGCGGCGCGGAGTGTGAGCAGGTCGGGTGCGCCGGGCCCTGCGCCGACGAGGTATATCTTACCCACGGGTCAATCGCCTCGGTGTTGCCAGGAAGCGCGCCTCGACGACGAGCGGCCGGCATCGACAATGCCGATCACGGTCGCTTCCTCGTTCCTGCGGACGAGCCGATGGCCGGGTCCGAGGTGCAGCCCGCACTCCTTCGACTCCGGCTGTTCCCACCACCAGCGTCCGGCACGCACATCCTCGCCGGCGACCGTCGGCCGGGTGCATGGTGCACAACCGATCGAGCGGTAGCCCTGGTCGTGGAGCCGGTTGTAGGGCACTTGGCGCGCACGCAGGTACGCCCAGACATCGTCCTCGGTCCAGTCGGCGAGGGGGCTGAATTTCTCGATGCCGAACGATGGATCGTAGGCCCGGACTGCAAGCGTATCCCGCGTGACCGCCTGATCGCGCCTTAGACCCGTGAGCCATGCGCGCTTGCCCCGAAGCGCCCGGGCGAGTGGCTCCACCTTGCGCACGGCGCAGCAGCGCTTGCGCAGGTCCGCGCTTTCGTAGATCGCATTCGTACCGTGGCGTGACGCGTAATCCGCGACGGCGGCAGGATCCGGCTCGACCACGGTGATCGCGTGGCCATAGCGACGCGCGATGGCACCGACGACCTCGCGCGTATCGGCGTGCAGTCGCCCGGTGTCGAGCGTTAGGATCTCGATCGAAAGCCCTGCATCGAGGATTGCATCGGTCAGCACCATGTCTTCGGCCGACAGGCTCGAGGCCAGCACCGCGGGCGCGAAGTCGCGTGCGATGCTCGTGAGCAGCTCATCGAGAGCCTGGATTCGTGCGGCAGAATTCGTGCTCATCGTGCGACTCCTTCAGGGGACGCGCCAGTGGCGCCGGGATTGCGTCCACCGCGCCGCCTGAATAGCGGTTGGAGTCGGTCGACGGATGTCTGGTAGGCTTCGCTGAAGTCTTCGAACGCTCCAAGCGCCTGCTCGGGGCGCTCGCCCTCGCGCAGCGCGAACGCGTCGAAGCCGACCCGCGAAAGGTAGAACAGCTGGTCGCGGCCCACGTCCCCCACGGCTCGGAGCTCGCCACGGTAACCGAGCCGCTCGCGCAAGAGCCTGGCGGTCGAATAGCCCCTGCCGTCCGTGAAGTGCGGAAATTCGATGGCGACCAACGCGAGGTGGCTTAGATACGCGCCCAGCTCGGCTGGGTCGTCTTCCGGCCGCAGCAACACGCCGACGCGGCCTGCGCGGGTACCGAGGCGTTCGCGTTCCGTATTCCAGCTGGAAAGGGGAACAATGACGTCACCATCCGCCGGGAGTTCCCCAGCGGCGTGAACCATGGTCCAGCGATCGGCAGCGATCCGGCGCCCCTTGATCAGCGTGCTCATGCCAGTGCCTCCGCTTCCAGGCGCGAGCCGATCGCGGTGTCGTACTCGCGCGATCCGTACACCGAGCGCTTGAATGGCTCGACACCGATTCGACCCACGGTGTCGACGAAGCGCTCGTGCTCGCTGTCGCGATGAGCGAGGTAGACGTCGATCAGTCGCTCGACGACATCCGGGACCTCAGCGCGCGCGAACGACGGGCCGATCACCTTGCCGATCGCGGCAGCCTCGCCGTCCCGGGTCGCGCCCTGGTGGCCGCCGATCACGATCTGGTACCACTCCTCGCCGTTCTTGTCGACGCCGAGGATGCCGATGTGGCCGACGTGATGGTGGCTGCAGGAGTTCATGCAGCCGGAGATGTTGAGGTCGAGCTCGCCGATTTCAAAGAGGTAATCTAAATCGTCGAAGCGCGCCTGAATCGCCTCGGCCACGGGAATCGACTTGGCATTGGCGAGCGAGCAGAAGTCCCCGCCCGGGCACGCGATGATATTGGTGAGGAGCCCGATGTTCGGCGTGGCCAACCCGAGCGCGCGTAGTTCCTGCCAAAGCGCGTGGAGCGCGCTCCGCCTGACGTCGGCAAGGATCAGGTTCTGCTCGTGCGAGACGCGCAGCTCGCCGAAGCTGTAGCTGTCGGAGAGCGCGGCGACAGCGTCCATCTGCTCGGCGGTCGCGTCACCGGGAGGCAACCCCGTCTTCTTGAGCGAGATCGAGACGGCCGCGTAGCCAGGGACCTTGTGCGTGTGAACGTTACGTCGCGTCCACGCCGCGAATGCCGGGTCCGAGGCGACTGCTCCCGCGTACCCAGCGTCGTCCCTTGCGAGACGCTCGTATACGGGACGGGTGAAGCGCGATTCGATACGCGCCACTTCTTCGTCGGTGAGCGTTGCAGGGCCGCCGCGCAGGTGCGTCCATTCATCCTCGACTTCGGCTGTGAAGGCCGCGGGCGTCCGCTCCTTGACGAGTATCTTGATGCGTGCTTTGTACTTGTTGTCGCGGCGACCGTAGCGGTTGTAAACCCGCACGATCGCCTCGAGGTAGGTGAGCAGGTCCGGCCAGGGAAGGAACTCGCGGATGACGTGACCGATCATCGGTGTCCTGCCGAGCCCGCCCCCGACGATCACGCGAAAGCCCACGGCACCGTTATCCGCACGCACCGCCTGCAAGCCGATGTCGTGAACGAAGGTCGCCGCGCGATCGTACGCGGCTCCCGAAATCGCGATCTTGAACTTGCGCGGCAGATAGGCGAATTCGGGATGCAATGTCGACCACTGACGCACGACCTCGCACCACACGAACGAGTCCACGATCTCGTCGGGCGCGATGCCCGCGAAATGATCGGTCGTGACGTTGCGGATGCAGTTGCCCGACGTCTGGATCGCGTGCATCCCTACGTCCGCCAGCTCCGCGAGGATGTCAGGGGCGTCCTCCAGTCGCGGCCAGTTGAACTGGATGTTCTGGCGCGTCGAGAAGTGCCCGTAGCCGCGGTCGTAGCGGCGCGCGATGTGCGCGAGCCGGCGCAGCTGGCGCGAGGAAAGCAGCCCGTAGGGAATCGCGACGCGCAGCATCGGCGAGTGGCGCTGGACGTAGAGCCCGTTCTGCAACCGTTGCGGCCGGAAGTCATCCTCCGAGAGCGCGCCCGCGAGGTAGCGGCGTGTCTGGTCGCGGAACTGCCGGACGCGCTCGTCAACGATGCGCTGGTCGATGTCGTCGTACTCGTACATGGCCTAGGAAGTTTTGACTCAAGATCGCAAAGGCTATTAGACTTGATTGATAATGCAAACGAATTAAGAACGATCAGCTAAGCACGATTGGTTATATGCGAACGCCATGAATTTCCAGCAACTACGCTACGTGCGCGAAACCGTTCGGCGCAACCTCAGCATCACCGAGGCAGCCAACGCACTTTTCACGTCGCAGCCGGGCGTCTCGAAACAGATCAAGGAGTTCGAGGATGAACTCGGCGTCGAGATCTTCGTGCGGCGGGGTCGGCGCATCGTCGGCCTCACCGAGCCTGGTGAAGCGGTAGTCCGACTGGTCGAGCGCGTGCTTGCCGAGGCCGAAAACCTGAAACGCGTCGGCAGCGAGTACGCCGATAGGGACTCAGGCCGCCTGGTGATCGCGACGACACATACGCAGGCTCGCTACGCGCTTCCGAAGGTCGTGAGCGATTTCCGGCGCAGCTACCCGAAGGTGCGTTTGTCGATCCTGCAGGGACACCCGCCCGCGATCGCACAGATGCTCGTGCGCGGCGAGGCCGACATCGGCATCGCCACCGAGTCATTGGCCGCGGTGCCGGATCTGGCGGCGATGCCAGCATATGAGTGGCGGCATGCGGTCATCGTGCCACCGGGACACCCGCTGGCACACAGTAAGCGGCTACGGCTTGAGGACCTGGCGCGCCACCCAATCGTCACCTATAGCAGCGAG
>Ga0079037_100001953_pt1 | contig 11076 bp, 8 predicted proteins | sample Mud3Dept4metaG_FD_71479 | JGI IMG/M metagenome (GOLD analysis project Ga0079037, IMG submission 71479) | Freshwater wetland microbial communities from Ohio, USA, analyzing the effect of biotic and abiotic controls - Mud 3 Core 4 Depth 4 metaG | ecosystem: Environmental > Aquatic > Freshwater >... | reverse complement strand
TTTCGAAGGAAGAGGATGCCCGCTGGGCCAAAGCGGTCTCCCCCATGCTTGATGATTACGTGAAGGCCACGAAAGCCAAGGGGCTGCCCGGTGACAAAGCCCTGAAGTTCTGCCTCGACTACCTCAAGACTCATCAGAAGTAATAATTTCTCGCAATACAAAGCCGCTGGCCCTTCCGGACCAGCGGCTTCACTGTTCATAAGATTCTACTTTCTTCTAAGTCTTTGTATTAGTTCTTACCTCAACCTGCCATATTATTTTCCTGCGCCTCGCGCGCTAAGCGTCTGAAAAACATTTGAGTCTCTTCGCCCGTATCGGGTGCCTCAACTTCCTGAGCGCTTTCGCCTCTATCTGCCGTATCCTCTCGCGCGTCAACTCGAAGACCTGCCCCACTTCTTCCAGGGTGTGGTCGTACTTCTCCCCGATGCCGAACCTCATGCGGATCACCTTCTCTTCCTTGGGAGTAAGCGTGGAGAGCGTCCTGTCGAGCTGTTCAAGCAGGTCCCTGAAGATGACCGAGTTCTGCGGTATGGGCGTGCTCTTGTCCTCGATCAGGTCTGCGAGGTGGGTATCTTCATCCTCACTCACCGGTGTTTCCAGGGAGATGGGTTCCTTGGTGATTCTGAGAATCTTGCGCACCTTTTCCACCGGAAAGCCCATCCTGTCCGCAATCTCATCAGGAAACGGCTCACGGCCCAGCTCCTGGACCAGTTCTCGCGAAACCCGGATGATCTTATTGATTGTCTCTATCATGTGAACCGGTATGCGGATCGTCCGCGCCTGATCAGCGATTGCCCGCGTTATCGCCTGCCTTATCCACCACGTGGCGTACGTACTGAACTTGTAACCCTTGCGGTACTCGAACTTCTCGACTGCGCGCATCAAACCTATGTTCCCCTCCTGCACGAGGTCGAGAAGGGATAGCCTTCTGTTGATGTACTTCTTTGCTATGCTCACAACGAGCCTAAGGTTCGCCTTGATCAGCGCGTTCTTCGCTTCAAGACATTGCTCTTCAGCATGCCCAATACCCTTCAGGCAGTCTTTCAGCTGCCGCACGGACGCACCAGCCTCCAGCTCTGCCCTTTGCAATCTCCTGCGCGCCTCTGCCAATTCCTTTCTGCTCCCCGTATTCCGATGACGTGCCAGGCGCCGCGCATCCGCCTCCAACTCCTCCACTTTTTCTATGTGGCGCTCCATCCTGGTTACGATCCGCTCAGTCATCTTCCTGCTCAGGTTGATGTCCGAGACAATCTGCCAGACCTCTTCCTGTAGAGTCTCCCGCTCCTTCCTGCTTCGGCATCTTCTCATGCGGTATGCCTTCTGCTTGAGCCTTTCCAGAAGCAAGATGATCTTTTCCTTTTGAGCGTCTCCATCGAGATCTGCTTCATCCTCTTCTTCAACCTCGGAGGTGACTTCCCGGAGGTCTATCTTCGACGTTTTTAGCAGGGGCAACACCTTGAGAAGCTCTTTGATGGTGAGCGGCACCGAGAGAATGATGCGCTTGACGTCGCTACGGGACTGCTCAATGCGCATCGCAATCACCTTTTCCCCGTCCCTCGTCAAGAGCGGCACTGAACCCATCTCCTTGATGTAGTGTTTGATGGGGTTCGTCAGCTCATCGTCATACTCTTCTTCCAGGGTCTCATCGAAGATCTCACCGTACCTCTCCGGTGCGACGAAGCTGCCCTCCCCTTCTCTCCCCGCATCGAAGAGTTCAATATCATCGAGAAAGACTTCCTGCTCCTCGTTCCCGGGCAGCACGATAAAGATCTCGTTCTGCTCCTGCTGCTCGTCTAACGCAAAAAATTTTTTTCCGCTGGAGATACCGATGATCTTCATGCTGTTGCTGGTGTTGTCAGACATGGCCACCTCATTTTACGGATTTGGATCTCATAACCTCAACCACCTGTCTCTTCCTCTCAAGAAGTTCAGCCAGGGCTTGTTGATCCCCCTTTTGCTCCGCTTCCGCCAATCTATCGGTGATCCTTTTCGCTTCTTCTTTCAGTTGTTTTCTCTCCACGTGACTGCAGTAATCGAGAATTACCCTTTCCATCTCTGCTTCGGGATAGTCTGAGACTTCAAGCGCTGAACTCAAGACCGCGTCCTTGAGATCATCCCCCTCAAGCGTGGAAATAAACGTCTTTACGTCGAGCCCTCCATGCTCTTCGTAGTAATCAAGCATGCGACCCAGAATCTCGTTCGACTCCCGGTTCGCTATAAGCTGTTTCACCTCCTTTCCTCTCAATAATTCCATGAACGCGGGCCTATTCATGCAGATGCCGATAATCTTCCGCTGAACCACGCCTCCGGGCCCCTCTTCCTGCTTCCTGACCTCCATGCCCTTCTCCTTGAGGGTGTCCCAGAAGCGGTACTCCTCGACCCCGGTCATTTGCGCGAGTCTCTGGACATACAGCCGCCTGGCTACGGCATCCTTCAAGGTTTCGAGCTGGGGCAGGACCGCCTTGATGAAGGCACGCTTTCCTTCGATCGTGGTCATGCCGGAGCGTTTCATATGGTACTCGAAAGAATAGTCGAGAACCGGCCTCTTGGTCTGCATGAGTTCTTCGAATCCCCGGAGCCCGTGCTCACGAACAAAACTGTCTGGGTCATGCTCCGCCGGGAGCACAACCATCTTTCCGTTTATACCCATCTCACCAAACAACCCGATCAGGCGCAGGGTGCTTTTCAGGCCCGCCTCGTCCCCGTCGAGCATCATGGTGATGTTTTCAGTGTAGTTTCGCAGCCGCGAGACCTGTTCCTCCGTGATGGACGTGCCAAGGCTCGCGACCGCATTCCTGACACCAACTCTGTGCAGGGAGATGAGATCGAAGTAGCCTTCCACGACAACGACTTCGTCCTGCTCGGCAATCTGCCTTCGCGCTTTATCAATGCCAAACAGCACGGACCTTTTTGTAAAGACGGCAGACTCAGGCGAGTTGAGGTACTTGGGCATGGCATCCTTCTCCATGCCACGCCCGCCGAAACCAATCACTTTTCCATTCGTGTCGAGAATCGGGATCACGACCCTGCCGCGGAAGATGTCAACAATTTCTTTGGCCTGATCTTTGTCGCGCATCTTGAAAAGGCCGATGCTGAACAGGAGATCAAACGGAATGCCCAGCCTTCTCGAGAACTCCTGCGTGTATGTGACCCTGTCGCTATAGCCGAGCCTGAACTCATTCTGGGTGGCATCATCGATGCCGCGAGCCGTCAGGTAGCTCCGCGCACTTTTCGATTTCTTGAGGTTCTCCTGATAGTAGTCGGCGAGTTTCTCCAGTGCTTCCAGTATGGGCATTCTCTTGCTGCTCGATCTCCTGCGCAGCTCGATACCAAGCTCCCCGGCCATGCTTTCGAGCGCTTCCTGGAAGCTTACGTGCTCATACTTGGCGCGAAAGTGGACCGCGTTTCCGCCCTCGTGGCAGCCAAAGCAATAATAGATTTGCTTCTCCGTGCTGACGGTAAACGAAGGGGTCTTCTCCTTGTGGAACGGACAAAGCCCGAGGAAGTTCCTGCCTGCCCGTCTGAGCTTCACAACCTGCGAAACCTCGTCCAGGATATTCACTCGCTCGAGTACGCTGTCAAGAAGCGTCGTCACTGCAACTCCACTATGGTCACGCCGGAATTGGTTTCATCCCGCCTGAATCGTTCTATGTGCGGGGTCTCTGCCAGCCGGTGCCTGATCGCATCCATGAGCCTTCCTGTGCCGATGCCATGGATGATGCGCACGGCCGGCATACCGTGGACAATAGCCCGGTCCACAAACCGGTCGACCTCACGCAACGCCTCCTCCACGCGCAAACCCCTCACGTTAATCTCGGGCACCTCCACGGGCTCTACATGCACCTCAACCGCCTTCTCCCGCGTCTTCGCTGCCTCGGGAAGCCTCATGAGGTAATCCGCCTGCACCTTCATCCTCATGCTCCCCAGGTCCACCTCTGCAACCTTCTTCTCTTCGTCCACGTTGACGACGGTTCCTTCGCGCCCTAAAGACTTCACCCGGACGCGCTCCCCCACCCGCGCGATTTCCTCAGGTTCGGTGCCTCCGGGAATCTTCTCTCTGAGTATGCGCAGCCTCTCTCGTGCACCTTTGAGCGAGGCCTTCTCTTTCTTGAGCGCCTCTTTGCGTATCTCCTCAATCTCGTGTTCGACCTCTGACAAGCGCGCACGGCAACGTTCCTCGGCCGCCCTGAGCAACTCATCACGCTGTTCCTTGAGAACCTTCAGTCGCGCCCTGGTCTCTTCCCTGAGCCTGCCAAGCCTCGCCCGCTCATCTTCCAGCTTCTTTCGTTCGTCCTCCAGGCCGCGTACCAGGTCGTTCAACATGTATTCCTGCTTGTCGAGATAGCCGTAGCTTTTCTCTATGATGCTCGCCGGCAGGTCACAGCTTTCCGCAACGTGGAGCGCATTGCTCACACCCGCCATTCCGTATAGGAGCCTGTACAGCGGCTTCATTGTCGTGTGGTCATAGTCGGTGGCCACGTTGACCGCAAAGGCGTGGGAGTAACCATACGCTTTCAGCAGGTTCAGGTGCGTGGTGACGACTGTCTTACAACCCTTTTCCACAAGGGCGTCTATGATTCCCATCGAAAGCGCGGAAGCCTCCTGCGGCTCCGTGCCCCCTCCTATCTCGTCTATCAGGATCAGTTCTCCGCCACGTGACCGTTCGTACACGTCCTTGATCGCTGTGATGTGCGCCGTGAAACTGGAAAGTTCCATGGAGATGTCCTGCTCATCACCGATCACCGCAAAGAGATGTGAAAAGAGGGTGACTCTCGGTGTTTCGCGCGCCGGGATGAAGAGCCCTGATGATGCCATGGCAACCAGGAGGCCGAGCGTTTTCAGCGCAACCGTCTTGCCTCCTGCATTCGGCCCGCTTATGATCATCACACTCTTGTCGCTGTCCATGACGATATCGATGGGGATGGCTTTCTCTCTCTTTGATATGACGATGAACGGGTTCCGCGCCTGCCTCACCTCAAGTGAGCCGTCGGAGACCATGGCCGGCCTGACACACTGGTGCGCCTGCGAAAAGAGGGCACACGCATGCAGAAAATCAAGCTCCGTGATCACCTCAAGGTTTGCCTGCAATTCGACCGCTGCCGTTCGAATCGAGGCTGTCAGTTCCCTCAGTATCCGCTTCTCTTCCTCCTTCTCCTCCTCTTCCAGGATACTTATCTGGTTGTTCTGCTCGACGGTCCCCATCGGCTCCACGAACGAGGTCTTGAGCGAATGGGAATAATCATGCACGATGCCCTGGAAAAATTGGTTGAAATTGGGCTTCAGCGGTATCACATACCTGCCGTTGCGTATAGCCACATACGTGTCCTGCAGGGCCGGGCGCACATCCTCCGATTCCATCATCTTTTCGAGGTTCCTTTTCACCCGCTCCCTGAACTGAAACAGATCAGCCCTGATCTTGGAAAGCTCGTAGGAGGCCGTATCCTCGATGAAGCCGTCCATGTTGATGGTCTTGCGTATTTGACCGCTTGTTTGCTGCAAGGGATTCAGCCTCTCAAGGAGTGTTTCTATGTAAGGCTTCCTGTCGAAGGCGGCACGCAGATAGTTTGTTATCTCTTTACACCGCGTCAGAAAGGTTGAGAGCATCACGAAATCGGCGATCTCGAGAACCGAGTTCTCGATGGCAAGCTGCCTGAGCATGTCACGAATGTCCGGCACGTCTGCGAGCGGTGCCGGCCCGTTCCATTTCACCAGGTCAGAAAGAGCCTCGAGTTCATCCTGGCGTTTCTCGATCTCGCCCACTGAGCCAAGCGGCCGTAGTCCGGAGATGAGGTTGTCTGTGAATGGTGTGGATGTGTACTTCTTGATTACATCGAGGAGCTTCAGGTAATCGATGTAGAGTAAGGTCTTGTCGATCATGTAGCGCTTATTGGCTAATTACCAGTAGATAGCCTTTGACGCACCAGCTCGCTCAATACCTTTCCGTCAACCCGGGATCCGAGTTTTTCCATTAGGAACTTCATCACCTTTCCCATGTCCTTGGGGGACCTGGCTTCGAGTTGTGCCACAGCCTCTTCGATGTCTCCGGCAATTTCATCCGCAGACAGCTGGACAGGCACAAATTCCCTGAGAACGAGAAGCTCCTTCTCTTCTTTGTCAACGAGGTCTTGTCTGTTTCCCTTCTTGAAGCTCTCGATGGATTCGAGTCGCTGCTTGATCATGGTCCTGACCACCCCGTGAAACTCATCCTCCGTAAGCGGCCGTACCTTTTCGACTTCCTTGTACTTGATGGCGCCGAGGAGCATCCTCAGCGTAGAAACCCTAGTATTATCATGCTCTTTTAGTGCTTTCTTGAGACCTGTTTCGATGCTCTCCTTGAAACTCATTATTAATACCCGCCCTTTTCCATCTGGCGTCTCAACTTCTTAAGGGCCCTTTTCTTGGCCGCGAGTATCTTTTTCTTTCTCTTGACGCTCGGTTTCTCGTAGTGTTCGTGCTTCCTCACCTCAGACAGTATGCCCGTTCTTTCGCACAGCTTCTTAAATCTCCTGAGTGCACTTTCGAAGGGTTCGCCATCTCTCACAACGACTACTGGCATGCATATATCCCCCCCTTCTATAACAATCTGAATATTAGGAAGCCTAAATTAAAACTTAACTCTTTTGCCAAAGTCAACAGATTTCCCCGGTGGTTCTTTTGTAACTTTCACAAGCGTTTTTCTGCTGTTAACTATTCGAAAATAGAGTCTCTGACACAGTTATTTCTATAACGCGCTGAAAATACTAGTGTTATTCTAACCCTTTAGATCAAAAGGGTTCCTGAGGACAATCGTATGGTCCCGCTCAGGACCCGTCGAGATAATATCGACAGGGACCCCGGCCAGCTCTTCCAACCTGCGCACATATTTCTGCGCGTTCACGGGAAGCTCTTCGAAGCGGCTGATACCGTTTGTATTTCTCTTCCAACCGGGTAACTCCTCGTACACCGGCTCTACAGATGCCCATCCCTTGAGTGTCAGCGGCGGCTGACTCGTCACCTTCTTCCCCGCCCTATACCCTACACAGACAGGTATGGTCTCAAACGCATCGAGTACGTCGAGCTTCATTATGGCTAATCCATGCACACCGTTTAGCGCCACTGCCCTCTGCGCAATAACCGCGTCAAACCAACCGCACCGCCTCGGCCTTCCCGTGGTGGCGCCGAATTCACCGCCCCGCTGCCGTATGAGCTCGCATTCCGGACCGTGAAGCTCAGTAGGAAATGGCCCTTCCCCCACCCTCGTCGTGTACGCTTTCGAGACGCCGAGTACGTAGCCGACGCTCGACGGACCTACGCCTGATCCGCCTGCCGCGTTACCTGCGACGGTGTTGGAGGAGGTCACATACGGGTAGGTACCGTGATCAATGTCCAGGTACGTGCCCTGCGCGCCCTCGAACAAAATCTTCTTTTTCTTCCTTATGGATTCCTGTATCACGGCAGGGGTGTCCGCCACATACTTTTTGAGAAGCTTCCTGTACGACGTGTACTCCTTTATCACATCCCTGATCTTTAACGGCTCCCCCTTGTAATACCGCTTGATAAGGAAGTTCTTGACCTTGAGGTTTTCACGGACTTTCTCGGAAAAAACTTTCTTGTCCAGGAGATCTATGACCCGGATGCCGGATCGGCTCGCCTTGTCCTCGTATGCCGGGCCTATACCGCGTCCCGTGGTGCCGATCTTCTTACCGCTCGCCGCTGCCTCGCGGAGCATGTCCATGCGCTTATGGTACGGCATGATGAGATGGGCAAACGCACTCACCTTAAGTTGTCTTTCGTCCTTCATGTGGCCGAGCCGCCTGAGTTCCTCCACCTCTGCCACCAGCACCGCTGGATCAACGACCACTCCGTTACCCACAATACATGTTGTCCGGGGATGCAGCATGCCCGATGGGACAAGGTGAAGCACTATCTTCTCGTCACCCACCACGATGGTGTGGCCCGCGTTTGCGCCGCCCTGGTAACGCACAACCACGTCGGCATCCCTGCTCAGGAGGTCGATCACCTTGCCTTTGCCTTCGTCCCCCCACTGAAGCCCAAACGCCACTACGCTCGACATTCTTCTCAACCCTCCAATTGCGCTCCCAGAGCGCTTCCAGACCGCGTCAAACGGTATAATAGAACATTTTTCCGCCACCAGGTCAAACAAAATGGCAGGGCTATCCGGGCAGACCAGCGCCTTCCCGCTTAATTTTGTTGACAACTTCGTGTATGACAGTGTATTGAAAAAAGAGTTTATCACTTAAATTTTGGCTATCGCCGGAGGAGGGGGCACGATGAGACATTTTACCTTTGTCGCTACAGTTATATCTATTTTCATTTTAGCCATCTGCACAACCCAGGTACTTGCCCAGGAGGCTCGGTTTGCGATCCCGCTGCCCCTGACGGGCACAAACGCGAAGTTCGGCGAGATAGAAAAGAAATCGTACGAAATCGCCATGGAGGAGATTAATGCAGCGGGCGGCATAAAGGGAAGGAAGATCGCCCTCGAGTTCGAGGACTCCCAGGGCAAGCCCGAGATCTCACGCTCCATCGCAGAAAAGCTGATCGATGTGAAGAAGCAGCCTGTCATATTCGGGGAATACAGTTCCTCCAGTTCCAAGGCGATTGCCGCGGTTGCGGAAGAGCGGAAGGTGCCATACCTTGTGGTCACCGGAGCCACAGACGACATTACGCAGCAGAACTACAAGTATGTATTTCGCATGAACCCGACGAACGCTTACTACGCCGTAGGGCTCCTTTCCCTGTTTAAAGAAGTGGTTAAACCGAAGAGCATAGCTATCCTTTACGAGAGCTCGGACTTCGGCACCTCGGGTGCGGAAGACATGGCGAAGCAGTCGGAGAAGTTCGGCATGAAGGTGCTAGTCAAGGAGCAGTACGAAAAAGGCGCTGTTGACTTCAGGCCGATCCTTTCCAAGGTGAAGGCAGCCCGGCCGGACGTCATCTACATGGTTTCCTACGTGATGGATGCGGCCCTGCTGATGCGCCAGATCAAAGAACTCCGCATAGATGCCAACCTCTACGCGGGTGGGGCAGCAGGGTTTGCCATTCCCGAGTTCATCCAGAACGCCAAGGAAGCATCTGAACTGGTGATGACCGCAACCCTCTGGAGTCCGCAGATCAAGTATCCTGGCGCGGTGGAGTACGCAGAAAAGTACAAGAAACGGCACGGCGATTATCCATCGTATCATGGTGCCGAGGCATATTCAGCCTTGTTCGTCATGAAGGACGTGCTGACCCGTGCCAAGGCCTGGGCACCGGATGACATCCGCGTGGCCATGAAAGCAACCAGCATGATGACCGCCTTCGGACCCATCAAGTTTGAAGACAAGGAAGGCTACACAAACCAGAACTTCATGGACACGCTGGTAATGCAGGTCATCAAAGGCAAGCATGAGACCATCTGGCCGCAAAAGTACGCCAGCGCCAAGTACGTCTATCCCATACCAAAATGGAGAGAAAGAAACTAGCGCCGTCTAGCCAGGAGCTTGATTGGCAGCACAGGTTGAACTCTTTCTGCAGACGTTGATCGCCGGCTTCCTGCTCGGGGGGCTCTACGCCCTCATCGGGCTGGGCATGGCCCTCATCATGGGTGTCATGCGCATCATCAACCTCGCACATGGTGACCTGATGATGGTCGCCATGTATCTCGCATACTGGCTCTTCACGCTGCTCGGCGTCGATCCCTACATCTCTGTGTTTGTCGTCGTACCCCTCCTCTTTCTCTTCGGGTGCGCGTTGCAAAAATTCCTCATCACTCCCGTCATGAAGGTGGAGTCAATCCTGCCTCATAACCAGGTCATCTTGACGGTGGGTATGGCCATGGTGCTCTCCAACCTCGCTACGGTCTTCTTCACCGGAAACTATCGCTCCACGCCGGTAAATTATGCGTCCAACGCGTGGTACCTGACCGATTACTGGAAGAATGCGCCAATCGAGCTTTCCCTCTCCATGCCGTGGTCACTTTCCTTTCTGTGCGCCTTCATCATCACGGTAGCGCTCTGGTTCTTCCTCACGAAGACCGACACGGGTAAATCGATCCGCGCCACCGCGCAGGATGTTGACGCGGCCACCCTGATGGGCGTGAACACGAACAGAATGCGCATGCTCACGTTCGGGATTGGCAGTGCGCTTGTGGCCTGCGCGGGCTGCCTCTTCATCCCGATTTACTATCTCTATCCAGCGCTCGGAAAACAGTTCACCAATATCGGTTTCGTAATTACCGTTCTCGGTGGCATGGGCTCGACCGAGGGCGCCATTATCGGCGGCATGATACTCGGCATCTTTGAATCGATGACAGCCACGTACGTGGGCATGGGGTGGGCGCCGCTCGGCAGGTTTGCCATCTTCGTTGCAGCGTTGGTCTTCGTGCCCGGAGGCGTTGCGTCTCTTATCAGGCGCAAGAGGTTGGGAAGATGAAGAAACTCCTGCTTGGCTTGCTCATCCTGTTCCTCCTTCTCCTCCCCTTCCTGGGCCTCTCCTCTTATATCATGCACGTGCTGATACTGGTCATCATGTGGTCGATTATCGGGATGGCATGGAACGTTCTCGGCGGTTACACAGGCCAAGTATCGTTCGGTCACGCGGCTTTTTTTGGCGTGGGTGCGTACACGGCTGGCCTGCTGTATTACCATCTCGGCATGTCTGCCTGGTGGGGCATACCCATTTGCGTGGTGGTGCTCACGGCCGTCTCTTTGGTGGTGGGTTACATCTGTCTCCGGCTGCGGGGAGCTTACTTCGCCCTGGCCACACTGGCCTTGGGCGAGGTATGCAGGGTAGCTGCCGAAAACATGGTCTGGTTTACGCAAGGCAACCTGGGCATTCTTATCAAGGAGAGGACCTGGATCGGGAAGACGTGGTATTACTACGTCATACTCCTCCTTGCCGCAGGCTCATACCTGCTCATCAAGAAGGTGATGGAATCGAAGCTGGGCTACTATTTTGTGGCCATCAGAGAGGATCAGGATGCTGCTGAATCACTGGGCATCGATACGACGTTTTACAAGACGATCGCGCTCTGCATCAGTGGTGTGCTCACGGGAATCGCCGGCGCCTTCTACATGAACTACATGGGGTATATCG
>Ga0079037_100001952_pt1 | contig 11077 bp, 7 predicted proteins | sample Mud3Dept4metaG_FD_71479 | JGI IMG/M metagenome (GOLD analysis project Ga0079037, IMG submission 71479) | Freshwater wetland microbial communities from Ohio, USA, analyzing the effect of biotic and abiotic controls - Mud 3 Core 4 Depth 4 metaG | ecosystem: Environmental > Aquatic > Freshwater >... | reverse complement strand
TTACGCCCCACTCTCTCACAGCCTTGATAATGCTTTCCAGTTCCGCCGCTTTCCTCTCTGCATGCAAGATCCCCCGGATGATCCAGAAAGCCATCTCCTCCTCTTTTGGAAGAGACTCCACAGGCTTGACCACGAGGGGAGAGAGTGCCTCCGGGTCGATCCCGACTTTCCATGCGCTCATGGCAAGCTCCAGGCACAGTGCTTGAATGCCCTTGTAGTAAATATTCACCAGGGTCTTGATCGTCGTCGCTTTGCCCGCCCCGCCCGGAACCACTTCCGGCCTCAACCCATAGCGAGCCATGATCCTCGTGAACGGACGCGCCCCATCCCCTGAAGCGAGCATGAACGATCGGTGGCGGTCTCGCTCAGGAGCCACAAAAAGGGCCAGGTCAACGTATTGGACCCCCTTTGCATTCAGCATTTCCGCTCCTCGCGTTTTTACGGATGGAGCGGTGTTGTTGAGGTCACAATAGAATTGTCCGGCCCTCACAAAGGAAGCGCATCGGCCGGCAACCTTCAAAGCCGCGTTGCCCCACACGGCTGAGAAGATCAAGTCCGATTCGGCCACAAGCTGCCGGAGGCTCGGAGCCAGTTGCACCCCCGCTTCCTGGGCTCGCCGTCGCACCATCTCCCCCTTCTTTATCTCTCTCGCGTTCTTGTCATAGGCGTGAATCTCTCGAATTCCGTCTGCTTTGAGACCTTTTGAGAAGTGATACGCCACTTCACCGAAACCGATAAAGCCGATTCTTGGACTCTTAGGTATCATTTCATTTTCCTCATCCGGGTGCTTACAGGCTGGTCAGATGTCTTTTGCTCTCCAGGGCCCGGCGGTACCCATCGTCCTTTCTGAGGATGTCGAGGGCCTGGTCTATGGTCTGGAGCATGGAGGCTTGTTCTTTAGGAAGCTGTCCATAAACCGGCACATAGTTGGAGATGTGATCGCTAAGGTATTCTGATCGCACATCCAGCAGTTCGATGAGACGACGCTGCTCCATCAGGATAGTTTCCGCAGAAGCCAGTTCAAAGGTCCCGTCTTGGACTTTGTCCCAAAGCGGAGAAAAGGGCGTCGGCACATAGGTCCGAATCCTGATGAAGTGAGGATCGATTTGATTGATAACCTCTGCCGTCCCTTCCGCGTGCTGTTTCCACTTTTTTTCTCCCCCGATGCCGGCTAGCACGTAGAGACTTACCTCAAAACCCGCCTCCTTGGCCCGCTTCGCTCCCTCTACCATCTGCTCAGGGGTTGCCCCTTTTTTGATTTCTTCGAGCAATTCAGGGTCGCCTGTTTCTAATCCTATGTGGAGCCGTGTGAGCCCTGCTCGCCGAATCTCTTTGAGTTCTTCCATGGATTTCTTGCTCAGCGTTCGAGCGCGGGCATAACTCGTCACCCTTTCGACAGACGGGAACGCCTTGTAGAGGTGTTGCAGAATCTCGATCAAGGTCTTCGATTCCAGGACAAGACTGTTCGAATCCCCGATAAACACAGTAGGGGCCCCTGCGCCGGAGAATTGACGCAGCGTATCAATGTCCTGGAAGACTTCTTCGACCGGCCGCTTTTCAAACCGCAAACTTTTGTACATGGAGCAAAAGGTACACTGGTTCCACGGGCAGCCTCGGGTCACCCTTAGAAGAAGGCTGCTCGCCTCGCTGGGAGGCCGATAGGGTGGGGGATCATAACTCACAAAACCATTCATGGATGTTAACTCCTTTCTCGAACCCTTTTGAGATGGTACTCCATAGCAACCTTTGTCCGCAACCAAATCCGGATGTCCGGAACCATGGCTCCGCCTTGGCTCAAAAGTCACTCGTTCATTGACCCTTGGACGGCGTCCCCTCGCCGCTCGGAAAAGCGGGCTAAGAAGAGCCTCTCAGGGTCAACCCTGAGCATGCCCCGTGCGCCCGTCCTCCGTAGCGGTGCTACTGCGGAGGGTGGAGAAGCACGGGGTGCCGAAGGGTTGACATGAAATTCATCTCTGACTTATACTTTGCAGGAATCATCCCCGCACGCCTGTCATGGCTATATAGACCTCACATCGTTTCGAAAGAGGAGTCCATGAAAACCATGATTCTTGCAGCATTCATCGTTCTCGCCATCGCCGTTGCCGTGTATGTCTTCACCTCCCTTCGAAATGTCTCAAGGGAACTCATGGATCCAAAAAATCTACCCAGAGCAACTTTCGAAGTCACGAAATGGACAAGCGATGCTAATGCAGCCGCTTACATTTTCGACGACCCGGGGGAAGGGACTTCCATCACCGTCACTTCTGGATTGGGCAAGAAAGAGGCCGAGGGCTTAAGGCAGCCACAGGACTATCTGGACAAAGTAGGAGCCTTGATCCAGGTCCACAGGCTTCAAAACAAGAAGACGGGAAACGCCTTTGGTTACATCATTGCCGCGGCAAGGCTGGAAATCGAGACAGGGTACTCTATTTTGAAAGGAACGGTGATCATTTCCATTCGGGATCCTGAGGACTCCCATCATCTCAAGCTCCGGGAAGGGCCAGGCTAGTCACTGCTCGCGCGGTTCGGTCGCTTCCTTAGCGGATAATCCGCGTCTTCCTGAGCGTGATGATTTCCTGTTCCGAATACCCCATTTTCTTCATGATGGAATCCGTGTGCTCTCCCAGGGCAGGGGCAGAGGTGCGGGTTCCTGCACGGGAAGCGCTGAACTGAACCGGGTAGCCCGGAATCTTGACCTGTCCTAGAGAACGGTGCTCAAAGTCCACGACATACCCGTTGTTCAAGGCCTGGGGATCGGTGATCACGTCCTCGATTCGCTGCACCGGCCCAAACATGAGTCCCTTTGCTCGTAGGATGGTGATCCACTCGCTTTGCGTCTTCGTGGCGAACACCCTGTCGAAACGCTCCACCAGAACGGGCCTGTCCTCCAGCACTTTAGAGATGTCTGCGAAACGCGGGTCGTGCAGCAACTCCGACTGGCCTGTGGCTTCGCACAGAAGAGGCCAGTACTTCTGCTCAGGATGATGAGTCCCGATGATCCACTTGCCGTCCTGGCAGCAGAAGAAGTTTCGCAGGGGAGAGTACATGCGGCGGTCGCTCGGTACTGAATTCGATGAAAGACAGCCGGCAAGCATGAGGCCTGCGTACTGCATCCAGAGGGCGGTGCCGTATAGGGAAATGTGCACCGCCTGTCCTACGCCACTGCGCTCCCGAACAAAGAGAGCGGTCAGAACAGCCTGGCTCAATGCAATGGACGCGGTCTGATCCAGGACCGCGAGATGAATCAGGTGAGGCCGATCCGACCCGGTGCTGAACATCATTCCTGATCGAGCTTGCCCCATGGGATCAAAGGCTCCCAAATCACTCAAGTGGCCCTCCTGGCCGAATCCCGAGACACTCGCGTGAATAAGTCGAGGATTGATCTGACACAAGGTTTCGTAGTCTATACCGAGCGCCACCTTAGTGCTTTTGCGCAGATTGGTGAGAAACACATCCGCCTCTTTGATCAGGCGATGAAAGACTTCCCGCCCCTTCTCTAGCTTGATATCCAGCCAGATCCCTTTCTTGTTGCGGTTGGTAAACTGGAAGGGGAATCCTTCTCCATCCGACAGGCTGAAGCGGATCCCGCCGACCTCCTTCCAGGTTCGCATGGGATCTCCTTCTGCCTCCTCGATTTTGATCACCTCGGCACCAAGATCCCCCAGGATCGCACTGGCGCCGGGCCCGGCATGAAACGTTCCGTATTCCACAACGCGAATCCCTTCCAGGGGCATCGGCTTGGTTGTCGGTTTTTCACTCTCCATGATCTTGATCTCGCAATCGCTCCGGCCGCCTAAAGTTTGTAATTGAATTTCCGGAGAAGGTCTTTTCTCCAGGCCACCCCGTCTTCTTTCTCCATACCCTTGGGCGATGAGCCGTCGATCACACCCAGGACTCCCCTGCCCTGCTCGGATTGGGCCAGAACGACCTGGACCGGATTGGCCGTTGCGCAGAACAGATTGCACACTTCCTGGCACATCTTCACCGCGTTGAGCATGTTGATGGGGAAGGCATCCTTGATGAAAATGATAAAGGTGTGCCCTGCGCCGATCCTGTAGGCCGTCTTCAGGGCCAAATCTTTGAGCGCTTCATCATTTCCTTCGCCGCGCACGAGACAGTGGCCCGAAGCCTCACAGAAGCCGATGCCGAACTTGGCTCCAGGGACTGCGCTCACCATGATTTCGTAGAGGTCCTCCACGGTCTTAATGAAGTGGCTCTGTCCGAAAATAACATTGCCCCCCTCAGGGATCTCGATAAGCTCCATTTTCAGTTCCATATCACCCCTCCTCTCAAAAATAATCCTTTCAACCCATCGTATACCACCCTCCTGGGCGTTCGTAAACAGGGTTGGAGGCCTAGACGAAAACCTCTCGGCAATGTTCAGCCCGGAACGGAGGGGCGTGGTTTCTTTAGAGGCGCTGAATTCTAGTAGGGAGTGGGCAGTAAGGAGTAAGCAGCAAAAAAGACAAGGCAGGGAATGTGTCAGCAGATGCAATGGTGTTCACTGCATACTCCTTACTGCTTACTGCTCACTCTAGACACGAAGAAAAGAATGGCTATTTTCTCGGTTATGAAAGCGAAAATAGAAACCGAAAGACTGGGTCCGCCACAGGGGGTCAACAGGAGAGACTTCCTAAAATATTCCGCCCTTGCGGGCGGTGCCCTTTATTTAGGCCTAGGAGGGATGTCCATGGCTACGGAAAAGAGTCGCGTGTCACTGGTCAGGACGGAAAACCGGAAATTCGGTGTGTCCGAGTCCATCAAAGCGCTCAACATCAATCCTGTGAAGAACAAGGAGGTGCTCATCAAGCCCAACTTCAACACGGCGGACCTTGTTCCCGGTTCGACTCACAACGACACCCTCGTCAGCCTTGTAGAAGAAGTGTGGAGCATGGGTGCCAAGTCCGTGAGCCTGGGTGAAAGAAGCTATCCGCCGACCCAAGAGGTGATGGACCAAAAAGGGATCATCCCTCTGATGGAAAAGCTGAATGTCCGAATCATCAGTTTCGATGATCTCAGCGAAAAGGACTGGGTTCACGTGATGCCCAAAGACAGCCATTGGCAAAACGGCTTTCGCGTGGCGAGGCCTATTCTGGAAAGCGAGTGTCTCGTCTCCACCTGCTGTCTGAAGACCCACCAGTACGGAGGAGTTTTCACCATGTCTCTGAAGCTTCACGTCGGGGTGGTTCCAACGACCCGACACGGATACGCTTATATGAGAGAGCTCCACGGCTCACCCCACCAGCGAAAGCTCATCGCTGAAATCAACGCCCCTTTCAAGCCTGCTTTGATCGTTCTGGATGGAATCGACGCCTTTGTTGATGGAGGGCCCATGACAGGAAAACGGGCCAAAGCGAATGTCTTTCTTGCCTCCACGGATCGCGTTGCCGTCGATGCGGTCGGGGTAGCGGTCCTGAAAACTTTAGGCAGCAACGATCAAATCATGAAAACGAAGATCTTCGAGCAGGAACAGATTGCCAGAGCCGCTCAGTTAGGCCTGGGCGCCTCATCGCCGGCGGAGATCGATTTGTTCCCGGCCGATGCTCAGAGCAAGGAATTCCGTGATCGGGTTGCAGAGGCATTAAATCAAGGTTGATGAATTCGTAGCAAGTCGCAAAACGCCTTTTTACGTCATTCCGGCTGAATGAAACCCGCCCCGGTGGAAACCGGGGGCCGGAATCCAGTATTTTCAATTCGTTGTGGATTTTCTGGACCCCGGCGACCCTGTCCCGGCGAAAGCCGGGAGCCGGGGTGACGACTTCTTGCGAACTCGTCACTTTTGATTGGCCTTGCGGTAGTCCTCGATAAACTGGTCTAGAAGGGACCGGATATCGGAACGGATAGCCTCGGTTCCTGAACTCATGCCAAGCATCCGCACCAACCAGGTATCTGTGTTGGTCTTGACATTCGGATCTCTCTCCAGAATCACATTCTGCAGCAGAGATAACGAGATGCTGTAGAAGAGCCGGTTGATTTTTTCGGGCCTCATCACCTGGACATAGAGGTAAACGGCAGGACGGCCATGCTGAAAATCCGGGGCAACAGCGATATTCGCTTCGCGCAATTTTGCTTCCACATCCGCCCTGACCTGAGCTTGAGTGAGTCCCAGGTTCTCGATTTCAGGCTCAATGGACTCGATGACCACGTAGACCTCCTTGATGCCTCGCAGGGTCAGAAGGGTGATTTCTTTGTCCTCTGCAAAAGCAAAGGGGATGAGGGAGAGGAAGACGACGGCGATTGCCGTTGCAAGTACGACGATTCTCTTCTTACCCATGGAACCCTCCTTTGGTCTTCTTAATGGTGCTCCGCGCTACGCTCGATTGTCTGATGGAGTCTTTCCCGCTTTTCTACCTATATTGTATCCCCCACTCCTCCATTCGATCAAATGCTTTCTCAAGCTCATTTTCGGTCGCACCAAAGGAAAGTCGAACATGCCCCTCCCCGGTTGGGCCGAAACCGCTTCCCGGCACGGTGATCACCTTTGCTTCGTAAAGGAGTTTGAGGCTGAGTTCCACAGAACTCAACCCTGGTAGCGCTATTCTTGGGAATACATAGTAAGCGCCTTTCGGCTTTTCATAGGCAAAGAGGTGAGAAAGCTTGTCCAGGCGCGAACAGGTGACCTCTCTTCTTGAGGCCAGGGCGGCGACAAGGTCACGAATAAACTGATCCCCCTCACCGTCCTTGCCGTTGGTTGCCCTGAGGGCGGCCAGAGCTCCATACTGGGAAACCGTTGGAGCGCAGATGGCAAAAGCATCGTGGACCTTCAGGACCTGGTCAATGATGCGGCTGCTCGCGACCATGTACCCCACTCTCCATCCGGTCATGCAGTACATCTTGGAAAAACTGTAACAGGCGATGAGGTTTTTCTTCAGCTCCGGAATGGAGGCCAGGCTGAAATGGGGGTAATTGTCGTAGACCAGAAAATCGTAAGCTTCATCGGCCACGACAAAAAGGTCCCTTTCCAAAGCGATCTCCGCCAGAGCCCTCAACTCTTCCTCGGAGAAGACCGCACCGGTTGGATTCATGGGACTGCACACCACAATGGCCTTTGTCTTTTTTGTGACCGCCTTCTTGAACCCCTCGATATCCAGTTTCCATCCTGCCTCTTCTATAAGGGGCACGAAGACAGGGATGCCTTCCGCAAAAAGAACTTGCTCGATGTGGGAAGAATAGTTAGGAGTGGGGATCAGAACTTCATCCCCTCGCTCTATGAGAGTGGCAATACCACCGGCAATGGCTTCCATAGCTCCGCAACTGATGAAGAGCTCTGTATCCGGATTGATCGTGATTCCCTTTGTCTGCTGAAGACGGCGGGCAATGGCCTCTTTGAGCGCCGGCAGTCCCGGCTGAAGGGAGTACTTCCCGATAGCGTCGTTCTGCCGCAAGGCCTCGATCACCGCCTCACGTATGAAAGGGGGTGTCGCAAAGGAAGGGATGCCCTGGCCCAGCGAGATGCAGCCTTCCACTTTGCTTGCAAGAACAGGCATCTGTTTGATTGCGGACACCGTGATTTGAGCGACGCGCCTCGCGATGCCCGTGACGTTTTCATCTCCCCCGACGATCTTGTAAACGGACCGCTCCCCCATGTCTTGTCTCCTTCTGGGCGGATATTTAGCCATTAAACGGGCTATTTATCAAATTCAAAATTCTTCAGTTCCCTAAGTGTGGGCAGATCCTTGCGTTGTTGGGGGATCGAGACACTCCTGGGAGAAACCACGTAGGTGTTCCAACAAACCAAAAGTCGGGAGCTTTATCTTCGCACTAAGTGGCAAGTTGGCGGCATTCGTCATGAGCGATAGCGTATCGTAGTGGAAAGCGGAGTTCTTGTCTCTCTTGCAATAGCTTACGGGTGCAAAACATAACGATACGTTCAGACGCCCACCTTGCAACCGCCAATCGGCCATTGTACCCGAACACTCACGCAAATTGGAGGCGTGACAGGTCAGCCTACACGCCTTGTTAGTTGCTAAACCTTTCTGCCCGCCCGTTCATGCGGGGCAGGGGAGTGCCCCTGAGACCGAACCGGAGGTATGGAGAAAGGCGCGTTGGGCGGCCCATCCGCGGCGCTCCGGGACGCGGATCAGCCCAGGCCCCTCATTTCTGTCTCTGCCTGCTCCAGCCAGAAGCCCATGTCCATCTCGCGGTACATCGCCGTCGCGGTAGTTAGGTGCTCCCGGGCCATCTCGCGTTCACCCGTCCGCAGGTAGAGCCTGCCGAGGCCGGAGTGGCAGTGGGCCACGAGCGGGCGCATCTCGAGCTCCGAGGCCAGGGTCATTGCGGCACCGTAGTGCGCCGCGGCGGTCGCCACGTCGGGGCGGCCATGATGCGAGGCGATGTCGCCCAGGAGGCGCAGTGCCCACGCCTCAAACCCGCGTTCACCGCGGCCGCGAGCGAGCATCACGGCGCGGTCGGCGCAGGCGCGGGCGTTGTCGATCTGGTCCGCGAGCAGATACGCCTCGCCGAGCTGCTCGACGCTGAGCGAGTGGTAATACCCAATCCCTGCCGATTCATAGTCGGTCAGGGCCTCCTGCAGGCAGGAAAGACCTTCCCCAATGCGTCCCGACCACGCATACACGTGCCCCAGAAAAGCCATTGCGATCGGAGTGTGACTCGTGATGTTCCACTCGCGGCACTGAGCGACCGCACGTTCGAGCAGATGGGCGGCCTGGCTCATTTCCCCCTTGACGCTCTTGAGATACGCGAGCTCGATACATCCAAAGACGGCGCTGTACGGGTGATCAAGCGCTTCGGCGATACGGATCGCCTCTTGTCCCTGTGCGTCTCCTTCGTCGAATACGCCGCGTTCAGCGAGGGCGCACGCCAAGTGGGCCCGAGCCATGACGGCGGGAAACACCGCGAGACCGAACCGCTCACGGGTCGGCCAACCTTTTACCGACTGCATCAATTTCCGGCAGATACTTTCTGTCCCACGGTAGTCACCCGAGAGGTTGGGGACGGCCGTAAGGTAGTACTGGGCTGCGATCCGGAGCGGAACATCGCCAAGACGCTCTGCGATGGCCTCGACCCTTTGCGCAAACGTGCGCACCTCTGTGACGTGAGCGCCGGTGTGCAAGTGATGGCCGCCCATATAGGCCGACACCCATCCGAGCCGTCGCGGATCGTCAAGCGTTCTGGCCAGCCCTTCGGCCTCCTGAAGATAGCTCCAGATCATAGCGACCTCGTTCAGCGGGAAGAGAGCCTGGCGAAGGTCAAGACGAAGATCGATGGCACGCTCGACCTTCTCGCGCGTGTCGGGTAGTGGATGCAAGGCCGCCAGTGCCTGCTCGAACCAGGTCACCGCCTCCCGGTAGGCCGAGCGGGCGAGGGCCTTGGCGCCGGCCTGGCGGAGGTAAGTGACCGACTTCTCCCACACCTCGCCCCGGAAAGCATGATGAGCCAGGCGCTCGACCTGCTCGGCCAGCCGGTCGGGGTAGAGCCCCTCAAGGGCCTCCACAATCCGGGCATGGAGTGCGCGCCGCCGCTCCTGGAGCACGCTCCCGTAAGCGACCTCGTGGGTGAGGGCGTGCTTGAAGGTGTACTCGATGTCCGGGTAGGGGCCCGTCTCGTATAGAAACTCGGCCGCCTGGAGGTGGGCGAGCCCTTGGCGAAGGCTGTTCTCCGGCACGCCGGCAATGGCCTGCAGCAGCGTGAACGGCACATCCTTCCCGATGACGGAGGCAGCCTGAAGCAGCCGCTTGTGCTCGGGTGGCAGTCGGTCGATACGCGCTGCAAGGACGGCCTGAGCCGTCGCCGGGATCTGCCACGCCTCCGGCAACTTCATCATCCGATAGGCCCCGCGATCCCCAACGAGCACCTTGGTCTCCACCAGAGTCTGCACGCTCTCCTCGATGAAGAAGGGGTTGCCCGCAGTCCGCTCGATCAACACGCGCTTGAGCGGCTCGAGCGTCCCGTCCTGGCCCACCAAGGCGGCGAGTAGCTCTTCGGCGCTCTCGGCCGGCAACGGATCGATCCTGACCTGTGTATAGTAGGTCTTGCTCCCCCAGGCGTGCTGGTACTCGGGACGGTAGTTGAGGAGGAGCAGGACGCGAGCGGTCGGGAGGCTCTCGATCAGGCTGTCGAGCAACGCCTGGCTCTCGGAGTCCATCCAGTGGAGATCCTCGAAGAGCAAGAGGAGCGGTTGGACCTGACTTTCCCGGAGGAGGATCCGCTTCACCGCCTCCATGATCCGCTGCCGGCGTTGCGGAGGGTCGAGGGCGCCCCATGCGGCATCGTCGACGGGGACATCCAGCAACGCCAGGAGAGGCGTCAAAAGCGGCTCCAGCGTTCGGTCCAGCGTCAGGAGCTTGCCCGCCACTCGTTCGCGAATCTCCCGCTGGTCATCGCGCTCCTCGATCCTTAGATAGGCCTTCAGGAGCCCGATGACGGGCAGGTACGGCGTGGTCCTCCCATAGGAGACCGAGCCGCTTTCAAGCACCAGCCAGCCTTGGGTTCGGTGCGACCGCGTGAACTCCCAGACGATGCGGGATTTCCCCACGCCCGCCTCGCCCACGATGGCAACCGCCTGCCCGTGTCCTGCACCGGCGTGCTCGATCGCCTGTGCTAGCTGCTGCATCTCTCGCTCGCGGCCGACGAAACGCGTCAGGCCGCGGCCGGCGCTGGCCTGGAACCGGGAATGGGTCGGCCCGACCCCGGTGAGCTCGTACACCTCAATCGGGTTGTCGAGCCCCTTCACGGTGACCGGCCCGAGCGGTCTCACCCGGACGTACCCTTCGGCCAGCTTCAGGGTGCCGCCGGTGACCAGGACGGACCCGGGCTTGGCCATCTGCTCCATCCGGGCGGCAAGATGGGTCGTCTGCCCGACAGCGGTGTAGTCCATGTGCAGGTCGCTCCCGATGGCGCGCACGACCACTTCGCCCGAATTGAGCCCCACGCGGATCAGCACCGGCGTGCCGCCCCGGCGCTGGAGTTCCTCCGCGTAAAGATTGATCGACCGCTGCATCCTTAGCGCAGCATAGCAGGCGCGGACCGCGTGGTCCTCGTGGGCCACCGGCGCGCCGAAGAGTGCCATGATCCCGTCGCCCATCACCTGATTCACCGTGCCCTCGTAGTGATGGAC
>Ga0079037_100001951_pt1 | contig 11077 bp, 8 predicted proteins | sample Mud3Dept4metaG_FD_71479 | JGI IMG/M metagenome (GOLD analysis project Ga0079037, IMG submission 71479) | Freshwater wetland microbial communities from Ohio, USA, analyzing the effect of biotic and abiotic controls - Mud 3 Core 4 Depth 4 metaG | ecosystem: Environmental > Aquatic > Freshwater >... | reverse complement strand
TCGGACGGCATCGCAGCGGCCGTCGTCACGGCCAAGGCGGTGAAGCGCCCCGTGAAGTTCTTCTGGCGTCGCGAGGACGAGTTCGGCCAGGGCTGGTATCGCCCCGCGCAGGCCGCGCGCCTCAAGGCCGCGCTTGATGCCGACGGGCGGGTGACCGGCCTGCACGTGCGGACCGCGGGGCCGGCGCTGTCCGCCTCCTTCAGCCCGAACGGACTGCCGGCCGGGCAGCTCGACGGCTCGTCCGTGCAGACCATCCGCGACTCTCGCTACAAGCCCGCGGCGTTCCACGTCGAGTGGGTGCGGGTCGACCAGCCCGTGCCGATGGCGCCGTGGCGTGCCGTCGGCGCCACGCAGAACGGCTTCTTCCTCGAGTGCTTCGTCGACGAGGTCGCGCGCGCGGCCGGGCGCGATCCCTATCAATTGCGTCGCGAGCTGCTCGCCCACGACCCACGGGCGCTGAACGTGATCGACACGGTCGCCAGGGCGGCGGGCTGGGGCGAGCCGTTGCCGCAGGGCCGGGCGCGCGGCATGGCGTTCGTCGAGTGCTACGGTTCGCTGTGCGCGGAGGTCGCCGAAGTGTCGCTGCGCAACGGCCGGCCGTTCGTGCACCGCGTGGTGTGTGCCCTCGACTGTGGCTCGATCGTGCTGCCCGACGGCGTGCGATCGCAGGTCGAGGGCGGCATCGTTCAAGGGCTGTCCGCCGTGCTCGGCGAGGCAGTCAACGTCGCGGCGGGCAGTGCGGTGGAGCGCAATTTCGACACCTACTCGATGCTGCGCATCACGGACGCGCCGGAGCGGGTCGAGACGATCATCATCGAGTCGGGCGAGGCCATGGGTGGCGTCGGCGAGCCGCCGCTGCCGCCGCTTGCACCGGCCGTGGTGAACGCGGTCGTCGCACTCACCGGCCGCCCGATCCGCGAGTTGCCGCTGTCCCGCCACCGCTTCGCATGACGTCACCCGTCGCAGCGACCATGTTCGGGGCAGTGGTGCTTGCCGCTGGCGAGTCGCAGCGCATGGGTGGGCGTCCGAAACCGCTGATCGAGCGCGACGGAGTGCCGCTGGTCCGTCGCGCGGTGCAGGCGCTGCTGGGTGCGGGGGTCGGCGAGATCGTCGTCGTGGTCGGCTACCGGGCCGACGAGGTCGCCTGGGCCGTCAACGACCTGCCGGTGCGGGTGGCCGTGAACGAGGCATACCCGGCGGGCCACGTCACGTCGCTGCGCAAGGGGCTCCTGGAGTTGCCGGACTCGGTGGCCGCCACGCTGGTGGTACTGGCCGACCAGCCGCTGCTCGAGGTGGCTGACGTGAGCGCGGTGATCGCAGCCTACGAGGGGCGCGGCTCTGCGCGCGCCGTCGTGCCGCGGGTGCAGCAGCGGCGCGGTCACCCGGTGGCGCTCGAGGCCAGCGCCTGCAGCGAGATCCTGAGGGGCGACGCCGGTTACGGGGCGCGCGAGTGGCTGGACGAGCATCCGGACGAAGTGTCCTGGTTCGACAGCGACAACCTGCACTATGTGGAGGACCTCGACTATCCCGAGGACCTCGAGCGCATCGCACAGCGCCACGGCTGCGCGCTGCGCTGATCAGGATCAGGTGTCAGGTTTGCAAGATATGCAAGATTCACCTCGAGGCAATCTTGCACATCCTGCAAACCTGACACCCTTTTGCCGCGTCACCAGCGGCGATACGGCCTGTCGGTCACCACGTAACCACGGGCGCGCGGATTCCACACGTAATACACCGGGCCGGAGCGGTAGTGCGGTACGCCGCCGAAATACAGCGTCGTGCCGAATTGCGGCAGGAATGACACGACCAGACCCACCGGCGGGTCGGTGACGACGTAGCGCGGGCCGTACGGCCGGTACCAGTAGCCACCGGCGTAATAGTAAGGATGGCCGTGGTGGTACGCCACCCGATGCCGGGGCGGCAGGTGATGCACGACGTAGTCGCGATGCCGCGGGTGGCGGTGCGCGTCCCAGTCGCGACGGTCGTGATCCCAGGAGCGATCGTCTCCGCGGTAGCCGCGGCGTTCGTCGCGATCGTCCCAGCGTTCGTTGTAGTGCCGTTCGCCGCCGCTCGAGTAGCCACGGTGCTGTGCGGAGTTCTCGTTGCGCGCGTGTGCGGGCGGATCGGCCATCGTGGTGACCGGCTGCAGCAGCAGCACCCCGAGCGCGGTCGCGCCGAGTGCCTGGGCCAGGTGTCGGTTCATGGTCGCCTCCTGCACGCGCCGGAATGGCCGTGCTCCTGCGACGTAGAACGCCCGCCCGCGACGGCGGTTGACGGAGGTGACGGAGGTGTCAGGTTTGCAAGATGCGCAAGATCACAACGCCGTGAATCTTGCACATCTTGCAAACCTGACACCCATCAGACGCCCATCAGACGACCTCGAAGGTGAGGCCGGCGTGCGCGACCAGCCGCTTGACCAGCACCTCGCCGAACATCGTAGCGGGAGTCCAGAAACCGCCCTTGCGGCCGGAGTCGGCGAAGTCCTGCGCCAGGCACGCACCCGCCTGGCCGATCATCTTGGCGGTCGAGCCGTAGCCCGGATCGCGGTCGCCGGTGACCTTGACCCGCAGCGAGCGGCCGTCGTCGGTGGTGCCGAACAAGCGCAGGTCGAAGAAGCCCTTGCGCTGCTCCTCGGCGCTGGGCCCCTCGCCCGGCGCCGGCAGCACGAAGCGCTCGAGGGCCCAGCGCGTCGGTGGCAACGCGCTCGCGACCATGATCCCGCCGAGTCCGGCGGTGACGCCCAGCGCGGACGCCCGACCCGTCAGCCCGCGTCCCGTCAGCATGGCTTCGTCGTAACGGAAATCCTCGCCATAGGCCTGCTTCGACAGGGCATTGCTCCGCTGCACCACGCGCGTATTGATCGCGGCCATCGCGAATGGCGCCACCCACGACTCGAAATCCGCGTCGTACTGCGCTGACTTCACGTTCGGCTGGCGTACCGAAGGCGCATAGCCCTCCGGGCAGATGGAGTAGGGATTGGCGAGTTCCTTGCGCAGGGCGGGGCTCGCGGCCGCCTCCTTGACCGCGTTCAGCAGGCTCGCCACGGTGCCGCCCGAGATGCCGCCGCGCATGACTTTCACGCGCATCTTCACGGTGGTGCACGGCGCACCGAACTGCCTGCGCGCCTGCTGCTGCAGGAAGTGCACGCCGAGGTCCGACGGAATGGAATCGAAGCCGCAGCAGTGCACGATGCGCGCGCCTGACTGGCGCGCCGCGGGCTCGTAGTTGCGGATCATGCGCCGGATCCACTGCACCTCCCCGGTGAGGTCACAGTAGTCGGTGCCCGTCTCCGCGCACACCTTCACCAGCGGCTCGCCGTAGAGCGCGTACGGCCCCACCGTCGAGACCACCACGCGCGTGCTCTCGCACAGGCGGCGCAGGGCGGCCTCGTCTGCCGCATCGGCGACGACCAGCGGCACCTTGCCCGCGGCGAGGCCGAGCGAGTTGCGCAGTGCCGCGAGCTTCTGCTCGGAGCGCCCGGCGATCGCCCACTTGAGCGAGCCCTGCGTGCCGAATTGCTCGGCGAGATAACGCGCGAGGATCTGGCCGACGAAGCTGGTGGCGCCGAAGACGATCAGGTCGTGGGACGGGGTGCTCATGGGGTCCTCGTTCTGCGGGAACCTTCAGCATGGCATAGAATCATGGCTTGCGCCCCGTCCGGCGGGGCCCCGACCAGGACGCGAGCGAATGAACGCAGATGCAGTGTACCTCGACCTCAAGCGCAAGCTCGGCGACGTCATGCCCGAGGCCGAACTGATCCTGAAGGCCGAGGTGGCCGCCGAGGTGCTGCGCCTGAAGGAAGAGCGCAACGCGGTGATCCTCGGCCACAACTACATGGAGCCGGCGCTGTTCCACACGGTGCCCGACTTCCAGGGCGACTCGCTCGAGCTCTCGCGCCGCGCCGCCGAGACCGACAAGCCCTACATCGTGTTCTGTGGCGTGCGCTTCATGGCCGAGACGGCCAAGATCCTCAATCCCTCGAAGACCGTGCTGCTGCCGACCGAGAAGGGTGGCTGCTCGCTGGCCGAGAGCATCACCGCCGCCGACGTGCGCGCCCTGCGCGCTGCCTACCCGGGCGTGCCGATCGTCACCTACATCAACACCTACGCCGACGTGAAGGCCGAGTGCGACATCTGCTGCACCTCGAGCAACGCGGTGGCCGTGGTCGAGTCGCTCAAGAGCGACACGGTGATCTTCCTGCCCGACGAGTACCTGGCGAGGAACGTGGCGCGCGAGACCGGGCTGCACGTGATCGTGCCGTCGGTGCTGCCGAAAGCGGGCGCCGGCAAGGCGAGCACCGAGGTCGAGCACACCATGATCGCGTGGAAGGGGCGCTGCGAGGTGCACGAGCTGTTCACGCCCGACGACGTCGATTCGGTGCGCAAGCAGTTCCCCGACGTGATGATCCTGGCGCACCCCGAGTGCAGCCCCGAGGTGGTCGCGAAGGCCGACTTCTCCGGCAGCACCACGGCGATGATCAAGGCCGTCGAGAAGTCCAGCGCCAGGCGCTACCTGCTGCTCACCGAGTGCTCGATGGGCGACAACATCGTGGCCGCGCATCCCGAGAAAGAAATGCTGCGGCTGTGCAGCCACCGCTGCCCGCACATGGGCGAGATCACGCTCGAGCAGACGCGCGACTCGCTCAAGTACCTGCGGTGGGTGATCGACGTGCCGGAGGACATCCGGGTGCGCGCCCTGCGCTCGGTCGAGCGCATGCTGGCAGTGGGGCCCAAGGTCGATTGAACGGTCCGATCCACACCGACGTCCTGGTCCTTGGCTGCGGCATCGCCGGCGGCACGGCCGCGCTCGAGCTGGCCGAGGCCGGCCTCGAGGTGCTGGTCGTCACCCGTGCCGATCGTCCTCAGGAGTCGAACACCTACTGGGCGCAGGGCGGCATCATCTTCAAGGGCGATGACGACTCGCCCGAGCTGCTGGCGAAGGACATCCAGCATGCGGGTGACGGCCTGTGCCACGACCAGGCAGTGGCGATCCTGGCACGGAGCGGCCCGGAGCTGGTGCAGTCGATCCTGCTCGACAAGCTCGGAGTGCCGTTCGACCGCAAGCCCGACGGCCGCCTGGCGCTCGGCCGCGAGGGCGGCCACTCGCTGCCGCGCATCCTGCACGCCACCGACACCACGGGCCGCGCCATCGAGGACTCGCTGATCGCGGCGCTCGAGAAGCACCCACGCGTCAGGTTCCTGATCGGTCATACGGCGGTCGACCTGCTCACGCCGGCGCACCACGGCCGCGACCGGCGCGCCATCTACGACCCGTTGTCGTGCGTCGGCGCCTACGTGCTCGACCAGGCGACCGGCGCGATCACCCGCTGCTTCGCGCGCGCCACCGTGCTCGCCACCGGTGGCCTCGGGCAGATCTTCCTGCGCACCACGAACCCCGTGGGTTCGCGCGGCGACGGGCTCGCGATGGCCTATCGTGCCGGCGCACGCGTGATCAACACCGAGTACGTGCAGTTCCATCCCACGGCGTTCTACCACCGCAACGCGCCGTGCTTCCTCATCACCGAGGCGGTGCGCGGTGCGGGCGCGCGGCTGGTGGACGAGCGCGGCACGCCGTTCATGGACCGTTACGATCCGGAGTGGAAGGACCTCGCGCCGCGCGACGTCGTGGCCCGCAGCATCCACTCCGAGATCCTGAAGCGCGGCGTGAAGAACGTGTACCTCGACCTGCGCTCGTACATCCCGGCCGAACGCATCCGCACCGAGTTCCCGGGCATGTACCAGGGCTGCCTGGAGTACGGCATCGACATCACGCGCGACTTGCTGCCCGTGGTGCCCGCGGCGCATTACTCCTGCGGCGGCGTGTGGGTGGACGAGCACGGCCGCAGCACCGTCGAGCGTCTCTACGCGGTCGGCGAGGTCTCGTGCACGGGGTTGCACGGCGCCAACCGCCTCGCCAGCACGTCGCTGCTCGAAGGGCTGGTGTGGGGCCATCGCTCGGCGCGGCACATCGCCGCCGCGCTGCGCGCCCACGACGGCGTGCGCTTCGAGGACATCCCGCCGTGGCAGCCGACCGGGCAGGAGGTGCCCGACCCGGCCCTCATCGCGCAGGACATGGTCTCGATCAAGCACATCATGTGGAACTACGTGGGCCTGGTGCGCACCACGGCGCGCCTCGCGCGCGCGATCCAGGACCTGCGCAACCTCGAGGTCGAGATCGAGCGCTTCTACCGCAAGGCGGCGCTGACCGACGAGCTGCTCGGACTGCGCAACGCGGTGCGCGTCGCGCTGATCGTCACGCTCGCGGCGTGGGAGAACCACGAGAGCCGCGGCGCGCACTACCGCGAGTGACGGCCGCCGGCCGCGCGGCCGGCGGCGCCCGTGTTCCTCAGTCGAACACGCGCAGTATCTCGCGCACCGTGATCGTCATCAGGCACAGCGTGGCGAGCGAGAACACGCTGAAGCGCACGATCACCCGGTTGAAGGTGGCTTGCACCAGCGAGTGCACGATGCGCAGTGCCACATAGGCCCAGGCGAGCTTGAGCGCCATGGCGTCGCCGCCGCCCGTCAGCGCGGCGAAGAACATCACCGCGTAGAAGATCGTCGGCTGCTCGTGCAGGTGGTTGTAGTTGTCGGCCACCGAGCGCACCTCGGGGCGCTTGAGCCGGTGCGACCACGTGCCGGGGTAGGCCGCGTCCTGCGGTTCGATGCCCGCTTCCTTCATGGCGGGCAGGCGGGTGGCGTACATCCACACCCACATCACCAGCGTCCAGGCGACCAGCACGAGGACGGGCGAAAGGAACTCGGTCGAGGTCGGCACGTGGGATCCCCCGGTAGTCATTGGCAGCGCGCAGGGTAGCAGCTCCCGAGCTTCACGATGACCTGCGACGCTGCGGTGGTCGATGAGGCCGACGTCGCAGTTCGACGGCAGCCAGCAGCACCAGGCAGGCCAGTCCTGCCCACATCAGCAGCCGGGTCCAGCGTGGCGGGCGATAGGTCATGGCCACCGTGTGCTCGCCCGCGGGAGCCGGGATGCCGACGTACCCCGGCGAGAGCATGATCGTGTCGACGGCCACGCCGTCCAGTTCCGCCTGCCAGTTCGGGTGGTAGGTCATCCGGAACAGGACGATGCCCGGATCCTCGAGCAGTACGCGGGCCTGGTAGCGGTCGCCCTGGCCGCCGCTCGAGAGCACCCGGCCGCGCGGCGCCCGCCAGCCAGCCGGCGCGACGTCCTCGAACGTCGAGCCCGTCGTCAGCAGTCGTTCGCCTGCGGCAGGCGAGTCGTGCTCGCGCAAGCCGATTCGGACGAAGCGGCCGTCCCGGTGCCAGCGGCCCTCGATGAACGCCCGGTTGAACGCGCCGAGTTCGCGGCCCTTGCCCTCCGCGTAATGCACGAAGCCCGCGCTGCCGACCACGCCGAAGTAGCCTTCCGTCGCCACGACACCGGAGATGAGTCCGGGCGCCACGGGTTGGGGCTCGACGAACGATGGCAGGCGTCGCAGGTGGTCGGCCAGTACGTAACGCACGTTGAACAGCTCGAAGTGATCGCGCCGCATCGGGTTGAATGAAGGCTCGAGATCCGACAAGAGACCCATCGTGTGGTACATGTAGCTGATCGCCGGCAGCCCGTATTCCGACCAGCGGTGATACACGTGGGCGCCGCCGAGCTTGAACTGCTGGCCCCAGTCCCAGCTCGTCCCGGCATAGCCACGTCCTGGAACCTGCGCGTCGAGTGCCGTGAACTCGGCGAACGCCTGATCGAGCGCCGGTGCCGCCGCAACGTCGGCGTCGGCCGCTGCGCGACGCCAGGCCGCGTTCCGCTGGGCAGCGCCGGCGGTCCCGGCGACGGCCGGGCCCAGCACGACGAGCAGCGCGCAGACGACGAGCGCAGCGCGTCCGGCGTGCCGCGACCAGTCGAGCCGCTGCGCGAGTCGCCCGAGCGCGATGCCCGCGAGCAGCACTCCGCCGAACTGCACGGCGCAGATGAACCGGTGCATCGGCAGCTGGCCGGAGAACGGCAGCACACCGAGCAACGCGCCCCAGGTCGGCCGCCCGAAGAACAGCAGCAGGCCAACCAGGAACATGCCCAGCGCGGCCACCAGGAAGCCCCGCTCGGGATCAGCTGGACGCGCGAGCCAGGAGCGCGCGGCCAGCACGCCACCGATGCCCGCCAGGATGGTCAGCACCGGGATCCGGTTGCCGTCGAGCAGGCCGCCGCTCACCAGCGCCTCGAGCACTTGGCGCGCACCGTAGGAGTCCCAGTATTCAACCGGCTCCCAGACGGAACGCGACAGCCACCGGCCCTCGAGCAGCGTCGGCAGCAGCAGGTACGCCGCGACGATGGCCACACCGGCGTAGATGGCCGCGAGACGCAGTGCGACGCGTCCAGCCTGGCCGCGCGCCTCGGGACGCAGCAACACGACGGCGCCCAGCAGGCAGGCGATGTAGCCGAGCACGAGGTGGCTGAGCCACGTCGCACCGAGCCAGGCAATCGCCGGTGCGAAGCGCGAGCCCCGCAACGCGGCCTGCGATACCGTGCCCACGGCCATGGGGAACAGGACGATTGCCGCGAGCTGGGTGAACAGGCCACCGCCGGACCATAGGAACGACTGGGCCTGGAAGCCGAGGAAGTGGCGCTGCGCTGCATCCACTGCGAGCAGCGGCACGCACAGCGCGACGCAGCCGGCCGTGATTGGAGTCGCCCCGAGGCGCCGGCTGCCGGCGTAGAACGTCAGCGGCATCAGTGCCAGCAGCAGCCAGGTCACGCCGTCGAAGACCGCATGCAGCGGGATCGTGCCGCCGAGCGCCCGGTACGCGAGCACCACCGCGAAGTGGGGCAGGTGCTGGTAATAGCGCAGCACCGGGAAGCCCTGTCCCCAGTCGGCGATCCAGGTGTCCAGCGGGTGACCGCCCGCGTCCCACGCGGCGTTCATCCGCGAGACCAGGCCGAAATGGAACACGTCGTCGTTGATGTCGGGCGCTGCGTCCTGCAGCTCGCTCAGGTACGCGAGGGCGTTGAACAGGCAGGCCGCGACGACCAGCAGTGCCGGCAAGCTGCGCTCGATCCGCGTGGCTTGCGCCGACGACGGGCGTGGCGTCATTCGCATGGTCGTGGCATATCGGATGCGAGGGATCATGGCACGCCCGGCCTCGCGTCCGCCACCGCCGCGGCGTCGTCGAGCGAAATGGCGGCGGTGGCTGCGCACGAGCAGTTTGCGGTAATTTACCCGTTGGTCCCAGCAGCACCACGCATCCCATCTTCCGATGGCAAACCACCTCGAGCTGTCCGTCGTCGTGCCGACCTTCAACGAGTCGGCCAACGTGCACGAGTTGCTCGAGCGCCTGCAGTCCGTGCTGGGTGAAACGGGCTGGGAAGTCGTCTTCGTCGACGACGATTCGCCCGACGACACGGCGGCCCTGGTGCGTTCGATCGCGCGCAGCGACCCGCGGGTGCGCTGCGTGCAGCGAATCGGCCGGCGTGGGCTTTCGTCCGCGTGCATCGAAGGCATGCTCGCCTCGGCTGCGCCGTACGTCGCGGTGATGGATGCCGACCTGCAGCACGATGAAACCATCCTGCCGGCGATGCTCGAGCTGTTGCGTGCAGACCGTGCCGACCTGGTCGTGGGTACGCGCTACGCGCAGGGTGGCAGCACGGGTGACTGGGACAGCCACCGCGCGGGGATGAGCCGGCTGGCGACCCGCGCCAGCCGCCTGATCGTGCGCCAGGCGGTGTCGGACCCGATGAGCGGCTACTTCATGCTGCGCCGGGAAGTGCTGGATGCCTCGGTGCGCCGCCTGTCAGCGCTCGGCTTCAAGATCCTGCTCGACATCCTGGCGAGCGCGCCATCGACACTGCGCGTGGCCGAGGTGCCGTTCACCTTCCGCCAGCGCCACGGCGGCGAGAGCAAGCTCGACGAACTGGTCATCTGGGAGTACGGGATGCTGCTCGCCGACAAGACCGTCGGCCGCTTCGTTCCAGTGCGCTTCGTCTCCTTTGCGTTCGTGGGCGGGCTCGGTGTGTTCGTCCACATGGTGGTGCTGGCGGTCCTGCTCAAGCTGCTCGGCCTCGACTTCGGCCTCGCCCAGTCGGGGGCGACCGGCGTTGCGATGGTGTTCAACTACGCCGTGAACAACCTGCTGACTTACCGTGACCGGCGCCTTTCGGGCTGGGCCTGGTGGCGGGGACTCGCCAGCTTCATGGCGGCCTGCTCGGTCGGTGCGCTGGCCAACGTCGGCGTCGCGACGTACCTGTTCGAGTCGCGCACGACCTGGTTCCTGGCGGCGCTGGCCGGCGTGCTGGTGGGCGCCGTGTGGAACTATGCGATCACGCAGCTCTACACCTGGGGTCGGAGCGCCCGGTCGGGCGCGCCTAGAACCCGTACTGCCGCATGACGTGATCAGCTTCGGTGGCCGGGTGGCGTCGACAACGGCCCGCTCTCTGCCAGTAGCAGAGATACTCGAATCCGTGCGCGTTCTGTATCGAGCAGCCGCGCAGCTCGAACGTGGCTGCCAGCGGCAGTCGTTCCAGCCAGCCTGCCGGCGCAATCCACACGTCGAACGACGCAACGTTCCATTCCGCGCGGTTGGCGGAATACAGCAGGTGCAGCGGTATGTCCCGGTGGATCGACGAATAGCCCCCGGTCATGTCCCAGCCCGCGCCGAGCAGGGCCACTCCGCATTGGGCTTCCTTGCCGGCACGCCGCATGAGCTCAAGACCCGCCTTGCCTCGTGACCATTCCACGGCATTCGGGGCGGAGGCGGCCAGGGTGAAGCTGCCTGCGACCCACGCCGCGCCGAGCACGGCCGGCAGCACCCGCCGGGCCCATGGCTGGCCCAGGCGCTCCGCGACCAGCCGAGCGAGTTCCGCGGCGCCGATGCCGGCGGAAAGAATGAGCAGCGGAATCGCAGGGTAGAGGAAGCGGTACTCCTTGTGCGCGATGGCGCTGTGCGCAACGACGATGGTCAGTGCGACGAGCAACGGCAACGGCTGCCGGCGCGCACCGAGCAATGCCAGTGGACCCACCAGCGCGGCGGCCGCGCCCCAGCGCGAGACCCACTCCGTGCCGTACCAGTACCAGGGGCTGACGCCATAGATGTGGCTGCGGCCCTCGATGATGTTG
>Ga0079037_100001950_pt1 | contig 11077 bp, 8 predicted proteins | sample Mud3Dept4metaG_FD_71479 | JGI IMG/M metagenome (GOLD analysis project Ga0079037, IMG submission 71479) | Freshwater wetland microbial communities from Ohio, USA, analyzing the effect of biotic and abiotic controls - Mud 3 Core 4 Depth 4 metaG | ecosystem: Environmental > Aquatic > Freshwater >... | reverse complement strand
TGGCCTAGCCCGTCGCGGATGTTCTTGCCGATGACCTTGTCCCGCGTCGTGCCGACATGGTCAATGGCGGCCTGGTTGGCATACAGGTAGTTGTACTGGCGGTCCCAGACCAGAATACAGTCGGAACTCGACTCGAACACCGCACGGAAGCGCTCCTCGCTGTCGCGCAATCCCGCCTGTACGCGTCGCTTTGCGCTGACGTCATGGAACACCAGCACTGCGCCCGTGACGTTGCCGATGGCGTCCAGGATGGGCGCCGCGCTGTCCTCGATGGGCACTTCCCGGCCATCCTTTGTGACCAAGGCAGTGTCGTTGGCGAGACCGACCACGCGTTTCTCGCTGAGCACTCGTGCCACCAGGTCCTCAGCCGGCTCGCGAGTCTTTTCGTTAATAATATGAAATACGCTGTTAATCGGCTGGCTCAGCGCTTCTTCGGACTCCCACCCAGTCAAGGTTACGGCGACAGGATTAAGAAAGGTGATCCGGCCTTCTGTGTCGCTGGCGATCACCGCATCGCCGATACTGCTGAGCGTTACGCGCAGCCACTCACGCTGTTGGCGCAGTTCCTCTTCCGCCCGCTTGCGCTCGGTAACCTCCTTCTCCAACTCTGATTTGGAGGCAGTGAGGTCTTTCAAATTAGCTGTCATCCGGTTGAAGGCATGTGACAAATCTCCGATTTCGTCATTCTTTTTTTCTTTCATGACAAAATCGAGATTACCGGAGCCGATGACAGCGATACCGGCCTGGAGTGTTGATATGGATTTCAGGATGCGGCGGTAAGTCAACATATAGCTGGCCAAGAGAAATAGGCCAAACAGGATCACCATGACATAGATAAACACGCTTCTTATTCCTCTTAAGTGGTCCGTCTCCTGATGCAATAGCTGTGATAAGCGAGAAGCATCCGATATCAGCCCCTGGCTTTGGACCGCCATCCGACTCCATGAGACCTGAAAGAATGCGGGATCGAGAACGACACTCTGATTTTGAGACGGACGTTCCACATTAGATGCCACGCTATCGAATACCTCTTTCAGTCGCTGTTGATTTGCCTGTATATTGCGGATGGCCGCATGGTGCTCTGGCTTGTTCACATTCAGCCTGGCCACCTGATTGGAAAACGAGGCAAACCGCGACTGCCATCGCTTGAGTTGCTGGTTTTCACGGTAGACCAGGTAATCATTGGCCAAGTAGTTTAGCTCCTTGGCCCCCTCCGCGATACTGCTGGCAATCTTTTCCTGTTCGCTGGCTTTTTTTGTCAGCTGATTCACGATGATCGCCGACACCGCACTAGTAACCAGCGTAATGCAGAACAGGAGCATGGTTATTATCAACTGTGATCTGATTTTCATGGTTTCCTTTCTTTACCGGATGATGTTCACTGCTTCGGGCTTTATCGCCTTCAGGGCATCAGCGTATATGTAATCAAGATAATCAGGAATCTTTCTGGCGCCTGTATACCTGTTCTTAATTGCCCATCTGGCTTCGGCCTCTAGGTCTGTCAAAATGGTCTGGTCGAGAAACAATTTGAACTCATAGCCATTCCAGAAGGAATTCACCGTCTCACTGCTCAGTTTTAACCGCCCAGAAACGATTTTGATCGCGTCCTCCCTATTTTCTTGAATGAAATCTTCCGCTTTGCTAATGGCCTTTAAGAATTTCTTCAGACCCTCGAGGTTATTATTGATAAAAGTCTTGTTTGCTACGAAATAAAAATCTTCCCGGTATATGTTCTTGCTCGGTAAGAGAATCGTTTTCCCATTCAAAAGTTTCTGTGCATTGTTAATGTGCGGCTGCCATATGGCAATAGCGTCCACGCGTCCGTCGAAGAGCGCCTTGGGCAAATCAGGCGCATCAATGTCGATAATTGTAACATCCGAATTATTGAGCCGGCTATAGATCAAAAACAGACCAAGAAAAAAATGGCCGCTGGAACCTACCGGGGTCCCTATTTTTCTGGCTTTAAGATCCCTGGACGTTTTTATCCCATTATCTTGCCTCGCAAGCAGGAGGACGTCCTCGTAGGAACATGCCATGGCGGCGATAATAGCGTAATTATTTTTGGAAAAGCTATTATACATCACCGGCGTCTGGGCCACGGTAACCATGTCGAGATTTTCTTTCTCAAGCATATCCCGAAGCGCCGTTCTACCGGAGGAATAACCGATTATTTGTACATCGAGGCCCTCTTTTTCAAAATAACCTCTATTTTCCGCCACCCAAACCGGAGCTGAAATGACACTAAGGTCTACGCCGAATGTTATCTTTTCCGGAGGGCCGGCATATTTTTGGGGGACTCTTTGTCCAAGCAATACATAGGCGACCCCTCCCAGGACGGCGATAACGAATGCAATGATTGGCAAGCTAATCCTTTTATTCATCATGGCGATTTCTTGCCTCACTGTATTATATTCACGGCTTCAGGTTTTACCGCCTTGAGACCATCCACGTATATGTAATTCAGAAAGTCGGGAACCTGCTTTTCCTTGGTCAGGTTATTCTTTATCATCCACCGCGCTTCGTCTTCCATGGCGGTGACGAGCGACTGGTCAAGCGAGAGAGAAAATTGGTTTTCAGACCAGATTGTCTCCGTGAAGGCTTCGTCAAATTTCAACCATTTTCGCACAATGGCCATGGCTGCAGCGGGGTTATGGGTTAGATAATTCTCCGCCTGGGCCAGTGACTTCAGGAATCGATTAACAACTTCTCGGTTTCCGCTTATCCATCTATTCTTGGCAGTGATCGCACCGTATCCAGGCTGATTATTTTGTATCGACAGGACCACCGCTCTATCACCGAGTTGCACTCTTAACTGACTGGAATAAGGCTCCCAGGCAATGACTCCGTCTAAGCTCTCACCTTTGATGGCAGCCATGGATTGGGGTGGTGAAACATCAACGAGGAATACGTCCTGTATGTTCATGCCATTCAACTCAAGGAATCTACCCAGGTAAAATTCGGCTATCGTATTACGCGGCATACCGATTCTTTTCCCCTTCAGGTCTGCAACAGCGTTGATTCTCCGGTCTTTACGGCCAAAGAGATACTGCTCATTAAATCTGCCTACAACAGCGAAGACGCTAATTTTTTCTTTCGCAAATACCCTATGGACGAATGGAAACTCAGCCACCCATGCGATATCCACCTCATCCTTCAACAATGCTTCGGTTGTAGCTACGCCAGTATGGTAGTCCCTTATGTTGATGCTGATACGGTTTGCGGCAAAAAAGTTTTGGTCCTGTGCAATATAGATGAGAGCGGAGGCTGCGGTGGGCACGGTTGCAAGGTTGATGGTTTCCATCTTCTCCGAATAACTTCCACGAGAACAGGACCCCAAGCCAATGGCTATCATCAGCGCCACAGCAAGAACCATCTGAATGCGGGATGGAAAATGCGCAATACTTCTCATGACAGTTTTTTCTCTTACAGGTTTGGTGTTTATCGTTGGAGATATACCTGATTTAGGATTATACTAAAGGATACATGAGGCTGGATAGGATAGCAACATCGAATTTTTATTTTCTTATGGGCGGCTGATTGAAACGAAGACAATTAATCGTCGTTTCCTCTTTCCACATAGGCGTAGGCGCTGTGGTTATGAATCGACTCGAAGTTTTCAGATTCCACAGTAAACCAGGTGATGTTTTTGTCTCGTTTTAAACGTTTCGCTATCTCTCTCACCACATCCTCAACAAACATCGGGTTTTCGTAAGCCTTTTCTGTTACGTATTTTTCATCCGGCCTTTTTAAGATGGAATAAAGATCACAGGAGGCGCATTCTTCAACTAACTGGATAATGTCTTCGATCCAGATAAACTTCTTAAATCGAAGGTTGACGGTGACAAGGGATCTCTGGTTGTGTGCGCCGAACTGACTGATCTCTTTTGAGCAGGGACATACCGTGGTGATCGGAACAACGATTCCGACATAAAAATCTTCTTTCTCGTTGCTTGAGCCGCAGAATCGGCAGATATACTCCATCAGACTTTTGGCCTTGGTAACAGGAGCTTCTTTCTCGACGAAATAAGGAAATTCCACTTCCAGATGAGCGGTTTTGGCTTTCAGCTTTCTTTTCACTTCAGTCAGAATTTTTGAGAGGTTTTTAATGGCAATATCTCCCTTGTGCTTGTTGAGGATCTCAACAAAACGACTCATATGGGTTCCTTTGAAGCGGTGGGGGAGGTCAACGAACATATTCACGTTGGCAACGGTGTGCTGGAAGCCTTTGGCTTTATCCAAAACGGTGATCGGATAGCGGATATTTTTTACCCCGACCTTATTGATCTCGATTTTTCGATGATCCCTCTGATTTTGGATATCGTTCATGATGATCTCCCAAAATAGGTGGCCCTGGAAGTCTCGGACTCCCATGCGGTCACCTTTTCAAGGTTCCCCCGGTGTCCCTTCAATTCACTCTTCAGTCTGTCAAAAATGTATTTTGCGATATTTTCAGAGGAGGGTTCAATCCCTGAAAAATAGGGAAGGTCGTTGAGGTAGGTGTGGTCCAAAGCTTTCAGCACTTTTTCAACCTTCTGCTTCAGGATTCCGAAATCGATTACTATTCCTTCCCTCCCCAACCGGTTGGATACGACAGAGACCTCCACCTTCCAGTTGTGACCGTGAAGTTCTTCACATTTTCCGTGAAGATAACGTAACCGATGGGCACCCGAGAAGTGAGAGGTGACGGTAATCTCATACATGGTTATGTTCCTTTCCAGGTAGGGAACGCATATATGCGTTCCCTACAATGCGTCCCCTACAACATCTAATCAATCAAAATGATCCTCACATCCATGACATTCGTATGGGTGGGCCCGGTGATCAGAAGGTCTCCCAATTTTTGAAAAAATGGGTAGGCATCATTATTTTCAAGATGAGCCTTCGGATTCAGACCCATGGATTTCGCTCTATGGAGGGTGGCATGGTCAGCCAACGCGCCTGATGCATCCGTAGGCCCGTCCGTTCCATCGGTTCCCCCGCTAAGGAGAACGATCCTTTCAATCCCGCTAATCTCTAAAGCCCCTGCCAAGACAAATTCCTGGTTTCTTCCTCCGAGGCCATTGCCCTTTATGGTGACCGTGGTTTCACCTCCGGAAAGGATGCAGGCTGGCCTTGGGATCGGATTCCCACTGGAAATCACCTCTCTTGCTATGGCAGTGTGAAATCGAGCCGCCTCTCGGGTTTCACCCACAATCGAAGAAGAGAGAATGAGAGTATTGAGACCAAGGGAGGCTGCCTCTTTTTCCGCCGCAAGAAGGGCAAGGGTATTCGATCCGATGAGGCGGTTGTGGACTTTCCCAAAAACGGTGTCTCCGGGTTTGGGCGTCTCTTCAACCTTCCCTTCTCTTCCTAATTGGAGATGTTTTTGAATGGAGGGAGAAATCTCGTTAAGTAAATCATATTTTTTTAAAATCTCCCAAGCCTCTTCAAAAGTGGAGGGATCAGGAACAGTGGGGCCGGAGCCAATGACATCCAGTTGATCTCCCACAACGTCGGACAGGATGAACGCGAGGACCGTAGAAGGATAGGCCCACTTGGCGAGCCATCCCCCTTTCATCATAGAAATATGTTTCCGTATGGTATTGATCTCTTGAATATCCGCCCCGCAATCGAGAAGGAGTTGGGTGACCTCTTGCTTTTCTTTGAGTCCAATGCCATCGGATGGAAATGGCAGCAGAGCTGAGCCACCGCCGGAAAGAAGAAAAATCACCAGATCGGTTGGCCCGGATTCTTTCAGAAGACGCTGGATTTTTTTTGCTCCCTCGTATCCCTTCTGGTCAGGGATGGGATGTCCTGCCTCAATGATTTCGGTCTTCTTGAGAGGAAGGAGATGGCCATATTTCGTGGTGACCACCCCCTTTGTGATGTGGTCCCCAAAGATTTCCTCAATCGCCTGAGCCATGGAATTAGAGGCTTTCCCGGTTCCCACAACGAATATTTTGTTAAAGGTATTTAAATCAAAACTCAGGTCCGAATTTCCCTCCGTTCCGATCAGCAGCCGGTTCTTTTCAATTCGAATTCTCTCTTTGAGAAGTCGGGCAGGGTCAACCGCAGAGACGGCTTTTGAAAAGATTGCCTTTGCCATGCTTCTCAACTCATCGAGAGAAAAGCGTTCCAAAACTAAATCCTCCGGATTAACTCTGTGAGATTTATAACTCCAATGGACCTTTTTAGTCAACCCTTCGATTTTACTCTTTAATGGCTTTCTGTTATATTTGCTTACAGGTTTTGTTCAACGGTAACGGCAAAGATGCCCGTTTCCGAACGACTTAAATGTTTTGACATTACGAAAGTGTCATTGCGAACGAAGTGTAGCAATCTCCGAGATTGCCACGTCCCCCGCATCAAGTGCGGGGTCCTCGCAACAACAACTTTACGGGTCGTTCGCTACACGAAACTATGATTTGAAGGATCGGAAGAATCAATGGAGTTACCCCTTCGATACGTCCTGACCGTTTCAGAACTCACCCGAGAGATCAAAGATATTCTCGAAGACAGGTTTTCTGATATCTGGGTAGAGGGAGAGATTTCAAACCTTCGCATTCCGCCGTCTGGACACATCTACTTCACCTTAAAGGATGATTTTAGCCAGATCCGGGCCGTCCTCTTTAAGATGCAGGCCCGAACCCTTCGGTTCGTTCCTGAAGACGGAATTCACGTCATTTGCAGGGGAAGAGTCAGTCTCTATGAAAAAAGGGGAGACTATCAGCTGATTTTAGAATCGATAGAGCCCAAAGGAATTGGAGCTCTCCAGCTGGCTTTTCTCCAATTAAAGGAGCGGCTCGAAAAGGAGGGATTTTTTGACCCGGCCCACAAGAGACCGATCCCGACGGTTCCCCGAAAGATTGGCATCATCACTTCTCCCACCGGGTCTGTGATTCAGGACATGCTCAATATCCTTAAGCGACGATTCGAAAATCTTCATATTCTTCTCTTCCCATCCCGGGTCCAAGGGGAGGGGGCTTATTTAGAGATTTGTGAAGCGATAAGGTATTTCAATAAATTTACCGATGTGGATGTCATCATCGTTGGCCGCGGAGGGGGATCGCTCGAAGACCTGTGGGTTTTTAATGAAGAGGCGGTGGCCAGGGCGATTTATCACTCTAAAATCCCAATCATTTCTGCGGTGGGCCATGAAACCGATTACACCATCGCAGACTTTGTGGCCGATTTGAGAGCTCCTACACCTTCTGCTGCAGCGGAATTGGTCGTCAGAGATAAGAGAGAAATAAAAAACATCCTTCACTATCTTGGAGGACGTTTGGAAAATGAGATGGTTCAAGTCTTGGAAGGATATCGAATCCACTTATCTCATCTCGTAAAGATTTTTAAAGAACCCGAAAAGAGAATTGAGGACTATTGTTTAAGAGTAGATGATCTCGTAAATAGGCTTCGTCTTCTAACAACCTGGGTGCTCAAAAGGAAAAGAGAAAGATCCCTCCATTTGAGTGAGGGCCTTATGCTGCGAAATCCGGCACAGAGACTCCGAAACATCCGGCTGTCCATTTCAGAGAAAAGGAGACGTCTCGTACACAGGATGGAACACTCCCTCGAGATCCAAAGGGAAAGAGTCGGAGGAATTTTTGGAAAGTTAGATTCACTGAGCCCCCTTGGAATCCTGCAGAGAGGATATAGCATCACACGAATGCTCCCCTCGCTACGAATCGTAAGGGACGCAGCGTTTGTGAAAGAAGGAGACAAGGTCGAGGTAAAACTCCATCGAGGAAAGTTGCTCTGCGGTATCGAAAAAGCGGAAAAACCTTGACGATCATGAGCGTAAAGATTTAAGATTAAGGTTCAAAAATAATTTTGTCGAACTTTCTCACCAGAAACGATCGTCCGGAGTAGAGAAAAAATGCGGATGTCGAAGGAAAAGTTTGAAGACGCACTCAATAAACTTGAAAAGATCGTCTCCAAGTTGGAGGAAGGAGATATTCCTTTAGAAGAATCTTTGAAACTCTTTGAAGAAGGAATTCGACTTTCTCGAGTTTGTAACCAAAAACTGGATGAGGCGGAGAGGAAGGTGGAGATTCTTCTGAAGGGGAAGGACGGAATGATAAAGGCATACCCATTTGATCCTTCGACGAACTCAGGAAAGGGAGGAGGCGCTGAGCCTGACTCGGAAGAGGAAGAATAGAGAATAATGTCAAACTTCAAACTTCAAATCAACCCCTAATATGTGTAGCGCAATGCTTTAGCCTTGATCAGAATCAATCCTAAAGGATTGAGTTACAAACTTTTGGAGAGAGTTCGTCATTCAATTGGCATCTGGATTTTGAAATTTGGGCTTAAAATTTTGGATTGCACTCATGGATATTAAGAAATATCTTGGAGAGAAAAAAGAGATTGTGGACTCGGCCCTCGGGAAATATTTTCCGAACCGATCCGGCTCAGCAGCAGAAGGGGTATTTCCGACTTCACTTCACACAGCGATTCGGTATAGCCTCTTTGCCGGGGGTAAACGGGTTCGCCCGATTTTGTCCATGGCTGCCTTTGAAGCGGTGGGGGGAGAAGGGGACGAAATTCTTCCTTTTGCCTGTGCCTTGGAGATGATCCACACTTACTCTCTGATCCATGACGATCTGCCTGCATTGGACAATGATGATTACCGCAGAGGTCAGCTCACCTGCCATAAGGTATTTGGAGAGGCAATTGGAATCCTGGCCGGGGACGCCCTCCTGACCGAAGCGTTTCGATTGATGACGAACCGATCGATGGGGGGGCTTTCCCTCCGCGATGGACAAATGCTTGATGTGATCCACGAAGTGGCTCAGGCCGCAGGGATGCAGGGGATGGTCGGAGGACAGGTACTGGACATCGAATCAGAAGGCAAGGAAGTAGACTTTCCGACGGTAGAGTATATTCATACTCATAAGACCGGTGCATTGATCTTAGTTTCCGTTCGGGCAGGGGCCAGGCTGGGGGGCGGGGATGAAGCAGCTCTAAGGGCTTTGACACGCTACGGGGAGGGAATTGGGCTAGCTTTTCAAATTGCTGATGATATTTTGAACGTTGAAGGAAAGAGTGTACTCCTCGGCAAAAAGACAGGAAGTGATCTTTCAAAAGGGAAGGCCACTTATCCTTCTCTATTGGGACTTGAAGAGTCCAAAAGGAGAGCTCGGGAATTAGTTGAGTTGGCGGTGGACGCCATCCGTTCATTTGGATCTGAAGCGCAGCCTCTTCGGGAGATCGCTTGGTTTATTGTTTCGAGAGAAAATTGATCCCACCCCCATCCCTCCCCCTCAGGGGGGAGGGTGAGCCTGCCTGCCGGTAGGCAGGGGTGGGGGGTGAATCGGGGTTATTTTTTTACAGGGTTGACCATGACAAAAGTTTTGGATCAAATAAACACCTCTCATGATGTGAAGAAATTGGACGTTGAGGAATTAGAGAGACTTTGCCAAGAGCTGAGAGAGGAGATCCTCTCTACTGTTTCAAAAACCGGAGGACACCTTGCTTCAAATCTGGGTGTGATCGAGTTGACGGCTGCCCTTCACTATGTCTTCGATTTTCCGAGGGACAAAGTGATATGGGATGTGGGCCATCAGAGTTATGCCCACAAGCTCTTGACGGGGAGAAAAGACCGTTTTCACACGTTGAGACAGTATGAAGGGATCAGCGGGTTTCCTAAGAGGGATGAGAGCCCTTATGACGCCTTTGATTCGGGCCACAGCGGTTCCTCCATCTCTTCTGCTCTTGGAATGGCAGAGGCCCTTCGGCTGAAAGGGGAGGACGCGCGAGTCCTCGCTGTGATCGGGGACGGGTCCATGACCGCTGGCCTTGCCTTTGAAGGACTCAACCAAGCGGGACACATTGACCAAGATCTCATCGTCATCCTCAACGACAATGAGATGTCCATTTCGCGCAATGTGGGAGCCCTCTCCTCATACCTCAACCGATTGATGACCGGTCAATTTGTAAACCGCTTTCGGAATGATATGAGAGGTTTTTTGGAGACCCTTCCCGGAATCGGAAAGTCAGTCCTTCGTTTTGCCAAACAGGCGGAGGAATCTTTTAAGGGTCTCATCATGCCTGGCCTTCTCTTCGAGGAATTGGGGATGAAATATATTGGACCGATCGATGGCCATCGTTTAGATCACCTGATCGAGACGTTTCAGAATATTAAGAAATTGAGAGGACCGATTCTTGTGCATGTCATCACCAAAAAAGGAAAGGGATATCCGCCGGCAGAGATGAATCCTGACCGTTTCCACGGCATCTCACCCTTTGTCATCGAGACGGGAGAGCCGAAAAGTAATTCGAAAAATAACCCTATCAGCTATACAGAGGTCTTCGGGGAAACGCTCTGCCAACTGGCGAGAAAGAATAGGAGAATCGTAGCGATCACGGCTGCCATGCAGAGCGGAACGGGTTTGGAGGAATTTTCAAGGCAGTTTCCCGATCGATTTTATGATATTGGCATTGCCGAACAGCACGCGGTCACCTTTGCCGCTGGTCTTGCCCTCGAAGGAATGAAGCCTGTGGTGGCTATTTATTCTACTTTTTTGCAAAGGGCCTATGACCAGGTCGTTCAGGATGTTTGTCTACAAAACCTTCCTGTTGTCTTCGCATTGGATCGCGGGGGAATTGTGGGAGAAGACGGTCCGACTCACCACGGACTGTTCGATTTTTCCTATCTCCGTCACATCCCGAACCTCATCGTCATGGTGCCCAAAGACGAAAATGAATTCCAGCATATGATCAAAACCGCTACAGAGTGCTCTGTTCCGGTTGCCTTCCGGTACCCACGGGGAAAAGGAGAGGGCGTGACGAAGGAGGCATCCCTTCAATCCATCGATATTGGAAGAGGAGAAGTCTTAAGGGAAGGTAAAGATATTCTCATCATTGCCATTGGGGTCACCGTCTCTCCATCTCTTCGGGCGGCTGAAATGTTGGCGGATGTTGGAATCCAGGCGGCCGTGATCAATGCCAGGTTTTTAAAACCTCTGGATACAAACCTCCTCTGCGAGTGGTCGAAAAGGACTGGGAAGGTTCTTACGGTTGAGGAAAACGTTCTGCAGGGTGGTTTCGGAAGTGCGGTCCTTGAGCTCTTTCAAGAGAGAGGCCTTTTTTCGATCCA
>Ga0079037_100001949_pt1 | contig 11078 bp, 9 predicted proteins | sample Mud3Dept4metaG_FD_71479 | JGI IMG/M metagenome (GOLD analysis project Ga0079037, IMG submission 71479) | Freshwater wetland microbial communities from Ohio, USA, analyzing the effect of biotic and abiotic controls - Mud 3 Core 4 Depth 4 metaG | ecosystem: Environmental > Aquatic > Freshwater >... | reverse complement strand
CCAGGTCCTCGGGGGAGCCGTAGCCGTTTTCCACGGCCCACGCCGAGCCCTTCTCCAGGACCTGGAGCAATTCCTGGGAGCTTAACCGCAGGGCTCCTTTGGAACCCACGCCTGACGGGATGGATTCAAACAGGGCATCGGCCAGTTCCTTGATCCTGGGCCGCAAATCCTGCCTGGAAAGGCTCGAAACAAGCAGCCGGGTTCCGCAGTTGATGTCATACCCCACTCCGCCGGGGGAGACCACCCCTTCCTTCCAGTCAAAGGCCGCCACGCCCCCGATGGGAAACCCGTACCCCCAGTGGATGTCCGGCATGGCCAGGGAATACTTCTGAATTCCCGGAAGGTGGGCCACGTTGGCCACCTGCTTCGGGCTTTCGTCCAGGTTCATATCCCTCAGCATTTCCTCGGAAGTATAGATGATCCCGTCCACCCGCATCTTGCCGGTGCGGGGGATCCGCCAGCGGACCTCATCGATCTTTTCCAGATGGATTTTTTCCTGACTGCTCATGGCAGCCCTCCATTCAGCGATTTTCAAATATCCAAAACGACTTTTCCTTCCCAGCCCTTATCTTTCTGTTTCACCGCTACCTGGTGATACGTGACGGCCTTGATTTCGGTCTTGAAACGATGGCGGGAAGGATCGAAGATTTCTCCCCGGGCAATGGCTTTCAAGGAATTGGAGTCCAGATGAAGAATGGAAAATTTCTTGAACAGGTACCCCCGCCCCTGACAAAGAAACAGGAGTTCCCCCAACCACCGGATCAGGAGGTCTTCCCGGTCCGCCCCTTCGATGGAAATTTCCTGAACCGCTCTGTCCCCGACCTTTCTCAGGTCCGTCAATTGGTCGAAGAGGGCATGGGCGGCATTGGCAAAGAGATCCTCCACGGTTTTCCCAAAGACCCGGATCCCAATATCCGCGGTGTGGTTAAAGGTTTCGTATCTCTTCATCTGAGAACTTTGAGGTTGGATTGGCTTTTCAACTATATTATAATCCTATCCGGATGAAAGTTGAAAAGATGTTTCAAGTTACGGGTTTCAAGTTTCAAGTCAAAAAGCATTCCTGTTCAAAATCATATAGTCCCCCCATGCGGAAATGAAAATGGCCGACACCCCCATTCCGCATTCCGGATTCCCCCTTCCGCATTTGAATCGTTTCCTTCTTTTGGGCATTTTCCTAACTTCCGCCGCCACCCTGACCCTCGAAATTTCCATCATCCGCCTTCTCTCCGTAGCCCAGTGGCACCACTTTGCTTTCCTGGTGGTCAGCATGGCCCTGTTGGGATATGGGGCGAGTGGCTCTTTCCTATCTTCTTTTCCCTCCCCTCGAGCGCGGGACCCCCTGAAGTTTTTAGTCAATGGGAGCTGGCTCTTTTCCCTGAGCGCCCTTCTGGCCTACCTGGCCGGGAACCAAGTCCCCTTCGACCTGGCCCGGATCGCCTTTGATCGGTGGCAGGTCTTCTATCTTTTCCTTTTTTACCTGGTCTATTCCCTGCCCTTCTTTTTCTCCGGCCTGGTTATCTCCTTTGCCCTGAGTCAATGGAGCGGCGCAGCGGGGAGACTTTACTTCTCCGACCTGGCCGGCGCTTCGCTGGGGTGTCTCCTGGTCCTGGGGCTCTTCCGGGTCTTCGGGGGCACTGGACCGATCCTGTTTTCCTGTTTCCTCGGCGGGCTGGCTTCGGTGATGTTCGGAAGGATGAAAGACTCGAGAGAGGTCTTCCCCTGGATATGGCTTGGCCTTCTCGCCTGTCTCCTATTCTGGCAGCCTTCCTGGATGGACCTCCGTCTCTCCCCCTACAAGGGTCTGAGCGCCGCTCTGCGGTTTCCGGGCGCCAGCCTGCTGGAAACTCGGTGGAGCGCGGCTTCCCGGGTGGATGTCCTGAAGAGCCCGGCGGCCAGGACAGCTCCCGGCCTGAGTTTGGAATACCTGGGCCCCCTTCCCGAACAGCTGGGTTTGACGGTTGATGGAGACCACCTCACCGCCATCACCCGCCTCCGGGGAGAGCCGGAAGGGGCTGAGGACCTGAAATTCCTGGATTTCCTTCCTTCCTCTTTTCCTTACGAGGCCTTCCTGCCCCGGAGAATCCTGGTTCTTGAACCCAGGGGGGGACTGGAAGTCCTGAATGCCCTGTACCACGGGGCCAAGGAAGTCGTGGCTGTGGAAGCCAACCCCGCCATTGTGGAGCTGTTGAAGACCCGATACGCGGAATTTGCGGGGAACCTCTATGGTCGGCCTGGGATTCAGCTGATCGTAGAAGATGGAAGAAGTTTCCTTCATCGGTCCCCTTCGGCTTTTGACATGATCGTTTTGCCCCTCTCGGAAAGTTTCGGCGCCTCGGCCGGGGGGTTCATCGGCTTACAGGAGGATTACCGCATTACCGCGGAAGCGATCCAGGAGTATTTACGCGCCCTCAAACCGGGCGGTTTTCTTTCTTTCAGCCTCTATCTCCTTCCTCCTCCCCGGGCGGAACTGCGCCTGGTTTCCACAATCCAAAGAGCTCTGGAGAAAAGCGGAAAGCGCCCCGCGGATCATCTTCTCTCCTTCCGCAGCTGGGGGACCTTTTCGCTTATGGTGAAGAAAGATCCCCTGGACGGGGGGGAGGCGGAAAAACTCAAAGATTTCTGCCGGCGGATGCGGTTCGACCTGGTTTACTACCCGGGAATGTCAGGGGAGGAGGCAAACCGGTATAATCGGTTCCCCCGCCCCATCTATTTCGAAGCCGTGCAGAATCTGCTGGGAAAGGGGGAGAGTTACTATTCCACGTACCCTTTTGATTTGAGCCCGGCGACGGATGACCGTCCCTTTTTCCATTTCTTTTTCCGCTGGAAATACTGGGAGGAGACCTACCACCTGGCGGGAGGGAAGTGGCAGATCCTCCTTGAAGGAGGATTTCTGGTCCCGGTGGTTTTCATCCTGGCCCTTCTCCTCAGCATCCTTTTCCTGCTCCTTCCCGCTTTTATTAAAAAAAGGGGGGAGGAAAAGGCAGCAGGGAATTCCCTCTTCTCCTGGCTGGCCTGCTTTACCGCCCTGGGGTTTGGGTTCATGTTCGTGGAGGTCTGCCTGATTCAGAAATTTATCCTTTTCCTCGGGAACCCCATTTATTCCGCCTCCCTGGTTATTTTTTCTCTCCTGGTCTCGGCTGGAATGGGAAGCCGTTTCTCCATGCGGTTCCATGGCCGATCTTTCCGGCAATTGCGGGTTCTTCTCCTTTTCCTGCCCGGTCTTCTTGTCCTGGCCGCGTTTTTGTATCCTCTCACCCTTTCCTTCTTCCAGGGAAATTCGGCGGTCGCCCGCTGGGTGTTCGCTTTTATCCTGATCTCGACCCCGGGATTTTTCATGGGAATGCCGTTCCCCCTGGCTGTCCGGCTGGTGGGTTCGATGGAGCCCCGCTGGGTTTCCTGGGGATGGTGCGCGAACGGCTGCGCTTCCGTGTTGGGGGCCATTTTGCCCGTCCTGGTTGCTCTGAACTGGGGATTCCAGACGGTCTTTTTCCTGGCCGCCCTTTGCTATTTATTCGGGTTTTTGGTAATCTGCAAATACGAATAAGGTCGGCGGAACGGCAAAGGACCCAAAGGAAGAGGCTATGGGCAAGATGACTCACGACTCACCACTTGCATCGGAAGGGAGGAGGTCCCGAACATGAAAGCGACCAAGAAGGAGGCAAAGATGACCGCAAAACAGGTAAGCCGCAAGACTTCCAAACTGGCGGAAAAGGCAGGCAAGGGGGCAGGGAAACTGGATATCAAGTGGCAGAAGGCCCTTGCCCAGAAAGAGGAATTGATCAAGAAACTGAAGGGGCAGCTGGTGGAGAAGGAGAAGGCCCTCAAAGAGGCGAAAAAGAGTTTCTTGGATAAAGCCAAAGAGAGTCTCCTGGAATGGAAGGAGAAAGCTGAAGGGGAAATCAAGCTGAGGGCGGAAAAACTGGCGGGGCAAAAAGACTCCCTGCTGGAAAAGCTGAAAAAGCAGGTGGCCGATAAGGAAAACCTCCTCCGGCAGGGAGAAGAGACGTTGAAAGAAGCGATGGACAGCGCCAAGAAAGAAGTCTCGGCGATCAAAGAAAAGACCGATCAGACCCTGATGGAATGGAAGACCAGGGCGGAGGCCGAATACAAGCGGTTGAGGGAAGAATTGGAGAAGAAAGCCCAGCCTTTGGGGGATAAGGTGAGAGAGCTCGAAGAATACCGGAAAAAGGCGGAGATGAAAATCGCCGAATTGCAGTCCAGGGCCAAAGAATATGTATCCAAGGCAGGTTCGGGGGTGGAAGAAAGGCAGGGGATCCTTACCTTTAAGGGAGGCCCCATGACCCTTTTGGGCCCGGAGGTGAAAGTGGGGGGCAAGGCTCCGGACTTCAAAGCAGTGGATACCGGGATGCAACTGGCCACGCTGGACTCCTTCCGGGGGAAGATCAAGATCATCAGTTCAGTCCCGTCCCTGGATACGCCGGTCTGCGACATGGAAACCCGGAGGTTCAATGAAGAGGCGGGAAAACTGCCGGACAATGTGGTGGTTCTCACCGTCAGCATGGACCTTCCTTTTGCCCAGAAGCGCTGGTGCGCCGCGGCGGGAGTGGAAAAGGTGAAGACCCTTTCCGATTACCAAGGCCAGTCCTTCGGGCTGGCGTACGGCGTGGTCATCAAGGAATTAAAGCTTCTGGCCAGGGCGGTCTTCATCGTGGACGACCAGGACATCGTCCGTTACATAGAGATCGTGCCCGAGGTCACCAAAGAACCGGACTATGACCGGGTGCTGAATGCGGTGAAAGCGCTTTTGTAAAATAGGTAAAAGGTTGGAGGTAAGAGGTTGGAGGCGTTCTCTTCCAAGTGGCTCTCGACTCCTCTTACCTCCCTGCTTGGAGGGGGCTGTGCAAGAGATAAACCAGAGGATTGATCCGGAAGAAACCCGCAAGTTACTCATCAGGCTCATTCGTTCCAAGAGTCTGAACCCCCCCGCGGACGTGCGGGAATGCGCGGGGATCATTGCCGAGGAGCTCAAGACCCGGGGGCTTCCGGCGGAAATGGTCGAGGAAAAACCCGGAGTGGCCAACGTGATTTCCCGCCTGGACGGGAAGGGAACGGGCAAGACCCTGATCTGGAACGGCCATTTCGACGTGGTTGCCCCGGGGGAGGACTGGGTCGTGGACCCCTTCGGCGGGGAGTACAAGGAGGGATTCATTTACGGGCGCGGGGCGAGCGACATGAAGTCCGGGGTGGCGGCCATGATCATCGCCCTGGGAGCCCTGAAAAAGGCCGGTTCGCCCTTCCTTGGCCGCATCGTTTTCCAGGCGGTGGGAGATGAGGAGACCGGGAGCGATGCCGGAACCCGGTGCATGATCCGGAGGGAAATCGGGGCCGGGGCGGATTTCGCGATCGTCTCCGAACCGACCAACCTGAATGTGACCATCGGCAACCGCGGGTTGCGATGGCTGGAAGTTTCGGTCAAAGGCCGGGCCAGCCATGCCGGCAGGCCCCATGTGGGGGCCAATGCCGTCCATGCCGCCGCGAGGATCATCAGCGAGCTGGAACGCCTGACCTTCAAGGTTCATCATCCCCTCTTTGAGATTCCCCATCCCAGCCTTTCGGTGACCATGATCCAGGCGGGGACCAAGGTCAATATCATTCCTGAAAGGTGTACCTTTTCCATCGACCGGCGGATGATGCCCGGGGAAACTTCCGAGTCCGTCCGCGGGGAGATCGAAGAGGTCTTACGGGATTGTTCTTCCGACGGAATCCGGAGTGAAGTCCGGATCACCCACGAGGGGTGGGACCCTTACGCCATCGATCCGGGTTTGCCGTGGGTGAAAGGGCTTTGCGAAACGGTTCAAGAGGTAGCGGGGCAAATTCCGCAGATCAAGGGAAAAGCGGGCTGCACGGATGCGTCCCACCTCTACCACCATGGAAAAATTCCGTCGGTTTGCTTTGGCCCCGGTTTGGAAGACCTGGCCCACAAGGCCAATGAAAGGGTGGCGCTGGAAAAAGTGGTGCAGGCGGCGAAGGTATACGCCCTTTCGGCGGTGAGACTTCTGAAATAAAAAGAAAGTTTTTAAGCTTTGTTGCGGTTCCGCTGATTTTTTTCGACTGCGGCGATGAAGTTCTTGGTTTCCCGGGGCATTGCCTCGGGGCGCTTTTCCAGGTTGCCCATCCCCCAATTGTAGGCTGCCAGGGCCAGCTTCACGTCTCCCCGGTAGCGGTCCAGGAGCCTGCGCAGGTAGCTCGTCCCGCCCATGATGTTCTGAGTGGGATCAAAAGGATTGGTCACTCCCAATTCGACCGCGGTTTCGGGCATCAGCTGCATCAATCCCCGGGCCCCTGCTCTGGATACGGCCAACGGATTTCCCCCGCTTTCGGCCTGTATGACCGCCCGGATTAAAGCGGGGTCGACCCTGTACCTCTGTCCTGCCTCCTGGATTATCGATTCAAAATCCCGGTCTATCGGTAAATAATTTGACGTCTCCGGAATCATTTCAAATTCCAAAGGCTCGGGAAGGGGCGGCGGATTATGGGAAACCGTGGGGTTGGAATAAATCAGGGGAGAAGGCAGGAAAATGTCTGGCTCCGCCTCCCCTGTTTCCGAAAGGACTAAGTCAATGGTTTTCTTTAAGATTTGCAGGGCAAGCCTTTCCATGGAGATGGGCTCGCCCATTTTCTCTTCAAGAAAAGAAAGGAATTCAGCTCGACCCTGCTTTTGGTTTGCCGGGGGCGAAAACGGGTTCCGGCCGAGGAGATTCTGCGGATCAATTTTCCCGATCATGGCAGATGTTAAAAAAGCAATCTCCATGCCATGGTATAAGGGTTCAACATGGAAGAAGAGTCAAAGGATGGAGTTCAGGAGGAATTTTCCAGTAAGGGAAGGAAGGGACTACCTGGGAGAGGATTCTTTCCCCGGTTCATCAGCGGCGGTTTCGAATTCCGGTAGAACGATTCCCCGCTTTTGCATGATGCCGTAAATCGCCTCCGCCCGGCTTTCCACATACCGCTGATTTCCCGCCGGGTTTAATTTTCTCGGGCTGGGAAGGACCACGGCCAGCCGGGCCGCTTCCCGGGGCGAGAGCTCGGCGGCTGGCTTCTCGAAATAATGGCGGGATGCGGCCTCGGCGCCGAAGATCCCGTCGCCCCATTCCACCACATTCAGATACAGTTCCAGAATCCGCTTCTTGGAAAGGACCTGCTCCATTCTCCAAGTGATGGCCGCCTCCCGAATCTTTCGCCAAAAACTCTTGTCGGGAGAAAGGTAAACATTTCTGGCCAGCTGCTGGGTGATAGTGCTTCCCCCAAATTTCAGCTTTCCGGCTTGCAGGTCTCTCTCGATGGCCTGCTTGATGCCATCAAAATCAAAACCTTCGTGGCTCCAGAACTTATCGTCCTCGGCGATCAAGACGGCTTTGACCAAGTAGGGGGATATGCGGGAGAGGGGGACCCATGCCTGGCGGACCTGAACCTTCCGGCCCTTCTCCTTCCATTGCCTTTCCCGGTATTCCATGAAGGCGCTTTTGGCAGGGTTTTCCTTTTTCAACCGGGAGATATCCGGCATCAGGATCGAATAAACAAGGGCAAGGAAGGCCGGGAGCAGCATAGAGAAGACCCAGATTTTGGAAAAATGTCCTTTGCCCATTGTCAAGTTTTCTTTCAAAAAGAATGATGACAGCTCCTTTTTTTTAACATATCCTAATTAAAAGGAAAAGTTTTGGTGTAAAAACGGAGTTCATAAAAGCAGGGATAAGGAGTGGTTATGAGTAATGCGGTGAAAGAGAAGATCGCGGAGATGAAGGATTGGCTCGTCGAAACCCGGCGGACCATTCATATGAACCCCGAGCTGGGGTTCGAGGAGGTGGAAACTTCCAGGCTGATTGCAGGGTATCTTGATAAATTCGGACTCCAGGTCAAGACCGGGATGGCCAAGACCGGAGTCATCGGGCTCCTGAAAGGGGGGAAGCCGGGCAAGACCGTGGCGATCCGGGCGGATATGGATGCCTTGCCCATGGAAGAGGCCAATCAGGTTCCTTACCGGTCCAAAGTGAAAGGGAAGATGCACGCCTGCGGTCACGATGGCCACGTGACGATCCTTTTGGGAGTGGCCCGGTTGTTTTCATCCCTGGCCGATCAGGTCCAGGGGAATATCAAATGGGTCTTCCAGCCCGCCGAAGAAGGGGGCGGAGGAGGTCGGGTCCTGACGGAAGAGGGAGTGCTGGAAAATCCCAAAGTGGATGCGATCTTCGGGGCCCACCTCTTTCCGGACCTGCAGATCGGCAGGGTGGGGATTCACGAGAAGGAAGGGCTGGCGGCCACCGACCGGTTCGTGATCAAAATGATCGGAAGCGGAGCCCACGGGGCCTATCCCCATCTGTCCCGCGATCCCATTGCTGCGGTGGGCCACCTCATCACCCAGATCCATACCATCGTGAGCCGGAGCATCAGCCCCCTGGACAGCGCGGTCATCACCATCGGAAAGGTGGGCGGGGGAACGGCTTTCAACATCATCCCCGACGAAGCGGAAATTCTGGGCACGGTCCGGTCCCTGAGCCAAAAAGTAAGAGGGGAGCTGAAATCCCGGATGGAGCAGGTGACCCAGGGGGTGGCCAAGTCCTTTGGGATGGATTATGGCTTCGATTTTCAATACGGCTATCCGGCGCTTATCAACGACCCGGAGATGTCCCGTCTTGTGGCGGCCGCCTGCGCCAAAGGGATCGGAAAGGAAAATGTGGAATTCCTGAGGCCGTCCATGGGAGGGGAGGATTTCGCGTACTACCTGGAGAAGGTGCCCGGGTCCTTCTTCCGGCTGGGATGCCGCAACGAAGCGAAAGGGATTGTCAATCCCTTCCACAGCAGCCGCTTTGACATCGATGAAGACGTGCTTCCTTTCGGCGTGGAAATGTTTACCCGGATCATCGACGAGTATCTGGGGCTGAAACTATTCTAATCGCGGATTGCCGATTTCGGATTGCGGATTGGAAAATTCCAAATTCATCGTAGGGGCGCGCGGCTGCGCGCCCGAATGGCTGTTTCATGACAGTGCAGGAAAAATCGCCGGGAACTCTTTATATCGTTTCCACTCCGATCGGAAACCTGGAGGACATCACCCTTCGGGCCCTGCGGGTGCTCAAGGAAGTGGACCTGATCGCCGCCGAGGACACCCGGCGGACCCGCCAGCTTCTAACCCACTATGCAATCCATAAACCCCTGATCAGCTACCACGAATACAACCGCCGGATGAGGGAGAAGAATCTTCTTCAGGAGCTCCGCGAGGGAAAGAGCATCGCCCTGGTGACCGATGCGGGGACCCCCGGAATCTCCGACCCGGGAGAAGACCTGGTGCGCGGGGCAATTCAGGAAGACATTCCTTTGGTCCCCGTTCCCGGTCCTGCGGCCCTGGTTGCGGCGCTGTGCGTCTCCGGCCTTCCCACGGAGAGTATTCTTTTCTATGGGTTTCTTCCCTCCAAGGCCGCCGCCCGGAAAAAATGGCTCTCTTCCCTGAAAGAGCGGCCTGAGACGCTGGTATTTTATGAATCCCCCCGGCGGCTGAGCTCTTTGCTGGAAGACGCGGCTCAGGTCCTGGGCGACCGGCGGGTGGCGGTGGCCCGGGAGATGACCAAGGTCTACGAGGAAGTCTTTCGAGGAACCATCTCGGAAATTTTAGCTCAGCTGGGGGAGGAAGAAGTGAAAGGGGAGGTCACGGTCGTCCTGGAAGGATGCACTTCTTCACCCCCGGCCGAATCCTCGTCGGTCCTAGAAGCCCTGAGGCATTATTCCCAAGAGATGGGGATGTCCATGAAGGAATCCGTGGACCGGGTGGCCGGCGAACTGGGAATTTCCAGACGGCAGGTCTATCAGGAAAGCCTGAAGATGAAGAAAGAATTTGAGGAATAGCTCCGTTCCCCGGAAGAGAGCATCTTCCCTTTGCCGGGGAGCGGAGGATCGAAAGATTACCTGCTGCGTTTCTTCTTCATGGGTTTCATGCAGCAGATGATGGGATGGGCTTCCGCGCATCCGCAGACCTCATCGACTGTCACCGATAGGCCGCAGACTCCGCAGGTGTAGGCCTCGCCCTTTTTGCCCTTGCCTTTGGCCGCTGTTTTTTTGGCCGCCTTCTTCACTGCCATGGTTGTGCCCTCCTTTAAGGTTTTTGATGGAGTGAACCTTCCGGTTCACTGCAGGACTTCCACCGGGCCCAGGGATTCGAAGGCCCGCTGGAAAATTTCAGCCCGACCCACGATGACCGCCAGCAGGTCCTGAGGATGAATGTGCTCCCGCGCGGTGCGGAAAATATTCTCCAAGGAGACCCCGACAATCCGTTGCGGGTAAGAAGACAGGTATTCGACCCCCACCCCGTGCAGTTCGGCCTGGATGATCCTTTGAGCAATCTGAGAAAGGGTCTCGAAACGCCGGGGATAATTACCGGTAAAAAAATTGACCGCTTCATCCCGTTCCTGAGCGGTGGCGCCCTGATCCAGAAAAGATCGGAGAACCGCGCCGATCTCCTGAACACAGGAAAAAGTAATGTCCGTGGGAGTAAAGGTGGATATGGTAAAGGGGCCCGGAAACTTTCGAGGCTCCAGGAAAGATTGGATTCCGTAAGTATATCCCAATTCGGATCGGATTTTCTGCATGAGGCGGGAAGAGAATCCGCCCCCTCCCAGTATGTAGTTCATGACTTCAAAGGGAATATACCCCGGATGGGCGAAGGGAATCCCGATGTGCCCCAGGCGGACCTGGCTCTGGGTCAAATCCTGCCGGTTGATGATTCGGGTCCGGATGCCGCGGGGCGAGGAAGGGGAAAATCCTCGAATTTCCGGATTCTTCTGGCCCACGGAGGGAAAATTTCCTTCGACCCAACGGGAGACTCCATCGACGGATAGGTCCCCGACGAAGACCAGAAAGCTCCCCGGGGGGAGAAAACTTGCCCGATAGAATTCCTTCACGTCATGGATGGTAAGCTTCGGCAGAGATTCCAGGGTCCCGTAGGTTGGGTGATCATAAGGAGTCCCCTGGAAGAGCATCTGCTGGAAACGCTCATCGGCGATGATCTGGGATTCGTCCTTTTGCTGGACCAGCTGTCCGATCCGGCGCTGTTTCAGCTGGTCGAATTC
>Ga0079037_100001947_pt1 | contig 11080 bp, 7 predicted proteins | sample Mud3Dept4metaG_FD_71479 | JGI IMG/M metagenome (GOLD analysis project Ga0079037, IMG submission 71479) | Freshwater wetland microbial communities from Ohio, USA, analyzing the effect of biotic and abiotic controls - Mud 3 Core 4 Depth 4 metaG | ecosystem: Environmental > Aquatic > Freshwater >... | reverse complement strand
GCACCGCGCTCGACCAGCGCTGCGTCGAGCCGATCTCGAAGCCGTCGGAGAAGAGCGACCCGTAGAGCACGATCTCGGTGCCGACGTCCCCGAAGACGCCCACGTTGAACCTGGGCGCCCCCACCGCCAGGTCGGCGTAGCCGTCGCCGTCGAAGTCGCCGCTGGCGAGCGCGCTCGCGAAGTCCTGATCGGGCTGGAGGAGGCCCGGCACGCCGTCCACGCCGGCGGCGAGCGTGCCGACCCGGGCGCCGATCCCGGCGTTCGCGGCGCCCATCAGGATCGCCGCCGCGCCGGCGCCCGCCTGGCCGAGCACTTCCTCACCGGGATGGCCGGCCACCAGGTCGTCGAAGCCGTCGCCGTCGAAGTCGCCTGCGGCCAGGGCCCAACCGAGCCGGTCCCCCGCGCGATTGGCCTGGGCGTCGGAGTAGAGGATCTCCTGGGTGAAACTGTCGGTCAGCGACAGGTCGAAGCCGCCCGGCGAGCCGTATGCGACGCTGATCGAGCCCGCATCGACGATCTCGTTGCTGACCCCGAGATCCTCGCCCGGATCGCCGATCGCGAGGTCGTCGTGTCCGTCACCGTCGAAGTCGGCGGCCGCGAGCGCGGAGCCGAGCCGGTCGCCCGCTTCCGGCGCCTGTCCGAGCGCCCCCGGCGCCCAGAAGACGCTGTCCGCGAAGATCAGGCCGAACGGGCTGCCCAGGATCACGTAGAGCGAGCCGTTGTCGCCCTCGACCGGCACGCCGATGGCGAGGTCGTCGTCGCCGTCGGCGTCGAAGTCGCCCGCGGCCAGGGCGTGGCCGAAGCGCTCGCCGTGCGCCGCCTCCCCGAAGATGCCGAACGAGTCCTCGGAGATGCCGTAGCCGGCGAGCGGCAGCAGCCCCTGCGCCGATCCGTGGGCGACGAAGACCTCGCCGCCCACGACCGTGCTGTCGTCGGCGTGGAGGATCACGCCGCCGGGAGCGCCGATCGCCAGATCGTCGAAACCGTCGCCGTCGAAGTCGGCCACCGCGAGCGCGGCCCCGAACTCGTCGTCGCCCCACCAGAACGGACGGGCGACCTCCGTCCAGGGCAGCGACTCCTCGAGCAGCTCCGCGCCGTCGATGCGGATTCCCTGGGCGCTGCCGTAGTGGACCTGGACCGCGCCGAAGCGGAGGGTGTTGGCGGCGAGATCACGCGGAATGCCGACCGCGAGGTCGTCGAAGCCGTCGCCGTCGAAGTCCCCCGCCGCGAGCGCGGCGCCGAAGCGGTCGCCGGTCTCGGGCGGGTCCGGGCTGCCCGGGTGGCCCTGGTAGAGCACGGTGTCCGCCAGGCCGCCCGCGAGCTCGGCGCCCGGAATCCCGTAGCGGACGACGACGATGCCGCAGAAGAGGTCGCTTCCCTCCAGCCCCTCGTGGAAGGGGATGCCGGTGGCGAGGTCCTGGGCGCCGTCGCCGTCGAAGTCGCCGGCGGCCAGCGCCGAGCCGAAGCGGTCACCCGCGTCGGCCAGGAACTGGGGGAGCTTCTCGTCGTCGAACTGCTGGGCGCCCACGTCGGAGACGCCGACCAGCGCCAACTGGGCGGCGGCCGAGGCCGGATGGAGCAGGAGCGCCGAAGCCGCCGCGGCGAGCGAGAGCGGAAGCGCGAGGATTCCGGTGTGAGTTCTCATGTCCGGGTACGCGCCGTCTCCGGCTCCGGGCGCTCACTCCCGCCCGCAGCCGGCCCCGCGCTCAGGGCACCGCGCTCGACCAGCGCTGCGTCGAGCCGATCTCGAAGCCGTCGGAGAAGAGCGACCCGTAGAGCACGATCTCGTAGCCGACGTCGTTGTGCGTCGCCGAGTCGTACCAGGGCGCGCCGACTGCCAGGTCGGCGTAGCCGTTGCCGTCGAAGTCGCCGGCGGTCAGGGCCGCCGCGAAGTCCTGCGACGCCTGGTTCGAGCCTGGGACTCCGCCCCGTCCCGCGGCGAGGGAGCCGACACGGGTCCCCAGCCCCGAGTCGAGGGAACCCATGAGGATCACCGCTGCGCCGTTGTCCACGCCGCCGGGCAGGTCTTCGCCGGGGTGACCGACCGCCAGATCCGCGCGGCCGTCGCCGTCGAAGTCCCCGGCCGCCAGGGCCCAGCCGAACCGATCGCCCGGCTCGTCGGCGGCCGCGTCGGCGTAGACCCGTCCCTGGGTGAAGGAGTCGGTCCGCGACAGGTCGAACCAGGCAGGTGAGCCGAAGGCGACGCTGATCGATCCCGCGTCCACGAGCTCGTTGGCGGCGCCCAGGTCCTCGCCCGGGTCGCCGATCGCCAGGTCGTCGTGCCCGTCGCCGTCGAAGTCGGCGGCGGCGAGCGCGGAGGCGAGCCGGTCCCCGGCCTCCGGCTCGAGACCGAGCGCACCGGGTGCCCAGAACACGCTGTTGACGAAGATGAGCCCGAACGGGCTGCCCATGACGACGTAGAGCGCGCCATTGTCGCCCTCGTTCGGCACGCCGATGGCGAGGTCGTCGTGCCCGTCGGCGTCGAAGTCGCCCGCGCTCACTGCGCCGCCGAATCGCTCGCCATCGGCCGCGTCGCCGAAGATCCCGGCCGAGTTCTCCGAGATGCCGTAACCGGCGAGCTCGAGCAGGCCGGCGGCCGAGCCGTGTGCGACGAAGACCTCGCCGGCATCGCTGACGAAGGGGTTCGCGATGCACCCGGAGGGGGCTCCGATCGCGAGGTCGTCGAAGGCGTCGCCGTCGAAGTTGCCGGCGGCGAGCGACGCGCCGAACTCGTCGCCAACAGAGACGCAGGGATCGACCTCGCTCCAATCCAGCACCTCATGGAGGTACTCCGGGTTGCCGATCTGGAGGCCGGAAGCGGTCCCGTAGTGCACCTGGACGGCGCCGACCGGCCCGCTGGCGGTCGGCGGCAGCCTGACGACGTCGCGGGGCACGCCCACGGCCAGGTCGTCGAAGCCATCGCCGTTGAAGTCGCCCGCCGCGAGCGCCGCGCCGAAGTGCTCGTCCGGCTCGGGCGCGCTGGGGCTGCCGGCGAGACCCTGGTAGAGCACGGTATCCGCCAGGCCCCCCGCAAGCCCTTCGCGCAGCACGCCGTAGCGCACCACGACGATGCCGCAGTCGTCGCAGGCGGCGCCGAGCAGCCCCTCGTCGTAGGGGACGCCGGTGGCGAGGTCCTGGGCGCCGTCGCCGTCGAAGTCGCCGGCGGCGAGCGCCCAGCCGAAGTGGTCGCCCACGTCGGGCACGAAGAAGAAGAGGTCCTCGTTGTCGAAGCGCTGCGCGCGCACCTCCGAGAGTCCGACCAGGGGGGGCTGGGCCGAGGCCGCGCCGGCAGCGAGCAGCAGGCCCGTGGCGGCGGCGAGGAGCGAGCGACGAAGCGCGGGGAAGCCGATCTGGTTGCTCATGCACCAGTACGCGTCGACTCGCATCCGCACCGCTCATCCTCGAGCCGGGAGGTACGCGATCGGCGCCGGGGCGCGAGGCGCACCGCATGCCGCCGGAGCGCGCTACCTCCGCCGCGAGGGTCGTTCAGCGCGCGGCGGCGGCCAGGATCGCCGCCGCCGCGCGCTCGACGTCGGCGGTGGTCGTGCGCCAGCCGGAGACGGAGATGCGCATCGCGGCCCTCCCCTGCCAGGTGGTGCCGGAGAGCCAGAGCTCGCCGCCCGCCTGGACGCGCCGGATCGTCTCGCGCGTGAACTCGTCGATCGCGCCCTCGTCGCCGCCCCCCGGCGGCGCGAAACGCACCAGCACCTGGTTCAGCACCACCTCGTTGAGCACCTCGATGCCCGGCCGCGCGCCGAGGATCGCGGCGAAGCGGCGGGCGTGATCCGAGCAGCGGTCCACCAGCTCCTCCACCCCGTCGCGACCGAGCGAGGCGAGCGCGGCCCACACCGCGAAGCCGCGCGCCCGGCGCGAGAACTCCGGAGTCCACTCGAACGGGTCGCGCTCGCGGCCCTCGCTCTGCTCGAGGTACGAGGCGGTCGCGGTCAGCGCCCCGCGATGCGCGTCCGGGTGGGCGCAGAAGACCAGGCCCGAGTCGTAGGGGACGTTCAGCCACTTGTGGGCGTCGGTCGCCCACGAGTCGGCGCGCTCGGCGCCGGCGGCGAGCGCGCGCCGGGCGCCGCTCGCGCGCGCCCACAGTCCGAAGGCGCCGTCGACGTGGAGCCAGGCGCCGGCGGCGCGCGCCGCGTCGGCGATCGCGTCGAGCGGATCGAAGGCGCCGGTGTTGACGTTGCCGGCCTGCGCGCAAACCACGACCGGCCGGCCCGCGAGCGGCGCGAGCGAGGCCGCCAGCGCGTCGGCGCGCATCCGCCCCTGGCCGTCGGCGGCCACCCGGTGGACGCGGTCGCGGCCCAGCCCGAGCATCTGGAGCGCGGTGTGGACGGTGACGTGCGCCTCGTCGCCCACCACCACCTCGAGCTCCGGCGCGCCGTAGAGGCCACGTGCCTCGACGTCCCAGCCGTAGCGCTCGAGCACCGCGTGGCGCGCCGCCGCCAGGGCCGCGAAGTTGGCCGCCTGGCAGCCGGTGACGAAGCCGACGCTGGTCCGCTCGGGCAGGCCGAGCAGGTCGACCAGCCACTGCCCCGCGACCTCCTCGGCGACCGCCGCGGCGGGTGCCAGCACGTAGAGCCCGGCGTTCTGGTCCCAGGTGCTGGCCAGCCAGTCGGCGGCGAGCGCCGCGGGCAGCGTGGCGCCGACCACGAAGCCGAAGAAGCGCGGGCCCGCCGAGGCCATCACTCCGGTGTCGGCGGCCGCGGCCAGTCTCTCGACCACGTCGAGCGGCGCCGCGCCCGCGCGCGGCAGCTCGCCGCCCAGGGCCGCGCGCAGCTCGGCGAGCGTCGCGGCCGGAGCGACCGCGCGCTCCGGCAGCGAGTCCAGGTAGCCGGCCGCGAGCTTCGCGGTCCGGCCCAACAGGGCACGATGGCCCGTCCGGCGAGATCCGGTCATGGTCCCCCCCCGGGCCGGCATTCTAGGGGGATTCTCCGGCGCGCGGCCTCAGGCGCCCAGCGTGCGCCTCACCGCGGCCTCGAGCTGGCCGGGCTCGAGCTCCTCGAGCTCGTAGGTGACCCCGGCGAGGGGCTTGTCGACCTTGAGCACGCGCGAGAGGTCGATCGGCGTGCCCTCGACCACGACGTCGGCCGGCGTCGCGCGGATGGTCGCCTCGAGGTCCCGGATCTGCTGCTCGCCGTAGCCCATGGCGGGCAGGATGGCGGCGGCGTTGGGGTACTTGGCGTAGGTGTCGCGGATCGAGCCCACCGCGTACGGACGGCAGTCCACGATCTCCGCCGCGCCCGCGTCGCGCGCCGCGAACCAGCCGGCGCCGTAGCGCATGCCGCCGTGGGTCAGGGTCGGCCCGTCCTCGATCACCAGGGCGCGCTTGCCGCGCACGAGCTCCGGCTTGTCGAGCACGATGCGCGAGGCGCAGCGCACGATGGTGGCGGCCGGATTGTGGCGCCGGCAGTTGTCGAGGACCTGCTCGATGCCCGCCGGGTCGGCGGTGTTGACCTTGTTGACGATCAGCACGTGCGCGAACAGGAAGTTGGTCTCGCCCGGGTAGTAGGAGACCTCGTCGCCGGGCCGGTGCGGGTCGACCAGCGTGATGTGGAGGTCGGGCCGGTAGAAAGGCGTGTCGTTGTTGCCGCCGTCCCAGAGGATCACGTCAGCCTCGGCCTCGGCCTCGCGCAGGATGCGCTCGTAGTCGACGCCCGCGTAGACCACGAAGCCGTGGTCGAGGTGCGGCTCGTACTCCTCGCGCTCCTCGATCGTGCACTCGTGCCGGTCGAGGTCCTCGTAGCTGGCGAAGCGCTGGCAGACCTGGCGCTCGAGGTCGCCGTAGGGCATCGGATGGCGGACCGCGACCACCTTCTTGCCCAGGCGCTTGAGGATGCCCGACAGGTAGCGCGTGGTCTGCGACTTGCCCACCCCGGTGCGCACCGCGGTGACGGCGATCACCGGCCGGCTCGATTCGAGCATGGTGCGGCGGGCCGAGGGGACGACGAAGCTCGCGCCCCAGCCGATGACCCGGCTGGCGAGGTGCATGACGTACTGGTGAGGCACGTCCGAGTAGGAGAACCAGGCCTCGTCCACGTCCTGCTCGCGGACGATCGTCTCGAGCTCCGACTCGGCCCGGATCGGGATTCCCTGCGGATAGAGCGGACCGGCGAGGGCGGGCGGGTAGACGCGGCCCGCGATGTCCGGGATCTGCGTGGCGGTGAAGCCGACCACCTCGTAGCGCGCGTCGGCGCGACAGAGGGTATTGAAGTTGTGGAAATCGCGCCCGGCGGCGCCCAGAATGACGACTCTTCTGCGGGACATCGAGACCTCCAGGGGGGTGAGGCGGCGGACCTGCCGCGACGATCCTACCGTTCCGGTCCGCCCCCTCCCGCCGCCCTCGCGGGTGGCGCGCCGGCACCCCCCGGGAGGCAAGTGCCGGCGCCCGCGCCCGCCTGCCGGGGGGTCGAAGCGGCCCCCGGGGCCTAGTCGAAGTCGAAGTCCCGCACGTAGTGACAGGTGTAGCCGCCGGGGTTCTTCTGCAGGTAGTCCTGGTGGTAGTCCTCGGCGGGCCAGAACTCCCCGGCCGGGGCGATCTCGGTCACCACCGGCCGCCGCCACCGGCCGGAGGCGTCCACCCTGGCGATCACCTCCGCGGCCACCTTGCGCTGCTCCTCGTCGGCGACGAAGATCGCCGACCGGTACGACGTGCCGACGTCGTTGCCCTGCCGGTTCGGCGTGGTCGGATCGTGCATGCGGAAGAAGAACTCGAGCAGATCGCGGTACGAGGTGCGCTCCGGATCGAACACGATGCGCACCGCCTCGGCGTGGCCGGTCGTCCCGGCGTGCACGTCGGGGTAGCGCGGCTCGCGCGTGCTGCCGCCGGTGTAGCCGACCTCGGTCTCGATCACCCCGGGCTGTTCGCGCAGCAGCTCCTCCACGCCCCAGAAGCAGCCGCCGGCGAGGATCGCGGTCTCGCGCCGCCCGGAGCCCGCCGCCACGGCGTAACCGGCCTGCTCGAACTGCGGCAGGAACTTGGCGTAGCCCTCCTCGGCCATCCGCGCGAGCGGCACGAAGCGCAGCGCCGCGGAGTTCATGCAGTAGCGCTTGCCCTCCGGACCGGGGCCGTCGTCGAAGACGTGGCCGAGGTGCGAGTCGGCGCTCTTCGAGCGCACCTCGGTGCGCGCCATCCAGAGCTTGCGATCCTCGCGCGTGATCACGCTGGCCGATTCGATCGGCTTCGTGAAGCTCGGCCAGCCGGTGCCCGAGTCGTACTTGTCGAGCGAGGAGAAGAGCGGCTCGCCGGAGACCACGTCGACGTAGATGCCGGGCTCCTTGTGGTTCCAGTACTCGTTGTCGAACGGCGCCTCGGTGCCGTCGTGCTGGGTCACCTGGTACTGGGTCGGCGTCAGGCGCGTCCGGAGCTCCTCGGCGGAGGGCTTGCGCTCGGTCATGTTCGGGTCTCCAGGCGCGGGTGCGAGCCCCGCGGTGTCGGGTGCGGCGCCCGCGCGGCCACACGCGGCGAGGGCGAGAGCGGCGAGGAGCGCGAAGCGCCCCGGGCCACGGGCTGTCGATCGGGTCATGCCTGCTTCCTCCCGTCCGGCGATACGGGCCGGGGCGCCGATCGGATGTCGCCCGCGCCCCGGGAGTCGTTGGCGGCCCATGCGAGAATCGAGCCGTGCCGGGATCGCTCGTCACCGCCCTCGGGCTCGTCGCCTACGTCGCCTCGATCGGCACCATGGCCGCGCTCGCGCCCTTCCTGGCCGGCGTCATCCTGCCACGGACGGTCGACCGGGGCCCGGGCGGAGCGGCCGCGACGGCCCTCGCCGTCGATCTGGCGCTGCTCCTGGGCTTCGCCTGCGTCCACAGCGTTCTCGCCCGGCCCGCCGCCCGCGCCGCGCTCGCGCGCCGGCTGCCGGCGGGTCTCGAGCGCGCCGCCTACTCGCTGCTCGCCTGCGCGCAGTGGCTCCTGCTCTTCGCCACCTGGCGCCCGCTGCCGGCCACGGTCTGGCAGCTCGAGCATCCGGCGGCGAGAGCGGTGGTCTGGGGGCTGTTCGCCGCCGGCTGGGCGGTGGTGCTCGCCGGCTTCGTCGCCCTCGACGGCCGGCACCTGTTCGGGCTCGCCCAGGCGCGGGCGGCCGCCCGGGGTGTGCCCGAGCCGGTCGCACCGGTGGTCGCGCGCGGCATCTACCGTCATCTGCGGCACCCGCTCTACGCCGGCACCGTGCTCGCACTCTGGGCGGCGCCCACGATGAGCGCCGGCCACCTGCTGCTCGCCTCTGTCCTGACGCTCTACGTCGCGATCGGCTGCCGCCTCGAGGATCGCGATCTGCTCGCGCGCTACGGCGAGCCGTATCGCGCCTATCGTGCCGCGGTGCCCGGCTTCCTGCCCCGGTTGGTGCCCCTGCGCCCGAGGCGCGACGCGGTCGCGTCGTAGCCGGCTCGTCCATGCCCCGCCCCACGACCGGAGCCCGATCATGAAGATCTCCCGCTCGCGCGCCCGCCACGCCGCCGCGCTCGCCGGTGCGCTCGTCTCCGTCCTGGCCGCTCTCGGCGCCGGCACCTCCGCCGCGACGCGCGCCGAGGCGCCGGGCGCGGACGACTTCGAGGCCTCCCTCGCGGCGTGGAAGAGCGGCCGCGCCGAGCGCCTGCGCCAGCCGGACGGCTGGTTGACGGTGGTCGGGCTCTCCTGGCTGCGCCCGGGCGAGAACGCCGTCGGCTCCGGCCCGGAGGCGGCGGTCCGGCTGCCCGCGGAGCGGGCGCCCGGCCGGCTCGGCACGATCCGGCTCGAAGGCACGCGGGCGACCTTCACCGCCGCGCCCGGCGTCGCCGTCACGGAGGCGGGCCGGCCGGTCTCGGAGATCGCGCTCGCGAGCGACGCCGATCCCGCCGGCGCGACCCGGCTCGAGCACGGCTCGCTCTCCTTCTACCTGATCGCGCGCGGCGACCGCCTGGGCGTGCGCGTCAAGGATGCGCGCGCCGCGGCGCTCGCCGCCTTCCAGGGGCTCGACTACTACCCCGCCGACCGGCGCTGGCGGATCGAGGGGCGCTTCGAGCCGGCGCCTCCCGGCAGCCGGCTCGAGATCCCCGACTCGACGGGCGGCTCGCAGTCGATCGACCAGCCGGGTTGGGTGAGCTTCGAGCTCGGCGGCGGCACCCACCGGCTGATCGCCTTCGACGACACCGGCGACGGCCGCCTCTTCTTCGTCTTCGGCGACCGCACGAACGGGCGCGAGACCTACGGCGGCGGCCGGTTCCTCTACTCCGATCCGCCCCGCGACGGCCGGGTCGTGCTCGACTTCAACCGCGCCTACAACCCACCCTGCGTCTTCACGCCCTGGGCCACCTGCCCGCTGCCGCCGCCCGGCAACAGGCTGCCGGTCGCGATCGAGGCCGGCGAGAAGAAGTACGCCGGCACCGTGCACTGAATGGCGAGCCCTCCGGTCGGACCGGGCCTCTACGAGCAGGTGCTGGCCGCCGCCGGCGGCGCGCTGCCTCCGGCGCGCCCGCCGCGCGCCTCGGCCGCGGTCGTGCCCTGGCGCCGGCGGGAGGCCGACGGCCGCCTCGAGGTCTGGTGGATCCGCCGCGGCCGCCAGCTGCCCTTCATGGGCGGCTGGCACGCCTTTCCCGGCGGAACCATCGATCCCACGGACGAAAAGATTCCATCTAAGGGAAGGCCCGCCCACGCGGCGCCCGAAGCAAGGACGCCGGGCCTTCCGGACCTCGAGGCGATGTCCATCGAGCCCGACCTGGCGCCCGGCATCGCGGTCTGCGCGGCCCGGGAGCTCTTCGAAGAGGCCGGGATCCTCCTCGGCCCGGCGAGCCCCACACCCTCCATGGAGGCTTTTCGTCGGGCCTGTCTCGATCGAAGCGTGGAGTTCGGCGAGGGCCTGCGCGAGCGGGGCTGGAGCCTGGAGCTCTCCCGCCTCGTCTTCGCCGGGCGCTGGCTCACCCCGCCGTTCGGCGCGATGCGCTTCGACAACCGGTTCTTCCTGCTCGAGTGGCGGGAGGCGGACGGCGGGCCCTCGGCGCTGCCGCCGGAGAACGACGGCGGCGAGTGGATCGAGCCGGCCCGCGCGCTCGACCGGGTGGCGGCCGGCGAGGCGCTCGCGGCGCCGCCCATCCTCCACCTGCTGCGCGTGCTCGCCGAGGACGGCCCGGAGCGCGGCCGGCCCCGCCTGCTCGACACGCGGGAGGCGGACCTGGGCCCGATGCGGCGCATCGAGCTGCGGCCGGGGGTGCTGCTCCTGCCGCTGGCGGCGGCGACGCTGCCCCCCGCCTCGCACGTCAACACCTACCTGCTGGGCGGCGGCGAGGCGGTCCTGGTCGACCCCGGCTCGCCCTTCCCGGCCGAGAACGCGAAGCTGCTCGCCGCGCTCGAGGCGGCGCGCGAGCGGCTGGGTCGCCGCGTGGTCGAGATCTGGCTGACCCACCACCACCCGGACCACGTCGCCGGCGTCGAGACCGTGCGTCGCGAGCTCGGCGTCGGAGTCGCGGCGCACCCCGCCGCCGCCGCGCGCCTCGCGGCGCGCGGCATCGCGGTCGACCGCGCCCTCGCCGACGGCGAGCGGCGCAGGCTCGAAGGCGGGCCCGGGGTCGAGCTGGTTGTGCATCACACGCCCGGGCACGCGCGCGGTCACGTCGCGATCGAGGTGGCGCCGGGACGCGACCTGATCGCCGGCGACCTGGTCGCCGGCTTCGGCACCATCGTCATCGACCCACCCGAGGGCGACATGGACGAGTACCTGGCCTCGCTCGAGCGCATGCGCGGGCGGGGCCTGCGCACGCTCTTCCCCGCCCACGGAGCGCCGGTGCTCGACGCGGACGGCAGGCTGGCCGAGTATGTCGCGCATCGCCTGGCGCGGGAGCGCGAGGTGCTCGCCTGCTGGCGCTCCGGCCTGCGCGCGCCGCGCGAGATGCTCGCCGCCGTCTACCCGGACGTGCCGGCCGCCGCGCAGCCGCTCGCCGAGCGGCAGATCGTCGCCCATCTCGAGCGCCTCGCGCGGCGCGGGGAGCTGCGCGCGGACGGATTGCACGCGGATACAATGCCGTCGCCGAGATGAACTCCGAAGATCACTCGCAGCTCGCGCACGAGCTCGAAGACCGGTTCCGGCCCGAGGACCTCCCCCGG
>Ga0079037_100001946_pt1 | contig 11083 bp, 10 predicted proteins | sample Mud3Dept4metaG_FD_71479 | JGI IMG/M metagenome (GOLD analysis project Ga0079037, IMG submission 71479) | Freshwater wetland microbial communities from Ohio, USA, analyzing the effect of biotic and abiotic controls - Mud 3 Core 4 Depth 4 metaG | ecosystem: Environmental > Aquatic > Freshwater >... | reverse complement strand
ATCGGCGTCGTGATGATCATCAGGGAGCCGGCATCCACGAACATTCCCCCGATGATCAGCAGGCCCTGGATAATCAGGATCATGGTAAGGTTCGAAAGGTTCAGGCTCATGAAGAAATTGGTCACCTGTTCGGGCGCCCGGACCATGTTCAGATAGTCTCCGAATATTTTGGCGCAACCCATGATCAGCAGAATGGCTACGCTGATCATCATGCCTTCCCGGATCAGTTGAACGATTCTTTTGAAGCCCATGTTCCCGTAAACGAATCCGGCTATGAGAAAAGCCCCGATTGCCCCCAGGGCCGAGGCTTCCGTCGGCGTGGCCACTCCTAAATAGATGGAGCCCAGCACCAGGAAGATCAGAATCCCCGTATGCCAGATCTTGCCCAGACTTCCCCAGCGTTCCCGCCAGGAGAATTTCAGCTCCGCTGAACGGGGGGCCAGTTCCGGAGAGATCAGCACCCGGATAAAAACGTAAATACTGAGCATCGTGGCCAATACCAATCCCGGGACGATCCCTCCGATGAAAAGCTTGGCTACGGACTCCCCCGTAAGGGCGCTATAGATAATGAAGGGAACGCTGGGAGGAATGAGCATGGCCAGAGCCCCGGCCGTGACTACGGACCCGGCTGCGATCTTGGTCGAATAACCCCGGTTTAGCATCTGCGGAACCGCCATAGAGCCGATGGCGGCCACGCCCGCAACGCTGACCCCGCTCACCGCGCCAAAAACCGTGCAGGCCCCAATCGAGGCGATTGCCAATCCCCCGGGAAGCCAGGAAAGCCAACGGGTGGCGGCATTAAAAAGATCCCCGCCGATAGGACTCTTGCCTAATACGTGCCCCATCAGCACAAACAAAGGTAGCGCCAGGAGCTCAAAGGTGGTTATTTGTCCGAAGCAGGATGTGATAGCGAGAGTCAGGGCGTCGGGTCCGCGGAACAGCAGGATCCCCAGGGTCCCGGCGACCCCGAGGGCGATAAAGATCTCTATTCCCAAAAAGATAAGAGCGAGAAGGAGAAACGTGAGCAGCAGGGGAGTCATTATGCGTATGCCCTCCTAAGGATTTCACGGGCAGCTTGCCGATGGGACCCGCAGCTTATTCAGGAACAGCGCGCACAGACTTGCGGATCTTACCGTAAAAACGAGGAGATTTTATATTGAGGTTCCGCCCTTGTCAATGAAAAAGCGCGTTTGCACATAAACAGCTTGTTTTTCGCCATTTTTTTGTTGACAATATTATAGAGTTTGTATAGATATCCTAACAAGTTATCCATTGCCGGAGGAGGAAGATCGATGGGCATGACCATGGCGGAAAAGATATTGGCGCGGGCCTCGGGGCGGAAAGAGGTGAAGCCCGGGGAATATGTCACGGCAAAAATAGACCAGGTGATGAGCCAGGAGGCCTTTGCCGAAGTCTATCGAATTTTAAAGGACGAGGGGGTTGAAAAAGTCTGGGACCCAAGCCGGGTCGCGGTTCTGCTTGACCACTACGTTCCCGCCCCGACGGTAATTCAGGCGGAAGTTCATAAATTGATAAGGGAGGGCGTGAAAAAATATGGGATCGAGGGATGGCATGATCTCAAGGCCGGGATTTGCCATCAGATCATGGGGGAGAAGGGGCATATCATCCCCGGGGATTTGATTCTGGGAACAGATTCCCACAGCACCACTTATGGAGCTTTCGGGGCTGCGGGAACGGGCATCGGCGTATCGGAAATGGCTTATGTCCTGGCCACGGGTGAGCTGTGGATGAGGGTCCCTTCCACCATCAAGATCGTGCTGAACGGAAATCTCCCGGAGATGGTAACCTCCAAAGATGTGATCCTCTATCTGGCGAGGGAATATACCACGGAGATGGCCCAGTACAAGTCACTCGAGTTCAAAGGGCCTACCGCGGAACAAATGAGTATCGCCAGCCGGATGACGATGGCCAACATGGGCGTTGAACTGGGAGCCAAATTTGCCTTCTTCGATGCTGACTCTAAAACCGTGGATTACCTTCTCCGGTATGTCCGCGAAGAGGCGAAAAATCGAGTGGGCCTTTTCAAGGCGGATCCGGATGCCCGCTACGAGCAGACCTATGAGATTGATGTATCCCGCCTCGAGCCCCAAGTTGCCTTCCCCCATGATGTGGGGAATGTAAGGCCGATTTCCCAGGTAGGAGAAGTGAAAGTGGACCAGGCCTTTCTGGGATCCTGCACCAACGGCCGCCTTGAGGACTTGGAGATTGCCGCCGCAATCCTCAAAGGGAGGAAAGTCCACCCCGAGACCCGTTTGATCGTTTTCCCCGCCTCCTGGGAGGTTTACCTGGAGGCTCTCCGCCGGGGGACCCTGGAAACCCTGATCGAGGCCGGGGCGGTGGTTTGCAACCCCGGATGCGGCCCCTGCCTTGGCGGGCACATGGGGCTCCTGGCCTCAAAGGAAAGGTGCATTTCCTCATCCAACCGGAATTTCAAAGGAAGGATGGGCAGCACCGAGGCGGAGGTATATCTGGGTTCTCCCGCAACCGTGGCGGCTTCGGCCATTGCGGGAAGAATCGTAGATCCAAGGCATAGTCAAAAGTAAAGCAGGGAGGAAAAAGATGACGCAGATAAAAGGAAAAGTGTGGAAATTCGGGGATAATATAAATACGGACGTCATGGCTCCGGGCTTCGTTTTTAATGCCCCCTGGGAGGAGGTCAAAAAGGTTATTTTGCACATTCATCCCAGGTTTAGCAAAGAGGTCGGACCGGGGGATGTGATTGTGGCGGGAAAAAACTGGGGATGCGGTTCCAGCCGGGAGCAGGCTACGAGCAACCTCAAGAAGCTGGGTTTGGGCTGCGTGGTCGCCGAGTCCTTCGGGCGAATCTTTTTCAGAAACAGCGTCGCCCTGGCCTTGCCCGGTATTGTCTGCCCGGGGGTGTCCAAAGCCTTTGAGGAAGGGGAAGAGCTTGAGCTGGACCTGGAGATTGCGCGGGTCCGAAATACAACCCGGGGGACCGAACTCCAGGGAGAGCCTCTCTCCAGGGATATGCTGGCGATCATCGCCAAAGGGGGCATCATCCCGGCCATGAGAGAAAGATTGCGGATCAAAAAATAGGAATTAGACGCTTAGGTCTGTCCTGAGCGAAATGAATAAGAAAGAGGAGGAGACGGAATGGCCAAGAAGCAGGTTTGTGTCATCAAAGGGGATGATTCTTCCCCTGAATTCGTGATCCCCACCGTGGAAATTCTGGAGGGGATGAACCTGGGGATCGATTTTTCCTGGCCGGCAACCAGCGAGGAGGGAATCAAGAAATTTGGGAACCCCTTTCCCCCTGAAGCCAAGAAGGCGATTGATGAAGCGGACTGCACCCTATTCGGTTCGACCCGGGGAATGGCGGGGGGGTTGGGCTATTTAAGATGGGGGAAAAAGACCTATGCGAATTTCCGGCCGGTGAAATGGGTGAAAGGGATGCGAAGTCCGTTGAAAAGGCCGGATGGGATTGATTTCGTTGTCATCCGGGAGAATCTCGAAGGCCTCTATCCGGGCCGGGAGGGAGACATCGAACGGCTGGCCCCCCTGAAGCTCACCGACTGGGTCACAGGCCAGGTTCTCGACACCTCGCTGAAGGGCAAATTCGCCGTAAGGGTCATAACCGAGGAGAACACCCGGAACATCGCCAAGGCGGCATGCGATCTCGCCCTGAAGCGGAAGAAAAATGGGGGAAGGGGGAAAGTGACGGTTTCCAGTAAATACAATGTTCTTCTGCAGTCCGACGGGTTATTCCGGCAGATTGTTGAGGAAACGGCGAAACAGTATCCGGAGCTGATTTTTGAGCAGCAGGTCATTGACAACTTCTGCCAGCAGATGATTCTCAACCCCCAACAATTTGATGTGGTGGTGATGCCGAACGAACATGGGGATGTAATGGCGGACGGAGCGGGCGCCCTGGTGGGCGGATTGGGTCTGGCCCCCAGCGCCTGTTTCGGAAAAGATTATGCGTATTTCGAGCCGACGCATGGCACGGCCCCCGATCTCGTAGGAAAGAATACGGTCAACCCTACGGCGATGATTCTTTCCGCAAAAATGATGCTGGATTATCTGGGTTTTGAAGAGGCGGCGCAGCGGCTGGAAAAGGCGGTGTATGCGGTTTATGAGGAAGGGAAGTACCTCACGCCTGATCAGGGGGGGAATTCCTCCACAACTCAGTTCTGCAAGGCGGTAAAGGGGAAATTATAAAAAGAGGCGCAACGTCTAATCCCAGAAGCGCCTCCTCGCGGCAACGCGGATGGGATGGAAATTTAAGAAGAAGAACGGGACTCAATCAGGATTTTCGAGATCGATGCTCCCCCCGGAAAGGTTTTGCCGCATATGGCCGGTTCGTGGCAGGGAAGAAGATGTTTGAGGGTCTTCAGCAACCCCCTAATTTTCCAGATTGACTGGTACCAGGCATAGTGGTCGTAGAAAATCCCGGAGGGAACGCCGAGAGCGCCGTAGCGTTCGGGAACGAGTGAAGGCGGGCAAGGTTTTGTCAAATCATGTCGTTCTTCTATGATTCGATCGCCGGGCAGGGATTACGGAATTGGTTTTGGCCGCAGGATTTATACAAGGGAATTGAGGATAGAATTACAGCCCCAAGTAGGACTGCTTGACTTTCGGATCGTTGAGGAGCTCGGTCCCCTTCCCTTCCATGACCACCCGGCTATTTTCCAGGGCATAGGCCCGGTGGGCAAGACGCAGGCTCTGTAGCACATCCTGAGAGACAAGGAGGATCGTCAGGCTCTGCTCCCTGTTCAACTTTTCGATCGTCTGGAAGATCCCCAGGCTGGCTTTGGGTGAAAGCCCAAGGGAAGGTTCGTCGAGCATGAGGACCCGGGGACGGGACATGAGAGCTCGGCCGAGGGCCAGCATCTGCTGCTCTCCTCCGCTCAGGGTGGCTGCCAGCTGTTTTTTTCTGGACGCCAGGAGGGGGAAAAGGGCGTAAACCTGCTCGCAGGTCTCGTGAAACCGGCTTTTTGCCTCGGGGAGATAGGCTCCCATTTCCAGGTTGTCAACCACCTTCATCCGCGGGAAGATCTTCCGACCTTCAGGGACCTGGATGATGCCCCGGCTGCAAATCTCATAGGTCGGAAGCCCGTCGATGCGGTTCCCTTCAAAGAAGACCGTCCCGGAAGACGGCTTCATCAGACCGGAAATGGTTTTCAAGAGGGTGGTCTTCCCGGCCCCGTTGGACCCGATGACGGAGACAAACTCCCCCTTCGCTACCGCGCAGGAGACTCCGCGCAGCGCAGGCAAGTGCCCGTAAGAGACGCTGAGATCAGATATCTGAAGCATTTCCTAAATACGCCTCGATCACGCCGGGGTTCCGGGTCACTTCTTCCGGGGTTCCCTCGGCGATTTTTTCTCCGAAGTTGATGACGAGGACGCGGCCGCACGTCTTCATGATCGCCTTCAACACGTGTTCGATGATGAAGATGGTGGTCCCGAATTTCTGCTGGATTCCCTTTACCAGCCGAATGGCCTCGTCGATCTCCGTTTCATTCAGCCCGGCGAACACCTCGTCCAAAAGGAGGATTTCCGGGCGTGTTGCCATGGCCCGGGCGATCTCCAGGCGTTTGCGGTCGGCCAGCTTCAAATTTTCGGCCAGCACGCCCCTCCGTCTTTCCAGACCGGTGAAATGCAAAATCTCTTCGGATTTGGCGAGGGCGCTTTTCATATCCCTCGCGCCCTCCCGGCCGTATAGGGCGCCGATGGCGATGTTTTCCAGAACCGTCATGGTCAGGAGCGGTTTGACAATCTGAAAGGTCCGCCCGATCCCCATCTTGGAAACTTCGTAAGGCTTGCGGCCCTCGATCCGCCTTCCGCGGAAGGTGATCGTCCCTTCCTCCGGTTTGTACAGGCCGGAGATCACGTTGAAGAGAGTCGTCTTGCCCGACCCGTTGGGTCCGATGAGGCCCACCACTTCCCCTTCCCGGATTTCAAAATCGAGGCGGGAGACCGCCACGAGGCCCCCGAACCGTTTGGTGATTTGCTCTCCGCGCAGCATCACGATTCGGAAACCTCCTCCGCGGCAAGGCGAACCCGCCGGCGACGGCGGAAGAACTCCATGATCCCGTTGGGCATAAAGAGGATGACCCCGATAAACAACATCCCGTATATGATCCGCGCAATTTCCGCGCCCACAAAGGTGGTGAGAAACTCATTGACCAAAGACAACGAAACCGCCCCGATCAGGGCCCCCAGCCAAGATCCTCCCCCGCCGAAAAGCGTCATGAGCACAATGAGGATGGAAACCATCACATCGAAGACATTTTCCGGAGATATGTAGGTCAGGTAGTAGGCATGAAGGCCCCCGGCCACCCCCGGAAAGAACGCGCTCAGGACGAACGCCAGGGCTTTGATCCGCGGCGTGTGAATACCGAGGGTCTGAGCCACCTCTTCGTCCTCGCGAATCGTCACCAGGCCCTTCCCCAGCTTCGACCCCTCCATCCAGCGCACGAAGAGGATCACCAGGATCATCAGCGCGAGCATGAGCTCGTAGAAAATTCCCCGGATGACATGGATCGGCTGCTTCATGGCCGGCAGCCAGAGACCTTCCACGCCCCCGAAGAGGTCGATGTTCTGCATCACCATGTGAACCACGAAAGCAAAGCACATGGTGACCACCGCGAAATAGGGGCCGCGAAGGCGCAGGCAGGGATACCCGATGACAAAGGCGACGAGGGCGGCGACGAACCCCCCGGGAATCGAGGATAAGATCGTCGCCACCGGGGAGAGGGCGAGTTTGTTCATCAGGAAGGCGGTGGTGTAGGCGCCCAGCCCGAAAAACGCCACATGCCCGAAGCTCAGATAACCGGCAAACCCTCCGATGATGTTCCAGCTCTCGGCCAAAACCACATACAGGAAGACCATGTAGAGCATGGACAGGAAGTAGGGTGCCGGCGCAACCAGGGGAAAGAGGGCGAGAAGGGCCACGACCCCGATGCCCGCAAAAAGGGCGGGCCGATTTTTCTTGCCTGTTTGCGATAACTCCTTCATTACACTCCCGTCTTGAAGAGACCCTGGGGGCGAACCAGGAGAACGACAATCAGGAGACCGAAGGTCAGAACATTGATCCACTGATAGGGGATAAAAGCCATGCAGAGTCCCGTTATGACGCCCAGGATCAGACCGGCCAGGGCAGTTCCCAGAATGCTCCCGACCCCCCCCACGATCACGACCAGAAACATATAGATGAGCCAGAAGTTGTGCACCGGAGGATCAAAGGTGTACATCATGGCCATGGCCACCCCCCCCATTCCCGCGGCGGCGATCGCCAGCCCGAAGGCTATTTCGGAAACCTTCTGCAGATTGATGCCCATCAGGGCCGCGCCTTCCTTTTCCTGCCAGGTGGCCTGCACCGCTTTTCCCGTGTGGGTGTGATTTAGAAAGAGGTAAAGGAGGAGGATTCCCACCGCCGCCAGACCGAAGCCGACCAACTGGGCAATGGGCAAACCGACCTCGCCGATGAAGACGGCCGTCCCGGAATAGGAGGGTTTCAGAACCCGCGGGTCCGCCTTCCAGATCCAGAGCATGACGTTCTCGACCACAATGGCCAGCCCGAAGGTCAGAACCATGGAGGCGACGATCGTTTCCCGGGCCTTGGTGATGGGCCGGATCAAACCGCGATGAAGGATCATCCCGCCGAAAAAGAAAGAGGGAAGGCTGATCAGGAGCGACAGAAGGGGGTCCAGACCTGTTTTCTCCAGCAGCGAGTAGGCGATGTAAGCGGCCAGAACTCCGAACCCGGCGTGGGCGATGTTGATGACCCGCATCACGCCCCACGTCAGGCTGAACCCGACCCCCAGGAGGGCATAAATGCCCCCCATCAGGACTCCGCTGACCAGAGATTGCAGCAGAATTATTTCAAACATCCGCAAACGCCCCGCAGATTATTTCCAGGCCGGCTTGGGATAAATCCCCTTGTGGGACCTGATGTCCGCAGGGTAAATCAGCTCGATCTTGCCGTCCACGACCTGAGTCGTATAGGTGAAGGGGGCCGGAAGCCCTTTCGCGTCAAAGGTGAACGTTCCGGCCACGGTTTCCACCTTGTTCTTCCTCAACCAATCCCGAATCTTGGTCTGGTCCAGCCCCTTGGTTCCCTCAACTCCCGCAAAAAGGGTCTGCAGCCAGGCCACGGAAAATCCGAAATAGGTGTCCACACTGTCCATGTTCAGTTTTTCCTTGACCCGCTTGATCAGCATTTTGTTGCTGGGGTTGTTCAGTTTCTCATGGTACGAGGTGCCGGAAACAATGGCGTTGCCGTCTTCGCCCAGCTCCTTGGTCCAGGCCGGGATGGCGGATCCGACTCCCTGGAAATAGGCTTTGGGGTTGTATTTCAGGGCTTTGGCCGCCTTGACCGTCATCACCCCGTCGGGGAATACGCCACCGGAGATGAATAGGTCGCAGTTCATCTGCTTGGCTTTCATGACCAAAGGTTCGGCCGAAGGAAGCGGAAGATTGTACTTCTCGTTGATGATCACCTGGATCCCCAGTTTCTTGGTGTATTCATCGATAGAGGACAGCAGGGCGGTTCCCACCGGGTTGTTCATGATGTAAACGGCGGCGCGCTTCGGCCTCTGATCCGCCGGGAAGGTCTCCAGCCACTGGAAGGCCCCCAGGAACCACCACTCGCCCATCAAGGGAGGAGCTCCGAAGGAGTAGGTGTACCCCTGGGTGAAGGAGGCCATGTGCCCGCCCATGGAGACATAGACCATCTTATATTTTTCCGCCACCGGCATTACGGGCCGGGCGGCGGTTCCGGGATACCCGCCGAGGAGCAGGTCCACCTTGTCGACGGTGATGGCCTTTTCAGCCAGCTTCACCGCGCTGTCAGGCTTCCCTTCATCGTCATAAATGACCAGCTTCACCGGCCGCCCAAGAAGCCCCCCTTTGGCGTTGGTTTCTTCGACCCAGAACTCATAGCCCCTCTGGATTACTTTTGCCGTTTCCGCCCAAACTCCGGTCAGGGGCAGGGATCCGCCGATCACGATGGGTTTCTGCTGCGCTCCGGCCGGCCCTCCGTACAGGAAAAACAAAGAAAAAGCGAAAATCAAAATCAACCAAGATAATTTCCTTTTCATATGCCATCCTCCTTTGAAAAAACTCTGGTGAAATAACTCTGGGAATTGGGAAATGATGGGAAATCCTTCTCTTATCGCCAATGGACCATGGGCAGGCCCGGAACCGGGGATTGGAAATACGGGATGCGGGTGCCCTTGAGGCTGCCGATGTAGGCCGTGCAGAGATCGCGTCCGCCGAACGTGATGCTGGCAAACCAGGGGGCGATCGTCCCGCCGGCCTTGAGCATCAATTCGGGGGTCAAGCGGTCCTCGACGAAGGCCTTTTCCAGGGCGAGAGAAGCGGCTTCGTTTCCGTCGTCAAGAAAGATGTGGAAATCCCCTGCCGGCGTCAAAAAGAAGAGCTGGTCCGCCATGACCAGGGTTCCCCACAAATTCCCGAAGGAGTCGAAGGCAATGCCGTCGGGGAAACCGAACCGGCCCAGTTTGGAAGGTCCGAAGACTTCCCGGTGGGACAAGGATCCATCGGCCGCCAATTTCATGCGGGAAATGCGCTGGCCGGTAGTTTCAACGATGTAGAGATATTCCTCCTTCGCATCCAGCCGAATTTCGTTGGTGAACCGGAATCCATCGGCCACGATCCGGATTCCTTTCTTATCCGCCAGGGCGATATACCCGTCCGCCACCGCGGGACTCATTGCTTTCATCCAGTTCTTGATCCGCGTGGAAACCGTCAGCCAAATCCGGTTTTTCCGATCCCGCAGGACAAAATTCACCTTCCCGATGGGCTGGCCGTCAATTCGATCGTGGAGGGTTCTTGTGGTTCCGTCTCGCTTCATGACTTCCAGCAGGTCCGTACCGAAATTGGAGATCAAGATATCCCCGTTTTCCGCGAAAGCGAGACCGTTCGGCAGGGTTCCCTGAGTGAAGCGGCTCGTGTCATCCGCCGCTTTCTGGAAGGCGGAGGCGAAGGATTGGGTGACGATCTCCTGCCTTCCGTCCGGCAGGATCTTTACCACTCCCCCCCGGGCGTCCGCCGCCCAGAGCGTGCCGTCCGGTTCCGCGAGGATGCATTCCGGGCGCTGCAGATTCCGGCCCACGTATCGAATTTCGGATCGATCGATCTGGAAGCCGATCATCGGGTTCTGGGCCAAAGCGAACCTCCCCCCAAAGAAATCAAAACGCTCTTTAACCCGCGGGAGATGCGGCCGATTTGCGTTCTTCTTCGATGTATTGTTTTATGGTTTCGTATATGTCGGCGCCGATCAGGTTGACGCAGTTGAGCCAGGTCATGGCGTCGGAGATTTTAAAGAGCAGGTGAGGCTCGATCCGGGCCTTGCGAAGATTCTCCTGCCCCCCCTGCTCCCGGTCGAGGAGTACGACCATTTCATTGACGATTCCTCCCTGGTCGCGGACCACCTCCGAGGCTTCGATAACGCTTTCGCCGGTAGTGATCAGGTCGTCCACAATCAGGATCCGGTCATTGCGCTCAAGCATCCCTTCCACCTTTTTGCGAACCCCGTGCTCCTTGCGTGCCTGACGGTAGTAAATCAGGGGAATGCCCAACTTCTGGCTCACCATGGTGGCAAAGGGAACGCCGGCCGTGGGGACCCCGAGGATTTTATCAATTTTATCTTTGCCGATTTCGTTTAGAACGATCCGGGTCAAGGAGTTCGCGATCCAGTCCATCGTGATGGGGCTGGATATGGTCTGGCGCAGGTCGATATAATAGGGGCTTCTTTTCCCGGAAGTCAGAATATAATCACCGAACTTGATGGCGTTGTTTTTGATCAGGAGGATGCCCACTTGTTTCATCAGAAAAAGTTTCTCCTCTTCCCACACCTTTTTCTCTATTTCCTCAATTCGCAGGATCATGCCGGCCTCCTCAGGGTTTTGGATTCATTTTTTATCCAAACCCGGGATAAAAGTCAATAGAATTTCGCACCTTGCCCGAGAATCCAAGAATCCCCTTGACAGAACTTACAATCTTGGTACCACTCCAATTGAAGAGCGTCCCTCGTTTCCCAGCACCTCCCGGCATAACCCTTAACCTCCTGGAACGG
>Ga0079037_100001945_pt1 | contig 11085 bp, 12 predicted proteins | sample Mud3Dept4metaG_FD_71479 | JGI IMG/M metagenome (GOLD analysis project Ga0079037, IMG submission 71479) | Freshwater wetland microbial communities from Ohio, USA, analyzing the effect of biotic and abiotic controls - Mud 3 Core 4 Depth 4 metaG | ecosystem: Environmental > Aquatic > Freshwater >... | reverse complement strand
ACTCGAAGAAAACACCGCTTCTCCGAAATGGGGGCGGGAGGCCTTGGCCCCCGCCCTCTCCACGAAGATCCCAGCGGACCGGCCGGGTCGCCAGGCCAGGGCACCTCTTGGCCTTTACGACGGTCCTCCATTCATGGCGATTGGCCACCCGTGACTGAAGGGTTACGCGGAGAGCAATTTTTAATTTGACAATACCCCCTTATTTGTAGGAAATTATCTAAATAACTCGTTCTTTAAACGCAGGAGCGAAGAATGGACAAGTTGATCATCACCGCCGCCATAATCGGCGGCATCACCACCCGGGAGAAGAATCCCCACCCTCCCATGACCCCCCGCGAGATCGCCGATAGCGCAATAGAATGCTACAAAGCCGGCGCATCGGTCTGCCACATCCATGTCCGCGATCTGCAGACCCATGCCTCTTCGATGAAGTTCGAGCTTTACAGGGAAGTATTTGACCGGGTCCGGGACAAATGCGATATGATTATCAATCTCACCACAGGCGCGGGAGGGCGTCTCCTTTACGACCCGGCCTCCGGGACCTGGAACACGGCGGAGCTGAAAAGCCCGGAGGAAAGGGTCGAACATGTTTTAAAGCTGAAACCGGAGCTTTGCTCCCTGGATGTGGGAACTCTGAATTTCGGCCCGCGGGCCTTCATCAACCTGGTGTCCATCGTCGAGAAAATGGCCCAAATGATCAAAGACGCAGGCGTCAAGCCGGAGCTGGAGGTCTTCGACCTTGGCCACATCCGCATCGCCAAGCATCTGATCCAGCGGGGGCTCGTGGAAAAGCCCGCTCTCTTCCAGCTCTGTCTGGGGATTCCCTGGGGGACCGAAGCCACCACCGAAAACATGATTTACCTGCGCAACAACCTGCCGGAGGGCGGCCTCTGGTATGCCTTCGGCATCGGTCCCACCCATTTCTCTATGGCCGCCACGTCTATCATCAACGGTGGACACGCCCGCGTCGGTTTCGAGGACAACCTTTTCATCCGGAAAAATGTTCCCGCCACCAGCAATGCGGAAATGGTCCGAAAAGTATCCGACCTTGCAGCTCTTTTGGACCGCGAAGTGGCGACCGTTGCCGAGGCCCGCAAAATTCTGAGATTAACCTCTTGAGCGGAGCATCCCCGATCCTTGAATCTCTTTGCCGGTTTATTCATCGAACGGGTCTTGGGATCAGAAAGAGCTCATCATCGAAACCCTTGATTTCGAAAGGCGAGGGGGGACTGTGGCTCCAAAAACGGAAACCGATTTGCTGATTGAGAGAATGTTTGAAGCGGCCTTGAAAGAAATGTTTTCCCAGATGGCCAAGAAATATGACCGGGATCGCGTCTTTCATGCATGGGTGAATTTTGTGAAGAAGGAAATCGGACCGATCCCTCCGGACCTGGCCTGGCACAAAGGGATGACCCTGGCCGAAGCGCTGAAGTCCCTGGAAACCTATTTCCAGACAATCGAAGAAAGGCTTTTCACCTCGCCCAAGCCGGAGAGGGAATAGAAAAAGAACGGATCCAAAATGGATGAACTCGTAAAAAGTCTGCGAAACGATGGTTTCGTAAAAAGCTCTCCCGCCATAGGCGGGACAAGGCGCGCAATCCCGCTCCGAGCGGGACTGAGGAGTGAGGCGCACTTACAGATGGACTTTTTGCGAGACCCTCAAAATGCTTTCATTAAATTTCCCGAAGAGAATATCTTCGGTTATGATTTGCCCTTGAAGGACCGGATATCCTAAAAAATCAAATCGGTCTTGGTCATATTTTTATCCGGTTTCCTCCCCTGCCCGCTTTGCCAGAGCAATCGCCCCCAAGGCGCCCGAGCGGTCTCCCAGCGCCGGGGGAACGATAAAATCCTCGATCCGTTCCAGGATCAGCGGCGAACGGACATACCCGTTTAACAATTTCTGCGCTTCCCGACGGACCAGGGGAAACAGATGCCGCCGGGTCATGACCCCCCCGCCCAGGATGATCCTTTCCGGGGACAACACGCAGATCAAATCGTTAACCGCCAGGGCCAAATAGGCGGCTTCCAGGGCCCAAGCAGGGTGGTCAGGGGGCAATTCCTCTGCCCTTCTGCCCCAGCGGGCTTCGATCGCCGGCCCGGCCGCCAGCCCCTGCAGGCAATCCCCATGATAGGGGCAGTTTCCCGGAAAGGTGTCCCCGGAAACCCGGGGCACGCGGAGGTGGCCCATTTCCGGGTGAACCAGCCCGTGCAGCATCCGGCCGCCCAGAACGCCTCCGCCGCCGATGCCGGTGCCCACGGTCACATAGATAACTGCCTCCAGTCCCCTTCCGGCTCCCCAGATCCACTCTCCCAGCGCCGCGGCATTGACATCCGTATCGAAGCCGATCGGAACGGAAAACACCTGTCGCAGGGCTCCGGCCAAGTTCACGTTCTCCCAGCCCGGTTTGGGGGTGCTGGTAATGCAGCCATAGGTGGGAGAATGCAGGTCCAGGTCGCAGGGTCCGAAGGAGGCGATGCCCAGAGCTGCAAAAGGCCCCTGGGCTTTCAAAAATTCAATCACTCGGGCCAGAGTTTCGGGCGCCGGCCCGGTGGGAAACCTTGCCTGGGCGCGAATATCGTCCGGCCCGCTGGCCACGAGGCAGACAAATTTCGTCCCCCCCGCTTCCAGGCCGGCATAGAGCGTACTTTGGCTGTTCATTTTTTTCCGGGATCCGGCATGGGGAAAACGGCCTTTCTCTTTGAATTCTCTCAATCCTTCAAAGTTTCTAGGTACTCTTTCAAGGCCACGGCATTGTTGAGGCGCTCCTCTTTGGAGCTGTAAAGAAAAGTCACGGGGCCCCGCCGTGCGCGAGTCAAAAGCTCCTGAACGATCTCCGGGTTCTTCTCTAATTCGGCGAAGTACCGGGTCTTGAACTCGTCCCATTTAGCCGGGTCGTGGCCGTACCACAGGCGAAGCTCGGTCGAGGGGGCCAAGCTCTTCGGCCAAAAGTCGATCTTGGCCTTCTCTTTGGTCAGCCCCCGGGGCCAGAGGCGGTCCACCAGAATTCGAACCCCATCCTGCTTGACGGGTTCTTCATAAACCCTTTTGATCCGTATCTTCATAACGCTGGGCTCCTTCCCGGGTAGTTTGCCTTCCTCTCCTCGGGGCCCAAGAGAAACCGAGATTTTCCAGCAGATTTGCCTTGGGAACTAACGTTCCGCTTATTTTCTTACCATGGATCCCCGGCGCTCCGCAACCCTTATCAGGCCTTGCCGCGCCCTTCGCATTTGTTTTTGAGGCGGAAGTTTGGGTGGGCGGGAGGGGGCGCGTTCGCGAAAGCGCCGCCCGGAAGCCCCGGGGCGCCCAAACGGGAACCGGAATTTGTGCCGGGACGGGAACCTGTGCTAAGATTGGGCCGCCCGAGTGCGGAGTCGAGCGATGCCTCCTTCCTGCTTCTGGGAAAGCGGCCTCTCTTTCTGAAACCCGCCCGAAGAAATGGCGGGAGGGGTTTGCCGGGAAGGATAAGCATCTCCGGTTTGGAGAGGTCAAGGAAGAAGGAGTTTCTTCCGATAGGATCAAAGGAACTTTCCTGGGGAGTAAATACGCTTGCCCGAACGTTGGGCACAGGGGATATTTATGAAAAAGATTCTGCTCACCGGCGTAGCAGGGTTTATCGGGTGGAAAACCTGTGAATTTCTGTTGAAGTCTGGGGCCGAAGTCGTGGGCCTCGATAACCTGAATTCATACTATGATGTCCGTTTGAAGGAACATCGCCTGGGCCTGCTGGAGAAATTTCCGGGATTCCGATTCCGGCGAATCGACATTGAAGATCTCGGGGCGTTGGCGGATTTATTTTCCGCCGATCGGTTCGAGGCGGTGATCAATCTGGCGGCCCGGGCCGGGGTCAGATACAGCATGGAAAACCCTTTTATTTACCTGACCACAAACGGCCAGGGAACCCTGAATCTTCTCACCGCGATGAAAGAGCACAAGGTAAAGAAGATGGTCCTGGCTTCAACCTCTTCCCTTTACGCCGGGCAGCCCCTGCCTTTTCGAGAGGATTTGCCCGTCAACACGCCAATTTCCCCCTACGCCGCTTCGAAGAAAGCCGCGGAGGTTATAGCTTACACTTACCATTACCTCTATGGACTTGATATTTCGATCGTCCGTTACTTTACCGTTTACGGCCCGGCCGGCCGACCCGACATGAGCATTTTCCGGTTTATCAAGTGGATCGACGAGGGGACCCCGCTGGAGATTTTCGGCGATGGATCGCAGTCGCGGGATTTCACTTTTGTGGATGACATCGCCCGGGGGACGATCTTGGCCCTTCAGCCGGTCGGGTATGAAATCATCAATCTGGGGGGCGGCAGAAACCCGATTTCGATCAACGAGATCATTTCCCGAATTGAAGCACATCTCCGGAAAAAAGCCAAATTTGACTGGCAGCCCTTCCACAAAACCGACTTGAAGGAAACCTGGGCGGATATTACGAAGGCCCAAAAAATATTGGGCTGGGCTCCGACCGTGGGGATCGAGGAAGGTTTAAAGAAAAGTATTGACTGGTACCTGGAAAACAGGAGTTGGGTGAAAGCTATCAAACTCTAAGGAAACGGCCGGATGGGGCACTCCCCCACGCAGGTGAAATATGAATTCTGGATTCTCACGCTCTGGGGACGCGCTCTGCGCGCGCTGGGGACGTTGTTCAAATAATTCAAAAAAACTTTACCCCTCTTTCCTCTTTCCGAATTGCCATGGCAATAGCCGAGGTCCCCACCCCAAGGTACCGGGCTATTTCTGCCATAGGGATCCCGATCTCCCGGTTCAGTCGATAGGCCACCTTCGATCTTACATCAGCCACTGCCCTTCTTTGGCTCCCTCCACAAAGCTCGCCCATCCCCACCCTTGCTTGCGAACAGAAATCTTTCAACACTTGCTTAAGCGCGGCTTCCCTTGGTTTCGGCCGCATTTGCCTGGCCAATTTTTCATCCGCCTCCCGCAAAAGGCCCTGCACAAAATCCCCGCTCCCCAAAATCCGCGAGTCGTATTCCTGTTTCGCATCTCCCTGCCGAAGGGAGATGATTCTCGACCACCCACCAAGACTTCGAATCAATCCGCCCCCCACTAATTCCGGGCGGCGTCCCATATCTCTTCCTTCCGCCATAAACCGCTGATAGAGGCCAATTGCCCTTTTTCTCTTGTTGCTTACCAACTCCAAAACATAACCAGTCTCCTGCCAATCATTTCGCACCCGGCCCACCAATGCCCCATGACCGCTCCATCGATAGGCGCTTAACTCCTCCAAATCTCTTACTACCGAACCCCTCAAAGGGTTTAAATGAATGTATCGAACCAGCTCCAACAAATACGGGTTCTCCTCACAAACTATGGACTTATAACGGTTTTGGAACAGATGCCCGATCCGTCGGTGTCTCCGGTTGAATCGAACCGCATACCCGGTCAATAATTTCCTCATAAATGCAGGGAGCCCCGCCTTGCCGCTGAAAAGCAACAAATGGGCATGATTGTCCATGAGCGCCCAGGCTAAGATTCGCGTTCCCGTGTCAAGCGACAGTTTCCTTAGCCGGGACAAGAAATCCTCCCGGTCCAAATCGTCTAGAAAAATATTCCGCCCCTCAATCCCCCGCATCATTACATGGTGGAGGGTCCCTGGTCTATCCAATCTGGCTCGCCGTGGCATGACTTTTGTTTATCACAATTTCAGGGTCCTGTAAATCATTATTTTTGTGTTTTTGAACAACGTCCCCATGTCTTGAAAGCAGGAGCCGGAACCCGCTAAAGAATTCCGCTCTGGGGGAGCGGATTCACTTTTTTATCTTGTACCGATCGGGGACATCAAAGATCAGGATGCCGGCATAGGGGCCTTTTACTTTCCCTGAATGGGGGACCCCGCTTCCGACATAAAAAGGCTGGCCTGGACCGTATACTTTCGCCTCTCCCCCGATCTTAACCTCTGCGCTTCCTTCCAGAGGAATTTCCCACTGGGCGGCATGGCTGTGTTCTGGGACGGCAACATCCGTTTCTATGCGGATGAAGGCAACCTGGTGCTTCTCCGCCTGCAGGATAAACAGCTGGGCCCCGGGAATGGAGACATCTCCCTGGGGAAGTTTCTCGATAAATTCAGGAAATCGCACTTTTCCTCCTATTTTTTCCATATAATACGCGAAGTTCTTCCTTGGCCTGCTCCAAAATACGCAACCGGTTCCTGTCCAGGTTCTTCCCGGCCCGATTAATATAAAAGACGAGCATCGACATTGCGGAGCGAAACGGCTCAGCCTTGCGGCGGGTGCTGCGGTCCGCAGACCACTTAAGCGAGGTGGCAATTTCCCTGGGATCCGCCCGCATGAATACTCCCGGCTCCAGGTCCAGGGCATCGCTCTCCCGGGTGACCCTTTGGGACCAACTCGTGCTCGGCGATGCTTTGGATCTCGGTGCCATTCTCATCCCTTTGGGAGGCAAACACTAAAGCCCGCTGGTGCGGATCGCTTTCACTTCTCCTTCTCGCTCCACCGCCGGTATATTGCCGGTGGCCGCCTTTAGTCACAGCCAAAAATCATCCGTCATCTTCCGGCAATTTAATAATATCGCGTATTTTCATTGCCCCTGCTCCGTCTGAGTCTGATTCTAAATTATGCCCATGGGCAAATCAAGGACATTCATCAAGGATAAATCGGTGGGATCACCCCCGTACTTCCTCCGCCGCATTCCGGAGCAGTTCTTCGTATTTCTCTTCGTCGTAAAAATCGCCGGCGGTGACGAAGGGGTGGGCGCGGACGCGGTCCGCTTTGTTCCTCGACCTTGTGTTTCTCATCAGATATTGGACCTTTTCTCCCGGGTGGATTTCAATACCCGCTTCCGCCAGCTGCTGCAGGGCGAGAGCGGTGAGATTGGCCACCTTGTACTCGTTTACTTTCTGGCGGACGCTCTTGGCCACGAGGAGGTCTTCGTTGCGGACCTCGCCGCTTCGCAGGCGGATTTCGTACTCCTGTAAAATCTCCTGCACTTCCCGGCCTCTTTCCCGAAACTCCCGGCTGTCCCGGCAGGAACTTAGGGCTTCAAGCATCCTCTCCTGCGCCTCTTTGATCAGCGGCGGCGTGTCGTCGCGACGGAAGACCAGGCCCCGCGCCTTGATTTTCCCGTCTTCAAAAACCCCAAAAAAGCGGTTGGCCACGGGAAAATCCGGGCTTGTCTTGGACGGCAAAAAGACGATCCACTTGTAAATCCCTTCCAGCTCGATCGGCACATCCGCCGCCCTGCCGATTTCGGCGCAGAGGGAAAGCACTTCGTCTCGGGTCAGGCCCGGCTTCGTAATCCACACGGCATCGGTCAGGCCGTGGAGCATGCGGAAACCCCGCGCTTCGCTGATCTCCTTGGCCAGGAGAAGCTTTTCCCGCCCGTAGGCGGTGACGGCCTCGTGGGCCTCGATCCGCCCGAACCGGGCGTTGCGGTAGCCCAAGTACCCGAAGCAGACGACCAGGAGCCACTTAAGGGCGGTCTGCTTCCGGGAATAGGCTTCCCGCTCCGCGCCCTGAAGGTCCTTCATCCGCGCCTTGAACGCCCGGCGCCTCTCCAGGATCGGGCGCAGGGTCCGGGGAATTAGCCCTTCCCTTTTCTCGCAGATGTTGTATCCCGCCTCCGGCACTTTCGGCTGCGGGCAGCAGCCGCAGAGGATCGTCTCCGCCGAAATGTTGTGCCGCACCATGATCGTAGGATACATGGAGGAGAAGTCGATCTCGGCTACCTGGTCATGCATCCCCAGGACGGGCTGAAAGGTGAGCCCCCCCTTGTCCGCCACAAGAAGGTCCCAGGCGGTCTTGAATTCTTCCGGCTCGCCCTTGCGCCAGGGGATCAGGATCCCGTCCTGGATGGCCCGATCGAGCTGCATGGAACTGATGGCCGTGCCCGAGCCCCGCCGCGCCAGACGCTGGATGGGGATCTTGGAAAGCCTAGCCGCTTCTACGATCCCCTCCCAGCCCGTCACCGAGAAAAAGAACGAGTTCTCCCGGTCGATGTGCAGCCTCCCGAAAAACGGATAATCCGGGGCGTTATAAACGATCTGCCCGTAGGTAAAGTAGGAGCGCCCCTCCGTGACGACGGCCCGCCGGATGGGAACGGGTTCCCGGTCAAACGGCAAATCCACCCGCCACTTCCGGGAGAGCCGCAGGAGGGAAGGAATCAGGAAAGAGTCCCCGCGGTCAGTCACGATGAGGTCCGGATCGTAACGCCGCAGGAGGTCACGGAGTTCCCGCAGCAGCCGCTCGGGAGACTCGGGCTCGAAGACCCGGGATTGCCCGTCGATGCGGACCGTAAGCGCGTTTCCCCTGCCGAAGGGAAGAAGGTGGCTTCCCTCCAGGGATATTTCCATAGCAGAAAGATCCGGAACCAGGTAGGATTCGTTCCAGGGCGATTCCAGCGGCTGAAGGTTCAGCAGCTTCCCGCCGGCGCATTCGGCGGCGCAGCGCCCCAGGGGGAAGACGCCCCGGCTGTACAGATAATACTGCCCGAGGGGAAGATCGCAGTTGAAAAAGGAAACGGTCTCTTCCAGGGCAGGAAGGTGGCGCAGGAAACGGGGGAGACGATCGTAGTCGCCGACCCGCAAGACCAGCACTTCGATCTCTTTTCCGCTCAGGAGTTCCTTCTTCTCCGCCCACGCCCAGTCGGCGGCGAACCCCCTGCGCACGGCCGCTTCCGCCAGCCGGTTCAGGGTGCTCCTTTTCCCCGAAGCATAGATCGGAACCCGGAAAGGATCCTCCAAGCGATGCGTCTCCCCGCGGTCCGTGCGGATCCAGAGGATCATCCGGTCGTGGAGAGGGTAAACATCCAGAAGCCAGCCGGTAACGTCCATTTCAGAAAAAATGCCTAAATTGCCTAAATTGAAAACAAGCCCTTAGCGATCAGCTTTCGGCTCCTGGTCCTGCAATTTCTCCGTGAGCTCGACGAGTATTTTTTCATGTTCCAGGCAGATGGAAAGGAGGATGGCTTCTAAAGGCCAGGGATGGGAAGCGCAAACCGCGGCGTTGGCGTGCAGCCTGGCCCGGTCGAAGAGGCGGTCGAAGGCTTCCTGGTCTTCCCTGCGCAGGGCCCGCCGGAATTTCTTCCACGCCTCGCCCTCCCGCTCCCAAACTTCGTCGAATGGCAAAACGGTGCGGTCCATGGTTTGTCTCCAAAAAAAAATCAGGGGCATAGGGCGTGCGCCCGACGTGAGAATGGGCGCCGCCCGGGCGCTCTTACGGCAATCTTTTGAACTCCTCAAAAATCTCCCACGGCCGAGGCATCCGGCGGGGCGGTTTGTCCAGGACCACCCGGAGCGTTTCCGCCTCCGGTTTCAGTTTCAAGACCGCGTGGGCCATGCCGGCAAGCTCCCGCAGCAGGAAGCTCCGGTTCTTGTTCGTTTGGGAAAAAGACTGGCTCAGCAGAAAAAAAATCCCTCGTTGGCTCATTCTCCGCACGCCGGCCAGCATCTTCCGAAAAAGCAGCGCCGCTTCTTCCCCCGGGACGTCTTCGTCCGCAAACAACGTGGCCGGGCCGAGCAGAACGGCCAGCGAAGCTTTTTCCCCGGAGACCCGGGCCTCCAGGCGTTCCCGGACGAGAGTCGCCAGCTGGTGGCAGGTGAAAGCCCGGGCGACCCGGATTTTTTTCAAAAGCTCCTCCGCCGGCAAGCCCTCCTGGCGCGCAAAGCGGGAAACGACATAGGGGTCGAAGGCATTGGCCCCGTCGGCCACCAGGACCTCGAACCCCCGGGCCGCAGCAAAGGCGGCGAGGTAAACCGTAAGCCCCTCGGGCCGGGACCCCGCGACCAGTACCCGGCGCACTGGTTTCCCGGCGGGGAAATCGGGCAGTCCCAGGAGGGGGAAAAAATCGTTTTTTGTCCTTTCCATTTCCCTATCTCTCACCACCGAGATCACCGAGAACCCTGAGTTCAAACTAAAATCCCAAAAAGAAAATACCAGATTCCGGTTTTGTTACCCGCCACAAAAATTCATTCAGGATTTGGATTCCGGCTTTCGTCAGGAGGAAGGACGGGATGACAAAAATTCGGGTCCTTCGATTTGAGTAGGGTTTTCATTTTAGGAATTTGGGGAATTGTAGCTCTGTGATCTCTGGGTGCTCTATGGTGTAGGGTCTTTCACAATTTCCGATACGCCACGCCGACCACTTTTCCTAAAACCCGGAAGTTCCGTTCTTTGTCCTTCACGGGGATCGGCGGCATAGCCGGGTTGTCCGACTTGAGCACCACGCTTTGTTTCTCCCGGAAGAGCCTTTTAACGGTGACCTCGCCGTCGATCATGACCAGGGCGATCGCCCCGTCTTCACAGGAAGCCCCCTGCTTCACCAGGAGGTAGTCCCGGGGGAGAATCGTGGGCAGCATGCTCATCCCCTCCCGCTCCACGCGGACGATGAAGAGATTGGAGCCCTTCGCCCACTCTTCGGGCAGAGGGATCGTGCCCTCAACGTTCTCTACGGCCGTAATCGGCGGCCCCGCCGTGACCTTGCCCACAACCGGGATGTGCTGGACGGCGGAAAAGGGGCGGAAAACCTGGATGGACCGGGATTTCGAGGAGCGCGATAGGCTCCCCTTTTTCTCCAGGGCCCGCAGGTGATCGACGGCCGCCCGGTAGTCAATGCCGAAGTGGCCGGCCACTTCCCGGATCGTCGGCGGATAGCCGTTCTCGGTCGTGAAACCCTGGATGAAATCCCTGATTTCTCTCTGCCGCGGGGTAAGATCCATATTCTCCTCCGAGATGATTAAAATGCGCTAAAGTGTCCCAAAATAAGTTCGGAAAAAGCCGGAAAAAACGTCATGGGGAGCGCAGCGAAGCAACAGGAGGATCTCTACCCGGTTGATTTTATGAGCTTGTTTCGTCGCTGCGCTCCTCGCAATGGCGTGCCCCCGGACTTTTTACCGGGCCATCCAAATTGACCGCGGTAGCCACCCATCTTCCACCTGCTATTCGCGCTTTTTGCAACTTTGTTTTGGATTTATCTTTACGATACTCATCATTTGATGAGTTGTCAAGAAAAAAAAGAATCATCTCCAAATTAGTGGGTCGTTCAGACCCGTTTTCTTGTTGCCCGGGCAAGAAAGCAGGCGCCGAAGCCAAAAAGGGCCGGGAGAAACC
>Ga0079037_100001940_pt1 | contig 11095 bp, 11 predicted proteins | sample Mud3Dept4metaG_FD_71479 | JGI IMG/M metagenome (GOLD analysis project Ga0079037, IMG submission 71479) | Freshwater wetland microbial communities from Ohio, USA, analyzing the effect of biotic and abiotic controls - Mud 3 Core 4 Depth 4 metaG | ecosystem: Environmental > Aquatic > Freshwater >... | reverse complement strand
TGACCTGGGAATGTTTTAGCATTTCCCTGCAGAGGAAGAAATAGCATATTCTTGAAAGGGAGTAAATATATGATGAGAACATTTATGGTTATTGCGGTACTGGTCCTGTCCCTGCTTACCCCGATACAAAACCCGGACGCTGCGGATGTCAGGGTGCCTGTGCCTCCCCTGCCTCCTCTGCCTCCCCTCCCGCCTTTCTATCTTGATATCAGGGATTATTTTAAAGTGCCTGAGCCGGAGATAATTAAGATCAGGGAACGCCGCATACCGGACGAACAGATTCCTGTGGTGCTCTTTCTTGCTGCTATGGCGCATGTCCCGCCCCCCCCAATAATAGACATGAGGCTGGCCGGTAAAGCCTGGATGGATATCTGCCTGCACTTCAATCTTGCTCCCGATATATTTTATGTGCCGGTCAAAGAAGTCGTGAAAGGCCCCCCCTATGGCAAGGCCTATGGTCATTATAAAAATAAACCGAAAAAGGAATGGAAGAGTATCGTACTTGAGGATGATGAGATAATAAACCTTGTGAACCTCAGGTTCCTATCGGACTTTCATAAATACCCCCCTGAAAACATCATAAAGATGCGGACACAAGGGATGAACTTTATGGTCATCAATGAGAGGACCAGGGAAGAAAAGAAGACACGACGGGAACAGGGAATACATCAAAAGGACGATGATGATAATGGCGGGGGAAAGCATGAAAAACATAAAGGGAAGGGCAATAAAAATAAAGATGACTGATTTGTTTCATGGCAGATGAGTGGAACAAGAAAGGGGACAACGGTATCAGATATTCTTTGTCTATTCGGGAGGACAGGCTTATCAGGACAGCTGCAGGAACCCCTTCCTGATCATCATGTCCTCTATTTTGCTGATATGCCGTTTTTCGGCGGCAATGATCTTCTGATTCAGTGATTCATAATCAGAGGCAAATAAATTGGCCGTCATTTCATTTGTAAACGTCTCGACCATGGATTCCTCCATTTGAAGGGCGGTCCTGAGGGCTTCCTCAAGAGAAACGGGATTTAGTTTTATATGCATGCTTTTTCCGTGCGCAAAAGCGAGTGTCCGCTCAATAATGTCCATGGTCGGCATCATGTCCTGTGAAGGAAGAAGGTCTATTGCCTCGGTATTGGCGGCGTTTGACAGCCAGAAGGAATGTTCCAGCTCGTCCCTGTAAAGGTCTTCCCAGAATGATCTGTATTCCGGGAAATAATCTGCATATGTTCGGTAAATGGACGCAACAGACTCCTCTACCGCCTTGCAGCCATTAATGAAATTTTTTAGTGCCATATCGTTTCTCACATACACAGGCAGTCAATATGTGCCTGCTGATATCATAGCTGCACGGGACCTTAATTTCAAGAACAGGAGAAAGAGGAAAACCTTTCCCGTGTGCGCAGCTCTTAAGATAAGACAGGAGGCTGTGGTGGTCTTCAAAGGTCTTTGCGCACGGCCGCCCTCTGGTAGAATTCACACTTCTGGCAGTTGCCCAGTTTCTGAGCGATGGCCCCGCTGACCTGTTTGCCGCAATATGTTCCTGCTACGGCCCAGCATATACGCCCATAGTTGGGATACGCAGGACACCTCAACCCGGCTGCGCCCTCTGCCTTTTCTACGCCGCATTTATGGAATTCCCAGCACCTGATCTTCTTTCCTTCTTCTTCACTCTGATAGGGTAACAGCAGTTTAAACGACGTGCCTTTGTCCAGCTCACTCTCCACTTTTATCAATCCGTTATGCTCATCTATTATCTTTTTACAGATGGAAAGGCCGAGTCCCGTGCCCTTGCCTATTTCTTTTGAAGAATAGAACGGTTCAAAAATCATGGACAGCTTGTCGGACGGTATGCCATGCCCGGTGTCCGCAACCTCTATTGCAACATAAGGTACGTACTGTAATTCTTCCATGAATGTTTTTATGCGAAGCGTGCCGCCCTCAGGCATTGCGCCTATCGCATTTGAGACTAGATTGTTTATCGCCAGCCTGACCGCGTCCCTGTCAATTAATATCTTCGGAAGCGTTGTGTTTAATTCGTCCTCTACCTTTATTGACTGTTCGTTACAAGAGGCAATATATGTCTGGAGGGCTTCCCTGACGATCCCGTTCACCTCCTGATACGTAAAGCTGTATTTTACCTCCCTTGAAAATGTGAGGACGTCCTTCAGGATACGTTCCAGCCGGTTGACCTCCGATATGATAATATCCGCGTGTTCTTTTTCCCTCGTCATGATCAGGACACATTCTTTTTCGTTTGTGATCTGTGATAGTTTCTTTTCAAGCCGCCTTGCAAATCCCCCTATGGACGTCAGCGGATTTCTTATCTCGTGGGCTATGTCGGCAGCCATTCTCCCCAGTTCCGACATCTTTTCCACCTGTACCAGTCTTCCGTGTACTTTCTGCAGCTCTTCTATATATCTCCTCAGATCACGGTTGAGGTTTATGATCTCGAACTTGTCTTTTTTGAGCTTCTGGGAAAGCATGCCCAGAATTATTGCCAGTAAGTAGAGAAAGGCAATTCTTACGGAAAGGTCGGCCCAGTGATGTGTATAGAAATCAGGGCTGCCGGTCAGGGCATAAAGCACAGCAGCTGTCGAGGCGATGGCGGTCCCTCCCGCAAGACCGTAATAAAAAGAATAAAGGGCCGTCATTAAATAAAACGAGGTCACAAAGGGGCTGTCAAAGCTCCCTGTTATGCTTACGAGCAATGACGTAAAGAGAAAATCAAAGACAAGGAACAGGCCGTACACAGCCCTTTTCCTTTCAGGGTTGAAAAAAAGCCAGAGGGAGAGCAGGACAGAGTATGCAATGAAGAAAATAAACAGACTGCCGGCACCTTCAAATGTCTGACGGGATATATCAGCGAATATCAGCCATCCGATACCGCCGCAGAGGATCATGATCCTCAGGAAGAAGAAGGCGATCTCAGCAATCTCTATGCAGGGCCTGACATTGTCCCACTGCGCCTTCAGTTTCTCAAAAATGACGGTGGCCATTTTAGTACCTTAAAGAGAGCATTACATGTTATTTCAAATATAGGATATTTCAAGACGGGAAATTAATCAATATAAAGGAGGCAGAATGCCAACTGAGTTTTTTAGTGTTTGCATAAGCAGGGCTATTGTTAAAAAAATAGTTTTCCGATACTATCATAAGATGTTTCTCAACGAACTGCTCAACAAGAATTATTCTGGTCAGGTAACATGTCAGGACTGCTGAAAATTGCACAATTCATGCTTGTGACTGCAGTTCTCGTCTTTCCCGCCCTTTCTTTTGCCGATTCTGAGAGTGTCTACAAAAAAACCATGGGGTCAATTGCGGTTGTGACGGCGTATAACAGGGCAGGGGAGCCGCTTACTGAAGGGAGCGGTTTTATCGCGAGTGAAGACGGGGCAATAGTTACGAACTATCATGTGGTAGGCATTGCAAAGGCAATAAAGGTACGGATGGGGAACAGGGTGCTGGACGTGCAGGGAGTGGTGTACGGCGATAAGGACAATGACCTCGTTGTCCTCAAGACAAAGGGAAAGGGTATGCCTGCCGTCAGGTTCGGGGACAGCAATAAGATACGCGAGGGTGAAAAGGTTTATATCGTGAGCGGGACTGAAGGTCCCGGCGTCAGGGTCCATGAAGGTCTCTTTAAGGGGACAAAAACAGTCATTCATGGGAGAAAGGCCCTCGAGATTTCCGTGCCTGTCTCTTACGGGAGCAGCGGCAGCGCCGTGTTTAACACCGATGGCGAGGTCATCGGCATCGTCACCTTTTTCATCAACAGGGGAACTCCCGTTGTCTGGGCCATGCCGGTGAATCTCATAAGAGACAGGATAAACAGCAGAGAGAAGATTGTGCCTGTGGACATGATCATTAAAGAATACAGCAAGACAGCGGAGTACTGGTTTTATCTTGGATATTTTCTTCTCAAGGCCGGGGCGCCCAACGATGCTGCCGGGGTCCTTCGTGAGGCTGTGCGGCTCAGACCCGGTTATGCCGACGCTCATTACTATCTTGGTATCAGCTGCGAAAAGCTGAAGAAGATTAAAGAGGCAGAGGCGCATTACAGGAAGGCGTTAAAGGCAGCTCCTGACTTTGCTGACGCCCACTACAGTCTGGGGGTCCTCTATGGCAAACAGGGCATGTATAAAGAGGCGGTTCAAGCCTTGCAGCAGGCGGTAAAATATGCCCCTGATTTCCCTGACGCCTATTACGCATTAGGAGTTGCCTTCGGGAAATTGGGCCTGAACAGAGACAGTATTGAAGCGTATAAACAGGCCATACGGCTCAAACCCGATTTTCCTGACGCGTATTATAACCTTGGCATTGCCTGTGAGAAGACCGCCTCTTATGCTGAAGCAGCCAGGGTCTTTCATGAGCTGTTAAAATACAAACCTGATTACGCGGAGGCGCATTACAACCTTGGTATGGTTTATCTGGTATTGAAAGATAAAGATGCTGCGCTGGAGCGATATAAGATATTGAAGGGTATCAGTCCCGGGCTCGCCGGTAAACTTCTCAATCTGATTTATAATTGAAAGAGTCTTCCTCTCATCATACAGCGGGGAGAGGCTTGTCTGTCCGGGCCTTCTCCCGCTGTATGATGATTGCAGGTGATAGCTGTTTTTCTAGCTTAAATGCTTGTTGACCAGTTTGGTCATGTCAAACATGGAAACCTGATTTTTCCCTCCGAAGATTGTCTTCAGGTTGGCGTCGGCATTGATCATCCTCCTGTTTGCCGAGTCCTGAAGTTTGTTCTTCTTGATATATGCCCAGAGCTTCTTTGTCACTTCTGTTCTCGGCATGGGTTTTGCCCCGACTATCTTCGCGAGGTCGGCGCTGATCTGCATCGGTTTCATGAATGCAGGATTCGGTGTCCTTTTCTTTGCAGGGGCCTTTTTCTTTGCGACTTTTTTTGCAGCAGGTTTTTTCTTTGCTGTCGACTTCTTCGGGGCAGCTTTTTTAGCTACCTTCTTTTTGGCGGTTTTTTTTGCAGCGGCTTTCTTCTTTACCATTAACTCCCTCCTTATAAGTGGATTAACGTTTAATGTTACATGTAATAATCTGCACTTTTTTTAATATTTTTTCAATCTTTTTTTTTAATACATGCTAAATTTATTTTTTTATGGGAGGAATAGAGAGAATAAGAGTCAGGAGTTATGCGTCAGGAGTTATACGTTAAACGATAAATTTATACGAGACGCATACCCCTCAATCCGTAACGCTTTTGATTATTCTGCAGGGGAGATATGGAAATATGCGCCCTGAAAGGCGAGAGGATAACGATCAGTCCGGTGTATTTCATTTCATTCCCGTTTATAATGTACCATATTAATTGAAGGGGCCGGGAAGCTGACTTGACCGGTGAACATCAACTGACATATTTTATTTTATTCGAATGTGAACACGGTATAATGATAACCATCAATGTCATACAATAATGTTTATTGACGGGTCGAGATTCATATGAGAAAAAAGGCAGTCGTGATAGTAATTGCTACACTTGTTATTGGTATTTTCGGACTGGTCTTATACAGGCTGAATAATGATAAAGATATCTCCATTGTAACGTCAGGAATAGTGGAGGGGACAGAAGTAAGTATATCATCGAAGGTCCCGGGCCGGGTCCTGGAGATATGCTGCAATGAAGGGGACAGCATTCTGAAAGACGGTATTGTCATTAAACTTGAGAGTGACGAACTCACGGCATCGGTAAAACAGGCGGAAGCGGCTGTTGCGAGGGCAGAGGCCCAGATAAAGGCCGCTGAGGCGGCAACTGAAGGCTCCAGGGCCAATATACAGGGATATGAAGCGGACATCAGAAATGCAGAAGCGGAAGGAGAGAGGACAAAGGTGGACATGGAAGAGGCTGAGCGGGAAATGAAGAGGGCAATGTCTCTCTTTGCCGAAGAGCTTGTCACGCAGGAATACTATGAAAAGTCCCTTGCCGGTTATAACAGTTCATCGGCCCTCCATGAGTCGTCAAAGGCGAAATATGCTTCGGCAGTGGCAAAGAGGCAATCCGCTGCTGCCCAGCTCAACACATCGCTCAGCCAGCTGACCGCAGTGCAGAAAGGGCTCAAGGAAGCAGAGGCAAATCTTATGTATCAGCAGTCCCGATTCAACGACACGGTGATAACGACCCCTATTTCAGGCACAGTTGTATTCAAGGCGTTTGAAGCAGGGGAGACGGTCAGTCCCGGGATGGCAATTCTCACTATTGTTGATATGAACAATCTTTTTGTCAGGACAGACATAGACGAATCACGGATAGGCAGGGTAGTCCTGAACCAAGAGGTCAATATCATGCTTGAACACCTGCCGGACAGGGTATTCAGGGGAAAGGTCACGGAAATCGGCAGATATGCCGATTTTGCCACACAGAGGGACGTTGTCCGCGGAAGACAGGACATCAGGACCTTCAGGGTCAAGATAGCAGTGGATGATCATAGCGGTGTCCTGAAACCTGGAATGACGGTTACAGTGTCGATACCTTAGTGCTGCATTAGTCCGGCAGGCGTGCTTGCCAACTTACAATAATATAATGAGTCATTGAGTATGCGTACGGAGAGTTGAACAGATATGCAGGAAAATAAGGCGATTGAGGTTTCGGAACTTACAAAGAAATTCGGCGCTCTCACGGCCGTTGATAATGTGAGTTTTGATGTAGCAGAGGGGGAATTCTTCGGCTTTCTCGGACCGAACGGCGCAGGAAAAACTACCCTCATAAGGATACTCACCACCCTTCTGAAACCCACAAGCGGAGGCGCGGTAGTCGCGTGCTGTGACGTGGCCAAATATCCTGAAAGGGTGAGACGTGAGATCGGTGTGGTGCCCCAGGCAATGACCAGCGACCTGGACCTGACGGGATATGAGAACATGGACATCTACGGCAGGTTCTACGGGATGCCATCAAAGGAAAGAAATGAGAGGATCGGGTATCTGCTTGAACTGGTCGGTCTTACACAGAGGGCGAATGATCTTGTGGCTGCATACTCCGGCGGTATGAGGAGGAGGCTTGAGATCGCAAGGGGCCTTGTGCACAGGCCGAAATTACTGTTCCTGGATGAACCCACGATAGGACTTGATCCCCAGAGCAGGCAGAATATCTGGGGCTTTCTGAAGAAATTAATGGAAGGCGACCGGATGACCATATTCCTTACAACGCATTACATGGAAGAGGCGGAGGAATTGTGCAGGAGGATAGCCATTATCGATTCGGGCAGGATTGTTGTGATGGGAAGTACTGAAGAGCTCAAGAGTCAGGTCCCGGGGAATGACAGTATTGTCCTGACCGTCGATAATATTAACCAGGAACTGATCGTCAGAATGGAGAAGCTCCCTTTTGTGCATAAAAGCAGCGTTGAAGAAAATAAGATACGGATGTCAGTTGACAACGGGGCCAATAACCTGCCTGGTCTCATTGATGAGGCACGGTCGTCAGGGGCAAAGGTATTGTCTGTTTCAATACACGAGCAGTCTCTCGAAGATGTATTTATACACTTTACGGGAAAATCCATCAGGGAGGAAGAGGCCAGGAAGGTCAGCTTCCTTGTAGGCGCGGGCATACCCCGCAAATGGGGGAGATGAGGAATGACGCGACTGCTTGCTGTTATAGAAAGAGACCTGAAGAAATTCAGGAGGAACCCGGTTGTCCTTGCCATGAGCGTACTCATGCCGCTTATCTATCTGATCATCATCGGCAATTCCTTTCAGGGGAAACTTAAGGCGCTCCCCATAGTTGTCATAGACGAGGACACCGGCCCTCACTCGAGAAGGATTGTGGAAAATCTGCAGGCAGTTGCCGCCGGACCGGAGACCATAACAATTCTGAAAATGAAGGACCAGCAGGAGGCCCTTAAAGGTGTGAGGGAAGGGAAATATAAAGCGGCCCTTATCATTCCTTCTGACTTCAGCAGGAATGTAGTCCTTAAAAGCAGGCCGTCCGTAGGCCTGTACCTTGATAACACGGACGGGATATCGTCAGAGACGATAAGGGGCACGGTTGAAGGAGCGGTCCGTGCCTCCGGGCCCGAATATGTATCCATACGGGAAACAGCAGGCGAGGTCCGGATGAGAGATATCAACCTTTACGGCAAGGTAGACTATTATCAGTCGCTCGTGCCCGGAGTTGTTATCATGGCTATCTTCCTCGGCGCCATGACGACAGGGGCCTTTAATCTTGTCATGGACAGGTTCCTCGGCATAGACGAGAGCTATCTGCTTACGCCCCTGTCCAAGGCCCACATAGTGTCCGGGCTGATCATAAGCGGACTGTTTATCACCACATTGATCGCCTTTTTTATCCTCATGGTAAGCATGATGATTACCGGTATTCCCTTTTCAGGAGAGCCCGGGCATTGGGCCGCGATATTTTCAGTTATCATACTGACGACCCTCGGATTACTGAGCATGATGTTCGTTATTATCGGCCGTATCAACCACCCCCGCATCGTGGGGATACTGAGCGGGTTTCTGAACGTGATCCTCTTTTTCCCCAGCGGGGCGATATACCCTGTCGCGAGTTTTCCGGGATGGCTGAAGACCTTTGCCATGATAAATCCCGAAGCCTATGCGGTTGACGCTCTGAAATCCATACTCTTCAAAGGCGCGGACCTTTCGTCTGTTTCACATGATCTCGCTTTCCTTCTGGTATTTACGCTGGTCATGATGATCGTCGCCATATCTGCATTTAAGAGAACGGTATCGTAGCGTATACCGGGAGGCCCCTTCTCCTGTACGGCTGTTCAGCGCTTAGACAGCGGCGTATACGTATGCATCCCTTTCAGGGACGAGAAATATGACGGCCTTATGATTCTCCCCTGGATGATTTCTTCAATCCTGTGGGCTGACCAGCCGGAGACCCTCGCCATCGCAAAGATCGGGGTGAAAAGTTCTTCGGGGATTCCCATGCACTGATAGACAAATCCGGAATAGAAGTCGACATTTGTGCAGACGACCTTGCCTTTCTTGTCCTTTACAATCTGTGGCGCAAGCTTTGCTATCTTTTTGTATAATTGAAACTCTTTTACTCTTCCGGCCAGTTTTGCAAGTTCTTCACCGCGTTTTTCGAGGAACACCGCTCTCGGGTCAGACAATGTATAGACCGCGTGGCCCAGGCCGTAGATCTTCCCCGACTTGTCGCCGGCGGTTTTTTCAAGGAGCATCTTCAGGTATGATTTGATCTCTTCGTCATCGTCCCAGTCTTTGACCTTGCGCTTGATGTCACGCACCATCCGTACGACGGCCTCATTGGCTCCACCGTGCAGGTGGCCCGAGAGTGAGCCGATCCCCGCGCATATCGCCATGTAGGTATTAGCGCCTGAAGATGAAACACATCTTGTTGTAAATGTCGAGTTGTTGCCCCCGCCGTGCTCAGCATGAAATATCAGCATGGTGTCAAATAGTTCTGCAGAAAGCCGATCAGGGACTTTACCGTTCAGCATGTAGAGAAAATTCTCGGCAGTGCCCATATCGGGATCAGGTTCCACGAGCTTTGAGCAGTCATTTTTCTTCATCAGTTTTTTCTGGTAATTGTAGGCTATGATTGTCGGAAACTTTGCTATCAGGTCGATGCACTGCCTGGTCACGTCCCTCAGGTCTGTTGAGTTCGGGCTCTTGTCAAAAAGGTGCATCGCCGAGACAATCGTATGAAGCGAACACATCTGGTCGTCATGCTTCGGCCTGTTAAGGATTATTTCCTTGGCCTCCTCCGGCAGCGAACGTCTCTTCCCCAGCTCTCTTGTAAAGCTCCTGAGGTACTTTTCCTGGGGAAGCACACCGGTCAGGAGGAGATAGATGGTTTCTTCAAACCCGAACCTCTTTTCCTTTTCTTTTCCGTTGACCAGGTCTGCGACGTCATAGCCGCAATAATAAAGCTTTCCGGGAATTGGTTTAAGTGTTTGCGTACCGTCCCCTGCAATGATTTTTTCATACCCTATGACCTGTCCCTTGCTCGTGATGCCGACAAATACCCCTGTGCCGTCTTCATTCCTCAGGCCCAGTTTGATGTTTTTCGCCTTCACGATCTTGGGATCTATTTTGTCGTGCAGTAATGCAAGTTGTTCAACTTTTTTGAGAACACTTTCCATGTCTGGATACCTCCGTAATAATAATGGCCTTTTATTCTATACTTTTTTAAGAGTGATTGGAAGCCGGGGGAATCCCGCCCGGCCCTCTCCCGTCCTGAAATGGTTTTACGAAAAGGGATATGGGTCATGAGAAAATTTCTATCTCTGTTTCTGGCTTAGATATATCTATTGACTTCCCCTGTAAATGACATACAATTTAGATAGAGATTAAATTGTCAATTGGGAAGAAGACAGACGGTTGTGTCTGCGTGTCGAGAGGGAGGGTTTATGCATGTTACTATCAGGCCCCGGCGCTTTACAGGATTAAGAGCCAGTGGGCATTATAATATCTATAGAGGAGGATAGCGTGCTTACCATAACTAAATATATCTTGAGCTGTCTGGTATTAATATTTATCAGCATCGCAGTGCCGGAGAGCAGCGCCATGCATGAAGAATTCAAAGACCTTGATCTGAACAGGGACGGCAAGATCGACCGCAATGAATTCTCGGAGAGCATGAAAAAGGACACTTTCAGTAATCTGGATAAAGACCAAAGCGGGGAAATTACATCTGAAGAGCTGGAAGGCGTTTATACCGGAGCAGAACTGGAGAGACACAACGAAGAATTTAAAAGGATGGACAAAGATAAAAATAAAGGGATCACCTTTTTTGAATTCTCGGATTACGCGGACCGGTATTCAAATATAGAAGAAGCATTTATCGGACTGGACAAGGACAGAAACAATTCCCTGGAACCGGATGAACTTAACATACGGCCGGTTTTGAAATGGCTAACGATACGGTTTTGATATAGACATAACTTTAACGTTGCATAAGGCATTCAAGCGGTCTTGCCGTAACACCTTTGCCATGCGATGAGATATTGGAAATAAACAGTAACGGCAGGACGTAGCGCATGGTGAAGTTCAGAAAGACATTATTTGTGCGTTAATGAATCTCGCTAAGGTATCGCAGGTACAGCTTTTCCGTCAATACCGCTTGCCTCATATGATCAATTGAATGCAA